>CEOG01037690.1_pt1 | contig 17531 bp, 8 predicted proteins | sample 530301 | NCBI WGS metagenome assembly CEOG01 (sample SAMEA2619903, study PRJEB7988) | marine metagenome | biome: marine biome (ENVO:00000447); feature: surface water layer (ENVO:00002042); material: "saline water (ENVO:00002010), including plankton (ENVO:xxxxxxxx)" | depth 5 m | reverse complement strand
ATATCTACCCCGGCCTACAAAGCGGGCTGGTCGATGCGGTGGAGTATCTTGGTCCCTGGAGTGACCGGGCCTTCGGCTTCTTCAAGGCCGCGCCCAATTACTACTGGCCGTCCTTCAACAAACCGAACGGCACAGCGGAATGCCTAGTCAACCGGACGGCCTATAACGGGCTTGAGGAGGATTTGAAGGCCATCGTTGCCAATGCCTGTGCGGCGGAAAATGCCTTTGGACTGTCGGAGGCGGATTGGGAAAATGCCCGCGCTCTTCGCGAACTCGCCGCTAATGAGGCGGTAAAAATTCGCGAATTCCCCGCCGACCTTCTGAAACGGGCTGCCGAAATCGCTCCCGACCTTATTCGCGGCTTTGTTACCGGAGATCCACTTGCCGAGGATATCCTCGCCTCCTACGAACAGGCCCGCACATTATCGCGGGGCTGGTCGAAGGTCGGACGGCAGGCTTTTTTCGCCGCGCGGGATCTGTAAGAGCGGACAACCATTATGGTAAACAGTCCGTTAATCTGAAACCATTATGGTGCTTTTTCTGCCCGCATCTTGTCAGAAGGACACCATAATGGTTGTTTTACATGGAATTCCGCCTTGACCCGTCTCTGCCCGCCGCTCACAATCCCGATCCCGACCAAGCGGACCGGGAAGAGGAGGAACAACATTCATGACGATCCAGAACGGCCTGATCATTCTTGGCGCCGTCATTCTCCTGCTCATTATTGCGGGCTATGGCGCACTGCATCTTTTCTATGGGTCCATTTACAGGTTCGGTCAGACGGCGGATGGTCCTGAAAAATACAATCTCGATGGCGTGCGCGAAGTGACATTTGCCTCCGAAGATGGTCAGCGCGTTGCCGCCTGGATCAAGCCGCCAACCGGAAATGCGCCGGTTATTCTCTATTTTATGGGGAATTTCACATCCATCGGTCCGTCTGTCGGTCGTCTGGCGCCCTTTCTGGATCAGGGATATGGCCTTGCGGCCCTCGTCTATCGCGGCTCCAGCGGGCAAGACGGCACTCCGTCGGAAGAAAATTTCGCTGCCGACGCCCGCGCCCTTTACGATCAGCTTGATGCGCTGATGGGCACCCCCGTGCCGCCGCAAAACCGTATTGCCCATGGCTATAGTCTGGGAAGTGGCATCGCTGTCCGGCTCGCCACGGAACGTCAGATCGCCGCCCTCACGCTGGAGGCCGCCTATGCCCGTTTCTGCGACTATTTCACGGACAGATATTACCGCCTGCCCTTCTGTCGCCTCATGACACGGGAACGCTATGACTCCATGGATCGCATTGCCCGTATCAATGCGCCCCTCATCCAGTTTCACGGAGAGCAGGACAGCGCCATTTCAATGGCGTCGGGGGAACGTTTGTTTGAGGCCGCGGTGCAGCCGAAGGAATTTCATGCCTATCCGCAGGGAACGCATGTGAACCTGGGAGAAGCCGGTCTATATCGGGATGCGGTGGCCTTCTATCGCACACATGTCACGCATGACCGCCTCACCGATTGAGCAACAGCTCATTCACGATCTTGCCAATCTCGCCAATCGTCGGATCAATCATCATATTGAAGTGATCGCAATCAAAGACCATCACATCGATATTGCCTGAAATATATCTGTCCCAGCCGAGATAGGTCCCCGCACGGAGAAATTCGACACTCGCCTCGCTCCCCTTGAAGAGCAGCACATCCTCCGGATAGTCTTCAGGGCGATATCGGCCTTCCGCTTCAAGATAGGCCTGGGTCATCCGCCGGCCGATCAATTCGTCAGGGATATGCTTCCCCTCTGCAAGCAGGGCCGAGATTTGCGCCATTTCATGCCGGGCGGCGCGGCTCTGCCATTTACGCAGCGGCCAGCGCAGCGCGAAGCCAAGACTCCAGTGGCGGGCCATCCAGATTTTTTCCAGCAGGGTGATGCGGTGCGGTTCGATTTCCGGCGCCAGCGTGTCAAAGAAGATCAGATGGCCAACCTCATGCCCGGCACGGCGAAGCTGCTGCGCCATTTCAAAGGCAATCACGCCACCACCCGAATAGCCGGCGAGATGATACGGCCCTTCCGGCTGGTTTTTGAGAACCGCCTCCACATAACAGCTTGCCATCTCTTCAATGGTTTGATGAATCTCCGCGCCCCCGTCCGAACCGAGCGCCCGCAGCGCATAGAACGGCACGCGCGGATCGAGATAGCCGGAAAGAGAGCGGAAATTGAGCACATTACCACCCGCGCCATGTACCAGATACAGGGGTTTTATTTCTGCCGCCCCTGCCTTGATACGAACCAGCGGCGACCAGGCTTCTTCCTCCGTCGCCAGAGCGTCATCGGCCACAGCAACCTTCGTCACTTCCAGATTTCCTTTCTGGATCACCATATTGGACAGCAGGCGCAGCGTCGGCGCCTGGAACAGGGTGGCAAGCGGCAGATCGGTCGCATATTCCTTACGGATTTTCGCAAAAAGCCGCACGGCAGCCAGCGAATGCCCGCCAAGATCAAAAAAGTCCGCTTCTGGCTCCGGCTGGTTGACCCCCAGAAGGTCTGACCAGAAGGTCGCGATTTTCTCTTCTACCGTGTTGGCATAAACGGCCGAGGGGGCACCCTCTTCCACGGCTGCCCGCGCCGTCTGCTTTTTGCGGTTCGCGCCAATGCGGGCCATTTCGCGCGCAATATCTGCCATGGAGGTCGGAGAGACAACCAGGGAGTTCGCATCGGAATTGAACAAGCGGTCAAAGACGGCCTCCGCCTCTGTTATGCCAATGCCTTGTGCGATCAGCACATCGACAAGCTGCTCGGACGTGCTGGCCTCATCAAATGACTCTCCCTCGATACGGCTGAGCGCGAACCCTTCCCAGATCATCAGCACCGTGCCGAGATCATCTGTGAAGATGACATCGAAGCTGGCATACCGACCGGGCGTTTCCGCGACCAGCCGGGCGCGGGTTTTAAACCAGCGCGGCAGGGAGCCGAAAATACGCAAGCGGTCAATGGACATGGGCGCATAAAATGCCCCTTTCCGGCCGATATCGGAGAGAAGATACAGCCCGATTGTCGCCGCCGTATCGGTCAAACCCGGATGCGCCGAATAATCTTTCAGGTCTGATGCGAAAGCCTCAGGCAAAGTAAAATCGGCTTCGATTTCGCCCCTACCTGTGCGAATTTCCCCGATATTGTCCCAGCGAGGGCCAAAGTCGATCAATTCTCCTTGCGAATCCCGGCCACTGTAATCTGCAATGGCAAGAGGGCCCGTCGCTTGTAACGAACGGGGCGGGCGGCGGTCATACAGCCGTTTCAGAATGATTTGCGCGCGGGCATGCTCTATCAGCGGCGCCTCCGCCGATTTGCTGCTCATCACCTGAAATTCAAATCCGCGTTCAGTGGGGGTCAGGGTCACAACAACCCGCATCCGCGCACCATCCGGAAACACCATCGGACTCATCAGCGACAGGGAATGCAGTTCCCATTTCCGGCCCGCCGCCGCTGCGCTCATCGCGGCGCAGGCGATTTCCACATAGGCCGTTCCGGGCAGGACGGGCACCCCGCCGACCGCATGTTCATTCAGCACCCAAAGCGCCGCCGGATCATAATAGGACGTAAAGGAAAGCACCCCCTTTTCCTGCGTTTCCATCGGGCCGAGCAGGGGATGCGGCCCTGCGGCAGTCTCATCCATATGACGATAGGCGCGCGCCGCCATGCCGACATCGCGCCAAACGCCCCATGAAATAGCCAGCCCGTCACGACGTGCGGCGGCCAGGCTTTCAAGATAACTGTTTGCGGCCACATAATCGACCTGCCCCGGCGGCGCCGTGACAACGGAGGTCGAGGAGAAAACGGCAAAGAAATCCAGAGATCCGTCGGGGAGAAGCGCGGCCAGGTTGGCGCCGCCCGTCACTTTTGGCGCAAGCACGCGATGCGTATCCTCCAGGCCTTTGCCCAGCATGGGCGCGTCATCCATAAGGCCCGCGCCATGAAACAGCCCGTCAATGCCCCCAAAGGCCTCCCGAATGGTCTCAAGAGCCGATTTGAGCGCCTGCCTGTCCGTTACATCGGCGGAGACAAGCAGCACCTCGCCGCCCGCCGCCTCAATCTCACGGATGGCCTGAATAACAACGGACTGCAACGAGACCGAAGACCGGGCCAGCAGGCCCTCCCACTCCGAACGCGGTGGGAAGGTCGAACGGCCGATCAAGGCAATTTTCGCCCGCGCCCGAACGCCCAGATAGCGGGCCAGCGTTATGCCGATGCCGCCCGCGCCGCCGGTAATCACATAACGCCCGTTTTCTTTCAGGCGTTTCGGCACCTCATCTGCCGGGGATACGGAAAGCTTTTCAAGAGCCTGCGCATAGCGTTGCCGCCCCCGGAAAGCAATCAAATCATCGGATGTCGCGCCGTCCTGTTCATCCAGAATGGCTTTGGCCAGCCAGAACGGATCTTCCCCCGCTTCACTATCCACATACTGGCAATGCAGGCCCGGCACTTCGCGCGGCGCAACCCGAACCGGGCCGATCAGTGTGGCAAGGGCGGGATAGGGAATGTCCTCGCCCTTCACGGAAACGCCGCCACTGCCAATAAAGGTAACCCGCACATCCTCGGCCGGATCAACGGACTGAATAGTCCGGACAAGACAGAACGCCGCATCAAACAACCCCGCCTGCCCATCCACGGCAGACGCCATAGGCCAGCCATCGAGGATATGGACAGGCATCTCCCCAAGGGTTTCAAACAGGGTTTCGAAATCCTCAACGCTATCCGGCGCCACGCGGTATTCATTGTTTTCTTTGGAAAAATTGTCTCCTGGCCGGACAATGGCGACCGTCTCCCGTCGCTCCGCCAGCAACCGGGCCAGCGCTTCCGACACCGGATCCCCGCCATGAAACAGCAACCATAGCCCGCCATGACGCACTTCCGCTGGCGGTACCGGCGCCAGATTCCAGCGCTTGGTGACAAACCAGTCATCCAGATTTTCACTCCGGGTCAGGTGAATGGCGCTGTCGGCCTCCACTTCGGCTGTCTCGGCCAACAGGCCTTTTCCGGGCTCGATCCAGTGACGCTCCTTGGCAAAGGCATAGGTCGGGAGGGACACCCGGCGGCCCTTTGATCCGGGGAGGGCGTGCCAGTCAATCTCCCCGCCCGCCGTCCAGATGCGTCCCGCCGCCGCAAGAGCGCGCGCCATATCATCATCCGCCTCTTTCGGTGGGCGACCGGCGGAGATGACGGCAAGTGGATCATATTTCCCGGCGCTCATCTCGGCGAGCGGCCCGAGTGTCTGCCCCGGCCCGACTTCCAGCAGGATACGGCCGGGCTTTTCCAGAACGGTTTCCACGGTATCGGCGAACAGCACCGTCTGCCGCAGATGCCTGACCCAATAGTCAATGGTCGAGAAATCCCCGGCCTCCGGCCAGCGGCCCCGCAAGGAGGAGACAAAGGGAATCTCCGGGTCTTGCAGATTAATTCCCTCAATGCCTTTCCGGAAATTATCAAGCTGATCATCCAGAATACGGCTGTGGGCAGCGACATTGATACGCACCCGTGTCGCCTCATACTCCGTGCCCTTCAACCGGGTTTCGAGCGCCGCCACCTCCGCGACTTCCCCCGAAACAACGCACAGGTCCGGCGCATTCAGCGCCGCGATATCCAGGGCATCGCCGATCATTTCCCGCACTTTCTGATGCGGGGCGGGGATAATGCTCATGGCGCCTGCAGCGGCGGCATCCATCACCTTGCCACGCCAGACAACGACTTTCAGCGCATCGGCAAGCGACATCACCCCGGCGATGACCGCACCCGCATATTCCCCCGCGCTATGACCGAGAATAGCAGCGGGCTCGATCCCCCAACTCTGGAACATTCGGGCATAGGCATATTCGAGGATAAAAAGGGCGGGAATGGCATAGCCGGACATTTCCATCCGCCCCCGCGCCTCCGCATCCTCCAGTGTTCTTTCAAACATGGTCGCGCGCAAATCGGCCGGAGCATCCAGCGGAATTTGCGCAAAACAGTCATCAACAGCCGCACGGAAAGCATCCGAAGTGGTCAGCAGCCCGGCCCCGGCCCCCGGATATTGCGCCCCGCCGCCCGGAAACATGAAGACAACTTCCGCCGGGCCTTTTTCCGCCATGCCATTCATCACATGAGCCGGCGCCTCCCCCCACAGCGCCGCCTTCAGATCATCTTGCGTTTTCGCGACAACGGCGCGGCGCGCCGCAAATTCCCGACGGCCGTGCCGCAGGGTATAGGCCGCATCGGCAAGGTCCGGCATGCCGGGCGAGTTGACAAACTCCCGCCATTTATCCCGCAATCCATCCAGCGCCGCCACATTGCGCGCCGAAAAGGGAAACAGTCGCCAGCTTTCCTCCCGCTGTATGGCAGGGCGCCGCGGCGCCTCTTCAACAATCGCATGGGCGTTTGTCCCGCCAACGCCGAGGGAGTTGATCCCCGCCCGGCGGGGGACGGCGCCGCGCGGCCAGGGGCGACGTTCCGACACCACATAGAACGGGCTGTTCGCAATATCAAAGCGGCTGTTCGGTGTTTTGTAATGAAGCGACGCGGGAATGACCTCGTGACGCAGTGCCTCCACCACCTTGATCAGGCTGGTCGCCCCCGCCGCGGTATCCAGATGGCCGATATTGCTTTTGACCGAGCCGATGCCGCAAAAGCCTGTGCCGCCCGCCCCATAGACCTGCGACAGACCGGCCAGTTCGATCGGATCACCCACCGGCGTGCCCGTGCCATGCGCCTCCACATAGCTGACCGTTTCCGCAGGCACATTGGCAATGGCGAGCGCTTCGGCTGCCGCTTCGGCCTGCCCATCCACACTGGGCGCGAGATATCCGGCCTTCTGCGCCCCATCGTTGTTGACGGCGGAGCCGATCAGCACCGCCTTGATATCATCCCCGTCAGCAAGCGCATCTTCCAGACGCCGCAGCACCACAAGGGCCGCACCGGAACCGAACACCGTACCCTCGCTGTCATTATCGAACGGGCGGCACAGCCCGTCCGGTGACTGGATTTCGCCGCCCGCGAATTTATATCCATGCCGATGCGGCAGCTCGACCGTGACGCCGCCCGCAATCGCCATGTCGCATTCCATGGAGAGAAGACTGGCCGCCGCCTGATGCACCGCCACAAGCGAGGTGGAGCAGGCTGTCTGAATGGCAACCGACGGGCCCTGAAGGTTCAGGATGTAAGACAGCCGAGTGGTGAGGAAATCCTTGTCATTGCCGGTATGACGGAGCAGGAACATACCGATTTCCGCCACCAGATCGGGGTTGGTCAGCAGGTTGAACGGGAGATAAGCCTGCATGCCGGACCCGGCGAACACACCGATGCGTCCGTCGAAATGCTCCGGCATATGACCGGCATCTTCAAGCGCTTCCCAGGCGCATTCCAGGAAATGCCGATGCTGCGGATCGAGAATGGAGGCTTCCCGCGGCGAAAACCCGAAAAATCCGGCGTCAAAGCATTCCATATCGGAAAGATAGTTCGCCGCCCGTACATAAGCAGGGTCAGCCAGCTCTTTCGGACTCACCCCGTTCGCAAGCATCTCCTCATCGGTGAACCAGCGCGTCCCGATGCGCCCTTCCGAGAGCAGATTCCAGAGTTGCGAAACGGTGCGGGCAGAGGGAAACCGTCCCGCCATTCCCACAATGGCGATCCTGTCAGATGCCTCTGCTGCCCCTGTATTATCTGTCATATCCTGCTTTTACCATGTCCGGGTGATCCGCCCCCCTGACGGGAATCATCCTGCCAAAGATATTTATCAATGTACAGCCGCCCTGTTTCTATTGTGTGGCTGTCCCGCCCCGTGCGGCGAGCCGGGCCCGGCGGGCGGCGGCCCGCTGTGCCCCGCGCATGGCTGCGGTCGTCTCTCCTTCTCCCGTCCCGCCGTCAATACGCCGGGCCAGCGCCTGAATGGTCGAGAAACGGAACATATCGGTAATGGCCACTTCCTTATCGAACAGCTCCTTCAGGCGGCGCTGCACCTGCACCACCAGCAATGAATGGCCACCAAGGTCAAAGAAGTTGTCGCTGACCCCCACTTCGCCAAGGCCCAGCGCCTCGCACCAGATTTTGGCGATGGCCGCTTCCGTATCGCTTTGCGCCGCTTCCGTCGCCGCGGATGTCTTGCCTTGCGGTTTCGGCAGGGCCTTGCGGTCAATCTTGCCATTCGGTGTTTGCGGCATCTTGTCGAGGACAACCACCTGCGACGGCGTCATGAATTCCGGCAACACCTCTCCCAGTTTCTTGCGCACTCCTTGCGGATCAATCGTATAACCCGGCGCGGCGGTCGCAAAAGCCACCAGTCGCTTGTCGCTGTCACCTGTCTCGAACACGGTTACTGCCGCCTCCTTGATTTCTTCCAGGGCGCCGAGCTTCGCCTCGATCTCGCCAAGTTCGATCCGGTGGCCGCGCACCTTCACCTGATTGTCCATCCGCCCATGGAATTCTAACCGCCCGTCCGGCATATGCCTGACCAGATCACCGGTCCGGTAATAACGCCCTTCGGATGTCTCAAGAAAACGCTGCGCCGTCAGCTCCTCACGATTCCAGTAGCCTCTCGCCACGCCGTCCCCGCCAATCCAGAGTTCCCCGGCAACGCCGCTCGGCAAGGCCTGACCGAATTCATTCCGGACGGAATAAATGGTGTTGGCCATGGCCTCTCCCAGCGGGATGGTGTCGCCGATTGCTTTCAAATCGGCAACGGAGGACCAGACGGCCGTTTCCGTCGTGCCATACATATTGAGCAGCGATCCTTTCAGATGCGTGCGCAGGTTACGCGCCAGCTCCGGCGGGAAGCCTTCGCCGCCCACCATCATCACCTGAAGCCTGCCAAGCGCCGTCCGGCCCGCCGCTTCCGCAACCAGAAAAGACGCCATCGACGGCGTGCACTGGAAATGGGTGATGTCATGCTCGGCGATCTGCTCGGCGACCGATGCCTGGCGGGCCACGCCGCCCTCGGCAATCAGGTTGTTCTTCAGGTCATTGATATAGGTGAGATGCTTCAGCACCAGATCCGTATCCACGCCGAAGTCGATCAGGCAGGCAATTTCGTCAACGCCCATGCGGGCAATCTCGCGCACCAGCTCCTGGCAGCTTTCCGGTGTTCCAAACAGACCGCTTGTCTCGTAATAACGCTCAAACGCATGGGTCAGGAGCGCATCCATCTCTTCTTCTGTAAGCTCCTGTTTTTCAAACACTTCCTGCGGCGTGACCCCGGTTGCATCGGCCTTCTGCTTGAAGGTCGGTGAACTCCAGGACGCGCGGCGAAGCAGATCAACAGAGCTTTTCAGATACTCCTTCATCGGTCCGCGCACGGTTTCGCGCACCCAATCCTCATCCTCACCGACAAAGGTATGCAGCATCAGCGAGACCTTGCCTGTGCCGGGATGCCCCGACTCCCGCCAGGCCATCCGGTAGGCACGGATTTTCTCCGCCACATCCTCGAATTTCTGACCCAGCAGATGGGTCAAGACATAACAGCCCTTGCGGGCCGCGGCCGCGAATGTCTCCGGATTGCCTGCCGCCGTGATCCAGAGGGGGATTTCCCCCTTGACGGGGCGCGGCAGCGTGGAAATTTCCACCTCTTCCCCCTTGTGGTTCGGCAATCGGATACTCTCGCCACGCCACAGCTTGCGCAAGGTATCAATGCCGTCCAGCATCACATCCTTGCGGTTTTCAAAATTTTCCGGTTGCAACACGAAATCATTAGGCTGCCAGCCGCTGGCAATCGCAATCCCGGCGCGCCCGGCGGAGATATTATCTACCAGCGCCCAGTCCTCGGCCGCCCGCACCGTGTTATGCAGCGGCAAGACGCAGGAACCGGCGCGGATATCGACATTCTTCGTCATCGCCGCGACGGCCGCCGAACTGATCGCCGGGTTCGGATAGAGCCCGCCAAAGGCATGGAAATGCCGCTCCGGTGTCCAGATCGCCTCAAAGCCGTTGTCATCGGCAAATTTTGCGCCCTGCAGCAGCAGACGATAGGCTTCATGGCCGCTACCCGCCACTTCGGAGGCAAAATAGAACAGGCTGAATCCCGGCACCGGCGCGGACGCCGCGCCATCCGTCTGCAGCACAACCGTGAAGCCGCGCGCGAGTGACCAGAAAATTTCCAGAACGGAAATATCGAAGGACACAGAGGTAATGGCCAGCAGGCGCACTTCTCCATCATGCGGGACCGTCAGATCGGTTCCGGTAAAGAAGTTGACGATATTGCGATGCGTCAGCATCACGCCCTTCGGCAAGCCGGTGGAGCCGGACGTATACATCATATAGGCAAGATCGGCCGTCTCTCCGTCCGGGACCGTGAAACTGTCATTCCCAGCGGCATCTGGGTACACCACTTTTCCCGGATCAAGGCGGAACTTGAACTCGGTCGTCGGGCTGGCGACAACAATCGGGGTATTGCTGTCCTCGATCATGAAGGCAACACGTTCCGCCGGATAGGCCGGATCAAGCGGCAGATAGCCCGCGCCGGTTTTCAAAATGGCCAACAGCGAGATCACGAGATCCGTTCGCCGCTCCATGCAGAGCCCGACAATGACGCCCCGTTTCGCCCCGCGCGCCGCCAGCTTCGCCGCCAGCGCATCGGCCCGGCGGTCCAGCTCGGCATAGCTCAGCACATCTTCATCCGCTTTCAGCGCAATGGCGTCCGGCGTTTTCCGAACCTGCTCCCGGATGACCTCATGGATGCGTTTGTCGCGCGGATAATCGACCCCCATATGATCCATGCCGATCTTTTCTTCAGACGGATCGGTGAGCGGGAGGGTTTTCAGCGCCGAGGCATCATTCGCGGCAAAGGCATTCAGGAAAAAGCCGAGGTCGCGGGCGATAAAGCCAAGCATTTCGCGCCCATATAACCCCGTACGCACAATAAGCCGCGGGTTCGGCCCAACGACCAGCAGCAGGTGCCGATCCTCCAGCAGTTCCGCATCGGCGCCCTCTTTTGACGTGACCGCGACCCGCAGGGACCGCAACGCGGCGTCACGGGCGGCAAGATCAGGTAGACGGGCGATAAGATCAACGCTGCGCGGACCCGCTGTAACACCCTCCGCCTTTGCCTTGCGATAGCTGTTGATCGCTTCGGTAACAGTCGCGGCGGCATCCACCTCCAGGGTGACAAGCTGGCTCGGCGCAAGCAACGGATGCGCCCCGGCCTCACTATCGACGCCGCAAGAAACCGTCTTCGCCCCCATCAGAAGGGAATGCCAGACAAGAAACGCGGCAGCGGCCTCATCCATATCAAGCGCGCGGTCAAGCGACAGCGGCGTCGCCACCGCGCCCACCGCCAGGTCGCGGTTTGCGGAATAGGGCGACTGCGGCGGCTGAGCTCCAGCAAGAGCCTTCTGCCAGTAAACTTCCCCGCGCGCGGTTGCGTCAATCATCTCGGCGTCAAGCGTTGGCAAGGGCGGAATCTGTCCGCCCGGCTGCAATCCCAGGGCATTCGGATGGCGTGGTTCCCCGGCGAGGCACCGGAAATTCCCTAAAACCACATCGTGATCTGCGGCAGAAACGGTAACCGTCTCATCATCCACAGAAACAACATGCCCGGCAGGGGCGGAGGCAGGCCCGTCCTTGACTTTCAGGCTTCCAACCAGAGAGATACCCTTGCCAGACCAGATTTTCGCCGCCCCGAGCGGATTGGCATAAGTGCCAAAATCAAGCGCGCGAACCAACCGGTCGAGCTCAACTGCGGGCTTGGTGAAATCGAGCGCCCCCAGGTTTGCCGGGCGCATATCGGCGGTATAGACATTCTTTTCCACGCCCTGTTGAACGGGCGCAAGGCGGTCTTCTTTCAAATCCTGCACCAGCAGGGCGAAGGAGGCGAGCCCGGCCTCATAACATTTTGCATTGAGGCTCATGGATGTTTCATCGGGAGAAATCTCGACCGGTCCGGATTTCAGGAGACGCCCTGCATCCGGCGTTTCCTTCATTTCATGCCAGGTGACCGCATGCGATGTCTCGCCGTTCATCAGCGCCCAGGACGTGACATTGATGCCGGTATATTTGGGTAGCGGACCATCAAAAAAGTTGATGGCGAACTTCCGCGCCTGTACGGGCAGATGCTGCGGGAAGATCGTCAGATTGACGATGCTGAACAGATAATCGAAGGCAAGATCGCGAAGACCCGCATCCTCCGGCGATCCGAAAAGCGGCAATCCTTCCGCCACTGCCCAGGCGCGGACCCGTGGCTCACTGCTCAAAACTCCGGAAACTGCCCCGCCTGCACGTTTGAATTCCTCCACGCACTGGACGAGAAGGGTTCCCTCACCCACGAAAAAACCGTTCATTGTCTTACTCGGACCTTCCGCCTTTTATACTTTTTTTAGGGATTCAACTCCTGCACACAACATATAAAACAACCTGTTTAATATCCCTTAACGGGAGAGAAAATTTCCTGTGCCCCACAGTGAGGTTAACGAGGAATATCGGTAACGAACGCCGGAATATGATATCCTTTCTGCACGGCGGGACGATCGGCAATCCGGCCGTACCAACCTTTCACGTTAGGATATTGGTCCAGATCAATGGTTTGCCATTCAAACCGGGAAACCCAGGGCCAGATGGCGATGTCGGCAATGCTATACTCCCCGGCGACGAAATCCCGCTCCGACAAGGCTTCGTCCAGCACCGTGTAAAGCCGTTTTACCTCATTGAGGAACCGGTCTTCCGCATAGTCCGACTTGCCGGGGTTGAAATGCACAAAATGATGCACCTGCCCGCACATGGGGCCAAAGCCGGACATCTGCCACATCAGCCACTCCATCATCTGACAGTAAGATGTTTCATCCTGCGGGATGAGTTTCCCGCCTGCCTTTTTTGCAAGATACAGCATGATGGCACCGGACTCCATCATACGGATGCCCGTCTCGGAATCGAAGATCGCCGGAATGCGTCCGTTGGGCGAAATTGCCAGAAATTCCGGCTTTTTCTGCTCTCCCTTCGTGATATCAATCGGGATCACCCGGTAGGGCAGATCAAGCTCTTCCAACAGAATGGAAATCTTGCGCCCATTCGGGGTTGTCCATGTATACAGATCAATCATACTAATATGTTCTCTTTATGAAACACGCGGAATTCAGTCGGCCTTGGCCATCTTACCCTGCGCGCGGACGGCGGCAAGACTCTGTTCCGGCGTCAAAGCCTCACTATCCACAATCAGTTCGATGACCGCCGCCTTGCCTGCCGCCTGCGCCGCCTTGAAAACGCCGGCAAAGTCTTCTGTCCGGGTGACTTTCTCGCCAAACGCCCCATAGGCGCGGGCCAGCGCCGCAAAATCCGGATTGGCGAGCGTTGTCGCATGCACCCGTTCAGGATAGCCCCGCTCCTGATGCATCCGGATGGTGCCCAGCATCCCATTATTGACAATTATGAAAATAACCGCCGCATCGAACTGCATCGCGGTCGCCAACTCCTGCCCCAGCATCATGAAGCAGCCATCGCCATTGAAGCTGACCACGGTCCGCCCCGGCTCCGTCAGCTTGGCGCTGATGGCGGCGGGAACGCTGTACCCCATCGCGCCGCTGGTTGGCGCAAGCTGGGTGCGGAATTTTTTATGCTGGAAAAACCGATGTGCCCAGACCGCGTAATTCCCCGCCCCGGCCGTGATGATGGCATCTTCGGGCAGGGTTTCATTGAGCCAGGCAACGATTTTCCCGAGATTGACCGGGCCCGGCACCTCGGTCGGACGGATTCGCGCCAGATAATCTTCGCGCGCGGCGGCAACCCAGTCGGCGCGGCTCTCCGCCCGGCCGCCCGTGAGGCCGCGCGCCGCCGCCGCAAATTCCGGCATGCGGGCGTTTATGGCAATATCGGGAAGATAGACCCGGCCCAGCTCCGCCACGCCCGGATGCACATGCACCAGCGACATGGCCGGATTTGGCACCTCAATCAACGTGTAGCCCTGCGTCGTCATCTCGCCAAGGCGCGGACCGACGACAATCAGCAGGTCGCTTTCGCGGATGCGTTGTGCCAGCTTCGGATTGAGCGCAATGCCGACATCGCCCGCATAGTTGGGATGGCGATTGTCAAAACAATCCTGCGAGCGCAGCGACGCCCCGACCGGAATGCCGTGAGCGGCGGCAAACTCCTGAATATCCCTGACCGCCGCCTCTGTCCATGTCGCCCCGCCGACAATCATGAAAGGCCGCTCCGCCGCCGCCAGCCGCGCCTCCAGCGCCATCATGTCCGCCGCCGCCGGGGCGATGGAGGGCGCCGTTGCCGGATGCGCGATATCGGCGACGGCAACCTCGTCTGTCAGCATATCTTCGGGCAGGGCCAGCACCACCGGGCCCGGACGCCCCGACAGGGCGGTATGAAACGCCCGGCTGATATATTCGGGGATACGGCGGACATCGTCGATTTCAGCAACCCATTTCGCCATTTCGCCGAACACCCGGCGATAATCCATTTCCTGAAACGCCTCCCGGTCGATGGCATCGCGCCCGACCTGCCCGACAAACAGGATCATCGGGGTGCTGTCCTGAAAGGCGGTATGCAGCCCGATCGACGCGTTGGTTGCGCCGGGCCCGCGCGTTACCATGCAGATGCCCGGCCGCCCCGTCAGCTTGCCATAGGCTTCCGCCATATTCGCGGCGCCACCCTCATGGCGGGTATTGATCATGCGGATCCGGTTGGCGTGATTATACAGCCCGTCAATGACGGCAAGATAGCTTTCGCCGGGCACGCAGAACACCGTATCCACCCCCTGCAACGCGAGTTGATCGGCAAGAATATGACCGCCTGTCCTGACTTTCAGCGACTCTGACATGAAGACCCCTTATCCTGATACAGCTAACGAATAGGCGATCCTAGCAGATTGTAAAAACAAACCAATGGCAAGATTAGAAAATGATAAAAAACAGCGCGCTAGGCGCGCCGCCGAAGCGCCGCGAGGAACGAGAAGACGGCAAACAATATCGCCGCCGCCGTCACGATACTGGGGCCGGAGGGGGTATCCAGCTCGACCGAACCGGAAATACCCAGCATCACCGCAATGACGCCGAACAGCGCCGCGCAGACGGCCATGCTTTCGGGCGAGGTAACAAGCTGACGCGCCGTTGCCGCCGGAATGATCAGCATCGAGGTGATCAGCAGAATACCGACGATGCGGATGGAAACCGCGACGACAATGGTCATCAGCAACATCAGCAGAATATTGGCCCAGACCGTGTTCACCCCTTCGGCGCGGGCGAGGTCTTCATGGATGGTCATCAATGTCAGCGCGGGCCAGTTGATCACCAGCAGACCGATGACGATGGCGCCGCCGCCGAATATCCAATACAGATCAATCATCCGCACAGTCAGGATATCGCCGAAAAGATAGCTGTAGAGATCGAAGCTCACATTGTTGAGGAAGCTGATCGCCACCATGCCGATGGAAAGCGCGGCATGGGCAAGAATGCCGAGCAGCGTATCCGTCGCCAGCACCCGGCGCTGCTGAAGCCAGACCAGCAGCAGCGCGAACAGCGTGCAGACAATGACGGTCCCGAGGTTGATATTGATCCCGTACAGCAGACCAAGCGCGATACCGAGCAGCGCGCTATGGGCAAGGCTGTCGCCAAAATAGGCCATGCGCCGCCAGACCACGAAACAGCCGAGCGGACCGGCAATCAGCGCAACGCCGACACCGGCCGCCACGGCCCTGACGAGAAAATCATCCATCCTGCTGTTCCTTCTGGCGGTCTCGTCCGGTATGGGACGGGTCGCGATGCGAATGACCATGATGGTGGGAGGCATGGTTGGAATCGCCACCATCATGGTGTGGGTGATCGTGCTCTTGGCTGTGGTCATGCCCGTGGTCATGACCATGTTCATGATCGTGGCTGTGATTATAGACCGCCATCAGCCGCGCCATATCCTGTCCGAAAAGCCCGATAAACTCTGGATCGCGGGTCACCAGATGCGGCTCTCCTGAACAGCAGATATGATGATAGAGACACACCACCTCCCGCGTGCTCGACATCACCAGATGCAGATCATGGGATACCATCAGAATACTGACATTGCGTTCGGAATAGATGCGGTCGATCAGCTTGTAAAAGGCAAGCTGCCCCGTCACATCGAGATTCTGCGCCGGTTCATCCAGCACCAGCAGGTCCGGATTATCGAGCAGCGCCCGCGCCAGCAGCACCCGCTGCAACTCCCCGCCCGAGAGGACATGCAGCGACTGATCGAGATAATCGCTGATCCCCGTCTCTTCCGCCACCCGTTCGATATCCGCGGGCCTCGCCTTCCGGCGTAATGTGAGAAAACGGCGCACACGGATCGGCACCGTGTGATCGGCAACGAGACGCTGCGGCACATAGCCGATTTTGAGCCCGTCGCGACGGACTACCGCCCCTTCGGACGGCGCATAAAACCCCATCATGCATTTCAGCAGCATGGATTTTCCCGCGCCGTTCGGGCCGATAATGGTGATAAAGTCCTTTTCCCCGACGCCGAGCGAGACATCTTCGAGAATGGTTCTGCCGTCGCGATAAACGCTGACATGCCGGGCGGCAAGCAATTCAGTCATCTGTCAGTTGACCTTGCGGCATTCCCGGCAAAGGCCGGAAATCTCCAGGGTAATCTGTTCCGCCCGGAAATCATTTTCACGGGTGATTTTGCCGATTGCCGCGACAATATCGGGATTGCAGCATTCCTCCGCCTCGCCGCAGGCCGTGCAGATCAGGAAATAACATTCCGGATGCCGCAGCGGATGGCTGCACCCGACAAAGGCGTTAAGGCTGCTGATCTTGTGCACAAGGCCATTTTCCGTGAGAAAATCGAGCGCCCGGTAAACGGTCGGCGGTTTGATGGCGGCAATCCGGTGATCCAGCTTTTCCAGAAGATCATACGCCTTTACCGGGCCGTGGCTTTCCCAGACCAGTTCCAGTACCTTTCGCCTGAGCTCGGTAAAACGCAACTCCCGCGCGGCGCAGATTTCTTCTGCCTGTTGCAGGGCATCGGCAACGCAATCATCATGAGTCGTGCAATTATGCATGGGTCTTTTCCAGAAGGTGGATTGACATGATCACGTTATAATATAACATTCGCCCCTTTCGCAATCCCTAACTTCCCGAGCCGCCCTGACAATGCGTCTGATTTTTTCTCTGATTTGCCTTGTTTTCATCGCCACATCCGCCCAAGCCACGGAGACGAAAGGCATTGTTGTCACCATAAAACCGCTGCACTCCCTGGTCGCGGGCGTTATCGGCGAGACGGGAGAGGCAACGCTGCTTGTCGATGGCGCGGCATCTGTGCATGGATTTTCCCTGAAACCATCGCAAGTGAAAAGCCTGCAAACCGCGCGGGCCGTCTTCTATATAGACGAACGCATGGAAAATTTTCTGAAAAATGCGCTTGATTCCCTGCCCTCCAGTATTCGCAAAACCGCCCTGTCAGAAGCGGATGGGGTCAAGCTGCTGGAACGGCGGGGAGGCGGGGCATGGGATGCCCATGATCACGATAACCATCACACCCATGCCCATGAACAGGCGCATGATGATGAAGAACATAATCTGCATATCTGGCTTGATCCGGAAAACGCGCGCCGCATG
>CEOG01025526.1_pt1 | contig 17543 bp, 7 predicted proteins | sample 530301 | NCBI WGS metagenome assembly CEOG01 (sample SAMEA2619903, study PRJEB7988) | marine metagenome | biome: marine biome (ENVO:00000447); feature: surface water layer (ENVO:00002042); material: "saline water (ENVO:00002010), including plankton (ENVO:xxxxxxxx)" | depth 5 m | reverse complement strand
AACATAGTTTATCAATTGTCTTCAGTTCTTGACTTAGAGGGAACTAGGTTGCCTAAAAGAGTAGTTCTTTCAAACAAATGTGTTTGGCAGTACAGGGGCATAGGCTGTTGGTATCAAGCCCCAGCGTCAAAAGAATTAGAAACCTACGATTCTAACAATACCTCAACAGATGTCCCTATCCCGCTACTTAAAAAAGCCAGACTGAAAACTCTTAGATTAAGTGGCGATATTGAAACAAATGGAGGAGATACAATTTCAGCAACGTCAAACCTTGCGGAAAAACTACAAGGCTGTGGAATGCTGAGGGCTGCGCCTCCCGTGGCAACTGATTCTAATGATGATATCCAAACAGAAGCACAGGGGAACCGAGATAATCAAGACTATGAATTTGCAGACCAAGGAGAATATGACCCCCAGTTTAAACAAGCAAGAACTACGGAGGAAGCTTCTCAAATGGGTTACAAAATAGGAAATTACGTCTGGGTATTAAAAAATGGAGTTAAATACTATTACGTATGTAAAAGAAATATGGAGGAGGGTAATAACGTCAGCCCCCCTAATTCAGATTATTGGGTTGCAGATGAATGCTCTAAAAGTTTGACTGGATGTAGGTTAAGATGGGGGGCAAAAAACAGAAAATCCGCAAATAAAGGAGGGTGTCAAATAAGTATGGGAGACTTGCCTTATGGAGGTTTTCCAGCGGCCAATTCAATTTCTAGAGGGCTAGGTTAACATATGATTAGCGAAATAGTAAAAACTCAAATCAAAAAGCATGCATTAGAAAGCTTTCCCAACGAATGCTGCGGGTTCACTGTTTTTGATAAAGATAAACCAAGAGCAGTTCCATGTAAAAATTCCGCCAACGACCCAGAAAAATATTTTTCGATATCTCCGCAGGATTATCTTAAAATTAGTAACCGTTTTGCGATTTCGGCGGTTTACCACTCCCATCCAGCCGGAAAGTCAAAATTTTCCCCTTATGACATCATCAATAGCAAGGGACACATGATAAATTACATCATGTACAATGTTGAAAAAGATAATTTTATTTTTTATGATCCAAGTAAGGATAAAACTTTTATCGACTACAAAGAATACAGGGTAGGGTCAGCTGATTGTTATACTTTTGTACAGGATTACTTTAAAGAACTTAACATAACTCTAAAAGACGTAGAGTACGTAAGAGAAGAAGATTGGCATGAGCGAAGACCCAACCTAGCTAGAGATGTTATGAAAGTGAATCCCGAGCTTAAAAAACAAAAAGACGGATGCGTTATGAAAAAACATGATTTCCTTCTCCTCTCAATGATAAAAGGAAAGACAATAAACCATGCGGCAGTTTATATCGGCGACAATAAAATTATCCATAGACCCCGTAATAAATTTGTCACGATAGAAAAGTTAACACCACAAAAAAGAAGTAAGATTACCGAAATTTACAGACATGAACAACTTAACTAATATAAAATTTCACGGAGTATTGGTCGAACAGCTAGGTAGATCAGAATGGAAACTAGCTGTAAGTAGCGTGTCCGAAGCTTTAAGAGCTATTGAGTCAAAAACAAAAAAACTTTATAGATCTTTTTTAGAAAACGATAAGAAAAACATTCGATATAGAGTTTTGATTAACGAAAGAGACGTGGTATTTGAAGAGGGTAAAGATCCGAATACCGTGGAAGGATTAAGCTCATCCGAAATGTTAATGAACATAAGCAATTTAAAAACAATAGACATTGTACCTGTTCTTGAGGGAGCTAGGGACATCGTAGGGATACTTGTTGGAGTAGCTATGGTTGCGAGTGGTATCGGGATGGCTGGAGGTTTTGCGGGGCTAATGGCTGGTCAAGGCGGAATGATGGCTGGAGCTTTAGTAATGGGTGGGGTAGGGCTTATTGCCGCTGGAATTACCAACCTCTTAACGCCTATGCCAAAATTTGGAGATTTTAGGGAAATAGAACAAGGAGGATCAAGGTCATACCTGTTTAATGGGCCAGAAAACACTATACGAGAAGGCGGTCCTGTATTTGTTGGTTATGGACGTCTTTTAGTAGGAAGTCACGTAATTCAAAGTGCTAGCGACACCATCGATGTTAACGCTGACGTAGTTCCTAAAAACACTTGGGGTAATCCAAGTTATGGACTCAAGTACAACTTTAACCCAAGAATACCAATCAACGTAAGAAATTGGGATGAAGAAGAATAAAATATAAAGGATTAATAACATGGGTATATTGGATTTTTTATTTGGAGGAGGAGACGATCCAGAACAGGCGCGTCCAGCTGTTACTGACGTCTCTGCAGTTAGAAACGCAGATGGAGAATTTGTCACTTCTCGATCCTACGCAGAAACTGTAGACTTAATCTCCGAAGGCCCTATCGAAGGCATAACCAGCGGTACTTATACATACATCAGAGACACCAATATCACAGGCTACCAAAAAGTTGTTTTTAATAATTATTGGGCAACAGGTGTGGCAGGCGGAAACAAAACTACTGAACAGGCAAAAGAGCTTGGGTTTTTAAGGTCAATTTTTTGGAATGAAGTGCCTATTGTTGACCAAAATGGTTTTTATAATTACCCCGATATAAACGTAAATTATACAAAAGGAACCCCAATAGGTACCGTTCCAAAAATTAATGACGCTTTACCTCAACTAGGCTCTATTCCATCTAGTGATATAATGGACCTGTCTATCAACAGACCAATAGGTGAGAGACTTTACGGTCCTGAAATAAAAGGAGGTGACGACACACCCACAGATGTAAAGTATGCAAAAATAAAAGGACCAATAGATAAATACTCAAAAACTTACAGAGTGCTAAATAAAGAATGCAACAAACTTATAGTAAATATAAAAATTACTGCACTGCAGGAAAGTTTACAATTCGGCCCCAAAACATACACGAAAAGGCCACAAGCAACTGGTTACGGTGATCAAAAAGCTAGAAGAATTGAGTATTCTATTTTTTATAGACCTATATTCAACAAAAAGTTTAAAAATATTGAATCTTCTTCGACAGCAAAAACTAACTTAAACGAAGAAGGCTGGAGGTTAGGTAAAAAGGAACTTGTAGAAGGCAGAATAGATTCTGGCTACATAAGAGCTACAGTTTTAGATTTTTCAGACAGGGGGTTTCAAGACAAAGAAGGGTTTGAAGGTTGGCAAATCAGAATCGTCAGAACGACCCCAGAATCTCTTACTTCTTTTTTAAGAAATCAGAGTTTTGTAGATTCACTGGTTGAAGTTTACGGGACCAAATTAACTTACCCATATTCGTCAATGGCTTATTCTATATTTGATGCAAGGTCTTTCCAAAGAATACCTACCAGAGCTTATGACACGCATCTACTAAAAGTTAAAATCCCAAATAACTATAATCCTTTCTTGAAAAGCTATGGAGACAGCAGTGAATCAGCTACGAGCTACTATAAAGGGATAGCTATTGGTGCAAAAACCAACTCCCTGATTAGCAACGATAAGAATACTTGGACTAGAGCAAGTAGTTCAGCGAGTACAGTCGAAGAATGGGATGGTAATTTCGCTGAAGAGCTTTGCTGGACGGATAACCCTGCTTGGTGTTTTTATGACTTAATCACAAACAATAGATACGGCTTGGGAGACTACATCAGCTTAGACCAAGTAGATAAATGGGCTCTTTACGACATAGCTAAATATTGTGACGAGCTAGTTGATGACACATACGGAGGATTTGAGCCAAGATTCACTATAAACTATTTAATAACTACCCGCGAAGAAGCTTTTAAAGTTTTAAATGATTTATCTTCTATTTTTAGGGGTATCTCGTATTATACGAATGGTAGCATTTTCTCCGCTCAAGATAAATACAAACTTCCTGTTTTTCATTTTAATAACTCAAATGTAGTAGACTCAAATTTTACTTACGCCAGCTCAGCAAAAAAAGCTAGGCACACTGTAGCTATTGTTAGATATAATGATAAAAGAAACAGCTATAAACCTGCGGTAGAGTATTTAGAAGACGAAGAAGGCGTAAAAAGATATGGTATAAGAGAAATTCAAACTTCAGCCTTAGGTTGCACCAGCAGAGGACAAGCGAGAAGATTTGCCAAATGGATTATAGCCAGTGAGTACGAAGAAACTGAAACTGTATCATTCAGCGCGGGAGGCGAAGGGGCTTATCTTAGACCCGGAGATATTATTACTATTTATGATAATAATAGAAATCCTTTCAAATTAAGCGGTAGAACAAACGCAGTAATACAAGGAAATGAAAACCTTAATCCGGTTTATAAATTAGATGAAAATCCCTTAACTGCATTTCAAAGACAAAACGTAAACAGTATTATAGTTGATCAAGCTCTTAATTTAGAAGAGGGAATTAAATACAAATTTTCATTATTGGCGCCAACTTACGATTACTACTCAGGAACTATAGAAACAAGCGATGACCTGCCCGGCATAAGAAGAACTCAAATACAGAATTTAGCTTTTAATGGATCTGACGCTATCAATGTCACAGGCACAGCAGGAGCTTTCCGATCTGACTTTGTAGCTGACAACAAAGCTGTTTGTACTCAAATCTATTTTAATAGCGGAATGAGGGTAGAAGATGTAGCTGGTGCCGCAAAAGGTAATGTTGGCTCCCCGTATACAGGAAACCAGCTTAATTTTCAAGATTATGTTATTACTGGCTATACCAATAGCGCAGTGGAAGGATACAACAACCAAGGAATAGACTATTCTGGAAATTATTTTTCTGGCCAAAACTTGATATGGTCTATCGAGCCTTTATTTGACTCCGAACCTTCTTATCTCAATAATCACGAGTCCTCCTACAGGATAATAAATATAAAAGAAGAAGAAAATCACGCCTACAACATCCAAGCTTTAGCTTACTCTACAGGTAAATACGAAAACATAGATACTATTGGGTCTTCTTATTCTAACTCAAACGACTTGCAGATCTATTTCCCGATCTCTGAAAACGCTTCTCAATCAAACAGTTTGAGCCAGTGGACGAGCTCGTACCCCAACCAAACTTATTCGCCCAATGCTACCGAAGGTCAAAGAAACAATAATATACTAACCGTAATTGAAGATCAACCATCTATAAATGGTATTATTCAGGACAATTTAGTAACCATAAAGTCAGAATTTAGCGTAGCTGGATTTAAAAATAATATCGTGATTGGAAATGAGTCTAAAAGCACTTCCGTAAATTATGGAGAAACGTTAAGCGCGAATAGGATTAGCTACTCTTTTAGCATAATCACCACAGGAAATCCCCAAATTACAAACAATTGGAATGCTTTAAATGACCCGAGAATAACGCCTGTAGTTAATACTTCTGAGCAAGACCCAAGGGAAGCTTCAGTAACATATTTAGTGGCCCCTGAATACTACGAAGATATTAACCAGAATGAGTATTTATTAATAACTTCAGAAGATACGAAATTTTTTAATGACTCAAAAAGTAAAATAGAAGTAGAAGCTTTAGTTAGCTCAATAAATAGAGATAATGGAGGTAACATTTTACCTTTCTATATAGTTATATATCCTATTTCAGATGACGGGGTAATTGGACATGGGCTTTTAAGAGGAATTCGCCCAAGTACAGAAGCTATAAAAAAACTTACAACACCAGTTCAAGCATATACAATCAACGGCCTCACTACCAGAGGGGCCGATGGTCTTCCCGTTCAAGCAGGCACTGCTTCTGACCCAAGACTATTTGCGCTAGACAATACTCAACCGGAATTTGAATGGCAGATAAGCTCTCAAGACCCAATATTTAACAGGCCCTCAACGGAAGAAAGCGATTTTGGCAGATACGAGTTAAACTTTACTAATGTAGAGGACATACAATATAGGGTTACTGTAAGAAAACCGTCTACTACTAATATTCCCACTAGTCACATATACTTTGAGTTTACTGGATATACATCGCCATCCACTAAACCTACATTCGTTTTTGATGAAACGTATAACAATCCTGACATAATCTCTGATATTTCAAGTCCCGGTCAAACATATAATAACGACGATCTAAATAATCGAGGTATTGGTAGGCACATAATAAGAGCAGAAGACGGTGCTATAAAAGATATTTTTTACAAGTCTGTCGACAGTGGCGTAGTGATCAGAGACACCCAAGAGCTACCTTTAAGAGAGTTTGACATAGTGGTTGAAACTCAAGATGTAAACGGCAGAACGAGTGTTGATAATTATGTCTATGCTAACACTATAAATCAAGACACTAACGAAAATCCAGAAAAATATGCTGAGAATCTTTTTAATGCCGGGTATGACATTTTAGGAGTTTCAATAGATTCCCCTAGTGGAGTATTTTTTGCGCAATCAAATAGTGAAAAAGGCTTTAGTAATCGAATTTTTGATATGGATACAGTGTTTAGCAGAAACTATCCCTATAAAGCTACGGCCAGATTGATAACAGAAGGTGGAATTAATATAACTATTGAAGAAGTAGAAAATAAAGAAGGCGAGTCAACAATTACCGCTGAAGAAGCGGATAAGTTTTTCAATGATGCTCGAGGTGTTGTCTATTATTTTACCACAGGAAACGCCGATACTGTAACCACTGAAGACACAACAAAATTCTCTAATTTATCACCACAGTTTGACCTTGATATAGAAAAACAAAAGTCTAATAACGAATATCTATTAAAGAGTGATAAAAATATAGAAGAAGGTAGATCAAGTAAAATAAAAAATTTAGAAGTCGCTGTAGACGGAGGAACTCAAACAAAAGGCGTCGCTTTTGATGGAGTAGTCACCACCAATAGGCTTTCAGCGGAAGATGCTGCGGCAGATAACGGTTCAGTAGTACGTAGAGGATTTTATGTATTTGAAGGAGGAGATACGATAGGGGGATTCACCATACCGTTCCCCATGATCACTCGCGAAGAAGTCACAAACATACAATTCTGTATGGCCTTTTTTGATTCTATATCTTTTAAAAGGGCTTTTGAACAAGACTCTAATCTACCTTTATTTGATAAGATAACAGTAAATAACGAAACAAAAGAGTTAGCAAAAATTTTCTCAGATACAAAATTAAATTTCTCCACATTACCATTGAGTATAGACGCTGTATATTCAATAGATAATGCCTTAGGTACGGATAAACCAACCGCGTTCTTAAATCCTTTAGGAACCTCATTTAGAATGGGTGAGTTCAATCCAAACTCAAGCGCTGTAAGTTCTTTAGGGTACCAAGCTTGGGGAGAGGTGGTAGTGGGGGCTAATCAGAAAGATGCAAATCAACTCAATTTCGACCCTGAGCCTTTTGGGTATTCAAACCGACCTGAAACAAGTGTCTCTCAGATCTTAGGTAGTGATTACTATATAAAAGGCCAAATAGGAAGCACTCTTAAAATTGATTCATCAATTTTAACTGAAAGTAATAATGAACCAGCCTACAAAGAACTGACAGTCAACAAAAAATTTGGGGTAACAGAAGAGACAACGCTAGAAGGAAACAAAATTCTTGACGGAAGCGCGAACCGCAGGCCTTCTTTAGTAAAAGGTTCCACAGATTTAAACAACATTAAGGTATATGGAATAGCTAAAACGTCTTCTTATAACAGGAGCTGGAAAGCCATAGACTGGAATAAATTACCCGACAATCAAAACCGATGGAATGAATTTATGTCTAGCTATGCAACTATAAGGACTCTAATTATGACAGTTCCTTTAACTGATGATTTAGCTAATTTACCTACAGACAGATACTCTGTGGATTTATCCATGCAGGGTTATTTAAATATTTCCCCCGGTTCTACTACTCATATTACTCATGAATACAACGATATACCACAGTCGGCAGTGCTTCTTCCATTGCGCGGGGTAGCTAACGAATACCTCGCTTCTGAGGTCACTAACTATCATACGGAATATCGAGTGATAAAAGAGGTTGGAGTATTCCATGCTATTATCAGACAGTGGACCAATAATTACCTTGATGCAAATAACCCCACTAACACGCACACTATATGGAACAGGACCCCTTTTGAAGGTCCCGCAAATTTAGTAAACATAGGGGGTTTAAAAATTAAATTTGGTGTTTTAGCTGATCTTAGATAATAATCTTTATTATGAGACCCGAGGTTTTTGAAGCTTCAATTAAAAACAATACTGACAGACTATACGTAATTGGTAACAGGAAAGTAGTTTGTAAAAATGGAGCTTTCATTCATATAGGTGGGAATCAAGTTCATTATCAATTAGAGAATACGGAATCTTTAAATATAAAAAGAAGGTTCACCGTAAGCGGTCAAAGCATCCAAACTAAAAATGATTTTACTTATAGAATCTCGCCTTCAGATATTTTAAATATAACTTTTAATGAATACGAGGCCTGCGATTTTAAAAACGTAAAAGATAATAATAAATTTAAATACAAGATTGGGGACTTAATTTACTCTCAAGGAGGAGTAGCTTCAAGCAGCAAAGACAACTTAACAGGAGAAAACACAGAGTTTAATGTAACTAAAGTTGACGCTAAAGGAAACATTTTAGAGATATCTATTTCATCTCCGGGTAAATACGTCACCCCTCCTCAAAACCCAGTGAAACTACTCCATGACTCAGGAGAATTCATTACAGCAGATGTAGAGTATGAAGAAGCAGAATCATCCTCCATTTTAGAAAGGGATATAAAGTCAATCGTATACAATGAGGGGAAAACAAGTATAGAATTTCACTATCCCCTTCCTCAAGACGTTAAAGAAGGGGAGTTTGCAATAACAAAACAGGTAATTATTCTTAATAAAAAATATAGCTTACCTTCAGCTGAGCTCATCCCTTGTGAAATGACTTTTGATTTTTCTCCAGTGGCAAAAATTCCACTTTTGTCCAATAATTCATCTAACCCTTACGCTATGTATAACGAAGGTATTAAGATGATAGAAAAGAAATTTATTGAAATGGAAAAAAGAATTTCAAATCTTGAAAATAGAAATATTTAATTCTGTTGGTGGAGTAATCCGCCGGGCCTTTGCTGTTTTATAATTTCCTCCAAAACAACACCTTGCAAAACGTCTCCAAGCTTACTGTTATTTTGTATCTCCTCATTTTCGTCTCTGGCAGATTCACCTGACCCGGATTGGGTTCCAGCGCTTACCTCTGCGTTTGCCCCACCGCTCTTGTCTACATTAATATTAATTTTAACGTTATTAGTAGTATTACCGCCAGTATTTAAGGTAGAGCCTCCTCCCACTACAGCTGGGCCAGTTTGATTACCAACAAGACCTCCTCCAGCGTATCTAGGAACATTTCCGCGGTTAAGTTCTGTCATGAACCCAACCCCATGAGTACGGACAGCTTGTGGGCTCATTATATATTCTCCACCCATAACACGAGCCAAGCCACCATTCGCATTTCCGGTTTTAGGAAATCCTCCGCTTGGCATGGTACCCAATAAAGACCCAGACATTTTCATGTCTTGATAATCCATATAACCGTGTTGTTGAGCAAATGCATCCCTACCGCCAGCCATTCTTATATCGCTTCTTATAGCAGCTCCGTGCTCCCCAGACAGACCCCCTACCCCAACAGAGCCTCTCCTTGTGGCCATTGCCCCAGCTATTTTTGCCCCTCCAACTAACATGGCTGCATTCATGAAAGCGCCAACCATTCTCCCTCTTTTCTCTTTTTCTACTGCTTTTATTTGATTTCTACGGCTAGCTTTTTCTCCTGCTACGTAATCCATGTAGCTAGCGATTCTTTGTTCTTTCTCAAACATTCTCGCGGTTTGCGGATCACCCTCATTTAATCTACCCATTAATGATAATGAATCACTAACTTCAAATCTTCCCTCTGTGGGCCTAGCTCTTTCGCTAACTAACCTACCGGTTTCAGGATCTCTTCTATAGTAAACAAAACCTTTAGCAAGCGAAACATTAGCAGCGCCTCCACCACCTGACACAGAATCAACTCTACCGGCATCTGGATCCGCTCCCCCCAAGTAACCCAAACTGCTTCTACCCATACCATAATCTCTGGAAGGAATAGGCTTAGGAGCTTTAGGCTGAGAGGCTGATTGTATTACGCCAGATAAAGCCCCACTGCCGGCAGCTATCAATCCCATGGTTCCAATCCCGGGGCCAGTATTACCACCGTTTGCGTAGCCGTTTATAGCATTAAGGGTCCCAACTCCTATTTTATTCACAGCAGATTTTTTAATCACAAACTCTCCGCCGGACATTCTAGTCAGCACGTCATCTTTATAACCTGACCCACCTGTAACTAGACCTCCTCCAGCATAACCGGGAACATACCCTCCCTGAGCATAAGCTCCTTGTCCAGCGCCGGGCATCATTCTAGAAAAGAGCATGTTAGTAAACATTTGACTGGACATCTGGTTAATAGAATTAAGGATGCTCTGAGCCATGTTGGCTAATGCTCCTTGAACGCTAGAAGCGCCGCTAGAAATAGATTGAAAGGCGTCTGCAAAAGAGGACTTCATAGTTTGAGCTACTTGACGACTTCCGTTTTCAAAATCTCTCAAAGCGTCTACTTCGTTATAACCCATTTCATTTATAAAACCTGCACGGAAAGCTCTTCCAAAATCCCCTTTTTCAACACCAAAGCTTTCAACATTCTTAGCTAATGCGGCGCTATAAGCAGAACTTACATCTCTCATGCCTTTTCTACCTTGACCAGCTAAATCTCTAGTCTCATTATACTCAGCTTCAGCTAAAGCAGACTGAATCATTCTTTGCTCCTCTCTCTTAGCTGTGTTTAACTCGTACTGGAGCTTGATAGTTTGAAGGGTAACTTTATACTGTTCTTTTGCTAGATTTATAGCATTAGTTTCATTTTGTATAGCCTTATCTTGGGAAGAAGTATATTTTTCTTGAGCCTTTCTAAGTATATCTATAATCTTTGGAAGTTCTTGCATTGCAACCTGATCCCCGGGGTCGCTCAATATACCTTGCTCTAACTTAAGTCCCTTCACACCAGCTAACCTTTCAATTAGCTTGTCAATCTGGGATTGATCTGCTCCCTCCTTTATTTGATCTCTTAATTCAGTAAAGGCAGCTAAAGCCTCACCCGCTTGAGGTCCACCAAACCCTTTACCTTCTATAAATTTAACAGCATTCATCCCTGCCAAGCCCTCCTTAATACTAACTTCAAGAGCTTTGGCAGCTATACCTTCAGCATTTCTTCTATCTAACCGAGCAGCCGCTATAGCCTCATTCCTAACCACACCAGCAACTCCTGTAGAGTTCATTCTAGCGTTAGCTTGAGCTGTGCGTAAACCAGAACCTAAACCGAATATAGCTCTGCCCTGTGCCGCATCTCTGGTCATCTTGTCTAGGGCTCTTTTCGCGTTAAATACAGACTGCCTGTAAGATTCTTGCTGTTTCATTGCTTGCAGCAAGGTTTCCGTATACGTCTTTTTCTTTTCTGCCGCCTCCGCTTCTATTTTTTCATTTTCTTTAACCGCTTTATTGTATGCTTCTTGGTCAGTATATCCCGCGATGATTGAGCTTACATATTTTCTTAAAGCCTTATCTCTTTCTTCCCGGGTTATGTTTCCAGCCCGCGCCTCCCCAGTTATGGCTTGGAAAAACCCACCTTCATCAGACTGCATCGCATTACGTAAATCTGATGGATTCACACCAAGAATTTTTGCTAATTGATCTGTTCCCCCTCGGAATGATGAAACCCCTCCTTTAGCCATATCAGCAGGGTTAGTTCCAGCAGCAGCGAGTCTAGCCATTACTTCTCTTTGCGACATTCCTGCCTGACCCCCAAGCCTCTTGAGGAAATCTTCTCCCGCTTGCATTGCGAATCCTGCCCCCGGCTTGGCTTTACCAACACCACGTACTGACACCTGATCTAATGCACGAACTTTATCTAAGAATTTTTGATACTCTTGAAATTCAGGGGTATTAGTAAATTTCTCTCCTTCATTTATTTGCCTATGCCTGACTTGATGGGTACTCATACCAAATAACCTTTGGGTTACTGCTTCTTGGCCTAGAAGCATCTTGTTATACTCCTCGTGTGCATCGCCTACTGTTTTTTGTTTAGACGCTTGCATCAGCGACGATATGTTTCCGGCTGGCAAATTATTTAATACAGAAATCTGACCTAATCTTTTATTAAACGCAGTTTGAGCCTGTTTAAATTCTTTAGGACCCGCGTCTATTAAAGCTTTTAGCTCTGGACTATTGGCCATAGGATGTGTCATAGGCAGATTTCCTTTTTCACCTACGCCCAACTCCGTTAACATTGCGGCTTTTTTAGTAGTAAACTCCGTTGCGCTCATCCCACCAGCTAGATCAGCGAAAGACTGTGTTAGCTCCATTGATTTCGCAATAGCTTGGTTTTGAGCCTCAATCTGCGCTTTGAGAGCATCTGTAGCGTCGTCACTTGATGAGGTCAGCATTGGCAAGATCTCAGTGAAGGTAGTTATGGCCATCATTCCGAGTGCCCCTTTGGGACCCATACTCAGACCCATAAGCCCTGATCCTAAAATATTCGCTATAGGGCTATCGCTAGCTCCCATCAATCCAAATCCAGCTACTCCCCCTCCAGCTTTTCCGGCTTTAGTTAAACCTCTTGCGGCCCTGCCTATAAGACCCGCGGCAAAATTTGGAACTCCGTGAGATTTTGGATTAATGCCCATTGATCTGGATCGATTAATTCCTTGGCTTAAACCACGAGGCTCATCAATAGTATTATATACTCCGAGTCCACGAGGATTCCCCGCACCTCTAAGAGAAGGGCTAGACCCCACTCTAATTGCAGAAGCAGGGACTCCTGCCGCCATTTCCCTACCTATAGCGCTAGAAAGAGGAGTAAAGTTTGGTACGTACCCTAAAGCCTTACCTTCCGTAAGTCTTTTTCTTTCAAGGTTTATAAGCTCCACTCCATGAGCTCTGGTAGCACTGTCATTGAAATATTTTTTAGGCATCTCTCCGCCTTGAGCGGATTTTAATCTTCTTTTTGCGTCAATTCTAAATACAGGTTGACCAAAAATTTTCTGCAGAGCTGCAGAAGGAGGCCTCCCAGCCTCAAAGTCAAAGTCAGCTCCGGGAATAGCCACAGCCGCCTTCATGGCCATTCTCATTGCCTCTTCAAAGACTTCCCCCTGAAGACCTGCAGGCAGCGGCCCCATCCTACCCGGCTTGCCTTCAATACCAAAACGGGTCATTACTTTTTTAGCAATATTTCCCGTGCCGGATTCAAGCTCGTTGGTAAGAAGGGCTTCGAACATTTTTTCAGCCTGAGCTTCTTTGGGTGTATTTATAAAACTCTGAACTCTAATGTTGTTAAGCCTAACCTTAGCTCCCTCGTTCTCTAAGTCTTTGTATAACTTAGGTGAATTATTCCTAAGCCCCGCTAAACTTTTTACATCGGCTAAGGGGGAGAACGTTGGGCCAACCTTTCCGTCTGCTAAACCTAATATTACTCCTATATCACTTGCGTCCAACTGATATACGTGCCCTGCTAAATTTGGATGTATTTTTTTCTTTCCGGCTTTTCCTCTTGCGGCTTTTGAGTAGTTTGGAACAAATCCACCAGCAGCATATGGATTGAAACCGTGTGCAGCGCCGAAAGCTGATTTATAAGCGGCCCCAGCAGGGCTTCCCTTTGGCGGCATTATAGCTTTCTGGGACATCCCGGGAAACTGTTTAACAGTCTCGGCAGAATTATACATCATAGTGCCAGCCCCGGGTTGACGCATAGTTTTAATTGCTCCTGCAGTATACCCTCCTGCGGCTGCTGCTGCTCTCTCAGTATTTGGATTAGCGAAATTAGGAACAAAGCCTCCAGCCTTACCCGGGCCACCTCTCATAAAAGCTCTTCCGCTAGCTCCCACACGAGCCCCTCTTCCGTACATGCTGGTAGCTAATGCCCCACCATACGCGCCTAAAGCTGCCCGTTCAGCTTGCTGCGCTTTTATAGTTGCTAAAATTTGTTTTTCTACAGATAATACGTCCAAAGTGCCCGCTTTGACTGATTTTAATAAAGTCGGTTCTTTTGCAATGGTATTTACTACAATTTCCTCTAGCGCTGCTCTTTGTTTAGTCGCTGCGTTAAGGCCCATCATGTCTTTTAGTGCGGCTGATGCAAACTTGCCTAAACTTAGAGCTAATTTACTGAATACAGCAGTTATTAAAACTAAACCGGGGCCACCTATAAATTTACCAATACCTTTAACTATATCCTTACCGAACCCCTCACCAAAAGACTCAAGCTTACCACCTTCTTTAAAAGAGTCTATAATTGAATTTACGGCCCCTAAAACATTTCCTATGGCTGGCCCAAATATGTCTCCCCCCAAACTCGCACCAGCTTGAGTTAGATTGGCCATGGTTCTATTTACCAATGAGTCTAGAGTTTTATTTAGCTTTTCGTTTTTCTGATAAGCTTCATCAGTGGCGCTACTTGCAGCTCTCAAGGCTCCAGCGTAAGCAGAATTTTGTTGCGACAAGTCAGCTAAGGCAGATTTTAATATGTTGACCTGAAACACGCCAGCTACGCTCTCAGCAGTAGAGGCTTGTTGAGATTTAGTTAGAGTATTGAAATTTTTAGCAAGGTTTTGAAGCACTTGAATGCCAGAGAGCATTTCGCCATTCATGCCCCTTGTGGCGACTCCTATATTTTCTAACCTTTGTTGAACATCACTTCTTTGGATACGTGTGAATATAGTTTTGAATGCGTTACCAATAACAGCACCACCTCGAGCAGTACGCTGCTGCACTGCTGTTGTAATAGCCATCAACTCATTCATACTAACTCCTGCTGACTGCGCAGAAGCTCCCACACGAGCTATAGAGTTTGCTAAATCCTCTGAACTTACAGCAAATGCTGCGTCAACTTTAGCCATTCTATTTACAACCTGAGCGGATGTTACCCCTTCTTTATTAAAAGAGTTTACTGCAGCGGTTAGGGATTTTACGGCATCTGCCGCATTCATTCCAGTGAGGCGGGTAAGTATTAAAGCGTCCTTTGTTCGGTTAAGGGTCTTTTCCATCCCCAAGCCTTGACGGGCTAGTTCTGTAGCCGCTTCTGCAACAGTACCGAAACCTTGTGCGGTTTCTTTAGCAACCCTAAACATACCTTTACCAAATTGGTCTAGCTGTTTAGTGCTGGCGTTCATGACGACATTTACGTCAGCCATGGCTTTTTCAACCTGAATTGTAGCCTTGACCATCGCCCTCATGGCCCGCTCCACATTCATTATGAGACCAGCTGAAGCGCCAAAAGCGATAACACGAGCATTAGAAGCTTCTAGGGATTTATTAAACTCATCTGCGCGGACAGTAGCTTTTGATAAACCAGTGCCGAGAGCTCTGACTTTGTCTACGCCACCTCCACTACCGCCAGAGAAAGCTTTACCCATGGTTTTACCCATTTTGTCAAGCTCACGATTCATTTTCCTAATCGTGGCTTCCGCTCTCTTGGCGTTTAATTGTAATTCAACTTCTACTCTATCCCTAGCCATATTCCTAAAAGGATATTACACTATTTTTTAGTTACATTCCGTGAAGTTTCATCATATCTTCCATGTTAAGCCTACCCCCCTTTTCCGCTGCTTTTTTAGCCAAGCTTATAGTTTCATTTGGATTATCCAAACCTAAACGTTTTAAGTCTTCTGGAGTAGCCCCAACTAAAGAAGTAGCACTACCATCTTGTCCTGCATTTTTAGACTTATCCAGCGTTTCTCTAGCGTTTTTAGTTGACTCAAACCACTCTACAAACTTTTCAGGGTCTTCTTTTACGTCATCAGGAACTTTAGCTTCTGAATTTTCCATTAGACTTTTATAATACCTACCATAACCAAAAAGTTCTATTTGGTAAAAAGTTAGTTCTACCAGAGGTTTACCGAAAAAAACATGAGCATTGTCTTCACAAAGATAAAATAAATTACTAAAAAATCCAGATAATGATATCTTTTTTAAATTCATTGATCCGAATTTCTTAGTGCTCGAATTATAAATTGCAATTAAATCTACTAATTTACTTTCTTCCAAATCCTCAAACTCTGATAAAGTGAATAACTTTTCGCCTTCTTCAGTTAACAGCGCATTGTACATGTAGTATTCATTTATTCTTCTAGATGCATAGTTTTCAGCGCAAAAACCAATAAGCTCTTCTTTTTCAAACTCTAATTCAGCTAACTTAAATTGCTGATCTTTAATTTGAGAATTTAAATTATCTATATGGGCCTGAAGGTAGACTTTACTTTTTGAGTTTCTTAACCCAGAAAGCATACTTTTAACTTGTAGAATTTCTTTATTTTTTGCGTCGGTCCAAATACCCTCTTTTAGGAGATATTCAACTCTTTCCTCTCTAGTGGGAAGGCCTTGACCGACAGCCTTGTCATAAAAGAATTTATTTTTTATATCGAGCTCTGCTGAGTCGAAGTTGGTAAAATGTTTAACACGTATTTTTCCGTAATCTTTAGAGTTTACCAGAGTAAAGCCCCTAAGAATCTCAGAAAATATAACTTTTAAACTTCCATCTTCCACACGTTATGACTCAACCTTTTCTGGTTTTTCCTCGCTGGCCTTAGCCTCCTCCTCATCAATCTTTAAGGCCATATCAATCATCTCTTGAAACTCTTTTTGAGTGTTTGGTCTTCCAACAAACCAAAAACTTACGTAGTATGCAATTTTTCGAGCCACAACTAATTCATGAACGTCTTCACCCTCATCGATCTCATCGTACCTGTCTAGCTTTTGCTCAAACGTACCTTCTCCAAAAAAAGGTACTTCTTTTCCGTCTTTATCAGCGTATGCTAAGTTAAGCATCCACCATAAAATAACTTTATTTCTAGCTCGGCTTTCTGCGGTTTCTTCATATAAACCGTCTTCCATTAACTGAATATCACGAAGAGTTCTTCTCGCAGGCTTCATCTCCTCTTCGATTTCTTTTAATCTTTTCTTTTGAGCCGCGGTTCTTTTTTTATCTTGTACGTTAAGAATTTTGGACTGTTCTTTGTGGAGTTTTTCAAGAGTAGCTAAAGTTTCCTTGTACTGCTCGTTTTCTTTATCGTTTCTGGTTCCTCCGTCGTTATCAAACCTTTTTTCCAAAAGCGCTCTAGTTAACAGCCCCGCTTTAATTCCTTCGGCTAGCTTTACCCCATAGTATAACTCAGCTTCGTCTGTCATTGTACGAGTAGGGCGACGCAAGAAATACTTTTTAGGAACGTTTTTCTTTACGTCTTTAGAAGTTGTTATCTCAGTACCGTCTTTTTCTTGTTTAACGGTCTCTTCTTTAACGGTTTCTTCTCTATCGACAGTAAATTCGTATATACGTTTCATTTTTGTTTATTATTGTTATACTCGATGAATTTATCAAAATAATCCTCCAGTTCACGAATAGTATCGTTACCTAAATCTAGTATTTTTTTTCGGATTCTTTGATGTTTTTCTTCAGGGATTTTTACCCCATCAGCTTGAAGGTCTTCTAGTATAAAAAAGAATTGTTTATACAGGTTTGTAATTTTCCGCTTTGTTTGAAACGCAAAAAAATTATTGATAATATCCCTATCCGGTCCTTCTTCCTTAGACATGCCTT
>CEOG01020320.1_pt1 | contig 17633 bp, 27 predicted proteins | sample 530301 | NCBI WGS metagenome assembly CEOG01 (sample SAMEA2619903, study PRJEB7988) | marine metagenome | biome: marine biome (ENVO:00000447); feature: surface water layer (ENVO:00002042); material: "saline water (ENVO:00002010), including plankton (ENVO:xxxxxxxx)" | depth 5 m | reverse complement strand
CCATAAGTTCCAGTTACACTCCTTCTCACAGATAGAATATCTATCATCTTTTTAATGGTATTTTGCGAAAATGGAATGTAATAAAGAGAATATACTGTATCAGGAGCATCTAATAATAGGAAAAGGCTATAAGTCACCCTATCTTCTTTATTCAAGGTGAGATAAATTTTATTATTGTTAAATAGTTCTTCAAAAGTGGAAAAATTATGTTGAATATAATTTATCAATCTATTTTCGATGATTTCATCAAAGGCTTGATTCTTGAGCATTGTTTTGATGAGGGAGTATTGGTCTTCCGTATCATAAAAATCTAAGTGATTGAAAAACTCTAATTGTTGTTGAGAACTACATGAAGGAGAACTAAGTAATATGAGGTTCGTTGTTAAGTCCTTTAGTCCAAAGAGTTCGCTAACTGCATTAGGGTATAGCCATATCCTCGGATTCTGTGCTAACAATACCCTTACTTCGACAGGAATTCTTCTTTTACTTAAGCCCATTGCATCGCCGATAGTCAATGTATTAGACATTGCGATATTCTTTTGCTCGTCTAAAACATCAACGGTTTCATCCACATAATAATACTGGTTAATTACTCCTTGCCTTGCCGTTCTAATTTGTTGTCCATAAGCAGAAACTCCCCCTCCTCCTCTCCTTGCCTCGCTTCGGTCTGTCGCCCCCCAATGGCGATGAGGGCTATGAAGCATCTTCCAATGTTTTTCACTCAATCCTGAGTCATTTAAGACCATTGAAGCCGCAGTTGTTAATATTTTGATATATTGAGCCGTCTTATTTGATTGCACACCATAATACCTTTCCACGCTAAATCCTATACGAGCCTTGTTATCAATTACATCTTCTTCAACTTTAAAATTTTCATCATCAGAAACATATCCCCACCTTAATATGATTCTTCCCTTACAAGTATCATCATAGACAATAGGCCAATCTGAATTGATTTCTTCCAAATCACTCTCTCCTGATGAATCATTACTGGCGAATATTATTGCCATCATATTCATATACTTCATATCTGTCCATCCTGTCCAAGATGAGGTATATCCTTGCCTACCCATAGGATTTCGTGGTCCTGCACCTCCTTGCCAAGAAGCACAAGAACCACAGTTATACCAAGGCATCCCAGTTGTGGGTCTAAGTGTTGTGGAAGGGCGGTTGGTTAAAACCATTACATAACTCCCTCCTGTTGATTGAGGATATTCAGGGCCATCGGGTTGATTAGCAATCATCCAATTGTAAATTTTCATCAATTCTTTATCTGACTTAACATTAAATCTCCTAATTAAATTTTTTAAAGAAACTTCTCCTTCTCTATTAAGGGTTTTGTTTTCATAATAAACAATAGTAGGAAAATAATCGCCGATAGGAAAAAAATACTCTATTTCATATTTTTGTTCTTCATCTTCCTTTGCATCAGCAAATTTAAAATTAGGGAATTCCTCCGACAAAATAGATTTTAAATCTTCGATAGACTTATCTTCTATAAACTCCTCAAATTTAGGTATCATTTTTTCTTGATTTATTTTTATAGCCACCTCTCCTCTTTGAACATCTTTAACAGGATATTTTATCAATGTTGCTATAACACCTCCTACTGCTACCTTCTTATTTGACTCAATAGAGGCTATCAATAAACCTCTTCTAATCGCCTCATCCAGCGTCAATTCCACATCTTCAGATTCAGATTTATCGTCAATCCTTTGAGGGTCATTCTCGCTTGTAACGGGTGTATTATTAAAATAATCAATAAACTTATCTAAAACCTCCTTTCGCTCTATTTTGGTTTCTTTATCAACCATATTAATTCGATATTTTCCTATAATTCTTCTTTCAAGTTCCATAAGTCGAGAAGTTTCACCCTTTTTTTCAAACCTATATCCTAAATCTTCCGCTAAAGCATCTTTTCTATCTTCGCTCAATTTAAGGTTAGTAGCGTTAGCCTTGTCGGTAACTAATGTTCCATTGGATTTACGATATGCAACATTTTCTAAATCTTCAACTACATGATTTACCCAAGAATCTAAGTTTTTGAATTTATCATCTTCCATTATGAAATCTTCTATCTTAGTGACTTCAATTGGAAGATTCTTAGGCATAACAAATAAATTACAACCCTGCTATTTAAAGAATGCGTTTAAAGATAGTCGGATTTCTGCCTCTTTTAATCACGATAAATTGTTTATCATTTTTAAATTTTACCGACAATGATTTCTTCGTAGGTATTTCCTTCCTCCCCATATCTATTAACTTATCAATTACTTGCTCGGCAGTAATCTCCTCTCCAACATCAATCATAGACTTAATCGAATCAAATATTTTAGGTTTAGTCGCCATCTTATACCCTCGGTGCAACAAGTGATTTAATCGTGGAATTAGAAGCGAGTTCCCACTCAAAGGAAATTGGAGAGTCATTTGAACCCTTAATTACTAAGTTATTCTTACAAGCCACTAAAGCCTTAGTAATTTCAGCCGTTGAAAAATTAGTAACGCTCTCAGATAGTTGGGTATCTAAATTACAATCTTCCTCAGACCAAGAAATTTCTGCAAGGCCTTCATCTGTTTCAGACCTTATAATAAATTTACCTTCATTTATAATTACATCGAAAGAGATAGATTTGGAAATGGCCTTCAAAAATGACGACATTTTCTTAGACTCAATAACTGATTGGTATTCTTGACTAACCATCAATTCAGGGGGCTGACCTATCAAGGAAATATCAATCAATTTAATATTCCTTTTCAAGCCATTAGATTCAGCAGTAATAAATGGATTTCCATCACTATAATCCATGATTAGTAAATCAGAACTTTTGAGTGTCTTAGTCACATCCTTTAACCTATCAATAACTAATCCTAAGTAGTATGGTTTCGCTGAATCAAATTTAAAATTCACCATATCACGATTGTTGATGTTTATCTCTAACATTTTGTATCTATATACATCAGACATTCTAATATATATTCCTTCATGGTCTATTACCCAAATGGATTCTGCATTTATATTTTCTATGGCTTTAACTACATCTTTTAGTAACGATGCTTTAATCTCTAAATAAAACGACATAGAGTAGGATTCTATTAAGACCTACTTAAAGTTTCTCTTCTATATTAATATGATTTAGGATATGAACAATAACATCCACAGTCCAACCGTTGCCGAGTGCCTTATATCTTTGTGAGTTAGAAACCGCCTTTGTGTAGTTATCGGGTAGTGTTTGTAATCTTTCACATTCGAGAGGGGTGATGTATCTATAATGAACTCCTTCTTCCAGCGTATTGAATACATCGGGGTATCTGCCCTTTGGTAATGGTGAAATGACTGTATCTTTTTTTACGGTAGTAAGACAATTAATTTTATCTCCTCCTCTAACTTCTAAACATTGAGTAATTTTTATATCTTTATTATAATCCTCCCTCTTTCCAAATTCATTTAGTCTTCTCCCTGTTATTTGGGAGGGGGCATCAACTATTCCAAAAAACCTTTGATTACTATATTTTTTTGAATGGCTCGCCTCCAAACATTGCATTTTTTCTTCATCGGCATGAACTTTGAGTTTCTTATTCTTTCTCCTCCCATTTTCTCCAAGCCAAGTTAGTGCTTTATCGGAATAATACATATTCCCCCACTCGACTCCATGTTCTCTCACATCTCCCCAAGTTATTCCTCTATCATTAGGAATACTAACATTCGGAATGTTTGTCCAATATAGTCTTTTTCTTTTCTGTGCTGAAACTAATGCTGAATTAATTAGAATAGGTTCGACACCCATATATTCCGTAATGACCGCTTCAAATTCCTTTTTCATCACCACATTTTCAAGAATAAAATACTTAGGCTGATAGTGATTTAATACATCCACGAAATCGAAAAACAATTTACTACGGGGGTCATCAAAGTTTAGTTGTTTCCCTGCAAAGGAGAATCCCTGACATGGTGAGCCTCCAATTATTAAATCAATGTCTGTTAAATCCCAATCTCTCCAATTTTTAATATCTCCTAATTGGTGTGTGTCGGGAAAATTATCTTGAGCCACTTTTATAGCAAACTTATCAATTTCACTTGCATAGTAATTTTCATATTCTATTCCTGCCCTCTCAAGAGCGACTCTTCCGCAAGAAATCCCATCAAACAAACTAAGGACATTCCTAACTCTCATAATGATAACCCAAAATAATAACTATATAAATCTATTTAATATTATTCAAAATATGTGTTATAACATCAACTGTCCAACCATTACCAAGCATTTTATATCTTTGAGCCTTACTTACTCCTTCGGTATAATTATCGGGAAGGTTTTGCAATCTTTCACATTCATTAGGCATCAACATTCTAACAGTCTTTTCACCCGTCAAATATAATCCTGTTTTTGCACCTCTCCCGCCACTTTCAGCCATAAGAGTCACGGACTTTTTATCCGTAGTATATATTCTATCTCCTTGACCGCCCTTCCCGATTATTCCTACTCGATTAGATTTACTATTTACTGGCTTCATTATATCAAAGTAATTTATAAAATTTTCAATAGACTCATCACCATCCAAAACATCTTTTAATATTATACCTTTGTCTAAGGGTTGAGAAATATTAGGGATGTTAGTCCAATATAATCTATTCCTATTTTGGGCTGATACCAATGCACTATTTATTTTAATAGGTTGAACTCCGAGATAATTGCTAATTATGTCTTGATATTCTTGTTTCATCCTTACATTTTCCAATAAGAAATATTTGGGTTTATAATAATTTAGTATATCCACAAACTCAAAGAATAATTTACTACGGGGGTCTTCAAAGTTTAGTTGTTTTCCTGTAATGGAAAAACCTTGACAGGGAGAACCCCCCATCAATAAATCTATTTGAGGTAAATTCCACTCCTTCCAATTTTTAACATCTCCTAATTGAATTGTATCGGGAAAATTACTTTGAGCAATTTTTATTGCATACTTATCAATTTCACTTGCATAGTAATTTTCATATTCTATTCCTATTCTATCGAGAGCCACTCGGCCACAAGAAATACCATCAAACAAACTTAGGATATTTGTAATCTTCATAGAGTGAGGAAGATATAGACTTATTTAAACCTATGCTAATACAGGAGAATCTCCAAGCGCAAGCGGAGCATCAGCAGACTCCACCTCATTTCTCTCTAACCATTCTTCGTGTTCTTCGGGCAAATCAAAGTCTGCAAAAATCGCTTCAACAGGACACTCCGATACACAAGCGGCACAATCTATGCATTCATCGGGGTCAATAACTAAATAGGTATCTAACTCTCTAAAAGCATCAACTGGACAAACCGCCACACAGTCTTGATATTTATGTCCTACACAAGCAGAAGTTACAACATGAGTCATAATTAAGATAATAATAGCCAACTATTTAAATTTTTCTTTCCTTAGTTTTATCCACTATCACTTCTCTCTCTTTAGTTTCGCCCCAAGGACTTTCAATAAATTCCTTTATCTTCCCTACTTGATTTTTCCATCTTGTTTTCTCATCAATTTCAAGTGCTTCTTCTATATTATTAATAAAGTCTTGCAAAGAGTTAAAATGGTCGTAAAGTTTTTTAGAGCGTTCCAAAGTTATCTGCGGAATCAAACTCATAATATTATGGTATTTATTACGAGATGATTTTAAAACCTTTACCTTGCGAATAAATATGCCGAAATCTTCTTTTACTATTCTCTCATGTATTTTTTCACACCACTTGATAGTATCATTTTTAGAATCAGTATATATCACAGGCATTACTTCTAAATTAATTCTATTCAAATAAGTTTGCAAACCCTTAGTAGCACTATAATTTTTTTTATTTCTCCATATCCAAGAGTTATTAAGTTTTCCTTCTATGAGAATTATTCCTTTATCTGTATGTTTGAGTATTTCTGTTATTTGAGAATCTAAGCGATTGGATTGCCAAGAATTATAAGCATCATCCCAAGTTTTTCTTTCGACTATGACTGGATTTTCAGCACCTATCCAAATATCACCATAAGGCAACGCTTCTTGAGTCCATTTTTCCCTATTGAATGACTCATGAACATCATAGCGAATATCCATAAATAATTATATATTGATAATACTACTTAAAACTATTTAAAACCAAACCCTCAAATCTGCTTCAGACTTAGTTTTACAATAAGGACACTTTTTAAGATTAGCCGAATAATAAACCTCGCAAACCGAACATAACTTATCTTTCATGTTTCAACCTTCTCAAAATCAATCCCTTCTTCGGCACTAAAACAATCAATCTCCTCTTCAGATTCCCATTTTAAAACTCGATTTCCTTTGTCTTTTAAACACCTTAATAGGTGGGGATGAATACGAGCAGGTTCGGCATGAATCATCCAATAAAAATCTCTTTCCTCAAAATCTAAATCTCCGAACCCTAATTCATCTAAAGCCAAGCATATATCAGTAGCGTTTGAGAAAAATGTTTGTTCAAATTCCAAACCTGATGCACTAATGACCTTTAAATTTCCAAACCCCATGAAAAAAATTTCAAAATCATCCTTGTCCCATTCGGCTAATTGATGTTGATATGGTTTCAAAGAATCCACGATTAAATCTTTCAGCCTCATGTTCCATGATTTAAATTTTACACCTATTTAAATGTTTCTCACTATCTTTAATGATTAACTCTTTCAATGAATCTAAAGACCTCATCTTCTCATCATCCTTCAACCAAATGTTAGCACAAATGGTTTGTCTAAATTCCCCATACTCTTTAACTTCCTTGCACCAGTTCCACCCTTTAATTTCAACCACATTATTTTCTATATCTCCTGTGGCGACAGTCCATAATACAATACGATTATTTTTAACATATTTTTCTAATTGGTGGGGGGGAATACACCTCTTAAATTTATCCCAATGAATAGGTCTTAGTCCCTTAATCTCAAAGCCTTGCCTATCTATTTGAATATCGCCATTAGTATTAGGTTCGAGATAGTCTTCAAAATGGCAAATTATCTTAGAGGGTTGAATAAAACTCTCAAACCACCTTTTACAAGCCACTTCAGATTTAAATCCTACTAAATTACTATCAACTTTATTATGGTTATATGTTCCTGAGCCTTTATCGCCCTTTCTCCCATAATGTTCGACTATTTTTTCTGCGTGTTCTAAACACCAATTGAGTTCAGAATCAGTTAATTCTATACAAAATGAATCCATTACTTAGGGTTAGAAATAGACCTACTTAAAGATTTTGATTTCATACTCCTATTATTAAACTAATAATAGAATCCCCACCGCAATCATCACAGTCTGCATCATAACTCGTTGCCTCTATAATATCCCCTAAATTATGGGGGTCATCTTCCATAAAAAGACACTTTGCACATATGTTGTGAATTTCAATAGGTGTATCTTCATCCTCATTAAAATCATCGTGGTCGTATATTTTACACCTATACATCCCTGTTACACTTTCTTCTATTCCATAATCCCTCTTACCTATTTGAACGCCCTTTTTCAAATCTGCTAATCTATCATCCATATTATTCACGACTCTTGAAAAGATAGAGAGGTATATAAAGCCTTCTAAATTATGAACGATAATTCCATTATAGCAACAATAAAAGTCACATAAATCATCAAAATTCTAATCAAATCCATACTTCATTTCTCCTTAAAAGGCAATTTTATTACTCGATACTGATTATTTAGTGTGGGGTTGTGGTCTTCAATAACGCAATTTATCTTATCATTTAATACATTACATAGATTATCATACTCCATCTTATTGAGGTTGGCTTTTTTTCCATCTTCAATCCTCTTCCACCATGACCCATAATTAGTGGAAACCTTTTTTATTGATAGGTTATTCGATTTTCGATACTTCTTTAGTTTCTTACCCAAATCTTGCACCGTATGGGCTGATATATAATGCATCACAAAAAATTCTTTAGGAATAGATAGGAATGAGTCATAGTCTTTTAACATGAGTTTAGCCTTTTGCGGACCATAACCTCGCATTCCCGGTAAATTGTCTGAAGAATCACCAACGAGAGTTTTCCACGAAACATATTTTTCTATCGGTAATCCTATCTTATCCTCTATTTCTTGTTTGGTTATAATTTTTGTGAAATTGTGGAGAGAAACATTATCTTTGTTTAAAAATTGATACATATCTCCATCGGTGGAAAAAACTGTTATTTTTTCCATAGGGTTGTCTTCTATATATTCAGCGATTAAATCATCCGCCTCCTTAAACATATCCATTTCACTAATCCATGTAGGTCGTAGTTGATAGGGGTCGAAAAGACACTTTTCTATTTTTTGAGTAATGTCTATTCCTTTGTGTTTCAACGCATGAATTCCTGAACGGTTCTTCTTATAGTTTTTATAGTATTTACCTCTTGCCCTTCTTCCATAAATACCATCATAAAATACTATAACTTTATCAAATTTATCAATCTTGTTCATTATGATTTCAAGATATTTAACATCATTATCAAATATCCGATATAAATTTTCATTCAATTCATCTATGCCGATTTTTTTCCTCTCAAATTTATCATTCCAAAATTTCATATTACCATATACATTAGGCAACCAATGTTTTTGGAGTCTTTTAACAAAATACCCGCCATCTATTAATGCTATATTCATTTTCCAAAATAAAATTCCGTTGCATTCTATTTAAAAGTTTTGTTTAAAGGGCATAACCATATCCTGACGAGGATGGAGATAATGTAAATGTTGCGGGTGTGGAATCCTCTTGGGCGGCTTCGTTATTTGCAATTGTCTGTTGTATGCTCCAGTCAAGTTCGGAGTCTGAAGAACTTGTATCAGTTTCTTCAAGTTCTATCTCTTCATCATTAGTATATTGTTGAAGCCATCCATCAACATTATTTGTAACACTAACTGATGTAGGGTCTTGATTAGAATCCTCATTCAACCAACTAAAAGCAGTTCCATCAGCAATACCTTGTTGTAAGTTTGCTTGCCAATCCCAATCTCCTCCCCAAAAATTAGAGGTTGCAGTTGTTGGCTCTATTCCTTCCAACTCCTCAGTTGCATCATTTCCTGAATATGAAAAATCATTCACTAAGGTATTATAGGCATCACTATATTCTATATTCCCTTCTGTATAGGCTGACACCACATCACCTATCGAACCATAATCAGGTTCTTCATATAGGTTTTGAATACCAACGGCAGTTGCAGGATTGAACCAAGTAGGTCCATCCCACTCAGGGAATAGGTCTAATGTTAGGCCATCTTGCTCATTATATTCAACTATTGCATTTGGATTTTGTTCTTGTAATTGCTCAAGTTGCCCTAATGCTTCTTCTTGTGTTGAAATTTGTTCATCTTCAGGAACATTATAATTTAAAAAGTCTAATAAAGAGGAGTCGGGAGTTAATGGTTCTTGTTCCGAAACTTCATCACCAATAGATAGTGTTTCTTCAGGAGTTGCTAAAGTTGAATCATCGGATGTGGAGGAAGTTTTTTTGGATGATGCAGATGAACCACGACTTCCGCCTCCGCCTCCTCCACCACCGCCTCCTCCAAGGCTTTTCATATAGTCGGCTTTACCTCCACTCGGAAGTTTCTTCTTTTTCGACTTAAGGGTTTTTCCTTGTCCTGCAAGAGCAAGACCCGTAATGGCTACTATACCAATCCCTAATGCCTTTTGTTTCATAGACAAATCAGCCAAGGATGGTAAAGCCATGTTTTCTAAATTCTGATTCGACTACTTAAAGATTAGGTATAATTTAATTCATTCAAAGAATACCCATCGAGAAAGGTCTGCATCAACATGACCTTTATTAATCTGAATAAGGTATTCCTTGAGGTCATTGAAATCTTCAAAAATAAAGTTAAAATTCATAATACCAAACAACCAATTAGGACAATTCGCCTTACCACCCTCCAAGACAACCAAGGTAGGCTTACGCTGATTCAATGAATTAATCAATTCGTGAATAGTGCCGAATGTAGGTATATCAGGATTTACATAAACAATTACAAAATCAGATACATCCACCATTCTCAAATCAAAATGGACTATCTCTTTCATTCTTTGAGATAGTTCTAAATATCTATGGGATTTTTTCAAACCCAACATCTTAGTTTTTTCCTCTTCGACTTCCTTATAGATAGCATCAGCGACAGGTTTCTTACAAGGGTTGAAAATATATACGCCCAAATTTTCAAGAAAATCAGAAATATCATTTCTCCAACCTATACCATCATCATCGGCGTAATCAATAGGTCCTGCTAAATAACACCGCATATTATTTAGGTGATTAGCCATTTTTAGTTCCCCTCCATTACATCTTGCTCAAAAGTTTCCTTTCGCCGAGAAGTAAGCATACAAGTCGTGCAAAAATATTCTCCACGCTCATACATCATATTATGGGAGCAATACTTTTGTATCTCTTTCAACGAATTGAAATAATCTTCTGAAAGAATATCTAATTGAGATTCTAACTTATTCATCTCAGTCTTTATTCCCTCTATCTTTTCTTTTAACTCATCAAACTTTAATTGTTTATCAAGTATCTGACCCATATTTGAAAACAATTTTATGACCTATATAAAATTAACTACAATATACCAAATTTAATTCATTATTAACATCTTTGAAATAACAATTCAATTGAGGAATTAATGAATTAGAAGTTCCTGCCTTCAATGCTTGGTTTTTGAAATTAACATGAGCGAGTATCAAATGTATTAAATTTTGTGGAGGGGTTTCCATACAATAGACTGTATATCTCTCACCATCTCTCATTTGATTGATGAATCTATTTATATCCTTTTTACACTTTTCTGAATCCCATGTTAAAATATTATCAAAAGATATTACTAAGTTAGAAGGGTCGCATTCAGTAAAAAAATCCATATCAGAAAGTAAGAAAGTATAGTTATCCATACTTCACCATGCACGATAAGGTATTTATAACTTTTTATTTCAAATGGTGAGCCATGCAGGATTTGAACCTGCGAATCCCTCGGTTAAAAGCCGAGTGCCTTATCCTGACTTGGCTAATGGCCCAATATTTGAAATTCATTTTTTACAGGAATCGCATTCCACGATAGTTTGACGAAATATTTTCATATTCCTGTATTCTTTAAGATTTTTTACGAGGCAACCATAACAGACAATCCGATTTTTTTCGGAATCAATTTCGGTCACAACAAACATATCTTTGTTGAATTATTATTCATATTTAATACTTTCCTCGTTTTCGTTTTCGACAATGAGGACAACTTCTCGCTCTCGCCGTTAAACCATAGCCACATTCTTCGCAATGTCTTTTCGCCATGAACACCCCTCTCAATTCATCCTATATAAAAATATCTATTAGTTGTTTATACTATATCTCCCTTTTCATATTTCGATAGTTGTAATCCCTCATAATCATTTGAGTCCATTAGTTCCATAGTTTCCGCAGTTCCCCAATTAGTAGGCCGAGGTGGAGGTGGAGGGAGGTCGGCCATTCCTTTCCAATCTTTTTGAGTATGATTTTCTGACTTCAAATAATTGAATAAATCCTCCATTAGAAAATATACTTTAATACAAAACAAAAGCATAAAGAGGATAAAGACGGTATGAAGATATACCATCAAAGACATAATCATTCTTCCTCATCAATTGGATTTGCCTCAAGATATACCGATAGGTCTGCATAACTTCCAACAGTAATGGTGAGGTCTTCAATATTTGCACTACTTCCTTTAAATGACTTTATCCTATTCCAAGCCGAAAAGAAAATCTTCTTATCTTGGAAAATAAATTTTTGAGTTAATTTTACAGTATTATCATTATGTATTATAGCCCCCCAAATTTCATTATAATCACTACACAAGTTTTTAGTGTCCTCAAGTATGTTATCCTTGAGAGGATTATATTTTGGCATAATATATGTATAAGGATTATTTGGATTATCCCTTATAGTTCGTCTTACGGAATTATATTTTTCGTTTAGCGACATTATTCATTCCCCCCCTTTCTTAACACGATACTTACCTGCGAGAAAATGCTTTCTTCGTGATTTAAATTTACTCCAATACCTTGCTCTAACTCCTGCCTTCATTTATTACACCTCATAATTTTTTTTCTTTAATTGATAGTATTAGATTTCCACCCCATCCGATGAAAATAATCATCATGATTCCCAATAATGTATATTCCAAAGATAACACCAAATTACCCTAATTTAAAGACCTATATAAAATGTTGGGTTAGGAATATCTAAAAATGGAAAAAATAATGATATGCTCCAATTAGGGTAGCAGTAGTTAATGCAGAAAATAGATTAGCCATGAACTGCACATATAAATCATCTTCTAAATCAGGATGCAAGTGCTTTCCGTGAAAAATCCATTTTCTCATACACTCACCTTACCTTGAATTAAGAATCATTGGGATGAAACTTCAAAACTTTAGATTCCCTGTTTTGACCGTTGTATAGGGTTAGATAACCTTTCATACTTGAATAACCTAACATTTGCATAAAATCTGTTTGTCCCTGAACGGTGGATGATACTATACAGGGAACTCCTCTATACCAATTAACTGCATGGCTATGGGTATGTCCTGTTACAAATATATCAGGAATATCTCTTATAACTAATTGGTCGCTCTCTTCGGGAGATAAGGCATTTCTCTCACCCCACATTGGAGCCAAATGTCTTTTCTTTAACATATGTTTCATTCCTTGTATAGATGTTCCATAAGTCACATCATCCAAATGTGGAACTAAATCATCCATTGATTTACCATGATAAGATAATAAATCCAAGCCGTTTAAATTAACCCTTGCAGGATTCCCTACATGGATTGCCGAGTTGAAGGCTTGTTGTATTTCAGGCTCTAATACAGGTTGAGGTTCAGCAGGTCTGACTACATCATGATTTCCCGGTAATATTACAGGAGTAATATGGTCGGGTAACTCATCCAATTTTCTTGCACAAAAATCGTATTGGTCGAAAGCATTTGTTATAGAAAGATTCTTCTCTTGGTTAGGGTATATTCCCACGCCATCAACACAATCTCCTGATAAGACTAAGTATTTAATATTTTTAGACAAATCATCTTCGTTGAACCATTTCATTATTTTATCCCATGTATCTTCCAAAAAGTATTTTGACCCCATGTGTAAATCACTCAAAAAGGCAATAGAGAATGGGTCAATATCTTCTCCGCCTTTGTTTTGATGATTTACTAATATATCTGCATATTGGACTTCATCCGCCCAAATCCATTTACCATCCTTTTCAAAAGAACCTCTAATTCCAATCACATCATCCATGAGTAATGAATCGCTTGCAGGGTCTTCTTTCCTTATGAAAACCCTTACTTGAGATGTGGAGTCTTCCAAAGTAATCATTTTACCTCCACTTTTAGTTCTTTTCATTTCACTAACCATTCCTATTATCTGATATTTTCTCTTATCAGAATTAATTATACGGAATTCTCTCTTAATTTCTTTTATACTTCCACTCGGATGAAATCCTGCTTGTTTAATAAAAATATCTTTTAAATTTTCATATCTATCTATGAACAAATTAGTTATTCCTTCCAAGTTACTAAGTCCTCGACTTTCTCCAACATCAAAACCCTTTTTAATTTGGGTTGGATAATCAGAAGCCAACTCATCCCATGCACTATAACTCATTTTTATCAACCTATGAAGGGACTCAAATCTTCCTTTAGTTTCTCCTCAGCCTTTAAAGCATCTGCATAGGTTTTAGAACCAGTAATAACACAACGACCACTTGAGAAAATTAGATAAACCACATTCAAATCAGGGTTCTTATATATCAAACCCGGAAATTGCTCAGGTTCGTATTCTGTATATTGGAAAGGAAGGCTGAATACCAAACTTGTTAGATTCAACCTCTCTCCCGATAATTGGTCGGACAAATCTGTTGTAACTACAATGTTGTGATAATCCGTAATAATATCTTTTTCATCATATAATTTAAATTCATTATTTCTTAAATCATCCCTCATCATAGTGAAAGCGGTTTTTATATCTTCTTTGTTTTTTGCACCCGTAGCAACTGCCTTTCCACTTCTAAATAATAGGATGCAAATCTTTGGTTCGGCAATTCTATATACGAGGCCGGGAAATTGCTCCCTTTCATAATCTATATCCAATACATAAGATACTTCATTCACATCTATAAAATCACAAATTCTTTGACTCGCTACCATATTCACTATTTCAGCCATAATAATCCCTCTAACCTTCATTACAAGTCGGACACCTATTTAAATGTAGGGGGTATAAATTTTTACAACCCTCACACCTATCCATTCCCATCGCCCTTAAAATTTCCATATCTTCTAAAGGACTATCAAAATCATCGGGCTGAATTTTAGCATCTCTTATTTTAGAAATGTTTTTACTGTTTCTATCTCTTGATGCATCAATCCTATTAACAGGTTTTTTACTATTACCCTTAGATTGTTTTACACTATCATACTCGTAATCCTCTATATTACTCCTTTTAACCATAATATTCCTCCTATTCTTTCACTATCTCATAATTTTTAATACTACACTTATGAGTTTTACCATATCTTTTATAATCTATATTGTATAATGCATCAGGCTTCTCTAATCTGTTAAAAACTTCACTTGTATAGATACAATCTAACATACAATACATTAATACTTCAATATATTGTTTTTTACTCCATTGGATAGGGGCGGAAGCAGATTTCATACTTTTACTATATTTACTCCCTATTACACCTTTAATAAGATTCTGCAAACTAAAATTTATATTTGTGTGTAAATTCAAATCAAAGAATAAATCTCTTGTTCTATTATCTAATTCAAAATTATGTATAATCTTATCTAAATTTACACCACCATCACGAATTGGTTTTCCTAAGATGGGGAAATCAAAATTTAAACCGTTAAAACTGTTTAAAGTATATCCCTCATTGTAAAAGTTATTCATTATTGATTCGGCCTCCGTAAAATTATACAGGTTTTTAAAAATATCTTGTTTTACAGAAGATAGTGATTCTTTTTCATAATGAGATATGATTTCTTCTTTATCTTCCACGAAATAATACTTATTTCCTGTATAAGAATCATAAATACAAAAACAACTAATTAACCAACCTTCAGGTTTCTTGAAATCTAATCCTGAAAGAAACTTGTTTTTAGTTTCTATATCTATATATAATATCTTCATATCAATCATTTCTATTCATGCTAAGTCTATATATTCTTCTGCATCCGTAGTTAGTTCTTTTAAGTCATCAACTAAGGTCTTATGAACATCTATTTTCTTTGTTGCTCTAAAGCCTTTGTTAATGTTGTGATTAGTCCCACCTTTCTTTTTTACAATAGGTAGGCCTAAAGAATTGACCTTAACTCTCGGAACTGGATTTAGAATTTTACCGTTTTCATCATATTCGGTGCAATCCCTACACAACCCTCTATATGGTGTAATGGATTCGCAAGTCATACACTTCCAATCCATTTTACTCATCCTCTCCATCAGCAGTATTTAGCATCTCTAAAAATTTATCTAAGGTCGTTTCAACAAGAGTTTCAAATCCGAATTGTCCTTCTTCCGCTAATGAAACTTTAATTGAGGAAGGGTCTTTAATACAATTCAAATATGTGTAAAATAACTCCGAAAAATAATCCCCATCAAGATTATCAAAATTAAATATAACTACATTAAATTTTTCATAATGATTATAATTAAGAATATCTTTTCCATTAGAGAATGATTCTTCCTTGACTTGAACTTCGTTATCAATAAACCATTGAGTTACTATATTATTAAAATCAAAATCTTCCATTCCTGAAAAATCTAACGCCATTACTACTTGAGCCATCTTATCATTTCCTCTTACTTAGACTAACTATTTAAACCTATATGTTTTCTTCTTCAAAACCTTGTTCTGAATTAAATCTAATACTCTCTAATTTTGCTTCCACTACTTTCTTTCTGTTTTGAATATTTTGGTGATGAAGATTTCTATGGTGTTCAAAGGTATTATAATATTCATCACTAATAATTTGTTTAGATATAGATTTTTCATGAATTATTGCATAGTCTTCCGAAGGCTCGATTTGTAAGTGGGCTTTACACCCCTGTATAGATTCGTGAATTTCCCCTACCCATCGAATATAATCTAAGTTTCTATAAATTCTTAAACAATACTCAGGCCAATGCATCCATCCTCTATCATTAAAAGCAAAATGAAGATAATTATCTTCAATGAAATTAGGATAATCTTCTAAATCAGTATATGTGTTGATACGAGGAATCATTACTCCATCCCAACCCTCTTGCTTCGCAGTTTCTAAAAAGGGATTTATTTGTTGTATTAAAGTTTCAGTCAAATTCTCATCAGCATCTAATTGAAAAATCCATTCCTTATCTGTATATTCAAACGCTAAGTTTTTCAAAGCAGAAAAATCATGACACCATTCAAATTCAACTACCTTCATAGTAGGATGGCCTCCATCATTTCTAAACCATGCTATATCCTTCTCATCTTCAAAGGTTGAAAGATAATTCCTAATAGAAATGGGAGTCTTATCCTTATCAATAGATATTAATATCATATCATCCTTTCCCATATTTTTGAATAGGTTCGGGATAGACCTCTCAAGATATTCCAACTCATCTTTAACAGGGATATAATAACAAATACTCATATTTTTGACTTAGAGAATAAGTATTTAAATCTATTTATCTTTTTACACTCCATTTGTTTGAAGAATAATTAATTAGATTTTCCTCCGACATGAGTTTAAGGATTTGTAGTAATTTTCTCCGACCCTTAGAATTCCTGTAATTTAATTGAGTAAGAATTCCTGATGATGAAATAGGTTCATTATCATAAATAATATGATAAACCTTTCTATGAAAATTATTCTCTTGGGTGATAATATTATTTCTAAGATAATATTGCCTTCCTACTTTAACTAAAACTCCTTCTCTAAGTGTAGTCTTAATTATATCATCAAAGTCTTTCCGACCCTTTTTATTATCCTTACTAATAGACTTGAGGAAAGTCGTCTTAGAAAGGCCTTCACTTGTATTATTTAATTGTTCAAAAAAACTATCAATCATCTCCATTTGTTTTACCTTAGTATTGTAGTCTGTTGCAACATATTTAATTTTAGATAATTTTGGTGTTGGAATAGGTGTTCGTCTTACCTCATTATCTTCTTGCGATGGATAAATTTCTTCCACCTCATCATCAACAAAAGGTTTATCTAATTCCTCTCTCAAAGACTTAAGTTCTTCTAATGTGGAAACCACTTCAGATTCTTCAAATATAATTTCTCTTACTAATAATTCTAACATCGTATCACTATTTAAAATTGAATCAAAATCATCCTCACTATAATTGGTTTCAATGTGTTCTTTAATTGTGCAAACACCACATCCATTGCACACCTCGCCACCCATACAAATTAAAGAAACCATAATATTAATAGTGGGAATAAACTATATAATACTTATCACTAAAACATAGATTATCATAATTTTGCAACCCGTTTGCGTCTAATTTCTCTCCCTAACTATCTTTTTGCAACCTGTTTCCGTCTATTTATTTTGAAGATGCAACCCAAAAGCGTCAAAGGAATAAGGAAAAAAA
>CEOG01032244.1_pt1 | contig 17663 bp, 16 predicted proteins | sample 530301 | NCBI WGS metagenome assembly CEOG01 (sample SAMEA2619903, study PRJEB7988) | marine metagenome | biome: marine biome (ENVO:00000447); feature: surface water layer (ENVO:00002042); material: "saline water (ENVO:00002010), including plankton (ENVO:xxxxxxxx)" | depth 5 m | reverse complement strand
CCCTGTGCACCTTCACCATCGCCCGCGTGCCGACGCTGCCGGAGTTTGCGGGCACCGAACCCCAGAACCTGGCCGTTGTGACGTTCCGCGAAGGGTTCAACATGAACACAGCGCTTACGGGGATCACGCCCGATGCCATGCGCATTGGCATGCCCCTGCGGCCCGTCTTCGATGTACTCGACACCACGGGGCATACACGCCTGTTGTTTACCGCGGGCTGACTTAAGGCAACCCGTCCCCCGGTGCCAGCAGACCAGCAGACGCCAGCCACAGCAGACGCAGGGCCAGCACTGTCAGCACGATATTGAGCAACCGGGTGAAGCGTCTGTCGCTGATGGTGCCCAGCAGACGGACACCACACCAGGTCCCCACAAAACCCGCGCCAATCATGGCGGCAGCGAAACCGACCCAGTCACGAAACAGAAATCCGGCGGCGCCGAACACCAGCAGCTTGGGGGCGTGTTGCAGCACCATGGCGAACGCAAAGGTAGCCACGGTGCGGAACCGGTCTGTCTGGGTCTGCTTGAGGAAGGCCGCCACCAGCGGTCCGGTAGCACCGACGAACAGGCTGGCGAAGCTGCTGAGGGTTGCCGCAATAAATAGGCCTGCACCTCCCAATGCCGCTCGGGGCAGCGGTGGCCCCCAGCAGAGGTAAAGCACGAAGAGACCAATGGCAAGCTGCCAGACCGCGGCGGGTAACGTGACCAGCAGCAGGGCGCCCGCCAGTACACCGAGGACGACGCCGGGCGCGAATGCGCGCATCAGCCGCCAGTCGATATGGCGCCAGGTCAGGGCCGCGCGTCCGCCGTTCGAGCCCAGCTGGATCAGGCCGTGGACGGGAATAATCACCGCTGGCGGCAAAAAGAGCGCGAGCAGCAACAAGAGCAGAACGCCGCCGCCGGCGCCCAGGCTTGCGGTCAACAGAGAAGTGAGGGCGGAGCAGGCCAACAGGCCCAGGGTCATCGCGACATCCAGCCCGGGCGGAACGATCACGTCAGTGGTAACGCGCCCTGCAGGGGCGCGGGCACAAGCAGGCCGCTCAGGCCCACTGTGAGCTCACCATCGCTCAACACGCGGCAACATACTCCGCCGCGCCAGTCCGGCGCCAATGCCGCCTGCAAGCCCGGGTAGGCCGCGTCCATACGCCGACAGGGGTCAGTTTCACGGGTGACCTCCAGGGTCAGGCTGCCAAGCTGCAGCTGTTGCCCCACCGAGTCCGGCCCGAACTCGACGCCGCTCACCAGCAGATTGGCGCGACGCTGGGTCCAGCACAAGGTCACACCGAGTTCCGTACAAGCACGATTCCAGCTTTCAAGGCTGAGCACCGTGACCTGGCGTTTTCCGGGACGACCGCGCGCGTCCCCTTCAACCCCGGCCCGGCATGTCACCGTGGCGGCGGACAGGCTCTGCATGGGCGCGGCGGAGCGCTCACGGATAGCAATGCCGCAGAGCGTGATGGGTGTTGCAGCCAGTGTGGAGGCCATGGCGCCCGGCTACACGTCCAGGTTCGCCACCGACAGCGCGTTCTGCTCGATGAACTCACGGCGGGGTTCCACGTGATCTCCCATCAGCGTGGTAAAGATCTGGTCTGCGGCGATGGCGTCTTCAATGGTCACCTGCAGCATGCGCCGGGCCTCGGGATCCATGGTGGTTTCCCAGAGCTGCTCCGGGTTCATTTCACCGAGGCCTTTGTAGCGCTGGATGTTGTAGCCCTTGCGCGCCTCCGCCATGAGCCAGCTGAGGCCCTCCTCAAAGCTGCGCGTAGGAAAGGTTTTATCGCCGCGCTTGAAATACCCGTCCTCGTCGATGAGCGTGTTCAGGGTTTCGCCCAGGGCAATCAGGCTGCGGTACTCGCCCGATGAAAAGAATTCGTGCCGGTACTCGGTTTCTGTTTCCACGCCATGTGCCAGCAGCTTGACCACCGGGTAGTGCGTCTGCCGTTCATGGTCCCGGCGCACGCTCACGACATACGCTGCACCCTTGGGCGCAACGGTTTGTAAGCGCTCACTAAGCTGCTCCGCAAAGGCGATCACAGCGGATTCGTCACGCATGTCCTCAGGTAACAGGCTGCTGCCGTACACCATCTGCCAGAGTACCGGCGGCGCATACAACCGGCCGAGACGTTCAATCGTCGCCGCCACCTTGCGGAAGCTCTCTACCAGCTCCTCGAGCCCCGCACCGGAGATCGGCGGTGCCTCGGGATTAACGATAATCGCGGCGCCTTCCAGTGCGGCCTGGGTCAGATAGCGGTTCAACGCTTCATCATCCTTCAGGTACTGTCCCTGTTTGCCGCGGGATATCTTGTACAGCGGCGGTTGCGCAATAAAGATATGCCCACGCTCGATCAGTTCCCGCATCTGGCGGAAAAAGAAAGTCAGCAACAGCGTGCGAATGTGCGACCCGTCGACATCAGCGTCGGTCATGATGATGATGCTGTGGTAACGCAATTTTTCCGGATTGAACTCGTCTTTGCCAATGCCGCAACCCAGCGCGGTAACGATGGTGCCGACCTCGGCCGAACCCAGCATCTTGTCAAAGCGGGCTTTCTCCACGTTAAGAATCTTGCCTTTGAGGGGCAGGATCGCCTGGAACTTGCGGTTTCTGCCCTGCTTGGCAGAGCCACCGGCGGAGTCGCCCTCTACGAGGTAGATTTCCGACAGCGCTGGATCTTTTTCCTGACAGTCGGCCAATTTGCCAGGCAGGCCGGCGATATCCAGAGCACCCTTGCGCCGGGTCATTTCGCGGGCCTTGCGCGCTGCTTCGCGGGCCCGGGCGGCATCCAGCATCTTGCCAACAACGGCCTTGGCTTCACCAGGGTTTTCCAGCAGATAGTCGTTGAAGTGGGCATTCATCGCCTGTTCCACCGCGGTCTTCACTTCGGAAGAGACCAGCTTGTCTTTGGTCTGCGATGAAAACTTTGGATCCGGCACTTTGACCGAGATGATGGCAGTCAAGCCTTCCCGCGCGTCGTCGCCGGTAGTGGACACCTTGGCCTTCTTCGCCAAGCCCTCACGCTCGATATAGGTGTTCAGGCTGCGGGTCAGGGCCGCACGGAAGCCCGCAAGGTGCGTGCCGCCGTCTCTCTGGGGAATGTTGTTGGTGTAACAGAAGATGTTTTCCGAAAAGGAGTCATTCCACTGCAATGCCACCTCGACACCAATACCGTCCTCCAGGTCCACCTGGAAGTGGAAAGGCTTGTTCACCGGGGTTTTGTTGTTGTTCAGGTAGTCGACGAAAGCGCGGAGGCCCCCATCGTAGCAATAATTCTCCTCGCGACCTGAGCGCTCATCCTTCAATCGAATGTTCACACCGGAATTCAGGAACGCAAGTTCCCGCAGGCGTTTGGCCAGCTGGTCAAAATGGAACTGGATATTGGTAAACGTGTCCGGGGAGGGGTGGAAGCGCACGGAGGTGCCGGTTCCTTCGGTTTCACCGATCACCGCCAGGGGCGCCTGTGGAACCCCATGATGATAGACCTGTTCGTAGCGCTTGCCCTCCCGCCGGATGGTCAGCACCAACTCCCGCGACAGGGCGTTGACCACGGATACGCCAACGCCGTGCAGGCCGCCCGACACCTTGTAGGTGTTGTCATCGAATTTGCCGCCTGCGTGCAGCACGGTCATGATGACTTCCGCCGCGGAAACGCCTTCCTCGTGCATTTCCGTGGGAATTCCCCGCCCGTCGTCACTGACCGTGACGGATTCGTCGGGGTGTATGACGATATCTACCCGACTGCAGTGACCCGCAAGCGCCTCATCAATGGAGTTATCTACGAGCTCAAACACCATATGATGCAGGCCCGTACCATCGTCAGTGTCACCAATGTACATTCCTGGGCGCTTACGGACCGCATCAAGGCCCTTCAGGACCTTGATACTGGAGGAGTCGTAGCTTTGCTCGTTGTCACTCATGGATAACTCTCTTCTTCTCTGTACTACCGGCCCGCCGTTGCGGTGCCAGCTCGTTTCGTCTCGATGTCGGGCCCGACCTGACATCGTTCAAGAACGGCCCGAGGCGGGCCTGCTCCTACTTCGAATCCGTAGCCGATCTCTGGACCACCTGCCCGTGTTCCACGTGGAACATCAGTGGGCTCACACCCTCGGGCCACATCCCTTCGAGATCTTTGGCGTCAACGCAGGTGATGAACACCTGTGCCTGCAACGCCGTCAGTGCCTCACAGACTTGCCTGCAGTGCCGGACGTCCAGCTCTGAGGGCAGATCATCCACCAGATAGACACAACCCCGGGGCTGGGACTCAGCCATTATCTGCCCCTGCGCCAACTTCAGGCCACAAACCACCAGCTTCTGCTGCCCTCGCGAGAGGGTCTCCGCCGCCGAGTACCCCGACACGGTAACACGAAGGTCCGCACGCTGGGGGCCGACGTGGGTATAACCCTGCTCGCTGTCAGCGGTCTCGCTGGAAGCCAGCGCCTCACCATACACCAGGGACTTGTCCCACCCCTTTCGATAACGCAATTCAAGCCCGTCAAGCCCCGGCGAAAGCTCCGCCATAATGGCTCGAAACCGAGGCGCCAGCTGCTCAAAGTAGGCCTGGCGGTAGCGGTGTATCTGCTCACCTGAGGCGGCCAGCTCTCGGGTCCACACCGACAGCTCGGATTGCTCCAGTTTACCACGCCGCAGGAGCTTATTGCGCTGTTTTACACAGCGCTGGAAACGCTGCCATTCACTAAAGAAGCGTTGTTCCACGTGGAACACACCCCAGTTCAGGAACTGGCGCCGTGCCGCAGGGCTGCCAGTCAGCAAATCAAACGACGCCGCATTCAACACCTGCAGGGGTAGGTGGGCAACCAGCTCTGCCACGGAACGCAGCTTCTCGCCCGCCAGTTTGATCTGCAGCTCGCCGGTGAGGTCACGCTGTACAGCAACCGAGGCGCGTTGCCCTGCGGTCGCAAACTCAGTCACACCGTACACGGTGCAGCGCTGTTCACCGTGAGTTACCAGAGTTCGAGGCGTCCCCGCGCGAAAACTGCGCGACATGCCCAGCATGTGCACTGACTCGAGGATACTGGTTTTGCCGCTGCCATTGGGGCCGTAAAAGATGTTCACTTGCCCCAGTTCGCGCAGCGCGACCTGGGACAGATTACGGAGGTGGTGAATCTGTAATTGAGTTAACAAAAACGGCTGTTACAACCGCATGGGCATGACAACGTACAGCGAATCGCCATCTTCCGATTCTTCCAGCAACGCACTGCTGTTGGGGTCGGACAGGGAGAGTTTGACCTGTTCGCCGCTCAGCACGCCCAGAACATCCAACAGATAGCTGACATTGAAACCGATCTCGACCGGGTCGCCCTGATAATCAACAGGTACCTGCTCTTCAGCCTGTTCCTGTTCAGGGTTGTTTGCCACGATTTCGATAACGTCAGTCGCAACTTTCAGGCGCACGCCCCGGTACTTTTCATTGGAGAGAATCGCCGTGCGGGTGAAGGCCTGGCGCAGCTCCAGGCGGGAACCCAGCACAATTTTGTCAGCTGCACGGGGCAACACGCGCTCGTAATCGGGGAACTTGCCATCAACCAGCTTGGAGGTGAAGGTAAAACCCTCCGTCGTGGCGCGAAGGTGATTACTACCCAGAACCACCACGATGTCCTCGTCTTCTTCAAGCAGTAATCGGGACAGCTCAAGTACACCTTTCCGCGGCAGAATCACCTGTGTGTCCTCATCGACAGGCAGCGGCGAGGGCAGGGTGCACATGGCCAGACGGTGGCCGTCGGTGGCGACAACCCGCAGGCGGCCCTCCTTGAGTTCCAGGAGCATTCCGTTCAAATAGTATCGGACGTCCTGCTGCGCCATGGCAAACGCAGTGCGATCAATGAGCCGACGTAACTGGCCCTGCTTGACCGTAAAGCGATGGGTGCCTACCCCCTCTTCAACCGCGGGAAACTCGCGAGCGGGCAGCGTCGAGAGCGTAAAGCGGCTGCGCCCGGAACGTACCGTGACTTTGCCGTCCTCCACAGTAAACTGGATATCGCTGCCTTCCGGCAGCGACTTGCAAATGTCCACGAGTTTGCGTGCCGGAACGGTCACCTCACCCGGCGCCGACACCGGGGCAGGGAGCGCTACGCGCCCAACCAACTCGACCTCCAGGTCGGTGCCGGTCAGTGAGAGTTGGTCGCCTTCCAGCACAAGTAGTACGTTGGACAGAATGGGCAGCGTCTGCCTGCGCTCCACGACACCTGCAACCAGATTCAGTGGCTTGAGCAACGCATCCCGTGAAATCGAGAACTTCATAAATTCAGGTTCCTTCCGAACGCGCCTACGTAGTGAGTGAGCGCAGCAAGTTTTTGTAATCTTCCCGAATATCAGAGTTGGTTTCGCGAAGTTCCTTTATTTTACGGCATGCATGCAACACTGTCGTGTGATCTCTGCCGCCAAAGCTGTCGCCAATTTCCGGAAGGCTGTGGTTCGTTAACTCCTTGGCCAGTGCCATCGCCACCTGCCGCGGCCTCGCGACCGAGCGACTGCGGCGCCGCGACATCAGGTCTGCGATCTTGATCTTGTAATACTCGGCGACAGTGCGCTGGATATTGTCCAGGCTGACCTGCTTGTCCTGCAGCGCGAGCAGATCCTTGAGGCTCTCCTTAACCAGATCCACATCGACCTGCTTACCTGTGAAGTTAGCGCTCGCTATCACTCTTTTCAGCGCGCCTTCAAGCTCTCTCACATTGGAGCGAATACGTTGGGCGATAAAAAAGGCGGCATCCGGTGGCAAAGTAATGCGCGACTGGGCCGCCTTGTTCATCAGGATGGCGACCCGGGTTTCCAGCTCCGGAGGCTCAACCGCCACCGTCAACCCCCAGCCGAAGCGGGATTTCAGCCGCTCTTCCAGGCCATCAATTTCCTTCGGGTAGCGGTCGCAGGTAAGGATCATCTGCTGCCCCCCTTCAAGCAGAGCGTTGAAAGTGTGGAAAAACTCCTCCTGCGAACGGTCTTTCTTGGCGAAAAACTGGATGTCGTCAATCAGCAGCGCATCCACAGAACGGTAATAGCGCTTGAAGTCACTGATGGCGTTAAGTTGCAGCGCCTTCACCATATCTGCCACAAAACGCTCTGAGTGCAGGTAGACCACTTTGGCTTCCGGGTTCTGCTGCTTCAGGGCATTACCGACAGCATGCATGAGGTGGGTCTTACCCAGGCCGACGCCGCCATAGAGAAACAGAGGGTTGTACGCTTCACCGGGGTTCTCGGCAACCTGCCGGGCCGCGGCCAGGGCCAGCTGGTTCGATTTGCCCTCCACGAAGTTGTCGAAGGTGTAAGAATCAACAAGATTGGGTTGCTGTGCCTCCTCGCCGGGCGACCTGCTGCGCAGCGCTGATGTCGCCAGGCCAAACTCCTGTTGCGGCGCTGCTACCGCCTGAATTCTGGGCGCCCCGACACTGCGCAGCGCGGCTCCACCACCGTTAACCGCATAGCCCGACACGGCCGGAGGGCTGTACTCACCACCATTGTGCACCATGCCGAGAGGCTCCCGGACCGGCTGGGCAGACTCAAGCTCTCGCGCCTGACCGATCTCCAGTGCGAGTTGCGGTACCTCGGCAGGCGCAATTTGCTGCAACAGTTCGCGTATGCGCGGCGCAAACTTGTCACTGACGAAGTCCTTGATAAACCGGTTGGGTGCAAACAGCGTTAACTGCCGCCCATTCTGGCTGCTCTGCAGCGGACGAATCCAGGTATTGAACTGCTGGCTTGGCAACTCGTCCTGGAGACGATTGACACACTGCTGCCATATGACGTCTGGCAAAATTCTCCCCTTTGAAGGCCTTGACCCCACCTTCACTACAACGATTACGCCTGTCACGCACTGCGAGTTCGCGCGTTGAAGGCCTCCGGGCTTTTCGATCCCGGTGCGCTGATAATACCCGTGAAGCCGCGAGTTATCCACACCTCAGGGGGTTTTTTTTCAAAGTTGTTTTTATATGTTTTTCATATGCTTAGGTTTTATTTGGGTGTTTTTTAAGCGACCAGTCAAGATTCCATCTGTGTATACATGATCTGTGTATAACCTGTGTATATATTCGGGGCAAGGTGTGTGCTGTTTACCGGAAGGCGCGCCACAGCTGGCATTGCCGCTACGGGGGATACAGGGCGAGGACTGCAGCTGCGCCGCGGGCAAACGCGCAAAAATAAAGGGTTGGGCTGTCATTGAATTCGACGCGGGGTTTCTCTAGAATAGCCAACCTTTTTGCGGCCTGGTACTCCACCGCGCGCTCTGTAACGTATCGACCACAGGGCGGGTGCAGCATCAGCCTTCTATTTATTACCTCCTATTTGGAACAGCGTCATGAAAAGAACATTCCAGCCCAGCGTCCTGAAGCGCAAGCGCACTCACGGCTTCCGCTCTCGTATGGCCACCAAGAACGGTCGCCTGGTCCTCAGCCGCCGTCGCGCGAAGGGTCGCAAGCGCCTGTCCGCCTGATGCGGGAGAGCCTTCGTGGCCGCAGCCGCTGAGTGCCAACCGGGTGCTGGCGCTTTCGGGAAATGCAGGCGCCTGTTGAATGCGGCCCAATATCGGGCCGTTTTCGATGGCGCCTCCCTCAAGGCTTCGCACCGTCATCTGCTGATGCTGGCGCGACCCGCCGAGGGTCTGCACAGCCGGCTGGGACTGGTTATCGCCAAGAAGAACGTACGCAAGGCGGTACAGCGCAATCGGATCAAACGCATCGTCAGGGAATCATTCAGGCAACTGCCTGATACCGGCGTACCGCTGGATATCGTTTTTTTGGCGCGCCGTGGCCTCGACGACATGGACAACGCTTCACTGTTCACCACACTGGGAGAACAATGGCAAAAGCTGTCACGACACAAGGCGACACACCCGAGCGCGCGAGACCGCTGATGCGCCGTCTCTTTATCGCCCTGATTACCGTGTACCGATACGCCATCAGCCCGTTCCTGGGCAATCACTGCCGATTTTACCCGAGCTGCTCACACTACGCTCAGGAAGCCATCGATTTGCACGGCGTTATCCGAGGTTCGTACCTCACCCTGCGCCGGCTTGGCAAATGCCACCCCTGGCATGAGGGAGGACTCGACCCGGTGCCCCCCTGCAAGCACACTCACTGACGAAGCTGATACCTGCTATGGATTTCCAACGAACTCTGCTGATCGGCGCCATCGCCCTTCTCTCATTCATGCTGCTGACTGAGTGGGTCGCATTCAAGGATGCCAAAAACACGGCGGAGCAACCCGTCGCCAGCCGGCTGATTGCTGCCGAGCCGGATAGCCTGCCGGAAGCGGTCACGGCAGCCCCTGCCACACCCGTCGCCGACTCAGGCGACGAGGACCTGCCGCAAGCACCCGAGTCTATTGCCGACACACAGCCCTCGACTCCGGAAGTAATCAGCAACAGTGGCGACATCATCACCGTGCACTCCGACGTACTCCAGGTTGCCATTGACCTGCGCGGCGGCGATATCGTGGAGCTGGCACTACCGGAACACCTCGAAGACATCGACAAGCCGAACCAGCCATTCGTGCTGCTGGAGCAGAATGAACGCCGCATCTATGTCGCGCAAAGTGGGCTGATCGGCCCGGATGGTATCGACAGTGAATCCCGCGCCCAGTTCAGCGCGGCACAATCACGCTATGAACTGACACCCGACGCTGATGAACTGAATGTAGACCTGCTGTGGCAGAACGCGGAGGGCCTCACCGTGACCAAGCGCTTTACCCTGCGCCGCGGTGACTACCTGATGACGGTGAGCTACATCGTTGACAACAAGACCAGTGAACGCTGGCAGGGCAACCTGTTCGGACAGATCAAGCGGGACAGCAGCAAACCCTCCACCGTCGATTCCAGCGGCATGGGTCTGCAACCCTTCCTGGGCGCTGCAATCACCCAGCCCGACGAGCGCTTCACCAAGTTCAGCTTCAAGGAAATGCGGGAAGAACCTTTCCGCGAGCAGCTCCCGGGCGGCTGGATCGCGATGATACAGCACTATTTCCTCAGTGCCTGGATTCCGGCACCCGACCAGAGCCATACCTACAGCACCAGGGTCACCTCATCCGGCTTCAATATTGCAGGCTTCACCAGCCCTGCCCTGGTGGTGGACCCCGGCCAGCAGGGCACTGTCAGTGCCGGCTTTTACGCGGGCCCTAAAGACCAATACCGGCTCGCGGAAATTTCCCCCTATCTCGACCTCAGCGTGGATTACGGCTGGCTGTGGTGGATTGCACAGCCGCTGTTCTGGCTACTGATAAAAATCCACGCCTTCGTCGGCAACTGGGGTGTCGCGATCATCCTGCTTACGGTTTTGATCAAGGCTGTCTTCTTCAAGCTGTCAGCTACCAGCTATCGCTCGATGGCCAACATGCGTCGTGTAGCGCCGAAAATGCAGGATATCCGGGAGCAATACGCAGAGGACAAGGCCAAACAAAGCCAGGCGATGATGGAGTTGTACCGCAAGGAGAAGATCAACCCGATGGGCGGCTGCCTGCCGGTGCTGGTGCAGATGCCGGTGTTCATCTCGCTCTACTGGGTGCTGATGGAGAGCGTTGAACTGCGCCACTCGCCCTTCTTTTTGTGGATTGAAGATCTGTCGGTCATGGACCCCTACTTTGTGCTGCCGCTGCTGATGGGTGCCAGCATGTGGTTCATGCAGAAATTAAATCCGCCGCCACCGGATCCGATGCAGGCCAAGATCATGCAGTGGTTGCCAGTGATCTTCACCTTCTTCTTTCTCTGGTTCCCAGCGGGTCTCGTACTCTACTGGGTGGTCAACAACCTGCTCTCCATGGCCCAGCAGTACGTAATCACCCGACAGATCGAAAAGTCCGACGCGAAAGCGAAAGCCTAGTATCGCCCCCTGCGGGGCGCTGCGCGGCTGGCCTATACTGCCGCTGTGATGACTACGCTATACGAAGCAGACACGATTGCCGCCATAGCCACTGCGCCCGGACGCGGTGGCATCGGCATCGTGCGCCTGTCCGGCCCTTCCGCTGCGCCGATAGCCGAGCGCATAACGGGTAAACAGCTCACGCCGCGACACGCGCATTTCTGCCTGTTTTCGGATGCCCGGGGAACGACGCTGGACAGCGGAATCGCCCTCTATTTTCCCGCACCCCACTCGTTTACCGGGGAAGACGTTGTAGAGCTGCAAGGTCATGGCGGGCCTGTCGTACTGGACCTGCTGGTCGCCGCCTGCCTTGCGTCGGGTGCGCGACAGGCTCGAGCGGGAGAATTCTCCGAGCGGGCCTACCTGAACGACAAACTCGACCTGGCCCAGGCTGAAGCCATCGCAGACCTGATCAACAGCACCACCGAACAGGCGGCGCGCAATGCGCACCGCTCCCTGCAGGGCGCCTTCTCGCAGGAAATTGATCGGCTGGTGGCAGAGGTAACACGCCTGCGTGTGTACGTAGAGGCCGCCATCGATTTCCCCGAGGAGGAGATCGATTTCCTGGCAGACGGACACGTGGCAGATTCACTACAAACCCTGGCCGCACAACTGGCTGTGGTGATGGCCGCGGCACAGCAGGGAAGCCTGTTGCGGGAGGGGATGAAGGTGGTTATCGCCGGACGCCCCAACGCCGGAAAGTCCAGCCTGCTTAACGCCCTGGCAGGACAGGAGAGTGCCATCGTCACTGACATTGCGGGAACCACACGGGACATCCTGCGAGAGCACATCCAGATTGATGGAATGCCGCTGCACATTGTGGATACCGCAGGACTTCGCGCCAGTGACGACGCCGTAGAGCAGGAAGGCATTCGCCGCGCGCAACGCGAAATCGCCACCGCAGATCGCATACTCCTGGTGGTCGACATGAATGACGACAGCCCTCTGCCTGATGACCTGTGGCCCGGTTATCCCGCAAGCTCTGTGCCGGTGACGCTTATCCACAACAAGTGTGACCTGGCCGGTGAGGCGCCCGGCGTGGCCCGGAATGGCGATTCCGTCACCGTGCGTCTTTGCGCTCGTTCAGGTGCCGGAGTGCCGCTGCTGCGCGAACACCTGAAACAGTGTATCGGTTACGCGGGCTCTGGCGGTGATACCTTCAGTGCGCGGCGCCGGCACTTACAGGCGCTCTCGATCGCGGCTGAACACCTGGAACGCGGGCGTCGACAGCTGGAAGAGGCAGGCGCAGGAGAGCTGCTGGCGGAGGATCTGCGCCTGTGCCACGACGCCCTGGGCGACATCACCGGAAAAATGTCCAGTGACGCGCTGTTGGGGGAAATCTTCTCCAGTTTCTGTATCGGCAAATAAGCCACCGCCCGTTGACCACACCCTGTGCACAGTTTGTACTGTTGTTTTTCAAGTCAGTCTCCGGAATCGGATAACCCTGTGGACAACCTGACGGGGAACCCGGTAGTGAACTGGGGGCAATCGGCTGCCTCCCGGGAGCGCCGGACACCAACCCGGTTTTGATCCCCAGTACCCACACAGTCAAACCACGCCAGGAACAGGGCTTCACCGCCTGCTTGTCATTGCAGCAAGTGTATGAAATACAATAGTAAAACCCGGTTATTCACAGCTGAGCGGCCGCTATACAGTAACAATATCAGTTCTATTCTTTCATCTTTCAAAGACTATTTATTTAATGCATTACACAGTCGGACGCGTCACAAAAAACATTCAACCCGGGCTGATAAAACAGAGAACATCTTTTGAACAACTGATCTACCGGACGTATAATCGCCGGCCCGGCAACAACCCACCGGGCCAGGAGACGCTGCAGCGTGGAATACCAACAGAGCTTTGACGTGATCGTGATCGGCGGCGGCCACGCTGGCACCGAGGCCTGCCTGGCGGCCGCGCGGATGGGCTGTCGCACCCTGCTCCTGACCCACAGTGTCGACACACTGGGTCAGATGTCATGCAACCCCGCTATCGGCGGCATTGGCAAGAGCCACCTGGTGCGTGAAGTGGATGCCCTGGGCGGCGCCATGGCACGGGCCACAGACCGCGCAGGTATCCAGTTTCGGGTGCTGAATGCGCGCAAGGGGCCGGCAGTGCGCGCAACGCGTGCGCAGGCGGACCGTGTGCTCTATCGCAATGCCATCCGTGAAATCATTGAAGCGCAGCCCGGATTATCGATCTTTCAGCAACCGGTAGATGACCTGCTGGTGGAACAGGGTCGCGTTGCGGGTGCGGTCACCCAGATGGGCCTGATTTTCCGCGCCCCGACCGTCGTGCTGACAACCGGCACGTTCCTCGGCGGAAAGATCCACATCGGTTTGCAAAACAGTGCCGGGGGGCGCGCCGGAGACCCGCCCTCCATCGCCCTGGCCCAGCGCTTGCGCGAAATGCCCTTCCGTGTAGATCGACTGAAAACGGGAACGCCACCGCGTATTGATGCGCGCAGTGTGGATTTCAGCGCTCTGGAAGAACAGTGGGGTGATCCCGATGCCCCCGCGATGTCGTTTCTGGGCAGCGTTGACGAGCGTCCGCAGCAGCGTTGCTGCTGGATAACGCATACCAACGAACACACCCACGAGATCATCCGTGGCGGCCTCGATCGATCACCGATGTACTCGGGGGTTATCGAGGGCGTGGGGCCCCGCTATTGCCCCAGTATTGAAGACAAAATTCACCGCTTTGCCGACAAGGCATCGCACCAGGTGTTCATTGAGCCCGAGGGGCTGACTACCAGCGAACTCTACCCCAATGGTATTTCCACCAGTCTGCCCTTCGATGTGCAGCTTGCACTGGTCCGTTCCATCAAGGGGTTTGAAGGCGCCCACATCACGCGGCCGGGGTACGCCATCGAATACGATTACTTCGATCCCCGCGATCTGCAGTATTCGCTGGAGACGCGTGCGCTACCCGGCCTGTATTTTGCAGGACAGATCAACGGCACCACGGGGTACGAAGAGGCGGCGGCTCAGGGCCTGTTGGCCGGTCTTAACGCAGCGCTGTCGGTACAGGGCAAGGAACCCTGGTGCCCGAGGCGCGACGAAGCCTATATCGGTGTGCTGGTGGATGATCTGATTACCCTGGGTACGCTGGAGCCCTACCGGATGTTTACCTCCCGCGCGGAGTATCGCCTGCTGTTGCGCGAGGACAACGCCGACCTGCGTCTCACCGAAACCGCTCACCGCCTCGGTTTGATCGACGACGCCCGCTGGTCCCGGTTTGCGCGTAAACGCGATGCCATTGCCGCCGAAACGCAACGTCTCGCGACCACCTGGATACATCCGGGAACGGCTGCGGCGGCAACGCTCGAGCCCAAACTGAAGGGCCCCCTCACCCGTGAGTACAGCCTCGCCGACCTGCTGAAGCGGCCCGGCATCGGTTACGCCGACGTGGCCGCGTTGAAAGGGGAGCCGCTGGCCGATGAACAGGCTGCGGAGCAAGTGGAAATCCAGGCCAAGTACGCGGGCTATATTGACCGGCAGCAGGATGAGATTGCCCGGCTGCGCCGCTACGAGCAGACCCCGCTGCCCGACTCACTGGATTACAGCACCGTCGACGGTCTGTCCCACGAGGTGCGCCAGAAACTCAGTGAGGCGCGTCCGGCGACCCTGGCGCGTGCTGGCAGAATTCCCGGGGTGACGCCCGCGGCGGTCTCCCTGCTGCTGATCTATCTCAAAAAGCGCGGCGCTCTCGAGCGTGGCAGCGAACGCATAAGCGCCTGAATTGGACGCGGCACTTGCGCGGCAGCTGGGCGCCGGGCTCAACGCTCTGGGCGTGGCGACGACCGCTTTCCAACAACAGCTGCTGCTTGATTACCTGGCGTTGTTGCTGAAATGGAACCGCGCCTATAACCTCACAGCCATCCGCGACCCCGGCGCAATGGTGACCCGGCACCTGCTGGACAGCCTGGCGGTAGCGCCATGGCTGGCAGGCAGTCGCTGCATTGATGTCGGCACAGGTGCCGGGTTGCCCGGTATTCCCCTGGCGATCGCGTTCCCGGAGCGCGAGTTTCACCTGCTGGACAGCAATGGCAAGAAAACCCGGTTCCTGTTTCAGGCCAGAACCGCGCTCGGGCTCGACAACGTGACGGTACATCACAGTCGGGCAGAAGCCTTCCGGCCAGAACAGGGCTTCGACGTGGTGCTATCCCGGGCCTTTGCCTCTCTGCAGGACATGCTGGCTGTAACCCGGCATTTACTTGCTCCGGATGGTGTTTTGCTTGCCATGAAGGGCGTGCGCCCCGATGATGAACTGCAAGCGATCACGCAACACTGCGCTGTGCGCCACATCAGGCCCCTGTCTGTGCCGGGGCTTGACGAGCAGCGTCACTTGGTAGAACTTGCCCTGTTGCCGACGATCGATAATCTGCATCGGCCCTAGCCAAAATATACGGGAGTGCGCCTTGGCACGAGTTCTTGCAATTGCAAACCAGAAAGGCGGTGTGGGCAAAACTACCACCTCCGTCAACCTGGCGGCGTCCCTTGCAGCGATGAAGCAGCGCCTGTTGCTGGTCGATCTGGATCCCCAGGGCAACGCGACGATGGGCAGTGGGGTGGACAAGCACAGCGTTGAGCGCAGTATCTATGATGTGCTGGTCCACCGTGCCCCGGTGCACCTGATCACCCAGCGGGTACCGGAGGGTGGCTACGATGTGCTCCCCTCCAACGACGATCTCACAGCCGCCGAGGTGGAACTGATGGGGGTAGAGCAGCGTGAGCGCCGACTGAATACGGCACTGCGCGAAGTCTCCTCCGTGTACGACTACATCCTCATCGACTGCCCGCCCTCCCTCAATATGCTCACCCTCAACGGGCTGGTAGCCGCCGACGGGGTGCTGATTGCGATGCAGTGTGAGTACTTCGCCCTGGAGGGACTGTCGGCACTGGTGAACACGATTGAGCGCGTCGCCGAGTCCGTAAACCCGCTGCTGCGTATCGAGGGGATCCTGCGTACGCTTTATGACCCGCGCAACAGCCTGACCAACCAGGTCTCCAACCAGTTACACCAACACTTCGGCGAGGCGGTTTATCGCACGGTTATTCCGCGCAATGTGCGCCTCGCCGAGGCGCCCAGCCACGGCCTGCCCGTTATGTATTACGACCGGCATTCCCGCGGGTCCCGGGCCTATATGGCCCTCGCGGGAGAAGTCATTCGCCGAGAGGAAAAGCGCCGCGCAGCCGCTGCAGGCACCGTGGTCAAGGAATAGGAGAGCACAATGTCAGCCAGAAAACGGGGTTTGGGGCGCGGTCTGGATGCGCTGCTGGGTGCCGGCACACAACCCCGTGATGTGGGAGACGGTGACGCCCCGGTCCCAGGTGATGACCAGGGCCAGCAGCAGGTGCTCAAGGATTTACCGGTAGACCTGATACAACGCGGCAAATACCAGCCCCGTCGTGACATCGACCCGGAATCGCTGCAGGAACTGGCGGACAGCATTCGTGCCCAGGGCATCATGCAACCGATCGTGGTGCGCCCGATCGGAGAGCGTAAATACGAGATCATCGCTGGTGAGCGTCGCTGGCGTGCTGCCCAGTTGGCGGGCCTGGACCAGGTTCCCGCTGTTATCCGTGACGTGAGCGACGAAGCCGCCATTGCCATGGCATTGATAGAGAACATCCAGCGCGAGGACCTTAATCCGATTGAGGAAGCTATAGCACTGCAGCGTCTGCAGCAGGAATTTCAGCTGACTCAGCAGGAAGTCGCGGATGCGGTCGGCAAGTCCCGTTCAACCGTCACCAATCTGCTGCGGCTGATGTCACTGCAAAGCGATGTGCGCCTGCTGCTCGAGCGCGGTGACCTGGAGATGGGGCACGCCCGCGCGCTGTTGGGTATGGAGGGTGCAGCGCAATCCCAGGCCGCGAGAACGGTGGTCGGCAAAGGCCTTTCCGTGCGCCAGACCGAAGCGCTGGTACGCAGTTTGTTGGCGCGCAAAGATGCGCCGCGGGAAGAGACACCGCGTATGGACCCGAACATCCGCCAGCTGCAGGACGACCTGTCGCAGAAAATCGGCGCTCGTGTGCAAATCCAGCACGGTACCAAGGGCAAGGGCAAGCTGGTGCTGACCTATAACAGCCTGGATGAACTCGACGGTATTCTGAGCCATATCCACTAGCTGCGGCAGCGAATGCCACCACAGCATCTAGTGGCTGCCAATATGCGCGCTACCAGATAGAGTATGTCACCCCCTATTCGCGGCAAAACGGGGCAAACAGGCGCCAACCTGCTGCCAACGTCAGGGATATTTCGTACCTGTAAGCGCCGGATTTGGTTGAACCCGCCAAGCAATGCCCCTATAATGCGGGCGCCCAAAACGAGGAACAATCGTGTGGCAGTTGGCAAGGGGTTCGGCAGGAGTTTCGCGTGAGCGCGAACAGCATTCCCTCCCCCCCGGTCCACCGCGTAGCTCTGCTGCAGTTGGCCACGCTCGTTCCTTTGTGCCTGCTGGTCTGGCTGGCACTGGATGAAACGACAGCACTGTCAACACTGTGTGGTGGTGCGGTGGCGGTGTTACCGCAGGCCTGGTTCGCTGCAAAGCTGTTTCGCGCGCGCGGGGCTCGTTCAGCCTCCGAGATTACCCGGTCGGCACTGAGCGGCGAGATCGGAAAGTTCCTCTTGAGCGCGGCGGGGTTTGCCGCTGTGTTCGTTTTGTTGCGGCCGCTAGAAGCGTCCGCGGTATTCGCCGGATACGTGGCGATGCTGATAGTACAAACGATTGGAAGCTGGTGGTTCCTGATGCGCCGCCAGCAGAAACAAACCGAAACACCGAAACAAGAGTTGTGATCGATGGCA
>CEOG01004836.1_pt1 | contig 17778 bp, 17 predicted proteins | sample 530301 | NCBI WGS metagenome assembly CEOG01 (sample SAMEA2619903, study PRJEB7988) | marine metagenome | biome: marine biome (ENVO:00000447); feature: surface water layer (ENVO:00002042); material: "saline water (ENVO:00002010), including plankton (ENVO:xxxxxxxx)" | depth 5 m | reverse complement strand
ATGAACTGGTCGATGCCTTCGGTCGTTACAGGGAACTTTAGTTGGTGCCCAATATATTTGACATAATCTTCTTTCCACATGAAGAATGATTCATGAGATACGAAGTGAGTTTCAATATAAGGATCATCTAACAGCAATCTATAATACTCTTTAGCGGTCGGTAGGGTCACTTCCCCTCCGACCCTTTGTTGTTGCATAGCGTTGATATTCTGATCTCTACAGATGATTGCAACAACAGGTTCATACCCCATGTGCATTGCCTGATGGCACACCTCTACGATCTTTGGTGTCTGTCGTACACCATCGTAGAAGAAAGGGACACTGACGTTAGCGAGAAAGAACTCCCCATCAGGGAACTCTAATTGGTCAGGATATACCCAGTATTTGGCAAAGGGTTCTTGATCACTAGGAACCCAGTAATTAGTTTTCAGTGATTCCCACCCCACAACTGCAGGGTGGAGACTAAACACACGGGCGAGCAGGTGGTTTCCTGATCCCTGTGGTCCCGTAGTAATAAGAAGTCTTTTCACGGCAGGTGTCTTACGTCTCTATTGCACAGAGATTTTCCATCATACATGATTTCAGGTGCTGTAGCACCAAAGGTTCTTTTGATAACCAACATGTAATCTTCAGTTGGGTCAAACCCAGGCATAGGTTTCTCAAACATGTTGAGGCGATCTCTGTTTGATGAAGGAACCTTCAATTTGTTATCACGATAGTGTTGGGAATCGCCGGAGGCAAGAATAAAGTCCTTAGCAGGCATTTTATACTCACGAAGTTCTTGCCAATCACTGTTGTTTGTTTGATTGGTGATGGACCATCTATTGAAGTTATCAGTATCATAGAACAGAATGCAATTTGGTGCTCTACCAAACCGAGGATAAGGACAGAGGTTGAAGTTCCTGATTGCACGAACACAGCAGTATTGATACTTGCACATGAAACTCCATGCCCAGTGCCACTGCTTCAGATTGGCATTTGGGTCATTGAGAACCACGCTGACAGATGGCAAGAGATGCCTTGCCACCCATCCTGGCACATTCTCTTGGTATGGTTTGTTTCTTTCTTCTTTAGGCCATAGAAATACTCGACCAGCACCATGGATATTGTCACCAGGTTCTCCCATGACAAATACATGTTCTGGGTCCATGGTCCGGGGAATCATCCCAGCACCTTCCCCAGTATTGCAACGGGTAATCTGTTTGAATTCGTTGTTATGAATACGCTCCCACAACTCAGGATGCTCTACCTTTGCCGTGTCATCATAATGAATGTGGAAAGGATACCCAGAATTGACAAGTGACCAGAACACCACGGTGCTATCAATACCACCGGACCACATCAAGTTTAGGGTTCTTCCATCTAACTTACTAAGAATTATTTTTGTAGAGTCTATGCAACAGTCCGTAAAGGACATGTCGGTATGAAAATTCTCAGGAAGGGGGGAAAGGATTTTATAATTTCTCTTGTTTGGTATTTTCTTCGCACGGCAAATCATGCGAGTAGAAAAATACATGTTCAAATCATTCTCTTCATCATAATAATATAACCTACGTCTAGGGTCTTTCGTACCAAAGTAAACTTGTTTGGGGGCATAGATTGAATCCCAATCAAAGTTATTTACTTTACTCTCATAAGGTTGCTTTAGGACCATTAGGTTTTTCCCAATAAAAAAGGCAGGCATATAACGCCTGCCTGTATTGTTATGTATCTAGGAAGTCAGTCTTCTTCGTCCTTGACAGTGCTACGGATGCGGTCAACCACGCCTGTAGGGAGGGTATCAGCAAACTTGTCATACAAGTAAGCAGTTGCATCCTTGAAGCGAGCACGCTCAGTGTCGGACATAGTCACGACAGTGATGTCTTCGTCTTCACACTTGCTCTTGACAATGTCAATGTCCTCAACGGACCAGACACGTTCTGCACGTGCTGCGTCAACAGCACATTCACGGACTGCATTTTTCAGATTTGCGTCCAGAGACTTCCAGAAATTTTTCTCAGCAATGATCGTGGTGAGGAACAGGGAATGCTCCGCATCGTTGATCGTGTTCATGTGCTCGTTTTGCTTCAGACCGAAGAAACGAGGGTAGGTGGATTCGCCACCCACAATGTCGCCGTCTTGCACGCCTTCGTTGATCTGCTCCAGTTCGATAGGAACAGGAACTGCACCGACTGCCTTCAGAGTTTCTTTGGCAATGGCGGAGTTGTTACAACGGAGGGGAAGCCCTTGGAAATCTTCAATTTTGTGGATCTCTTTGTTGGCAGGGATCATGCGGAATCCACCTGAATAGGTGAATGCAAGACCCTTCACACTGCTGTGACCTTTCTCGTGGTCATCGAGACCTGAGAGAAGTTCTCTGCCAATCTCACCCTCAAGCACCCACTTCGCGTGGTCGTGATCCCGGAAAAGGAAAGGCATGTCGAGAACTCGCATGTCCGTATTATGCTCACGTCCAAGGGTGGACGTATACATTTGGGACATTTCACACTTACCTTCCTTCATAAGACGAAGAAGATCGTGCTTGGTGACCGGTTCACCATCATTATACTTCTCCGAATACTCGGAAAGGGTCAGAATTTCGACATCGAGCTCACCCGGTGCCATTTGCTCCATGAGAGCAGCAAACTTACGGGCGGCACGAAGAAAAAGTTCAATGGGTTCGTGTGCTAATACCCAGCGTACCTTTTTCATACCTTATTTGTCTCCGAAACTATACGACGTGACGATTGTATTTATGCTTGGGATGCTTCTACGTCAGATGACGACCCGATCGGTTGCAGTCGTTTGACGACGGTTCCAGTCATTCCGGTTCCAGAGTCGCTCGTGCAGGAGATACAGCGTGGAGTTGATGACAAGTGCCATCAGACCAATGGTAAGACCCTTCCAGGGGTTACCGGCAACGATCCAACCAATCACAGAGTTGGTGACCATCATCCAGGAACGCCAGGTAACAGCCTTGGCAATGGTTCGAGGAAAACGCTCAAACCACTTGGGATTTGCAAAAGACATTTTGAAAACTAAATGTTCGGTTTATTTATTAGTGACGATCTTTTGTGGCGGCGTCGTTCCACAATCTAATTATAAGAGCAGAAAATTCCTATGTCAAGAATCGAATGTTACTCAGCAACACTTTGTGGGCTTTTCTGGTTGTGGACCTGTAGGTCCTTCAATGAATGGGTCTAGGGGTGCAGGGCACCCAGTCTTATTACAGTCGTCCAAAGGGTTTTGCTCAACATATCCAATGTATTTTTCATTAGCATCTCGCCTGAGAATCTCGTTCACACGCTCGTCATACCAGGCAACTGGGATGCCAACATCCAGATGCTTTAGATACTCCTGTTTGTAGAGATATAGGAGTTCGTAACTGAGAAAGGTTGGGTTGGGGAATTTAGACATTTGATCCAGGAAGTACCTGGATGTGGGTTCACCCCTCAACCGCTTTTGTTGATTATGAAGGATAGTTTGATCACGACCAATCACTACTATTTTTGTGTTGATCCCCATATTTTCGGCAGACTTGCAAAACTGCAACACGTTTGGACACCAGTGGGTCCCTTTTTCTTTGATGCCGAGGGGGACGCTAATAGAAGTAAAGTAATATTCTGACTGAGACCAGTCGAAAGATTGCAGTTTACTAGGGTCTCTCCAGTATTCCGCAAAAGGTTCTGCGAATCTATGTGCTTCCCAATAATTGGTCAGCAGAGATTTCCACCCAAAGACATCCTCGTGTAGTGAGAAGATTTTTGACCACAGATGGTTGCCCGATCCTTGAGGTCCAGTTAGTACAACGAGTGTCTTCATAGTATGGGAACCTTCCCCACTAATTATAACAGCTAAATACTCATATAAGAGAGTATATACTCTCAGTCAAATTAGATGATCGCTAGATAGCGACTTAGTGAATGTCATCTCCGAATATTAGGATCAAACGCTCAGCGATTGCTGGCAAGGTCCCCCATTACCCCGATAGCCTTGCTTTAGGCGAGTTTGCAATCAACACTGCAGACGGCAAAGTCTTTATTGCCGCTGGTGTTGGAGCAGGCGTCACTGTACGTGAAGTTGGTATAAGCACTGAAAATATTCTTAGTGGTATCTCTACGATCACCACACTTGAAGCAACTAGTCTCACTGTAGACAACACCATTGTTGGTATCTCCAGTGGTGGAGCAAAAGTAGATACTGCATCTGACGCTGGTAACCAGTGGCACCACGTTGGATTCCTTGATAATAGAACTGGATTCCAAAAGATAAAGACTAACGGTCTTACCTATAACCCCAATGTAGGCAAACTCTACGCTGGTATTGGTAGTTTCGGTAAGGTCACTGGCGAAGCAACAGTTTCTCAACTAAACGTTACTGGTATTACCACAGTAACCACGATCAATGCTGATGCATTTATCGGTGATGGATCTGGTCTCACTAACCTCAAGATCGGTGCTGCCACATCTATTGCATGTGGAGTCACAACTGCCACTCAGGGTCAGACAGCGTTTTCTACTCTCCATCCCCATAATGATGGGACTACACAACAAAGTGTAGAAGCATATATCAATGGTATTCGTCAGCGTAAAGATGTTGACTTCAGTGTCTCATCTACAAGCACAGTAACTCTGACTACTGGTGCCACAGTAGGTGATGAAGTATCTCTTCAAGTTCATTATGGGCATACGATTGAGCAAGAATCATTCACTGCAACACAAGGTCAGACAGTATTTACAATTTCAGGTGGATTTTCTCCTTCAAAAAACATCAAAGTATTTTTGAATGGAGTAAAGTTACGTAAAACGACAGATTATACTGCCGGTGCATCTATTGTCCTTACGTCAGGATGCAAAGTGGGAGACGAAATTGATATCTGTGGTGATGCTTCAGAAGAACACTTCACTGCCACTCAGGGACAGACTGCCTTCGTTCCAACTGATTCAAATATTAGCAGGACCAATTCTCAAGTATTCCTGAATGGTGTCTTGCTGAGACCATCAGAATGGTCATTTGGAGATACCAGTATAGGTCTTGTCACCGGAGCAACTCTAGGCGACGAGATCGATGTCGTTGTAAGACGTAGCTAAATAGAAAAAAAGTCTTGAATAAATGGCAAACCCATCTACAAGACAGGAGTTAGTTACTTACGCCAAGCGTCAACTTGGTGCTCCGGTTCTTGAAATCAATGTTGCTGATGAGCAAATTGAAGATCTGATGGATGATGCCCTTCAGATTTATCAAAACCGCCATATGGATGGCGTTGAATTGATGTACCTGAAGCATAAAATCACTCAGGATTTCCTCGATGCAACACGTGCTAGGGCAGAGGATAAAGCGACTGGTATCACTACCAGTACCGCTACAGCAAATATTACTGGAATTGGCACTACCACCTTTAGTTATGAGGAGAACCAGAATTTCATCCAGATTCCGGACGCTGTTATTGGGGTCGAAAGAGTATACAAACTGGACAATCGTCTCATCTCCACAAACATGTTCAACATCAACTACCAGTTGATGCTGAATGACGTGTACTTCTTCAGTTCAATGGAACTGATGGGATACACAATGACCAAGCGTTACCTTGAGGACCTTGATCATATCCTCCACCCTGACAAACAGATCCGATTCAACCGCAGACAGAATCGACTCTATCTGGATGTTGATGGTAACAGCATGCAGGCAGATGATTACATCATCATCCGCTGCTACAGGGTTTTGAATCCCGATGATTACCCCAAAGTATACAACGATATCTTCTTGAAGAGATACTTCACTGCACTAGTCAAGAAGCAGTGGGGTCAGAATCTTATCAAGTTCCAGGGCGTCAAACTCCCTGGTGGTGTTGAGTTGAATGGAAGGCAGATCTATGAAGATGCCCTGCTGGAGATTCAAAACCTAGAAGATAAGATGATGCTTGAGTATGAACTTCCTCCTCTTGACCTTATTGGATAATGGCACTAAATCCCTTCTTTCAGCAAGGTACTTCTAATGAGCAGGACCTCGTACAAGATCTGGTAAACGAACAGATCAAAATGTACGGGGTAGAGTTTGTTTATATGCCTCGTATTTTTGTCAATGTAAAGACAATTATGAGGGAAGTGGCTTCCTCAAAATTTACTAAGTCTTTTCCTATTGAAGGATATATCGAATCTTACGAAGGGTTTGATGCTGGATATAACCTGCTGACTAAGTTTGGAGTCCGCACTAATGCAGAGATGAAGATTGTCATCTCTCAGGACAGATATCTAAATTATATCGCACCATTGATGGACGGTCATCGTGGACTGACAAATGCACCCACACGTCCTTACGAAGGTGATCTTCTGTACTTCCCATACAGAGATCTCTTGATGGAGATCAAGTATGTTGATGATGTCAGCAACTTCTATCAACTACGTAAAAACTATACGTACACTCTGACGACTGAACCGTTCGAGTATGAGGATGAGGTCATTCAGACTGGAGTCATCAATATCGATGACGACTTCAAGACTGCTGGTTACAACGCCACATTCGAGTTGAAAGATATTGGCACCACAGCAGACGTGGTGACCACCAGAGCAACTGGTGTCCGTTATATCAAAATTCTCAATGGTGGTAGTGGATGGACTGCTGCACCAACTATCAAGATTTCACCTCCAGTCGGAGGTGGAACAACTGCCACGGCGGTGGCAATCACCACTTCAACTGGAACAAGTCAGTTGAGGTCTACTCGGATCAGTGAGATCTACATCACTAATCCTGGTACTGGTTACACCATGACACCTACCGTTCAGTTCATTTCAGAAGACGGTAAGGGTAGTGGTGCGAAGGTCGATGTTGCCATCAGCACCACCAGTGGTATTGGTCCCATCACCATCAACAACGTTGGTGCAGACTACGTTCTGCCTCCAGAAATTGTCATTGCCAATCCTCCCTCGGGTGGACACGTTGCAAAAGCACATGCTGTCATTGACGTGTTCGGTCGGGTCAGAGAGGTTCGTATCACTGACGCTGGTGTCGGATACAGCACCACTCCCACCATCACTGTTGGTGCTGCTGGCACCATTGGTATTGGCACGTTCTCTTACGGAGAAATTATCAAGGGTCAGACCAGTCTCAGCACTGCGTTTGTTACCTCTTGGGATGCACCTACTCTCACCCTCAAAGCACGTAACCTCAGTGGCGACTTCCAGGTGGGCGAACTTATCGTTGACAACGAGGGAAGTGCATATCGTCTAAATACTGTCGATTATGACGATGACGACTTCGCTCCCGACTATAACTCGGGAGATACTATTCAGAGCGAAGCAGATAGCATCTTAGACTTTACAGAGAAAAACCCATTTGGTGAAGTGTAATGGTTGGCAATTACTTTTACAATGAAACAATTCGGAAGACAGTAATTGCTTTCGGCACACTGTTCAATAACATCTCCATCAAAAAGTATGGCACTGATGGGAAGAGCATAAGTCAAATCAAAGTTCCCATTGCATATGGACCCATCCAGCGGTTCATTGCACGGATTGAACAACAACCGAACTTTGATGATAACGTCGCTATCAGTCTCCCTCGACTGTCGTTTCAGTTGACATCATACGTCTACGACGCAGCTCGGAAAGCATCTCCTGTCCAGAAGTTTACGATGTTGTCACCAACATCAAAAACTAAAGTCAAGAAGATGTATATGCCTGTCCCATATGATGTGGGATTCCGACTGAGTTTTGCAGCAAAACTGCAAGACGATGCACTACAAATCATTGAGCAGATTCTACCATTTTTCCAACCTTCCTACAGCGTGACCATCAATATGCTGGAGGGAGTGGACGAGAAGCGTGACATTCCATTCACCCTTACGAACGTTGGTTTCGTTGACGAGTATGAGGGTGATTTCTCAACACGCAGATTCATTCAATATGATCTTGATTTCGTAGCGAAGACGTATTTCTACCAAGAAGTACCTACGGACGAAAATGGAATTATCAAAAAAGTTCAGGTGGATTATTCTACCGCTATCCGTGCTCCAAGGGAACAGAGATACACCGTTGTTCCTCAAGCCGTCAAAGACTATAATGCGGACGGAACGGGAGCAGTTGCTGCCGCCCTCGATCGAGTAAAAACTCTTCTCAGAGTAACAAACGGATCAACTTATAGCGTCGGTGGTTACATTGAAATCAATAGTGAAGTCATGCGGATCAAGGAGATCGATGGCAACAATTTGATCGTTCAACGGGGTGCATTCAACAGTGTTATCCGTGAACATACAAGTGGTGACCCAATCAATCTGGTAAATAGTCAAGATAATGACCTAATTGAATTTGGGGATACATTCGGTTTCAGCGAATCTAGATCATTCTTTGATGCAGATGGCAAATCGTTTAGTCCAACCACTGGTACTGATACATGAGTCAAGACTTCGACGCTATTGATAAGGCACTAGAAACTAAATCAGAGATTGTAAAAGAATCAAAAGCAATCTCAAAACAAACTAGACCAGAAGACCCAGAAAAAGATTACGAGTATTCTCGTGCCCAACTTTATAACTTAGTCGAGAAGGGACAAGAAGCAGTGAACGGTATCCTTGATGTCTGCATGGATACTCAACATCCTAGAGCATATGAAGTTGCTGGTCAATTGATCAAGCACGTTGGTGATGTCACCGATAAGATCGTTGACCTCCAGAAAAAGATGAAGGATCTGAATGCAGAGGAAGGTCCTAAGAACGTTACTAACAACGCTCTGTTTGTGGGCAGCACAAGTGAACTGCAGAAGATGATCAAGAAGGGTCTCCTAAATAACACGGACAAGTAGCATCACTATGTCGTTCAAAAAACCTCTATACGAAGCACCTGGTGATGCGTTCGCAAAGATGTCGGACGACCAGTTTGCCGACTACCAGAAGAAAAATCCTGGTGCTGCTCAGAAAGCAGCAAGAGTCCGTAAGCAGGCACAAGCTCGTGCTGCCAAGAAGTCTGGTTCACCCCAACCTGCTAAGAGCACAACTAACAGCACCCCATCAGGAAAGAAAGAGGTAGGTACCAGTGCACTTGCCAAGCGCGGCGGTCTCGTCAAAACTAATTCACAAGGCAATCAGTCTAATAAGGTTGGTGGCTCTGGTGGTAGCAAGCGTATGTCTTCTGCTGGAGGTAAGGCAGTAGACATGGGCGTCAAGAAGGTGAAAGTTCGGGACGTAACTCCTGGACAAAAGAAAATTTCTGGTTCACCTTCGTCTTCCTCCTCATCCTCAGGTGGTCAAAAGAAACTGTCTGGTAGTGGTGGAGCAGGTGGCAACCGTCGTCCTCCTTCTGGTGCAGGCACTGACCGAGTTGCCCAAGGCGGTGCACTTGCAAAGAGAGCACCTGAGAAAAAGACCGGTGGTCCTACTAACTACACCGCAAAGAAAAATTATGTCAAGGCGAAACGAGTTGCTGGCAAGGTTGGTGCGGCAGCACGAGTTGCTGGAAAGGTCGCAAGTGCCGCAGGAAAGATTGGTAAATTCGCAGTTGGAAACACTGCTGCTGCTTTCGGCAAGTCTAGTTGGAAGACCGAATCTGCAGAATTGAAAACTTTCAAACAGTTTATGTCGGAAGCAAGGGGAGTGTAATTTATGCCTGGCAGTGACGTATATCTTGGTAATCCTAATCTAAAAAAGGCAAACACTCAGCAAGAATTTACCGAAGAAAACATCATCGAATTCGTTCGATGTAAGAACGACCCTGTTTACTTCACAGAGAAGCACATCAAAATCGTGAACGTGGACGAGGGTCTCGTTCCATTCAGCATGTATAAGTTTCAGAAGAAACTTATCAAAAATTTTCACAAAAACAGATTCAATATCTGTAAGATGCCTAGGCAGACGGGCAAATCAACAACTGTTGTATCGTTCCTCCTCCACTATGCAATCTTCAACGACAACGTCAACATCGGAATCCTCGCAAACAAAGCGGCTACTGCTAGAGATCTCCTCGGCAGACTACAACTGGCGTACGAGAACTTGCCGCGCTGGATGCAGCAAGGCATCGTAGCTTGGAACAAAGGATCTATGGAACTGGAGAACGGTTCCAAGATCATCGCGGCATCCACCTCAGCATCTGCTGTCCGGGGTATGTCCTTCAACATCATCTTCCTGGACGAATTTGCGTTCGTTGCAAACCACCTGGCAGATGACTTCTTTGCATCTGTGTATCCCACGATTTCATCTGGTAAGTCCACCAAGGTGATCATCGTGTCTACGCCTCACGGCATGAACCACTTCTACAGGATGTGGCATGACGCTGAGCGTGGAAAGAATGAGTATGTTGCCACTGAGGTGCACTGGTCAGAGGTACCAGGCAGAGACGCCAAGTGGAAGAAACAAACTATTGCTAACACATCAGAGCAACAGTTCAAGATCGAGTTCGAGTGCGAATTCCTTGGGTCTGTTGATACCTTGATTGCAGCATCAAAACTCAAAGCACTGGTCTACGAAGACCCAGTGAAGAGAAATGGGAAGTTATCTTTGTATGAGACTCCACGTGAAAATCATGAGTACGTCATCACAGTTGACGTTGCACGTGGCGTAGGCAAAGACTATAGCACATTCTGTGTTTTTGATATCACTGAATATCCATATAAAGTTGTCGGAGTTTACCGAGACAACGAAATCAAACCCATGATCTTCCCATCAATCATTGAGGAAGTGGGTAGGGCATATAACAATGCTCATGTCTTGGCAGAAGTCAATGACATTGGTGACCAGGTGGCATCCATTCTGTTCTATGACTTGGAATACGAGAACCTGTTGATGGTTGCAATGCGTGGGCGTGCAGGTCAGCAAGTTGGTTCTGGGTTCTCTGGTGTCAAGACTCAGTTGGGTGTGAAGATGAGTCAGGTCACCAAGAAGGTGGGTTGCTCCAACCTCAAGACTCTGGTTGAGGATGACAAACTAATCTTCTGTGACTACAACATCATTGCAGAACTGACAACGTTCATCCAGAAGAAGCAATCGTTCGAGGCAGAAGAAGGTTGTAATGATGACCTTGCTATGTGCCTTGTCATCTTTGCCTGGTTAGTTGCTCAAGACTATTTCAAGGAGATGACGGACCAAGATGTCCGCAGAAAAATATACGAAGAACAGAAGAATGCCATTGAACAAGACATGGCACCCTTCGGGTTTATCTGTGATGGATTCGATGAGATGGGAGGTGAAACTATCGAGTCCGATGGCACTGTTTGGAAGACAGATGAATATGGTGACAGGTCTTACATGTGGGAATACATGTCCTGAATGCCCCCTAAATAAGCAAATTCCTAAATATCTCTAGTCATCGTAGGGACACTAGGGAGTTAGAATGGCACTTCGATTAGCATCTCCGGGTATTTCTATACGGGAAGTTGACCTAACTCGTGGTGGCGTTGATTTTACAACCAACGTCGTAGCAGGTTTTGTCGGTCCCTTTCGGAAAGGACCCGTAAACGAAATTACTCGTATCAATAACGAGAAAGAACTCGTTGATGTTTTCGGTCAACCGGGTATCGGCAAGTCTGATTACCATTATGAGGTTTTCCTTTCCGCATCACACTTCCTCTCTTATGGAGGAAAACTGGACGTGGTGCGTTGTAAGGGTGGAGACCTTGTAAACGCAAACGCCGCTGCTGGTTACGCTCACACCACTAACTTGCTGGTTGAGAATGAGGACGATTATTATAACAACCAGGCAGATGATCTGCACTGGTACTTCGCTGCCAAGAACCCCGGATCTTGGTCGAACGATGTGAAAGTTGCTGTCATCGATAACTTCGCTGACCAAGTTCTTACCCCTACCCTCCAAACCGGCACCATCGGATCCAACGTGACTGTTGGTATGGGTGTCACTCAGCACCTGACAGGCAAGACTGTTGGTCTGGGCACGGTGACTGATGCAACCGGTATTCTCAAAGGTATCGTTACCGCTAAGGACGACACCGCTGGAACTGTTGAAGTTCGCGTTGTCAGCACCGTTATCGCTGGTACGGAAACCGTTGTTGATTACCAGCAAAACTCCCAGCGTGAGTTCAAGACTGGTTCACCTCTGAACTTTGTGAACAGCAGCGGTAACACCGTTGCCATGGGTCAAACCCTCACATCAACAGACTGGTACAACACCCAGAACATCTTGACCAGCGTCGCTGACGGTGGTTCTGATCTGGTGACTCTGCCTTGGCGTTCTGTTCTGAACCGTCCTCAGACCAGCAACTACACCTCCAACCGTGATGGCAACAACGATGCCATGCACATCGTGGTGGTTGACGCTGGTGGTCAAGTGACTGGCGACGTGGGTTCCGTTCTTGAGAAGTTCGGCAACCTGTCCAAGTCCAGCGACGCTGAGATTAGTGGTGGTCGTGAGATCTACTACAAGAACTACATCGCTGAGAACTCTGCCTATCTGTGGGCAGGCGTTTCGCTGGTGAACGGTACCGACAACTTCAACAACACGTCACCGATTGCCTCTGGATTCAGTTCTGGTTTCACACCTGTCACTTCTGGTGCTGGTGCCTGGGGTCAAGAATCCAAGGATGTCAAGTTCAACCTGGTGGGTAACGTCAAGTACACCTTGAAGGGTGGTCTCGACTACACCGGTATTGGAGTTTTCGATGCACCTCTGGGTGACATCCTCACCTCCTATAACAAGTTTGCCGATCCTGTGGACAGCGACATTCGCTTCCTCCTGCAGGGCGGTGCCTTCAAATCGAAGGAAGAAGAGCAAGCGAAAGCAAACAAGATGATCCAGATTTGCGAACTTCGCAAGGACTGCATCGCTTTCATCTCCCCCTGCCGTACGTCTCAAGTCAACGTAACTGAGGCGTCGGACAAATTGAAGAACACTCTTGAGTTCTTCTCTCCTCTCACCTCCAGTTCGTACGCCGTCTTCGATTCTGGTTATCAGTACGTATACGACCGCTTCAATAAGCAGTTCGTTTACATGCCGATCTCCGCAGATATCGCTGGACTTTGTGCACGGACTGACCGGGATAACTTCCCTTGGTTCTCCCCTGCTGGACAAGCACGTGGTGGTCTGAACTTTGCTATCAAACTGGCCTTCAACCCTGGTCAGGATTCACGAGATCAACTTTACTCCAACCGGATCAACCCTGTCATCTCTCAACCTGGTGGCGGCATCATCCTCTTCGGAGATAAGACGGGTCTTTCATTCGAGAGTGCGTTTGATCGCATCAACGTTCGTCGTCTCTTCATCACCTTGGAAAAGGCGATCGAGAACGCTGCTAAGTCTCAACTGTTTGAATTGAATGACGCTGGAACTCGTTCCAACTTCATCAATATCGTCGAACCTTTCCTCCGCGACGTACAAGCGAAGCGAGGTCTGACCGACTTCCTGCTCGTCTGTGATGAGACGAACAACACCCCAGATGTCATTGACCGCAATGAGTTCATTGCTGACATCTACCTCAAACCCGCCCGCTCGATCAACTTCATTGGTCTGACGTTTGTTGCTACTCGCACAGGCGTTAGCTTCAGCGAAGTCGTCGGCACCGTCTGATCAATAGGAGACCCAACTAATGGCTTTAGATAGGAACATTTTTTCCATACCGAACAACGAACGGTCTATTGATTCGTTCAAGTCTCGGCTTACGGGTGGCGGTGCTCGTCCTAATCTGTTTGAGGTTGAGCTGAACTTCCCCCAAGGTGTTGGCATCTTCGACGAAGAAGTTGAAGACACCACCCACCGGATGATGATCAAGGGAGCACAGCTCCCTGCTTCCAACATCCAGGAAGTGATCGTCCCCTTCCGGGGTCGTCAACTCAAGGTTGCTGGGGATCGTCGCTTCGATCCTTGGACCATCACCGTGATCAACGATGGTGACTTCAAACTCCGCGAAGCATTTGAGCGGTGGGCGAACTACATCATCAAGGTGTCTGACGGTTCTGGCACCATCAACCCCAGTGAGTATTACGCTGACTGGACTGTAAACCAACTGGGTCGTGCAAGCACCCAACTGGGTGTTGAAGGCAAAGACAACCCTGCACAACTTCCTGTGCTCCGTCGTTACCAGATGAAGGGTTGCTGGCCTAGTGCTGTTGGTGGCATTGAACTGTCTTATGACTCCGCTGATACCATCGAAGAATTCCAGGTTACCCTGCAGGTTCAGTGGTGGGCTGCTTACGACAGCAATAACAGCGGTTCTGTGGTCTGATAAATATATCGATTAGACCCAGTACCCTATTATTATGACCAAGCTTTTTGGTTTTTCAATTGATGATGAATCAAAAAAGTCGAAAGGTGTAATCAGTCCTGTCGCTCCTAACAAGGAAGACGGTGCTGATTACTACCTTTCTTCGGGTTTTTATGGGCAGTATGTTGATATCGAAGGTGTTTTCAGAACCGAGTTCGATATCATCAAACGCTACAGGGACATGTCCCTGCACCCAGAATGTGATACTGCTGTAGAGCACGTGGTCAATGAGGCAATCGTCTCAGACCTGAATGATTCCCCCGTGGAGATTGACCTGGACAACCTTCAGGTTGGTCAATCCCTCAAGAATGTTATCCGAGATGAGTTCAAGACGGTCAAGGACCTGCTTGAGTTCGACAAGAAGTCGCACGAGATCTTCCGCAACTGGTATGTGGACGGGCGACTGTACTATCACAAGGTTATCGACGTTCAGAAACCGGACGAAGGTATCAAAGAGATTCGATATATCGATGCCCTCAAGATCAAACTGATGAGGGTCAAACCCAACGACAAGGGTAAGGGTGTGCCTGACATGCCTATGCCTGACAACTCCGCAACCAGCGTCACCAAAGACACCAAGGTTCAGGAGTTCTACACCTACTACCCGCAGGGTATTGCACAGAAGTATGGTTCTGTTGCTGGCAAGGGCGTGCGAATCGCTAAGGATTCCATCTGCCACATCACCTCTGGTCTGGTAGACCGCAACAAAAAACTCACCCTTTCCTACCTCCACAAGGCAATCAAGGGTCTGAACCAACTCCGGATGATTGAGGACTCCCTCGTCATCTACCGTCTGTCCCGTGCACCTGAGCGTCGTATCTTCTACATCGACGTTGGCAACCTGCCAAAGGTCAAGGCAGAGCAGTATCTGCGTGACGTGATGAGTCGTTACCGGAACAAGTTGGTGTATGACGCCAACACTGGTGAGATCAAGGACGACAAGAAGTTCATGTCCATGCTGGAAGACTTCTGGCTTCCTCGTCGTGAGGGTGGCCGCGGCACTGAGATCTCTACTCTGCCTGGCGGTCAGAACCTGGGCGAACTGAGTGACATTGAATACTTCCAGAAGAAACTGTATCGTTCACTGAACGTTCCCGAGTCCCGCATTGGTGGTGACCAGGGTTTCAACATGGGTCGCTCTAGCGAGATCCTGCGTGACGAACTGATGTTCAGTAAGTTCGTGGGTCGTCTCCGCAAGCGTTTCTCTGCACTGTTCCTTGATCTGCTGAAGACTCAGTTGATCCTGAAGAACATTGTGACTCCCGAAGATTGGGAGAAGATGTCAGAGCACATCCAGTTCGACTACCTGTATGACAACCACTTCGCTGAACTGAAGGAAGCGGAACTGATGAATGAGCGTCTGAACCTGATGGTCCAGATCGAACCCTACATCGGTACCTACTACTCCCGCGATTATGTGAAGCGTAAGATCCTCCGTCAGACCGACGAAGAGATTCTGGAGATGGAGCAGGAGATGGAAGAGGAGAATGCCGAAGGTACCGGCGTGCCCCTAGAGACCCAAAATATGATCATGCAAGGTCAGATTGAGAACGGTCAAATCGGGTCGAACACCAACGGTGCATCGGGCAAAGTCCCCAACACACCTGGCGAGGAGACTGCGCCCACTCTGGATATCAAGAAGGCCAAGATATAAATAACCTTTAGCGTTTCTACTACTTCGTAATGGATACTGATCAACTTCTCGACATGATGGGTTCGAGCGAATCCACTCCTAGTGAAATTCATGATGCCATCAAAACTCTGTTGCATCAAAAAGCAGCAGAAAAAGTAGGGGAAGTTACTCCTGCTGTCGCTGCGAATGTCTTTGGTGACACGTCAGGTGACGATGCTCCGGCTGAAACCGAAGTAGAGACTGAACCTGAAACCGACGAGGAGACTGAGTGATGCAAGCACTGAAACTTGTAGCTGACCATGGTGAAATCTCAAGCAACAATGCTACTACCGCTGCATCGAGTGCTTTTGTAGTTCAAAGTGGTCTGCTGTATCTGGCATGTAGTTCTGAGAAGAAGAGTGGGCACATCTCTGTGTGCAACACCGTCGCAGAAGCTGGCATCGGATCTTTCCATGTAGAGAAAGGACAAGGTTTCCTTTATCGCTATGGTCACCCGGCACATGCCAAGGTCACTTCCGTGACCAAAGGTGCAACTACGGTCATGACGATCGATCACGTGGATACCAAAATCCAAGTGGGCGACTACATCACCATGACTGGCGCTGCTGTCGGTACATATAACAGCACTGTGGCACACGTCGAAGTGACTGCTATCTCTGATCCCCAGTCTTATAACGCTTATACCAAGACCATCACGGTCGATGCCGATACGTCGTCTCTCGCAGACTTCACCGGCACCGCTCAGATTTCTAAGTCAGTCATCGCTCGGATGGCACCGGAAACCTCTGATGGTTGTGTAATGCACGTTCACGAGGTCAACCTGGCATGAAGCTTATCTCAGAAGAAATTGAATCAGTAGACATTCTTACCGAAGAAAAAGACGGTAAGAAGACTCTGTACATTCAAGGACCCTTCCTTCAGGCAGAGGTTGTCAACCGGAACAAGCGGTGCTACGGCATCGGAACTATGGTCAAGGAGGTCGCTCGTTACAACGACGCCTTTACCAGCAAAGGTCGTGCACTTGGTGAACTGGGTCACCCCGATGGTCCCCAGATCAACCTTGACCGCGTGTCCCATAAGATTGTGTCTCTGACCCAAGAAGGTAATAACTTCATTGGTAAGGCACAAATCTTGTCTACCCCCATGGGCAAGATCGCTGAGTCCCTCATCAGTGAGGGTGTAAAACTTGGTGTTTCCTCACGAGGAATGGGGTCCATCACCCAGCGTGACGGTATCAACTACGTTGGCGAAGACTTCATGCTCGCCACTGCTGCTGACATCGTTGCCGATCCTTCTGCTCCCGACGCTTTTGTGGACGGAATCATGGAAGGAAAGGAGTGGGTCTGGGAAGGTGGTATGCTCCGCGAGAAGTCCTGTAAGGCAATCGAAGAGAGTATAAATACCGCTGTAGATCAAGGAGTGCTTGAGGCACATAAACTGCGCCTTTTTGCACAATTCCTATCAGATCTATAAATCTCTAAATAATAACAGTAATAACTAGGACTTACGGAAGCTAACCGATGGCTGAAGCGAAACAACCACTAGATGAAATGGAGAACCAGGTTACTAAAGGTGCGTCTAAAGCGGAACCTATGCCTAAGGCTCCCAACTACGTGCCGGACAACGCCTCGATCGAAGATCTGGGTGGACCTACTCCTACAAACTCCAAGCCGGATGACGACAGCAATAAGCTGAAGACACCTGGTGCCTCGTTTGCCCAGTCGGGCGACCCTCACTTTGGTCGTCAAGGCGCTGCTGGCAAAGTGCAACTGCCCGGACCTGCTGCTCTGAAGAGCACCGGTTATGGCAAGGGTGCTAACGAGGAAACCGAATCCGAGGAGGAAGTGGTTGCCGAAGCTCCCGCTACCGAAGAGGAAGTTGTTGCTGAAGAGGAGCAAGTCGCAGAAATCGCGATCGACGTGACTGACGACGTTGCTGCTCTGCTCGAAGGAGAGGAACTCTCTGCCGAG
>CEOG01022464.1_pt1 | contig 17824 bp, 18 predicted proteins | sample 530301 | NCBI WGS metagenome assembly CEOG01 (sample SAMEA2619903, study PRJEB7988) | marine metagenome | biome: marine biome (ENVO:00000447); feature: surface water layer (ENVO:00002042); material: "saline water (ENVO:00002010), including plankton (ENVO:xxxxxxxx)" | depth 5 m | reverse complement strand
AATTGCCCGTGAGGCTTGACCATATAATCCAAGTGATTTGCGTGGCGGATGCCACACGAGCGCTGGATGTTGTGACAAGTCGTAGTGAGATGGATGTAAGCGCCAGTAGTCATGGCGAGATGTACGTCGGTACAGCGCGTGAACAGCGGTATCAGCTTGATTTACCACCCTATTTGACAAGACGAGGGCAGCGCAAGGCGCGCGTAAGACCCGACTCGGTCAAGCCAGTTTGCCTGGCGACCATAGAGCGTTGGAACCACCTGACCCCATCCCGAACTCAGTAGTGAAACGACGCATCGCCGATGGTAGTGTGGGGTCTCCCCATGTGAGAGTAGGTCATCGCCAGGCTTCTAAACCCAAACCCCAAGGTACATCGTGCCCTGGGGTTTTTTATGCTGCTCTAGAATAGCGTCGCGACCTGATAAACCAGAAAGGCCGCCGCGTACGCCAGTACGAAGTACGCGCCAAACATCTTCAGTGCGAGGCTGCCGGAACGGGCCTCTTTCGCCAGAATAGCCATGGTCGACACGCATTGCAGGGCAATGGCGAAGAACACCAGCAGTGCCAGGCCAGAAGCGACGGTGAGGTCACTGTTCTGGATCTGCTCGACCAGGGGCACCATGTTTTCCTCGGCGCCCTCAATGCCGAAAATGGTGCCCAGTGTGCCGACGAACACTTCTCGCGCCAGGAATGATGTAAGGATGGCCACGCCGTAGCGCCAGTCAAGGCCGAGTGGTGCAAACAGCGGCTCGATAAACCGGCCCAGATGGCCCAGCCAGGATTGACCCAGGTCGGCGCCAAAATTGGGGAAGTAACCCAGTACCCAGACCACAAGCGTCACCGTGAAGATGATCTTGCCGGCCTTGACCACAAAGTGCTTCGCACGATTAAAAGCGTTGCGTAGCAGAGGCTTGACCCCCGGTAAGCGGTATGGGGGCAGTTCGAGTACGAAGGGCAGGTCGTCAAACTGGTCTTTCCTGGCACGCGACACGAGGCCGGTGATGATCAGGGCCGTCATCATGCCGAAGAAATAAATGCCAAACATGGCCAGCCCCTGCCAGCCCACCAGGCCGCCGAGGAATGTGTCGCCCGGTATAAAAGCGGCGATCAGCAGGGCATAGACCGGAAGGCGAGCCGAACACGGCATCAGCGGGATGGCCATGTAGGTGAGCAGACGCTTCCGCGGCGAGTCGACCGCCCGCGCCGCGTAGATGCCCGGAATGGCGCAGGCAACGCCGGAGAGCATGGGTACGAAACTCTTGCCGGTCAGCCCGAAGTAGCGCAGCGGCTTGTGGCAGATCAGCGTGGCTCGCGCCATGTAACCGGAGTCCTCCAGCAGGCCGATCACAAAAGTCAGAACAAAAATCTGCGGCACGAACACGAGAAATGCCCCGATGCCGCTGAACAGTGCGTCGGCGGTGAAATCTCGCAGGACCTGATTGCCGATCAGCGGCACGATGCCGTCGGCGATCCACGCCAGCGAACCTTCAATCGCGTCCATGGCGGGCGTCGACCAGGTGAAAATCGACTGGAAAAGCAGGTACATGATCCCGAAGAACGCAACGCCTCCGGTCAGGGAATGGAGAAAGAAGGCATCCAATCGATTCTGCGTGCGCACCAACACGTCGCCGCGTGGGCCGAGTCGTTGTGCAAGTTGGTGAGCGGTGCCCCTGAGGATCTCGTCCGGCGTGCCGGTGAGGTGTGGCCGCTGCCGCAGCCTGTCTGCCGTGCGCGCTGCCCTGATGTGCTCGGAGATCTCCGCCAGTCCCTTGCCGGAACGTGCTGAGATCGGTAGCACCCGGGTGTGAATGGCGGCCTCCAGCGCCGGCAGGTCAATGCTAAGATTGTTCGCTTCGAGGACGTCGATCATGTTGGCCAGTACGGTGACCGGCTTGTCATGCAACTCGCACTCGCGGATAACCTGCAGGGTGAAGAACAGGCTTTTTTCCAGTCGTGTGGCATCGATCAGGCACAGTACGTGCTCGACGTCGGCATCAGCGAGGGCCTTTTCAAACTGCGCCACCGCCACCTTTTCCTCTGCCGAGATCGCTTTCAGGGAGTAGGTACCGGGAAAATCGACCAGGTACACATCGTCCATGCCCTGCAACTTGCCGCTGGCGACATCGACGGTAATGCCGGGGAAGTTCGCGACTTTCTGCGACAACCCGGTCAGGCGGTTGAACAGCATGCTCTTGCCCGAGTTGGGGCTGCCGATCAGCAGGACCTTGGTCACAGTGCGGTGCTCTCTACAAGAATGTGATCCGCAATTTCGTCATCCAGTGAATAAATGGTGTTATTGACGCGGTAGACTTTGGGTGCACCGAAACCCGGGGATTGCAGGCAGGACACCGTCTCGCCGGGGTAGAAGCCAAACTCCATGAGGCGTATCTTGTAGGCCTCTGCCAGCAGGTCGTCATAGCCGGCGATGGCACAGTGTTCCCCACGGCGCAGTGACCACAGCGTTTTCGGCGCCCCCGGGGGCTGCGTTTTCTTCATTGGCGGTGTCACTCGAGTGTGGGAGACGGTTGTCGCGACATCTGTGCGCGCACCATAACGCGAACGATTCCCATTTGGAAGGCTTTTCCTCAGCGATGTGCCGGGTATCATGTGTGGGCCACTCTATTATACTCAGCGTGTTGGCGCACCGGTGCCGGAGTCTGGCCGTTGGTCGGGAGCGTTACCACGTGTTTACTGTCACCCTGGTGCACTTGTGAGGAGTCAGGAAATGTCCGATGTGTCAGAGCAGGAACTGCGGGAAAACTTCGATCATTTTGACCGCAATGGCGACGGTAAGATTGAGTTAAAGGAGTTTGCCGCCCTGTTGGAGGGTCTGGATGCGCTAGAGCCTGGGGAAGACCCGCAGGTCGGGTTCCGGGCCATTGACAGCGACGGCAGCGGCGTCGTCGAGTTTGATGAGTTTGTCGCCTGGTTTCAGGACCGCTAGGCGCGCGCCCCTGCGCAGTACGCTTGGGCGGTTCGCCGCGTGAACCGCTGCATTTGAGGTGAGATACTGCATGGCAGAACAGGACATACTGCAGATAAGCGCAACGCTGGCCCTGCCGCTGGAAGAAGTCGAGTTGCACGCGATTCGGGCGCAGGGTGCCGGGGGACAGAACGTCAACAAGGTGTCCACCGCCATACACCTGCGTTTCAATGCCGTGGCATCTTCCCTCCCTGAAAACTGTATTGCTGCGCTGCTTGCCTGCCGCGACAGCCGCATTTCGGAAGAGGGAGTTGTTACCATCAAGGCGCAGCGTTTCCGCAGTCAGGCGAAAAATCGGCAGGACGCGCTGGCGCGTCTGGCTGAGTTGATCGCCGGGTGCTGTCGCCCGCGTAAACCCCGCAGGCCTACGAGACCCACACTCGCGTCCAGACGCAGGCGTCTTGACAAGAAGCAGCAGCGCGGCACCCTCAAAGCCCAGCGCCGGCCGGTCAGGCGGGGAGACGAATAATACCTTCCCTGCGTCGACCGCGTAGGTGGGCAGCTTCAACGAACCGCCGCGACCGTCACCTGCTACCGTCATTGTCTCGGGTGGTGTTCACGTGGCTGCTGATTGTCGTCGGGGTGGTCGCCGAGCCCGGCGCCACGCCAGCCACGGAAGCCTCCCGCTTCCAGCGTCTGGTGGAGCAACTGGAGGCTGACGAGTCAGGTCGGCAGCAGTTTGCGGACATCGCACTGATGGAGCTGGCCGAAGTGCTGCTCGCCGAGGCGGCACTGGCGCGGCGTCAGGCCGCAGATAAGCAGGCGGGCCCTCGCAGCCCTGTCGGCTGGGCGGTAGCGGTTGAACAGTATGCGGGCGAGGTGCTGCGCCTGCAGCGCGCGGTGCAGGCAAACAAGCCGGTCCAGTTGCTGATGCCGCCGCTTGCAGATCCGGCGATACAGGTGGGCGCTGCCAGCGTTATGCTCAGTCACCCCCGCCGGGACCAGCAGGGGGTACTGGAGGCACGCATTGTCTCGGCGTTCTGCGCAGACAATGACTGTGCCCGCGTGTTGGCGCCCACAACGCCGGCGCAGGCCGCCAGACAGGAACCGATACCCATCACGGCAGAGACGCCGGAGCCCGCCTGGAGTTTCACGCGTGACGGAAATGTCTGTGCGCAGCGCGGGTTGCGCGTTGAGTTTCCGCCGCCAGCAGAACGCGCGGGCAGTCGACTGGTGGATGAGCGCGCCCTGTGCCAGCAGCTGTTCGCCGAACTGAACAACCTGGCATTGGAACTGCGCTGGCAGATGCGTCAGGGAGTGACGTTGGAGTGGTCCGCGATGGTGAGTACGTCCCTGCCGCAGCGCACGGATCACGCGGTACTGCTCAATAGCGCCGGTGATACCCTGCTCATTGCGCTGCCACTGCTGCACGGTACGCCCGGGTTGCTCTACGTGTTATTGCCCTGGCTCGCCGCTGAAGTCGGCAGTGGGCCCCCTGCAGACATTACCCTCGATGCGGTCAAGCTGGGCTGGACGACGTCCGTTTCGCGCTGACCCTAGCGGTCGCCGCGTGCCCTGGCGAATGCCGCGGCGAGAGCCGTTGAGGGTTCTGCACCCTTGCTGGCAGCCTTGTGTGTGGCATTGCCCCGCGCGGCTGACTTTGCCCCAGCGCCTCGCGGCTCCTGCTGTCGCCCGCCCGGTTGGCGGACGGCGTCCTGCGCCTTGTCGTTGAGGCGCATGCTCAGGGCAATGCGCTTGCGCTCCAGATCCACTTCCATGACTTTCACTTTCACGACGTCACCGGCCTTTACCACCTCATGTGGATCCTTGATGAAGCGGTCAGCGAGAACCGATATGTGGACGAGGCCGTCCTGGTGGACCCCGACATCTACAAAGGCGCCGAAATTGGTCACGTTGGTCACTGTGCCTTCCAGCACCATGTCTGGCCTCAGGTCGCCGATTTTCTCGACACCCTCCTGAAAGCTCGCCATGCGGAACTCCGGGCGTGGATCGCGCCCCGGTTTGTCCAGTTCACGGAGGATATCGAGCACCGTGGGCAGGCCCACCTGTTCGGTGACGTAGTCGCTGGGCCGCAAGCTGCGCAGGAAAGCAGAGTCGCCAATCAGGCTGGACAGGGATCGCTGCTGGCGTTCGGCAATACGTTCGACCAGGGGGTACGATTCGGGGTGCACGGCGGAGGCATCGAGCGGGTTGCTGCTATTGTTGATGCGCAGGAAGCCCGCTGCCTGCTCAAAGGTTTTCTCGCCGAAGCGCGGCACCTGCAGCAGGTCCCTGCGGCTGGTGAAGCTGCCTGCCTGGTCGCGCAGTGCCACGATGTTGTTGGCCAGATTCTGGTTCAGGCCCGACACGCGAGCCAGCAGCGGTACCGACGCTGTATTCACGTCGACGCCCACTGCGTTCACGCAGTCCTCGACGACGGCGTCCAGCTGACGCGCCAGCTGAACCTGGCTGACGTCGTGTTGGTACTGGCCCACACCAATGGACTTCGGGTCGATTTTCACCAGCTCGGCCAGAGGATCCTGCAGGCGCCGGGCAATGGACACGGCGCCGCGTATGGTCACGTCAAGGTCGGGGAACTCGCGCGCAGCGAACTCGGAAGCGGAGTAGATAGAGGCGCCGGATTCGTTCACCATGACTTTGCGGCAGTTCAGTTCCGGGTGTTCCTGCAGCAGGTCGCCGACGAACTTGTCGGTTTCCCGGCTGGCGGTGCCATTGCCGATGGCGATTAGCTCGACGCCGTGCTGCTGTATCAGCCGCAGGAGTTCCGCGCTGGCCTCGCGCGTGCGCTTCTGCGGCGGGTGGGGAAACAGCGCGCCGTGGTCCACCACTTTGCCGGTGGCATCGACGACCGCCAGCTTCACGCCAGTGCGCAGGCCCGGGTCGAGCCCGATCGTCGCGTGCGCTCCCGCGGGCGCTGCCAGGAGAAGGTCTTTCAGGTTGCGGGCGAAGACGGCAATCGCTTCCTGCTCGGCGCGCTCCCGCAGTTGTGTCAGCAGATCGGTCTGCAGATGGCTGAGCAGCTTGATCCGCCAGGTCCAGCGCACGGTATCCGCCAGCCAGCGATCAGCGGCGCGCCCGGCATCACGAATCGACCAGTGATCCGCAATCATGGCTTCGCAGGGGTGGGCATCTCCGGGCTTTTCCTCCGGGTTGAGCAGCAGGTCGAGCTGCAGGAAGCCTTCATTGCGACCGCGGAACATGGCCAGTGCGCGGTGCGACGGCGTCGTCGCCAGTGGCTCTGTGTGTTCGAAGTAGTCGCGGAACTTGGCACCTTCGGCATCCTTGCCGGGCACCAGGCAGGAAGCGAGCAGGGCATTCTCCAGCAGGAACGTGCGCAAGCGCGCCAGCAGGTCGGCATCTTCCGCAAAGCGTTCCATCAGGATCTGTCGCGCGCCATCAAGAGCCGCCTTGACATCGGCAACACCGTGATCCGGGTTCAGGTAGGATTCGGCGAGTTGCTCGGGACTCTGCTGCGGATCCGCGAGCAGCGCCTCTGCCAGCGGTTCCAGCCCCGCCTCCCGGGCAATCTGCGCCTTGGTGCGCCGTTTTGGCTTATAGGGCAGGTAGAGGTCTTCCAGCCGGTTCTTGGTGTCGGCCTCCAGCAGCGCCTGTTCCAGGGCCGGGCTGAGCTTGTCCTGCTCGGCAATCGACTTGAGAATGGCGGTGCGGCGCTCGTCAAGCTCCCGGAGGTAGCGCAGGCGTTCATCAAGATGACGCATCTGCGTGTCATCCAGCCCCCCCGTGACTTCTTTCCGATAGCGTGAGATGAAGGGCACGGTGGCGCCCTCGTCCAGCAGGCCGATCGCTGCGCTGATCTGGCTTTCTTTAACGGCGAGTTCTTCGGCGATACGCTGGGAAATGCTCTTGCTCATGGTATCCGGTGGGGTCCTGTAGTGTCGCGGCGCGTCATTATGCGTGACCCCGGCGGCGAAAACGATCTGGTTTTTTTCCTCGTTTTGTGCGTGACTGGCCGCGTTGGGAGGAAGGAAAATTCGATGAAGACCCTGCACATGCTGCGTCACGCCAAGTCCGACTGGGGGAAGCCGGGGCTTGCCGACCACGACCGGCCACTGAACGCCCGCGGCCTGCGTGACGCGCCCCGCATGGGCGCGGCGTTGCAGCGGCAGCTGGCGCCGATGGGTATCCATGTCAGTACGGCACGGCGTGCGCAGATGACTCTGCAGGGACTGTGCGCAGGCTGGCCCGGCCTGGCCGCGGCACCACACTGCAGCGAACGGGATCTCTATACATTCAGTGCAATGGACCTGCTGGCCTGGCTACGCGCCCGTTCCGACAGCGAGGAACAGCTGTTCTTGATTGGGCACAACCCCGGTTTGACCGACCTGGCTAACCTCCTGGTGCCGGAGCTGCGCCTGGCCAACCTGCCGACGGTGGGCTATCTGCGCATCCAGCTGTCTGTGCAGCACTGGGCGTCCGTGAGCGATGGTGCCGGGATACTGCAGCAGCAGCTTTTCCCCAGGGACCTGCCGCCGGAGGGTTAGCTGCGGCCGTGGGCTGAGGTGTAGTCGATGTGAGGGCCGACGGGCACCACGCCGGTTGGGTTGATGTTGCGGTGTGATGCGTAGTAGTGGGTCTTGATGTGGTGGAAGTCCACAGTGTCCGCGACGCCCGGACGTTGATAGATGTCCCGGATGTACCCCGGCAGGTGCCGGTAGTCCTCCAGCCGCTGTCGGTTGCACTTGAAGTGTCCGTGGTACACGGCATCAAAGCGGATCAGTGTGGTGAACAGGCGAATGTCCGCCTCGGTCAGGCTGGCGCCAGTCAGGTACCGCTGATCCGCAAGGTGTGCATCGATATGATCCAGCTCCTCGAACAGGGCATGGTAGGCTTCCTCGTAGGCCTGCTGTGTGGTGGCAAAGCCCGCTCGGTACACGCCGTTATTGATGGCGGGGTAAATGCGCTCATTCCAGTCGTCAATGGCACTGCGCTCGGCCGGGGCGTACAGGTCCAGTGTGCTTCCGGTAATGTTGTTGAAGGCGCTGTTGAACATGCGAATGATGTCAGCGGATTCGTTGCTGACGATGGTATTGCGTTCGCAGTCCCAGAGTACCGGCACCGTCACCCGGCCGGTGTAGGCGGGGTCTGCCCGGGTGTATATTTGATGGTGGAAATCGGCGCCGCCCACCCCGTCGCCGGTGCTGCCCTGGTCGCGATCGAAGGTCCAGCCGTTCTCCAGCATCAGGGGGCTGACCACTGACACATCAATGTGTGCTTCCAGGTTCTTCAAGGCGCGTACAATCAGCGTTCGATGTGCCCAGGGGCAGGCGAGCGAGACGTACAGGTGATAGCGCCCGGATGCGGCTGCAAAACCGGCGTCTCCGGTCGCACCCGCCGCGCCGTCGGCGGTTACCCAGTGCCTGAACCGGGCGCTCTCGCGCACGAAGCGGCCATCGTTGCTGTCAGTGTCGTACCAGATGTCCTGCCACTGTCCGTTTACCAGCATACCCATTGCATTGCTCCTGTTATCTCTACGTCGGCAGCAGTGTGAATTCGAAGGCATGCTTTTAAAATCGCATAATTTTGCTGAAACATTTCGAAAAAATAGAACTTATGTGCCCTTTATCCCCCAGCGGGGCCTTGCCGACTGAATAGCTCAGCGAGATGGCGCGCGGCGGGGCCGGCACAGTCGGGGTCGGCGACCGTCAGGTACAGCGTCGCGTGGCGGCGGGCTCCCTGCTCAAGTGGCAGTGCCTCCAGCTCGCCTGTATCCAGGGCATTTGAGATGCGCGTTCGCGGCAGCCAGGCGAAACCGAGGCCACGGGTAACGAGCTCGATGGATGTGGCCACGTGACTTACGGTCCAGCGCTGCTCCGCGCCGAGCCAGCCGGAGTCAGTGCGCCGGTCCTGAGCGGAGTCGCGAATGACGATTTGTCGCTCCCGTGCGAGATCCTGCAGTGTCAATGTACGACCCAGCGCGAGCAGTGCGTGCCCGCGCGCCGCAACCGCTACGAACTCGGTCTGCATGACGGGCTCGCCGAGGAAGCCCGCGGGCACCGAGCTGGCAATCAGTAATCCGACTTCGCCCCGCAGCAGGCGCTCTGCGCCACCGGAAAGGATGGTTTCGTAAAGCTCAATCCGTGTGTTGGGATAGCGTTGGGAGAACGCCGCCATCACCTGTGCCAGTTCTGCAGTGGGGTACAGCTCATCCACAGCCAGATGAATCTCCGCCTCCGTGCCCTGCGCGAGGCTGCTGGCGACGTCCTCCAGCTGGGCCGCCTGTGCCAGCAGTTGGGAGGCGCGGCGCAGCATCAGCGTGCCTGCCTCGGTAAGCTGCGCCTTGCGGCCTACGACTTCCAGCAGCCTGACGCCCAGCTGGTCCTGCAGTTTGTGCACCGCGTGATTGATGGTCGACTGGCTCTTGTGGATGGCCGCAGCCGCCTGGGCGAATCCACCGTGTTCGACCACGGCCTGCAGCATGCGCCACTGTTCAAGTGTTGTGCGGTTCACGCTCTGACCTTTCTCTATTAGCGAAAATAAGAGGCCAAATAATGCAATTTATCTTCGCAAATAACGAGCTTAATCTGTAGCAACAGCCTCTGGGAGCGACACTCATGAACGCACGTTCGGTACAGGAAATACGTCGGGCCAGGCCTGCACAGGACGGAGACGGCGTGGCGATCAAGCGGGTGACCGGCATGCGGCATACGGCGATGGACCCGTTTCTCATGCTGGATGAACTCCATGCACAGCGCCGGGAGGACCTCGGAGGCGGTTTCCCGCCGCACCCCCATCGGGGGATGCAAACCCTGACGTACATGAAACACGGCGGCATTATCCACGAGGACAGCCGGGGCAATCGTGGTGAAATCCGCGATGGCGGCGTGCAGTGGATGTCGGCCGGGCGCGGCATTATCCACTCGGAGATGCCCACCGCGGACACTGAGGGTCTGCACGGCTTCCAGCTCTGGGTCAATCTCCCGGCGGCGGAAAAGCTGAAGGAGCCGCGCTACCGCGATATTCCGGCGTCAGCGCTCACGTGGGTAGAGGGCGACGGCTACGCCGCTGCGGTCATCGCCGGCGAGTGGCGGCTGGGTGAGTGGGTCGGCCACGGACCCTTGCGGGAGCTGGCACCGCGGGCTGCTCTGGTTGACCTCACGCTGCACCCCCAGGCCCTCCTCGATCTGCCCGTGCCACCCCGGGACACCTTGCTGGCTTATGTATATGCGGGGTCACTCGAGCAGCCGGCCCAGTCCATTACCGCGGGGGAACTGGCCGTTACCACGCACGGGGATCGTTGGTCATTGCGTGCGGGTAGCGCAGGTGTCTCCCTGCTGCTGTTGCGCGGGGAACCGGTTGCCGAACCCGTTGCCCAGTACGGTCCCTTCGTGATGAACACCCAGGCCGAACTTGAGCAGGCGATTCGTGACTACCAGTCGGGCGAGTTCGGCTGATCGCCCACCGTACCAAATCCCGCCGCGATACCCGGCGGGACGGCTGCGTTTATCTGGTGGCGGTGGTACCCTAGCGGTTTTGTCACGGGAAAGGATGAGTCATGCTGCGATTTCCGGCGCTGTGCCTGATCTTGCTGCTCACGGGGTGTGGTGTAAACCAGCCTCCAGCGCCGGAACCGCCACAGGAGCAGCCCTTCGGGGCGGCCCCGCCCGAGGTGGCCTCGCCGCAGAGCGCGAGCAATGAACAGGTCTGCACGGAACCTCGACCGCAGGTGTGTACCATGGAATACAATCCCGTGTGCGCGCTGCGCGACGGCGGTCAGCGCGAGACACTGGCCTCGCCCTGTAATGCCTGTGCCGACGCGGGCGTGGTCAGCCATACACCGGGAGTCTGCGACAGCGATGCCTGATGATGTCGTGAGCACCGCGCCAGGAGGCCGGGGGCCCGCCCTGCAATGAGCCTGACCAAGCGCATTCTCCTTGCGATGGTAGCCGGCATTGTCCTCGGCTCCCTGTGTAACCTGTTGCTGCAGAGCAGCGAACTGGCCGACGTCTGGCGCCGGATCGTCAACGACTGGCTGGTGCTCGGTGTTTTCGACGTCATTGGCCGCATGTTTGTGGCCTCGCTGAAATTGCTGGTCGTGCCCCTGGTGCTGGTATCGCTCATCTGTGGCTCCAGCTCCCTGGGCGACAGTGCCCGCATGGGGCCAATCGCGGTGAAAACCATCCTGTTCTACCTGGCGACCACTGCCATCGCCATCAGCATCGCCTTGCTGGCGGCGGTGGCTATTGGTCCGGGCGCCGGCGTGGAAATGGCAGGGGACGCGCAATTCGAGGTGGCCAAGCCGCCGCCGCTTACCGACGTGCTGGTGGGCATCGTGCCCTCTAACCCGGTAGCCGCCATGGCCGAAGGCAACATGTTGCAGGTGATTGTGTTTGCGCTGCTCTTCGGTTACGCCATTTCCCACGCCGGCGAGCCGGGGCGTCGCATTGCCAGCTTTTTTACCGATATGGAAACCGTGATCATGAAGATGGTGGGCTTGCTCATGGAGCTGGCCCCCTGGGGTGTGTTTGCCCTGCTCGCCAAACTGTTTGCCGAGATGGGCATCAGTGCCATCATGGATCTCGCCGCCTATTTCTTCACGGTCCTCGCGGTACTGTTGTTCCACGGTCTGGTGACCTACAGCGCTCTGCTGGCGAGCATCGCCCGGGTGTCACCGCGGATGATGATGCACAAGATGCGCTCGGTGTGGGCCTTTGCCTTCAGCACGGCATCCTCCGGCGCCACCCTGCCGATTACCCTGCGGACCGTGGAGCGCCGCCTGGGGGTGCACAGTTCCGTTGCCGGGTTTACCGTGCCACTCGGGGCCACGATCAACATGGATGGCACGGCGATCATGCAGGGCGTCGCCACGGTGTTTATCGCCCAGGTGTATGGCGTGGAACTGAGCATGGCCGCCTACCTGACGGTGATCCTTACCGCCACTCTCGCCTCCATCGGTACCGCGGCAGTGCCCGGTGTCGGTCTGGTCACGCTGGCACTGGTGCTGGAACAGGCCGGCTTGCCGGTTGAGGGTATCGCTCTCATCATTGGTGTCGATCGCCTGCTCGACATGGTGCGCACCGCAGTCAACGTCACTGGCGATGCAACCGTAGCCGTGATTGTGGGTAAAAGTGAAAACCAGCTCGACATGGCGGTCTTTGACGATCCCCGTGCTGACCTGGAATCGAAACGGAAGTAACACATGTCTATTCAGGTGACGATCGTGCCGGTCACGGCCTACCAGCAGAACTGCTCCATCATCAAGTGTCTGGATACCGGGCGAGGGGCTCTGGTGGACCCCGGCGGTGACGTCGAGCGCCTGTTGCAGGCCGCGGAGAAAATGGGGGTAACAGTAGAAAAAATATTGCTGACCCATGGCCATATGGATCACTGCGCCGCAGCGGATGTATTGCGCCAGCAGCTGGGAGTGCCTATCGAAGGGCCGGAGAAAGAGGACGCGTTCTGGATTGACCGTCTGCCCGAGTGGTGCAGGATGTCAGGCTTTCCGCACGCCGATGCCTTTGTTCCCGACCGCTGGCTGGAGCAGGGTGACACGGTGACAGTGGGCGCGCAGACCCTGCAGGTCTTTCATTGCCCTGGCCATACCCCGGGCCATGTGGTGTTTCTGCACGCGGGAGAGCGAGTGGCCTGGGTGGGCGATGTGCTGTTCCAGGGTTCAATCGGGCGCACCGATTTCCCGCGAGGCGATCATGACCAGTTGATTGCCAGCATCCGCGAAACACTGTTTCCCCTGGGGGACGATATCACCTTTGTCCCTGGCCACGGACCCACGTCAACGTTTGGCCAGGAGCGTCGCAGCAACCCGTTCGTGGCTGATACGCGCTACGGCTGACAGGCTCCCCGACTACTGGATGATCTTGATCCAGTCTCCGGTGCGCGGCTCGCCACTCGGATAAAGACCATTCAGCAGCCGTAGTTGCGCTTCCGCATCCGGTAGCCGAATACTGGCGGCGAGGCTGGCCATGGTGGCTCCCCGTGGTACCTGGATATAGCGCACATAACGCTGTTCACCGGCATTGCGTTCCTGTGGATGCAGCGGGCGGAAGCTCTGGATCATTGCCAGCAGGTCGGCGTCCGCGGCTTTGAATTTGTCAGCCTTGCCCTCAAACAGGAACTGCCAGTTGTGATTGATCACCGCCAGGCGCCGTGTTTCCCCGCCGCCACTGGCGAGGGCGCTGTAACCCTGCAGACCCGCCTGCTCAAGCTCCAGACCATCGCTGATGCCGCCACTGGCGGCCGCCTCCAGCGCCTGTTGCGGGGTTTGTTGCGGGTCCGGTTTCTGCAGGGTAATGGTGAGGCTGGCGCTGCCGTCTGCAGCGCTGGCGACGATCGCGCGACTGCCACTGCTGACCTGCCAACCCGGTGGGTAGGCAAAACTGAACGCCAGCTTGTTGTGGTAGTAGCGGTTGTCCTCACGTTTTATGCGTGGGCCCCAGGGTAGCCCATCCGTGCGCCGCTGGAACTCGCCGGGCACGCTGGGATCCTCGAGCACCTGCCCGGTGTCCAGCTCGCTGGCGGCACGGATCACGGTTTGCAGGCGCTGGTCGTTGCGCGGGTGTGTGGCGTACAGCCCGTGGTAGGTGCCGGCGGGCTTACCGCCCGCCTTGGCGCGCACGCGCTGATACTGCTCCTGGTCCTTGAGCACGCCAATCACGTTCAACAGTGCGTCGGGCTCATAGCCGCTCAGGTACATGTAACGCGCCCCCAGACCGTCCGCCTCCAGCTCGTGCTCCCGGCCGTAGCCGCGCACCAGCTCAGTGCCGTACATCCCCGCAGAGTCCATGATGTCCCGGCTGCCGGTGAGCACGCCGGCGGTGACCGCCAGCACCTGTGTGGTGAGTGATCCGGCGCGCTGGCGGGCAGCGTGCCGCGCCGTAACGTGGGCAATCTCATGGCCGAGCACACCGGCCAGTTCCGCTTCGGAGTCGAGGTAGGCGAGCAGTCCGCGGTGGATATAGACATAGCCGCCCGGCGTGGCGAAGGCATTCAGGTCCGGACTGTCGATGACGGTGAAGGTAAACGGCAGGTCTGGTCGGTCACTGTTGGCGACCAGGCGCTGACCGACACGGTTTACATAGTCCTGCAGCTCCCGATCATCGTAGATCGCACCTTCCTTCTGGATCTCGGCGTACATCTCCTGCCCGATCTTCGCTTCCTTGGACTCACTCATGACCACTACGCTGGCACCGCCGGTTGCGGGGTTACCGGCGCAGCCGGTGAGCGCGGCAAGCAATGCAAGGCCCAGCGCGGTGTGACGAATGAGTGCGGGCATCATGGACGGCTCCTAGTCTGTGCGCGAGAGAAATTCCAGCAACTGGTCGCCCACACTGTCGCAGGCAGTGCCCTGAACCGGCGCGATAATGGGGATCGGCAGCACCACGGCGGGCATATAGGACTGGCCGCTAGCCGTGGCGCTGATGCGGCCGACCTCGGCGCGTTGAGTGAAATCCCAGATGGTGGCTTCGTAGCTGGCGTCGTCAGACCAGGTGCCGAAGCCGAAACAGCCTGCGCCGCCCGGGCCGATACCGCAGGTCATGGAACCTGCCGAGTCGCCCCGCACCGTACTGCCGTCAATCCAGATCATGTAACGCGTCTGCAGGGCCGCAAATTTTTCCGCCACGTCGCGGTGCTCGAAGAGTTTTTCCAGATCCGAGGGGCGCAGGGGTGCGGTGCGCGGTTCAAACCAGGGGTAGAGGGCATTGAGAAACTCCAGCTCATCGATGACACGAATCGATGGGTCGCGTGCCTCTATATGTCCGCCGACACAGCGAATAAAGCCGGGCTCGGTCTCGTAGTCGCTGGCGTGGCGGCGACCGAGAATTACCACTGAGGCGTCACCGATACCGGCCGTCGGTGAATTGAACACCATCTGGTCCACCGTTGCGTTTACGCAGCCGGTCAACCAGGGCAGCAATGCCGCACACAGCAGCAGGAGACGCAGCGTCATGGCAGCACCTGTGCCTGGCCGCCAGCCCGGGGCAGGCTGTTTAGCCAGGCCTCAACCTGCGGCACACGGGTAAAGGTGGTGGCGAAATGCGCGCCCGCATCGCGCAGTGCAACGATGGCGGCCAGCCGCACAGCACCTTCATCACTCTGCATGAATGCGGTGGGCGTTTTGCCATACGCCGGCATGGTCCATTCCGCGATCGGTTCTCCACCCACGGTGACCAGTTGAAAGCGGTAGCGCATCCAGATCTCATAGACCTTGACGTTGGTGTGTGCCGGGATGGCGTACTGTAGTTCATCGACCGAGGGGAGCAGGACGGCATCGACCAACGGATTCATTTGCCCTGGCCCGGGTTTGCCGTTCATGAACACAACTTCGCGGAACATGCCCCTGAGCAGGGTTTGCCACAACTCCACCTGTGCCTGGCCGGTATTCACCAGCCAGCTCGATTCGGCTCGTCCACTGGCCTCATCGAAAAACTCGTGATTGGCGAATTCGTTGTCGTACCAGACGCCCAGCCTCAGCGGCAGCGGGTTCATCACCGGGTCGGGAAATTCGCTCTCTACAACCACCTGTTTGGTACCGCAGCCCGCCAGCAGACAGGCGAGTGCCAGCGCCGCGAGCCAGCGGCCGCGCTCAGGGGCGGTAGTCATTGAGCCCGACAAAGGTGCCTCCATTGCGATACGTCATCTCTCTCATCAGCGCCGCGAAGCGGTGTGCGGTATTCTGCTGGGCAGGCGCCTGTGAATAGAGTACGGGAAAACCCACGGCATGGATGCGTATCAGGCGCTGGTCACCGCTGTCGCGGTTGAGTCGGTCAACGGTGGTGAGCACCTGGCTGATCGAGTTGCCGGTAAAGTCGTCACCGAACACGTAGATGCTAATGCGTTTCTTGCCGTCGTAAAAGCTGCGGATGGCCTGGGTGATACCCTCCACCGGGCTCGAGTTGCTGAATACGTTCCAGTTGCGCAGGTTCTGGATGATCGCCGCGCGCCGTGCGGCGGTATCCGGTATCCACTGGCCGCGATAGCGGCTGAACATGTAGTCACCCATATCGTTCATGACCTGAATGCCCTTCACCTCCGGGTAGATGCTCAGCACCGACTCGACCTCCCTCAGCACCCGCTCCCAGGCGTAATAGAACATGGAGCCGGAGGTGTCGATGACAAAGATAATGTACTCGCTGTCGACTGGTATACCGCCAATATAATTGTTCTTCGCCTGTGCCTGCTGGGCCTGCAGTCGCTTCTGTTCCTCGGTAAGCGACTGGCGTGCAATGGCCAGCTGCTCGGCGATCACATCACTGGTGCTGGCGCTGACCTGCAGGCTGTCGTGGCGGGAGCGCGTGCTGGCCAGCTGTGCCTGGAGAATGGCGATGCGCTCGCGATACGCCGACAGCTGTTCCTGGCGCGCGTTCAGGTCGCGGTTGAGGATGCGCGTTTCGCCCCGTATCTCGAACACCTGTTCCTGCAGTTCTGCAACCTTGCCCTGCAAGTTGACGGTGGATGCCTCGATAATTTGCGGCTGCACCGTTTTGGTAATCATCAGCAACAGGATTACGGCGCCGAAACCACAGCAGATGACGTCGAGAAACGACAGCGAGAACTCTTCGGTGGTCCGTCGTTTGCGCATACCGACTCCTAGGGCCAGTCCCGCGAGGGCGTCATGAAACTGCCACGGGTCGCCTGGGCGAGTTGCCAGAATGCCGAAGCCGCCATCGGATCGCCCTCCATTGGCGCGAGAATGATATTCACGGGCACGTTCCTTGGCAGTCGCCGCAGTGCCTGCTGATAGAGATCCAGGCGTTGTTTACCGTTGACCGTGCTGCCTCGCGGCGCCGCGGTGCCCTGGGTCGGCAGGCCGTCGGTAATCAGGAATATGTTGTCTGCCACCGGGCTCAACCGGCCCAAGGCGATGAAGGCGTTTTCCAGGCTGGTGCCGCCGCTGGGCAGGATGCTGCGCAGGGCGCGCGTGGCGGATTCCAGCTGTGGCTGATTGGCAACCTCCAGCCACTTGCCGGCGGTTTCCGGCAGTGCAAAGTTCGCTTCGGTATTGAACGTAATGATCTGGTAGCTGCTGCCAACCGGCAGCTGGGCCGTCAACCAGTCAACGGTGTTCAGTGCGCGGCTCCATTTCTCCGCACCGCGCTGTATGTCGGCTCCCATGTTGCGCAGGCGGATAATATTGACCAGGCGGTCGGCCAGCATGCTGGATGAAACATCCAGCAGAATCACGATATGCCGCCCGCCCAGATTCAGCCCGGTAAGGTACTGGCGGTTGCCGTCGCCGGTGAACGTGCGGGCGCTGTTGCCACTGGTGTCCTCGGCGGATTCCCGCAGGCGCTTCACTTCCGCCTCCAGCGCCTGAATCTGGGATTTGAGCCGCTCCAGGTCCGGGCTGCTGCTGGTGGCATCGCGCAGACCGGCAATCAGCGCTTCATACTCGTCGATTTCCTCTGTCACCCGTGTGGCCCTGCCCTGGGCCTCCACCATCTGCTGGTCGATGTCACTCAGGGCATTGCGCAGTTTCACCAGCCCGGCTTCGCCGTCGGCGATATCCTCCTCCAGCAGGTTGACTTCGGAGAGCAGGTCGCGATTCAGCTCGCGCGATTGCACTTCTATGGAGTGGTCAATGATCAGGAAAACCAGCACGACTGCGCCGAAGCCGCAGGACATGATGTCCAGAAAACTCAGGTTGAAGGTCGTAAAGCCGCGCTTGCGCCTTGCCATGCTGCGCCTCGCCTAGTCGCTGACCCGGATCAGCAGGGCCTCGGTGCCGTCCGCCAGTTGCAGGCGATCTCCGCTCGCAACGCGGTCCCCATCGTGACAGGGCGCATTGTTGCGCGCGAGTGTCCCTGCATCCGGCCCGGCATGCAGGCGCCAGTCACCGCTGGCATCCGCCATCAGGGACCAGCCTGCGCCCAGTGAGGTGCCATCAGCCTGCAGTGCACGGGCCTC
>CEOG01108592.1_pt1 | contig 17962 bp, 16 predicted proteins | sample 530301 | NCBI WGS metagenome assembly CEOG01 (sample SAMEA2619903, study PRJEB7988) | marine metagenome | biome: marine biome (ENVO:00000447); feature: surface water layer (ENVO:00002042); material: "saline water (ENVO:00002010), including plankton (ENVO:xxxxxxxx)" | depth 5 m | reverse complement strand
CCCCCCCCCCTTGCCATTGGCTGATTTCGGCCTGACTTGATTTGGATCAATGCCGCATTGCCGCGGTGCCGTATGGTCATGCCAAATGAGGGGTGCGATGGAGGGATGAGGCGCGATAAAGCGTCTAGAATCCACATCAAGGCTCCATGATGTGAGGCAATGGACGGAATTCCGGTATGAATCTCTTATGGATCGCTTTTACTGCTGTTGGTGTCTTGCTGGGCGTTATTCTCTCCGCAAGGGCTGTCGACCCGGCGATGATGCTGCACGGGATGATCTTCTCACTTGCCAGTATTCTTTGTGCCTTTGCGTTGATTGCCCGGCATTACCGTAATGCCGAGGCGCCATCGCTTCAGGACGCTAATGGCGGCGTCAACTACAATACGGAAATCGTCAAGGCCGGGGTGATTGTTTCGACTTTCTGGGGCGTTGTCGGCTTTGCTGTGGGCGTGGTCATTGCCTTGCAACTGGCCTTTCCTGTTCTGAATTTCGATTTGCCCTGGACGAATTTCGGACGATTACGGCCATTGCATACCTCGGCTGTCATCTTTGCCTTTGGCGGTAATGTGCTGATTGCCACCTCCTTCCATGTGGTGCAGCGGACCTGCCGCGCCCGTCTTGCCGGGGACATCGCGCCCTGGTTTGTTTTCTGGGGGTACCAGCTTTTCATCGTCATTGCGGCAACCGGCTATCTGCTGGGCGTTACCCAGTCCAAGGAATATGCCGAACCTGAATGGTATGCGGACCTGTGGCTGACCCTTGTCTGGGTGGTTTATCTGCTGGTGTTTCTTGCCACAATCTGGAAACGGCAGGAAAAGCATATCTATGTGGCCAACTGGTTCTATCTGGCCTTCATCGTCACCATTGCGATGCTGCATATCATCAACAACCTGTCACTTCCGGTCAGCCTGACGGGCGTGAAGAGCTATTCTCTGTTCGCCGGGGTGCAGAGCGCATTGACCCAGTGGTGGTATGGCCATAATGCCGTGGGCTTCTTCCTGACGGCGGGCTTTCTCGGCATCATGTATTATTTCATTCCAAAGCGGGTGAACCGGCCGGTCTATTCCTATCGCCTGTCGATCATCCATTTCTGGTCGCTGATCTTCATCTATATCTGGGCGGGGCCGCACCATCTGCATTATACGGCGCTGCCAGACTGGGCGCAGACCCTCGGCATGACCTTCTCGATCATGTTGTGGATGCCCTCTTGGGGTGGGATGATCAACGGCCTGATGACGCTTTCCGGCGCGTGGGACAAGCTGCGGACCGATCCGGTCGTCCGCTTCCTTGTCACCTCCGTTGCCTTCTACGGCATGAGCACTTTCGAAGGGCCGCTGATGTCCATCAAGGCCGTGAATGCGCTCAGCCATTATACGGACTGGACCATCGGCCATGTGCATTCCGGGGCTCTCGGCTGGGTGGCTTATATCAGCTTTGGCGCGCTTTACTTCCTGGTGCCGGTTCTGTGGAAACGCAAATCGCTCTATTCGGATGCGCTGGTTAATCTGCATTTCTGGATTTCGACTGTGGGAATCCTGCTTTACATCACCGCGATGTGGGTTTCCGGTATCCTTCAGGGGCTGATGTGGCGCGCCTATGATGCCTTTGGTTTTCTCGAATATTCCTTCAGTGAAACGGTTGAGGCGATGCATCCCTTCTATGTGATCCGGGCAACCGGCGGGATCCTGTTCCTGATTGGCTCACTGATCATGGTCTATAATCTTTGGCGGACAGCCCGGGGCGATGTGCGCGCAAAAGAAGCAGGTTCGCTGGTTCCGAATTTGGAATTTGCAGGGGCGAGGTAAGGTCCGATGATTAGTCACAAGAAAATTGAGAAAAACTCGATCCTGATGCTGGTTCTGGTGCTGATCGTTGTCTCCATCGGCGGTCTGGTCGAGATTGCGCCGCTGTTCTATCTGGAAAGCACGATTGAGAAGGTGAAAGGGATGCGTCCCTACAGCCCGCTTGAGCTGGCGGGCCGGGATATTTACATCCGCGAAGGCTGCTATAACTGTCACAGCCAGATGGTGCGCCCGCTGCGGGACGAGGCCGAACGATATGGCCATTACTCGCTGGCGGCGGAAAGCATGTATGATCATCCCTTTCAGTGGGGGTCCAAGCGGACGGGGCCCGATCTCGCCCGTGTCGGCGGTCGCTATTCCGACGAATGGCATGTCACGCATATGAAAAATCCACGGGATGTGGTGCCGGAATCCGTCATGCCCGGCTATCCGTTCCTGGCGACGACCCAGTTGCGGGTGCCGGATATTCAGAAAAGCCTGGAAGCCAATCGCGCCGTCGGTGTTCCTTACAGCGATGAGATGGTTGAAAATGCGGCGCGCGATCTCAGAATGCAGGTCAATCCGGATGCGGATGACATTGACGCCTTTATGGAACGTTACCCGAAAGCGCAGGTCCGCAATTTTGACGGTAATCCGGCCATGGTGTCAGAACTTGATGCGCTGATCGCTTATTTGCAAATGTTGGGAACCTTAGTGGATTTCACATCTTATGATGTGGATGCCAACAAACGATAGGAGGGAAGCTGATGGATTTTCAGAGTGTTTCCGCCTTCGCCCAAAGCTATGGCCTGATTTATCTCTTCATCCTGTTCGTCATCGTGCTGGTTTATGCACTGTGGCCACGCAACAAGGATAAGTTTGACAAGGCCGCCCGGATCCCGTTTGAGGAAGATAAAGATGTCCAACAAGGTTGAAAAAGACGAATTTTCCGGCACGGACACCACCGGTCATGAATGGGATGGCATCAAGGAGCTTGATACCCCCATGCCGCGCTGGTGGCTGTGGACGATGTACGGAACCATTGTCTGGTCGATCGGCTACTGGATTGTGATGCCGGCCTGGCCTCTCGTCAGCGATTATACAGCGGGGTTCCTTGGTTATTCGTCACGCGGATCGCTTGAGCGGCAGCTTTCCGAGGCGGAAGCCGCTCAGGCCGAAGATCGGACCCTGTTGCTCGCGACGCCGCTGGAAGACGTTAAGGATAATGAAGGGCTGTATCAGTTTGCCCTGCGCGGCGGCAAATCGGCTTTTGCGGTCAACTGCTCACAATGTCATGGCTCGGGCGCGGCCGGGGCACCCGGCTTTCCGAACCTCAATGATGATGACTGGCTCTGGGGTGGCAGCGTTCAGGATATATATCAGACTATCCAGTTCGGCATCCGGTCTGATCATGATGATGCCCGTATCGGGGATATGCCAGCGTTCCTGACGGATGGCATGCTCGAAAAGGAGCAGATCAATGACGTGACCGAATATGTCCTTTCGCTGTCCGAAGTCCGCAAGGATACAGCGGCCGTTGAGCGGGGGAAGCAGGTCTATACCGAAAATTGCGCATCCTGCCATGGCGAAAATGCCAAGGGTAACCGGGAGTTTGGCGCACCGGATCTGACCGATGCTATTTGGTTTTATGGCAAGGACAAGGACATTATTCTCAGAACGGTATCCAGAGGCCGAGGAAATGTGATGCCTGCCTGGGTTGACCGTCTGGATGACGTGACCATCCGCCAAATGGCGCTCTATGTGCACTCTCTCGGGGGCGGGGAGTAGTCGCTAACCTCTGCATTCTGGAGTAAAGGGCATGTCTGAAAGCTCCGTTGAAAATATTGACGTCCGTCCGGTCAACAAGAAGGAAAACCGGGCGCTTTTCGCAAGGCGGGAGAAGATCCAGCCGAAAAAGGCGCGCGGCAATTTCCGGCGTCTGAAATGGATCATCATGGGGATTACCCTGTCGATCTATTATATCACGCCCTGGATCCGCTGGGATCGCGGAGCGGGTGGTCCGGATCAGGCTGTGCTTGTCGATCTTGCGCATGAACGTTTCTACTTTTTCTTTATCGAGCTCTGGCCGCAGGAAGTCTATTACATCACTGGCCTGTTGATCCTTGCGGCCATCGCCCTGTTTCTGGTGACGTCCCTGTTCGGTCGGGCATGGTGTGGATATTCCTGCCCGCAGACAGTCTGGACGGACTTGTTCATATTCGTTGAACGGGCGGTGGAAGGGGATCGAAATGCCCGCCTGCGTCTTGACAAGGCCCCGATGTCGGTCGGGAAATTCGCCAAGCGCCTTACCAAACATACCATCTGGATCATTATCGGTCTGCTGACCGGTGGCGCATGGGTGTTCTATTTTGCCGATGCGCCCACCCTGCTGAATGAACTGATAACGCTGGACGCGCCGATCATTGCCTATGCCAGCGTCGCCGTGCTGACGGCGACAACCTATGTCTTTGGGGGCCTGATGCGGGAGCAGGTTTGCACCTATATGTGCCCCTGGCCGCGTATTCAGGGGGCGATGGTGGATGAAGACACCATGACCGTCACCTATCACCCCGCACGGGGAGAGCCCCGTGGACCGCATAAGAAGGGGCAGTCCTGGGATGACCGCGGTCATTGCATTGATTGCAACCAGTGCGTCGCCGTCTGCCCGATGGGTATTGATATCCGGGACGGGTTGCAGCTTGAATGCATTACCTGTGCGCTCTGCATTGATGCCTGCAACGATGTGATGGACAAGGTTGACCTGCCGCGTGGTCTGATCAGTTACGATACCCATGCCGGGCAGTTTGATCCGGATCCGGCCCGCCAGCCGCGTATCCGCTTCATTCGGCCAAGGACCATTGCCTACACGGCCATTCTGGCCCTTGTCGGAGCCATCATGCTATTTACGTTGTTGAACCGGTCGGTCGTCGATGTGAATGTCATCCGGGATCGCAATCCGCTGTTCGTCGTTCTCTCGGACGGATCGATCCGTAATGGCTATACGGTGAAGATCCTCAATAAAGTGCATGCGACCCGGCAGTTCAGCATTGCGGTGGAGGGGTTGACGAACCCGAATATCTGGCTTGAATCAGGGGCGACGGTGGAGCACCCGATCATAGTCACAGTTCCGGCTGATTCACTGTCCAGCTATAAGCTTTTTGTCTCAGTGGCAAGCGGCAGTCTTCAGGACAAGTCAGTCGATATGGAAGTGATCGTCACCGACATAGAGAGCGGCGTACAGGATACCCAGGATAGCAGCTTCAAGGGGCCGGAAAAATGAGGACAGCGACAGGAGAAAAACAACTGACAGGCCGCCATGTGCTGATGATGCTGTGCGGGTTTTTCGGATTGATGTTTATTGTTAATGGCCTGTTTGTCTATTTCGCGCTCGGCAGTTTTTCCGGTGTTACCGATCCTGACGCATACAAGCGCGGCCTTGCCTATAATGAGGAGATAGATCATCAGGCGCAGCAGCTTGCGCGCGGCTGGGAGGCATCGCTGATGTTTGACGCAGAGGCCGCACAGAAAGGCCGGTTGACGCTGGAGATCAAAAATGCAGCGGGTGATGCGCTCGCGGGTCTGGATGTCGATGCGACCCTTCGTCGCCCGGTGATTGACGCGGGGGACCGGAAGCTTACATTTACCTTTGATGGTTCCGCTTATGTTGCGGATCTCGATTTTTCCGAGCACGGGCAGTGGGATATTTCCATTCTCGCCCATGGCGGGGGATATGACATACCTTATCGGCTGGACAAGAGGATATGGGTCAAGTAGCCCTCAAGGCACAGGATAGCCTGACCACAGGACGGTCGCATGATCTGGGCGGGAGCTGCTGTCCCGCCGGGGTATTGGCGTTTGGCGATGTCCTCTCTCCTGAGGCCGATTACAGCAATTTCGTGAGCGCCGATCCCGTCGCCTTTGTCGAGACGGATCAGGACGGCAATGCCATGTTGCATGTTTTGGTCGAGAACATGCATTGCGCCGATTGTATCCGGACGATCGAACAGACGCTTAAATCAAACCCAGCCGTCATCGAGGCGCGGGTCAACTTCTCGACACGCCGCTTGTTTCTGCGCTGGCGTCCGGATGGCGTAGATGTGACGGAGCTGGTAAAGCCGGTTATCGCGCTTGGTTATCCGCTCACCCCCTATAATCCGGCCTTAATCCGGACCGCCGCGGCGGAGGAAAATGCCAAACTGCTGCGGGCGCTGGCGGTTGCCGGGTTTGCGGCGGCCAATGTGATGCTGCTGTCCGTCTCTGTCTGGGCCGGGCTTTTTTCCGATGATATGGGACCGGCAACGCGCGATTTCCTGCATTGGGTGTCGGCGCTGATTGCCCTTCCGGCCGTCGCCTATGCGGGGCAGCCCTTTTTCAAATCTGCCCTGGGGGCCCTCCGCGCCGGGCGGACGAATATGGATGTGCCGATCTCCCTGGCGGTTATTCTGGCCTCTGGCATGAGCCTCGCCGAGACTATCCGCAGTGGCCACTATGTTTATTTTGATGCCTCGGTGACGCTGCTCTTTTTTCTGCTGATCGGCCGGTATCTGGATAATGCGGCGCGCAGCAAGGCCCGCAGCGCGGCGGAGCGGTTGCTGCTCCTGAAGGCGGTTGCCGCCACCGTCGTCGGGGCGAATGGCAGCCTTACAACGGTGCCCGTTGAGGCGGTGACGCCGGGCTCCCGTGTCCGCATCATGGCAGGCGACCGATTGCCCGTTGATGGCATTGTTGTCTCTGGCCGGTCCGAGCTGGATGTTAGTCTGATCACGGGCGAAAGCCTGCCGACGGCGGTGAAACCGGGTGAGAATGTCTTTGCCGGGACCCTCAACCTTGGCGCGCCTATTGATATCGAGGCGACGAAGACGGGTGACAACACACTGCTGGGCGATATTGTCCGGCTGATGGAGGCGGCAGAGCAGGGCCGCGCGAAATATGTCCGCCTCGCGGATCGGTTGTCGCGCTATTACGCGCCGGTCGTGCATCTGCTGGCGGCGCTGACTTTTATCGGCTGGTGGGTCTATTCGGCGAGTTGGCAGGTTGCCCTGATGCAGGCAGTGGCGCTGCTGATCATTACCTGTCCTTGCGCCCTTGGCCTTGCGGTGCCGGTCGTCCAGGTGGTGGCGAGCGGTCGGCTGCTGATGAAAGGGATACTTGTGAAGGCCGCTGACGGGCTGGAACGCCTTGCCGTGGTGGATACCATTGTCTTTGACAAGACGGGAACGCTGACCGAAGGCCGTCTTGATCTGGTCAACCGAGATGAGATTGACGATGCCGATCTGCTGCTTGCCGCCCGGTTGGGTCAGCACAGCCGTCATCCGCTGGCGCGGGCCATTGCACGGGCCGGGGTGGCGGCGGGGCCGGGTCTCGATGTCATTGAATGTCCGGGTGAAGGCCTTAAAACTGTTCTGGCGGATGGTGAAGTCCGCCTTGGCAGCCGCGCTTTCTGTAATGTGGCGGAGGAGGCGGCGGCCGACAAGCAGGCAGGCCCGGAACTCTGGCTGAAGCGCGGGGATGGCACAGCAGTGCAGTTTCGCTTCCGCGATCATTTGCGGGCGGACGCGCATGATGTCATCCGGGATTTAAAGGCGCGCGGATATATGATCGCCCTTCTCTCCGGTGATCGGCAGGCGGTTGTTGCGGAGTTGGCCGCAGAACTTGGCATTGACAACTGGCAGGCGCAGCAGAAGCCGGAAGAGAAGGTCGCCTGTCTGGAAAGCCTCGCTAAAGCGGGACGCAAAGTGCTGATGGTCGGGGACGGTCTGAATGACGCACCGGCGCTTGCGTCTGCCCATGTTTCTCTTTCCCCGGCGACCGCCGCTGATATCAGTCAGACGGCGGCGGATTTCATCTTTCAGGGACAGCAGCTCTCGGCGGTGGGCGAGGCGATTTTTGTGGCGCGCGCTTCGCGGCGTCTGATCCTTGAAAATTTCGCACTGGCCTTTCTGTATAACGGGGTTGCCATCCCGCTTGCCGTGCTTGGCTTTGTGACTCCGCTGATTGCGGCGGTGGCCATGTCGTCTTCGTCTCTTGCGGTCTGTCTGAATTCTTTGCGGCTGCGGTCCCGAAAGATGGGTGGCGCATCATGAATGTGCTGATTTACCTGATTCCCGTTGCCCTCTTTCTTGGGGGACTCGGTCTTGTCGCTTTTCTGTGGAGCCTCAAAAGCGGCCAGTATGAGGATCTCGACGGTGCGGCAAACCGTATCCTGATAGATGACGAAGATGAGGACGGTCGCTGATTGTCTGCTGAAGCGGCTGTGTTGAAGGCTGGCGGTTTCTTTTCTCTCCTGATACTCTGACTACCCAAAAGACAAAAAGGTAGCGTTTATTTATCATGGCAATCTGGGGAAAAATTCTGGGTGGGGCGGCCGGCCTGCTGATCGGTGGCCCGCTGGGCGCTCTGGTCGGCGGCCTCGCCGGTCACGCGATGGACAAATACCGCGAGAGCACTGCGGAAGGCGGAGAGCAGATCGGCCCGCATCAGGTTAAACAGGTGGCTTTCACTATTGCCGTTATTGCGCTCGGCGCGAAGATGGCCAAGGCTGATGGCGTTGTTACGCGGGAAGAAATCAATGCCTTCAAGAAAGTCTTCCGCATTCCCCCCAATGAGGAAAAGAATGTCGGCCGCGTCTTTAACATGGCGCGGCAGGATACGGCAGGATATGAGGAATATGCGGCGCAGGTCGCACGGATGTTTCGTGATACGCCGCAATTGATGGAGGATTTGCTGCATGGCCTCTTCACCATTGCCATGGCGGACGGGGTGCTGCATCCGGCCGAAGATGAGTATCTCCGGAATGTAGCGGCCATCTTCGGGTTTGATGACGCGGCCTATGCCCGTATCCGCAGCTATCACGCGAAGGATGGGGAGGAGGATCCCTATCAGATCCTCGGGGTGACGCCTGATGTTTCGGATGCAGACCTTAAAAAGGCCTATCGACGACTGATCCGGGAAAATCATCCCGACAAGGTGATTGCCGATGGTCTGCCGCAGGAATTTGTTGATGTCGCCAATGCCAAGCTTGCGAAAATAAACGCTGCCTATGATCAGGTTGCGAAGTGGCGCGGCCTATAGATCGGATAAAAAAGTGAAACATAAAGATCTCGCCCTGATCTTGCTGGTCAATATTCTCTGGTCGTCGAATTTTCTCGCCGCCAAGGTCGGCCTTGAAGAGTTTCCGCCGTTGTTTTTTACGGCGACCCGGTTTTTTATTGTCGTGCTGGTGCTGCTGCCGTTCATTTCCCTGCCGCATGGCAACTGGCGGAAAATTATCCTGGTCGGCATCATCATGGGCGTGTTGCATTACTGGCTGATGTTCTGGGGGTTGTCGATTGCGCCGGATATTTCCTCGGTTGCGATCATCAATCAGACCTTCATTCCCTTTTCAACCATTCTGGCGGTCCTTTTCCTGAAAGAGCGCATTGGCTGGCAGCGCAGCTTCGCCATTTTCCTCGCCTTTGCCGGCGTGATGGTGATCGGATTTGATCCGGTGATCTTCGCCAATCTCCTGTCGCCCGTGCTGGTGCTGGTCGCCTCTTTCCTTGTGGCGCTGAATATGGTGATTGTCCGCACCATGCAGGGGGTGAGCGCAGTCAATCTCACCTTCTGGACATCAGCGATCGGTGTCGTGCCATTGTTCCTGCTTTCCCTTGTGATTGAGGAGGGGCATATGACGGTGATCCGGACCGCGGGGTGGGAGCAGTGGACCGCGGTCGCCTACTCGGCCGTCGGCGCGACTGTGGTCGGCCATGGGCTCGCCAACTATCTCATCAAACGCTATCCGGTCAGTACGGTCGCGCCCTATTATCTGCTGGTGCCGGTTCTTGCGGTGCTGATCGGTGTCGTGTTCTGGGGAGATGTTCTGACGCCGGAGCTGATCACCGGTGGCCTGATGGTGATGGCCGGGGTGTCGATCATCACCTTTCGGTCGACCCATAAAAAGAAGATAAAGGCCACCGATGACGCCTGAGACAATTATTGCGGCGCCATCGCCAAATTTCGATGCCCGCGGGGAAGGCGTCCGGATTGACATGCTGGTCCTGCATTATACCGGCATGCAAAGTGGTCCGGCGGCGATCAAGCGTTTGTGCGATCCCGAGGCGAAGGTCAGTGCCCATTATGTTGTGGAAGAGGACGGGCGGATTTTCAAGCTGGTGGAGGAGGAGAGGCGCGCCTGGCATGCGGGTGTGTCCTTCTGGCGAGGGGAGCGGGATATCAATGCCCGCTCTGTCGGGATCGAGATCGTCAACCCCGGGCATGAATTCGGTTATCGCGCCTTTCCTGCCCCCCAGATGGCGTCGGTGGCGAAGCTTGCCGTGGATATCGTGACGCGACATCAAATTCCGCCCCGCAATGTTGTGGGCCATTCCGATGTGGCACCGATGCGGAAAGAAGATCCGGGGGAGTTGTTCGACTGGCAATGGCTCGCCGGGCAGGGGGTTGGCCTTTGGCCGGAGACGGAGGCGGTGCTGAAAGGTGATATGCCAACAGTCGGCCCTGGAATGGCGGGGAAAGGCATGAAGGATTTGCGGCATGCCCTTGCCGAAATCGGCTATGAGGTCGCGGCGGACGGTCCATATGATGCGGCTATTGAATGCGTTGTGCGCGCTTTTCAGAGGCACTGGCGCCCTGCGCGCGTTGACGGCATCGCGGATGTAGAGACACAGGCGCGTATATATGCGGTTCTGGCGGACGCTCGCCGCTTGACTTGCTCCGCACATCTCCCTAGTTAGAGACCGGCAGATGGCTGGATGATCGCCGCTTGCCCTTCGGGTGAGGGGAGGAAAGTCCGGACTCCACGGAAATACGATGCCGGTTAATGGCCGGCGGGGGCGACCCCAGGGAAAGTGCCACAGAAAGCAAACCGCCCGCCTTGCGGGTAAGGGTGAAAGGGTGCGGTAAGAGCGCACCGCGCCGCTGGCAACAGGGGCGGCACGGTAAACCCCATCGGGAGCAAAACCAAATAGGGATGGGCGGCGCAAGGGCGACCTGTGCGCGGGCCGGTTTTCCGGGCCTCTATCCGGGTTGGTTGCTTGAGGTGTCTGGTAACAGGCATCCTAGATGAATGATCATCCCCTGTTTTCAGGGACAGAATCCGGCTTACAGGCCATCTGCCATTTTATTGTCCCTCGCATGTTTCGATACGGCCGCTCCGGGGACTGGAAGGCGGGTATAAATGGTTGCGTGTCCTCCGGCGCTGATCATAAATTGGCCGCACCAAGCGGCCCTATCCGGTCATGCGGATGGCAGGCTCACCGGCGGAATTATTACTCATATATATAACGGTGATGTGCGCCTGCTTATATGAGGAAATGGCGAATCTCCTCCTGATTTGCACGAAATGGCGATGGATTCCTCCCAGTTCACGGTCGATTTATCCCGGCTGAAAAAATGAATGGAGGGTGTCCAGGAAGCGCACCAGCAGTTCAAACGATTGTCATTTTTGCACTGTTCTGGCAAAGGCGAAAAAGAACAAATAAAGAACATAGTGGAAATTATGCATTACTTTCAACAAATGGATTGATGATTTCTGCAACAAAATAACCGCGAAAATTTTACTTGTTTTTGACCGAAATAAGGCGCGGAAATCCCTGAAAATGGGGGCGTTTTCCATTGACTTCCATAATATCCCATGATATCCCAGATTTATCCATTTTACGCCAGAAGTGTTTAAAATCCCGGCGGGTGCCGGAAACTCATAAGCAGCGGTCTGTAAATTTTGCGAAAAGTGGCTAGTTTTTTTGGGGGGTATCGCCTTTATGGCCCTGTTTCTGTCCACATATGTCAACAAGATCGACAAGAAGGGGCGCGTCTCTGTGCCAGCCCGCTTCCGTACGGTTCTTGCGGGCAAGGGCTTTGACAGTGTCGTGCTGTTCCCCACGGTCAATGGCGATGCGATTGACGGTTGCGGCATGGATGTGATGGAGCGGCTGCTGGAAAAGATCGGCGGTTTCGACCCTCTCTCGGAGGACCGGGAAAGCTATGCTGATGCGCTGATGAGTGATGCGATCGAGCTCACCATTGACGGCGACGGCCGGATCATGATCCCGCTCGACATGCTTGAGAATGCCGGAATTGATGGGCAATGCGCGTTTGTCGGACGCGGTGACAGCTTTCAGATCTGGCAACCCGAAGCTTTTGAAATTCGCAAGAAGGAAGCCCGTGCACGGGCGGCGAACAAGCGGGCTTCGAGCGCGGGAGGTGGCGATGACTGATCGCAAGCCGCCACATATCTCCGTGCTTCTGCGGGAAGTGATTGACATTCTCGCGCCGAAAGATGGCGGCGTTTATGTCGATGGCACCTTTGGCGCCGGAGGGTATTCCCGAGCCATACTGGAGGCGGCGGATTGCCGGGTTTACGGCATTGATCGCGACCCTTTTGCGATTGATATGGGGCGCAAGATGGCGGGCGAGTTTGCCGGGCGCCTGATGATGGTTGAGGGCTGCTACGCCGATATGGAGGCGTTGCTGGTCGAACAGGATATACATGCGGTGGATGGAATCGCCCTCGATATCGGGGTGTCCTCCATGCAGATTGACGAGGCGGAGCGGGGTTTTTCTTTCATGCGGGAAGGCCCTCTTGATATGCGCATGTCAGGCACGGGCCGGACGGCGGCCGAAATCGTCAATGAAGAATCTGAAGCGGAACTTGCCAGGATTATTTTTGTGTATGGCGAGGAGCAAAGATCGCGTGCGATTGCACGTGCAGTAGCCGAGAGGCGCGAGTTGGCGCCTTTCAAGAGTACAGTTGAGTTAGCGGAAGTGGTGGCTTCGGTTGTGCGCCCAACAGGAAAGGGCATACATCCGGCGACGCGTACCTTCCAAGCGTTGCGTATAGTAGTAAATGATGAACTAGGGCAGCTGGTCCAGGGCCTGGCCGCATCCGAGCGATTGCTTACTCCCGGCGGTCGTCTTGCGGTTGTGTCTTTTCACAGTCTTGAAGACCGACGCGTCAAAAACTTCCTGTCAGCAAGGTCTGAAGGGCGTGCCAGGCCGTCTCGTCATGTTCCTGTCTCGGACGAGGGGCCAGCTCCCACTTTCAAATTGATCAAGCGCGGGTCTATCAAGGCCCGTGCTGATGAATTGGCGGTCAACCCCCGCTCCCGCTCTGCCCGTCTGAGAGGGGCAATCAGAACGGAGGCGCCCGCCTGGACGGAGGCGGCATGAAGCTAAAACTGACAGTGCTGTCGCTTGTGTTGCTCGGGGGTGTTTCCTACGGCTTGTATCAGCTTTCCTACGAAGTGCAGGCGCTGGAGCGCGAATATGCGGCCCTTAATGAGAATATTGTCAAGAACAGGGAAGCCATCCGCATTCTGAAGGCCGAGTGGACTTATCAGAACCGGCCTGATGTGCTGCAGGCGCTCGCCGGAAAATATCTGCCGCTTCTGCTGATCGCGCCGTACCAGGTGGCCTCTGTGGCCGAAGTACCCTATCCGGCCGTCGATCCGGAAAAATTTTCCGTGCCGGTGCCGCAATATAATCCGCATCGTAATTATACGCCCGTTGTTCCGGCCAGGCCTGTGCCGAACGGACCTGTCCAACTTGCGACCTTTACGCGCGGGGGGGCTGTGCAATGAGCGAATTGACTTGGCTCACTAAGTCACCTCGCCCCCGCATCACGCTGACGAACCCCCTCAGTCACTCTCATTCTGATGATCGTCATATGGCATTGCGCCTTGAGGGCAGCGCCAAGGAAACGCTGGAGCAGGGGCGGAACCGGCTGGTTATTGCGCTCGTCGTTTTTGCTTTTTGTTTTGTCATTCTGTCCGGTCGGCTGGTTGGCCTGGCCATCAGCGGGATCGGTGCCGATGAGGCAGTTGCCACGAGCGGCGATGTCTCGCCGCCGGTTGCGCTCGGTGAGGGCAAGCGTGCCGATATCCGGGATCGCAATGGTGTGCTTCTCGCGACCACCCTTGCGACCGCCTCGCTGTTTGCCGAGCCGAAGAATGTCATTGATCCAAAGGAGGCGGCGGTAAAGCTGGCGACCGTTCTCGATGATATGAGCGAGGCGACAATCCTGAGCCGGTTGTCGTCAGCCCGGAATTTTGTCTGGCTGAAGCGGAATCTGACCCCGACTCAGCAGTACCGGGTGAATGCCCTGGGCATTCCGGGGCTGCATTTCCGTACAGAAGAAAAGCGCTTCTATCCCATGGGGTCGCTGGTCTCCCATGTGCTGGGATTTACCGATGTGGATAATCGCGGTATCGCGGGGGTGGAGAAGTATTTTGATGGTCAGCTTGCTGGCTCAGAAGGCGGCCCTGCACAAGAATTGATGCTGTCCATAGATGTGCGCATCCAGCATGCCTTGCGCGATGAAATTACCCGGCATATGTCCGTCTTCCGGGCGATTGGCGGCGCGGGCATGGTGATGGATGTAAAATCGGGGGAAATTCTCGGCCTCGTCTCACTGCCGGATTTTGATCCCAATCGTCCGAGCGACTTTTCTGGTGACGCCAAGTTCAATCGTATCACCCTCGGCGTTTACGAGATGGGATCCACGTTCAAGACATTCACGACGGCCATGGCGCTGGATGCGGGAACTGTTGGTTTGGCGGACGGTTATGATGCGACGGAGCCAATCCGCAAGGCCGGTTTCCGAATCCGGGATGATCATCCGAAGAAGCGCTGGCTCTCGGTGCCGGAAATTTTCATGTATTCCTCCAATATCGGGGCCGCGAAAATGGCGGAGGATGTCGGGACAAAACATCAGAAAGCCTTTCTCGCAAAGCTGGGCATGCTGGACAAGCCGTCGTTGGAAGTTCCTGAGGTCGGCGCCCCAATTTTGCCGCCAAGATGGAATAGTCTGGAGACCATGACGATTTCATTCGGGCACGGGCTATCGGTCAGCCCGCTGCAGTTGAGTGCGGGTATTTCGGCAATGGTCAATGGCGGCAAATATATCAACCCAACGGTAGTGCTCCGTGAGGAAGGCACTGCTAAGCCTGTTCGCGATGTGATTTCACCTAAAACATCCGATATCATCCGGCGGCTGATGCGCCTTGTGGTGGAAAAGGGAACCGGCGGCCGGGCGGCGGCGGAAGGTTATGTCGTGGGCGGAAAAACGGGCACCGCGGAAAAGGCCGTTGACGGGCGTTACAAGCGCGATGCGCTGATTGCTTCCTTTGTGGGGGCCTTCCCGATGGATGATCCGAGCTATGTGGTCTTCGCCATGCTGGACGAACCGAAAGGCAATGCCTCCACCCACGGATTCAGGAGCGCAGGCTGGACGGCCGCGCCGATCATCAGTCGGCTGATTTCCCGTATTGGTCCGATCCTGTCGGTCACGCCGGTGAATGAAGCCAGCGAAGAGTTGCAGAAAGCCCTGTTCATCCCCATCAATTCGAAGGAGAAGAGCCTTGCGTCTTTCTGAATTGATGAAGGGACGGGATGTCGCCAATGTGCATGACAGGCATGTTAAAGGGCTGACGGCGGACAGCCGACAGGTTGAGCCGGGCTTTCTTTTCGCCGCTCTTTCCGGGACGGCGGCGGACGGCCGCGAGTATATTGAAGATGCGGCCCGGCGGGGCGCCATCGCGATTCTGACAGATACATCGTTCGAACCCGAAGATTGCAGCCTTCCCTGTTTTCGCGATGACAACCCACGGCTCACGCTGGCCCGTCTTGCTGCCCGGTTCTACGGTGCACAGCCGGAGACAATCGCCGCCGTGACCGGGACGAATGGTAAAACCTCGGTGGCTCATTTCACACGCAATATTTGGGAGGAAATGGGATATGCCGCGGCCAGCATTGGCACCCTCGGTGTTGTGCTGCCGGATGAAACCCTGCCGCTCGGCTATACGACGCCGGATCCGGTTCTGTTGCATAAAACGCTTACATACCTCGCCGGGCACGGCATTCGGCACACGGTGATCGAGGCATCGAGCCACGGGCTTGATCAGTACCGGTTGGATGGCGCGCGCATCAAATCGGCGGCCTTCACCAATCTGACGCGGGATCATCTGGATTATCACACATCCTCGGAAAGCTATCTGAATGCCAAGCTCGGGCTTGTCTCGCGGGTGTTGGACAAATCCGGTACGGCGGTCCTGAATGCGGATTCGGCCGTCTACCCGGCGTTTCTGCGGGCGGCAAAAAGCCGGGGGGTGAATGTCATTTCCTATGGCCGGGAGGGCGGTGAGCTAAAGCTTGTCAGTCTGCTGCCGGAAATCGCCGGGCAGCGCATCACAATTGAAGTGTTTGGCAAAAAGCAGGAAATCATGCTGCCGCTTGCCGGTGAATTTCAGGCGATGAACGCTCTTTGCGCCCTCGGGCTGGTGATTGGCGCGGGCGGGGATGTGGCGCGCGCGGTTGATGCGCTGTCCCGCATTACCAATGTGCCGGGCCGCCTTGAACTGGTGGCGCATCTGGCCAATGATGCCCTCATCTATGTGGATTATGCCCATTCCCCCGATGCGCTGGAAACCGTTCTTGAAGCAGTGCGCGGCCATGCCAGCGGTAAAATTCATGTGGTGTTTGGCTGCGGTGGTGATCGCGACCGGGGCAAGCGGGCGGAAATGGGCCGTATCGCCGCTCTTTATGCCGACCGGGTCATCGTCACGGACGATAATCCACGCAGTGAAGATCCGGCCAAAATCCGGGCGGATATTATTGTCGCCTGTCCGGAGGCTCTGAATATCGGCGACCGTCAGGCGGCGATCGAAACGGCTATCGGGGCGCTGGAGCGCGAGGATATTCTCGTTATCGCCGGTAAGGGCCATGAAGAAGGGCAGGTTGTCGGGGCAACGGTCATTCCCTTCAACGACAGGAAAGTGGTTGAGAAAATCATCTCGGGACTGGAGGGCGTCAATGGTTGAGACGTCACTTTGGAAGGGGGACGACGTGATCGCCGCCATCACAGGCAGGGCGGATCATGCGAACTGGACGGCGAGTGGCGTTTCCATCGACAGCCGGTCCCTGCAGCCGGGCGATCTTTTCATTGCCATTGTCGGTCCGGTACATGACGGTCACAAATTCGCGGCCGCTGCCGCTGCAAGCGGGGCATCGGCCCTTATTCTCAATCATCGCCCGGATGATCTGCCCGATGACGCCTGTGTCATTCTGGTAGAAGATACGCAACGGGCGCTGGAGGAGCTGGGGCGCGCCGCGCGGGCCCGCTCAAAAGTGCAGATCGTTGCCGTGACCGGCAGTGTCGGCAAGACCGGATCGAAAGAATCGCTGCTGCATATTCTGTCACGGCAGGGAAAGACCCATGCCAGCATCGGCAGCTTCAATAACCACTGGGGTGTGCCGCTATCCCTCTCCCGTATGCCTGCGGATTGCCGTTTCGCTGTCTTCGAACTGGGGATGAACCATCCGGGGGAGCTGGGGCCTTTATCACGGATGGTGCGCCCGCATGTGGCGCTGATCACGACGATTGAAGCCGTGCATCTTGAATTCTTCAAGGATGTGGAGGAAATCGCGCGCGCCAAAGCCGAGATATTCGAAGGGCTTAACAGGAATGGAACAGTCATTCTGAATGGTGACAACAGCTATGGGGGACTGCTGAAAAGCATCGCTGTCAATGCCGGTATTTCGCATGTCCTGATGTTTGGTGAGGCGCCGGGAGCGAACATCCTGTTGACGGATTTCACTCTCTATCCTGATCACAGTGAGGTCGCCGTCAAAATTGACAGTCGTGAGGTTTATTTCCGTCTCGGTGTGCCTGGGCGTCACTGGATCAGCAATATCCTGGGTGTTCTCGGCGCAGCGAGCGAGCTTGGCGCCGATCTCGACAAGGCGGTGGCCTCGCTTACCGATCTGCAGTCCCCGAAAGGCCGGGGTGAACGTCATATGGTATCTTGCGCAGGCGGTAGCTACATGGTTGTGGACGAAAGCTACAATGCGAGCCCGGCTTCCATGCGCGCGTCGCTGAAGGTGTTGCAGAATCTCCATCCGGACGGGCGGGGGCGGCGGATCGCTGTGCTGGGCGACATGCTGGAATTGGGCCCCCGGTCTGCCGAAATTCACCAAGGCCTGAAAGCGGATGTGGTCGCTGCGGAGGTCGATCTCCTTTTTACCTGCGGCCCCAACATGGCCCATTTGTCAAAGTCGATGCCAAACAATATCCATGCCTATCATGAAGCTTCCTCCGACCTTCTGATTGATCCGCTGCTGGAAGCCGTCGGACCGGGAGATGTCATTCTTGTCAAAGGGTCGTTCGGCAGCCGGATGCGCTTGCCGCTGGA
>CEOG01030025.1_pt1 | contig 18284 bp, 18 predicted proteins | sample 530301 | NCBI WGS metagenome assembly CEOG01 (sample SAMEA2619903, study PRJEB7988) | marine metagenome | biome: marine biome (ENVO:00000447); feature: surface water layer (ENVO:00002042); material: "saline water (ENVO:00002010), including plankton (ENVO:xxxxxxxx)" | depth 5 m | reverse complement strand
CCACCCAGGCCAGCAGATTATTGGCTTGATCTGGCGCACCCGCCAGCCAGTTATCGAAATGATCCTTTATGGCGAGATCGACAAGGCGGCTCGCCTCGCTGGTGGTCAGCTTTTCCTTCGTCTGACCCTGAAATTGCGGATCGGAAATAAAGACGGAAAGGACGGCTGCGGCACCGGAAAAAATATCCTCCGCCGTGATCTGTGCTGCTTTCTTGTTGTTGATCAACTCCCCATATGCCTTGAGGCCGCGCATCAGGGCGCCCCGAAAGCCCATTTCATGGGTGCCCCCTTCCGGCGTCGGTACCGTATTACAGTAGGAGTTGAGGAAAGTGGTATTATCCATTGGCCAGGCGACGGCCCATTCGACCCGTCCGCGCTGTCCTTCTACTTCGACCCGGCCGGAAAAGGGTTCCTGCGTCACACATTTGATGCCATCGAGCGAGGCATCGAGAAAATCGCGCAAGCCCCCTGGAAAATGCAGCGTTGCCTCCGCCGGGGTTTCGTCCTTGATCAGTTCCTCGGCGCATTTCCAGCGGATTTCCACGCCACGGTAAAGATAGGCCTTGGAGCGGGCCATTTTGTAAAGGCGAGCAGGGCGCAGCGCAGTTCCGACATCGAAAATTTCCGGATCTGGATGAAACTGGATGGAAGTGCCGCGCCGGTTGGGGGCGGCGCCAACCTTTTCCAGCGCTGTCAGTGGTGTGCCGCGTGAATATTCCTGTCGCCATAACTCGCGGTCACGGGCGACTTCAACCGTCATGCGGTCCGAAAGGGCATTGACGACGGAAACGCCGACCCCATGCAGGCCGCCGGATGTCTGATAGACCTTGTTGGAGAATTTACCGCCCGAATGCAGCGTCGTCAGGATGACTTCCAGTGCCGATTTGTCGGTAAATTTGGGGTGTCGGTCGATGGGGATGCCGCGTCCGTTATCACGAATGGCGAGAGAGCCGTCGGCGAACAGCTCCACCTCGATGCGGTTTGCGTGGCCCGCCACTGCTTCGTCCATGGAATTGTCAAGAACTTCAGCCGCCAGATGATGGCGCGCTCGTTCATCGGTGCCGCCGATATACATGCCGGGACGCAGGCGGACGGGTTCCAGCCCTTCAAGGACTTCAATATCCTTGGCGGAATAATCGGAGCTGTCGGTTTTGGTCTGCTGGAAAAGATCGGACATAAAATCAATTCATTACGGGTGAAAAAGCTACGGTCATATCGATAATTTCAGGTCGCCCAAAGGGCAGAATGCGTATAAGTTATACCCTGATATCACCCCGAGAAGGAAGCCTAAAGATTATGAAAACCCAATTCCGTGACGCGGTTATCCGCACGGCCCCAATGCCGAGTGATTGTAACAGCAATGGCGACATCTTTGGCGGCTGGGTATTGGCCCAGATGGATATCGCGGGCGGCATTCTGGCGGCTCGCCGGTCGCGGGGGCGTGTGGTGACCGTCGCTGTGGAGGCAATGACTTTCCATCAGCCGATCAAAGTGGGTGATATTGTCAGTATTTACGGCGAAATCGGTCGGGTGGGCCGAACATCGGTTGCTGTCAAGCTGACGACTATTGTGTCACGCAAACTGGATTCGGAGGAAATAAAGGTGACGGAGGGCACCTATGTTTTTGTCGCCATTGATGATGACGGACGTCCGCGACCTGTCGAGGGTTAAGGAAGCTGACGGCCGTTTTCTCTATATTCGTTTAATGCCGTCATGAAAAAAGCCGCTGGTTTCCCAGCGGCTTTTCCATATTGTCGTCCGGCTTGGGTCAGACGCTGTAGTACATGTCAAATTCGATCGGATGCGGTGCATGCTCAAATTTGAAGACGTCTTCCCATTTCATGGCGATATAACCGTCGATCATATCGTCTGTGAAGACGCCGCCCTTCTTCAGGAATTCGCGATCCGCATCGAGAGCCTCGAGAGCCTCGCGAAGTGATCCGCAAACCGTCGGGATGTCTTTCAACTCTTCCGGCGGCAGATCATAGAGATCCTTGTCCATGGCATCACCCGGATGGATTTTGTTCTGAACACCGTCAAGGCCGGCCATCATCATCGCGGCGAAGGCGAGATAGGGGTTTGCGGTACAGTCCGGAAAACGGACTTCAACGCGCTTGCCCTTCGGGCTCGGAGAGTAGGGGATGCGGCAGGAAGCGGAACGGTTGCGCGCGGAATAGGCGAGCAGAACCGGGGCTTCGAAGCCGGGAATCAGACGCTTGTAGGAGTTCGTGCTGGCATTGGTGAAGGCATTGATTGCCTTGGCATGCTTGATGATGCCGCCAATGTAGTAAAGCGCGGTTTCGGAAAGATCTGCATAGCCAGAGCCGGCGAAGGTCGGTTTGCCACCCTTCCAGATGGACATATGCGTATGCATGCCCGAGCCGTTATCGCCGGATACCGGCTTGGGCATGAAGGTGACCGTCTTGCCATAGGCATGGGCAACGTTGTGCACGACATATTTCTGAATCTGGATTTCGTCTGCAGCGCCGACGAGGGTGCTGAACTTCATGCCGAGTTCATGCTGGCTCGGGGCAACTTCATGGTGATGTTTTTCGACGGACAGGCCCATTTCCTTGCAGATGGAGACCATTTCGCTGCGGATATCGGCGCCGCTGTCAACCGGCTGAACTGGGAAGTAGCCGCCCTTGACGCGCGGCCGATGGGCGCTGTTGCCGCCTTCGATTTCTTCGCCGGACATGAAGGGGGATTCCCCGTCGGACAGCTTGTAGAAACTGTCATGGCCGCTGACCTTGAAGCGAACGTCGTCGAACATGAAAAATTCAGCTTCCGGTCCGAAATAGGCAGTATCGCCGATTCCAGTGCTGGCAAGATAGGCCTCTGCCTTCTTGGCGACAGAGCGCGGATCGCGTTCATAGTTTTCACCGGAGAGAGGATCAAGAATATCACAGAAAACAACCAGCGTCGGACGGGCGGCGAACGGGTCCATAACAGCCGTTGACGTGTCAGGCATCAGAGTCATGTCGGACTCATTGATCGCCTTCCAGCCCGTGATGGAAGAGCCGTCGAACATAACGCCATCTTCGAACATGTCCTCATCGACCACATCCACATGCATAGCAAGATGCTGCCATTTGCCTTTTGGGTCGGTAAAACGAAGATCCACATATTCGACTTCATTTTCCTTGATCATTTTAAAAATATCAGCAGCCATTTGTACGTCTCTCTGTTTCTCAATTCAGGGGATAAAGTTTTGCCGATCGCCAGTCGGCATTATTCAGATCGCGTCCGGGCCTTTTTCGCCCGTCCGGATACGAATGACCTCTTCGACGGTGGAAACGAAAATCTTTCCATCTCCGATCCGCCCGGTTCTTGCGGCTTGCTGAATGGCCTCAAGAGCCCGCTCAACAAGCGAATCTTCCAAAACAACCTCGATCTTGACCTTGGGCAGGAAATCCACAACATATTCCGCGCCACGATAGAGCTCGGTATGGCCTTTCTGACGGCCAAAACCCTTCGCTTCGGTGACGGTAATTCCCTGTAGCCCGACTTCATGAAGGGCTTCTTTCACCTCATCGAGTTTGAACGGTTTAATAATTGCTTCGATTTTTTTCATAAGGCAGATCTCAATCTAGATTTTACATCGTCCAATATTCATTGCCCATACTATAGCACGAGCTGTGCCAGAATTCCGATGGCCTTTTGTCGCACTTAAAACCGACTGAAAACTGCGGTTCTTTGAGAGTATGTGGGGAGTAAAGGCGATGTGGTTAAAAAATAGGCGATTAAAAATTGTGCAATTGATTAAAAATTAATCTGATGGTGCTTTGCGTAGCTTGTAAAGGCCTTTGAAATCATCCGGATCTGCAACCTCGCCTTTGCGGATGATCTGTAGCCGTCCGGCCCGGGCGAGAAAGATGGCCTGCTGGCGTACGGCGGTCATATATTTCCGCCAGAAATCCTTCGGCGCAGTCGATTTTGCGCGGTCAGCGGCGATGGCCTGCGCAATTTCCTGAGGGGCGACATCGCGGCCGGAGCTGACCGCCCGCAGAATGTAGCCGACAACCGGATCCTCTTCGGTTTCGGATTGGGGGGACTGATTGTTATCGCTTTTCATCGCTTGCCTCGGCATGGGTTGATATCTGGCGTTTGTAAGGCTGAAGACGGATAATTGCAAGCGGTGCGCATCCATACTGTTCGGCCAATCATATCAGTAATGCGGCGGCTTTTCATGGCCGGGAGAGGCGGGCAGGGTCTCTTCCAATGTGATGAGGCGGTCCTGGGCGCGAGTCAGCTTGTTTTTCAGAAGCTCTATTTCCTGCCACTGCCGGTTCAGCATCTCGCTGAGTTCGTTAACCGTCTGTTCCTGTTCCATAAATTTGAGTTCGAGTTCCATCAGCCGCTTGTTGTCCATCTTTTCCTCCCGCACCGGTTTCAATCCACACGCTGTGCCCTGATCAGCGGCTGCGCTTTCACAATTAATTGTGTGCCCTTCGGATTCATCTCTCCTTAAAATGGCCTATATGTTGTTGTCCTATGTTTCTTTCAATATTGTAACAGATTGGAAATGTCATGAAGTTCCTTGTCTTGTCCGCGTTTATTGTGATGTCCGGACTTTCTTTCAGTACTCCCGCCTTTGCCGACCGGGATCCAACGGCCGACGAACTGGCAAAGCTGACCCAGCGTCTGAATGATCTCGGCTATCAAAGCTGGGAAGAAATCGAACTCGATGACGATGGTCCCTATTGGGAAATTGACGATGCCCGCAAGGCGGATGGATCGCGCTGGGATCTCAAGCTGAGCGCGGATATGAAGGATGTGATCGAACTCGACCGCGAAGACTGACCTTAGTCGTTGCGGAATAGCCCGGGCGGAATATGACTGCGCGGAAAATAAAAAGCCCGGAAATCGAAAATTTCCGGGCTTTCAAATTTGGGGCGAACGAGGGGTCTTGAACCCCCGACCTCCTGAGTCACAGTCAGGCGCTCTAACCAACTGAGCTACGTTCGCCATAAGAGCGGCTTTGTTTAGCGAGACTGCCCGCGCCGGTCAAGAGGACTTTACCCCTTTCGGGCAAAAAAATCCTGCAATTTGTCGATTGCCGCCCGTAATACTTCGGGGCGTTTGCAGAAGCAGAAGCGGGCGAAATTCCGTCTTGCCCCCTCCGATTGGTAGAAGGCGCTGACCGGGACGGCGGCGACACCGGCCTCGGTTGTGATCAGGCGGCAGAATTCTTCGTCGCTTCCCGTAAAGCCGACGGAGCTGATATCGGCATTGATGAAATAGGTGCCATCACAGTCGGCGGTTTTAAACCCGATGCCACGCAACCCCTCGCGCAGAAGGTCCCGTTTTGCTTGCATGGATTGTTTGAGGTCGAGGTAGAAATCATCTCCCTTATTAAGCCCATAGGCGACGGCTTTTTGCAGATCGGGCGCGGTGGTGAAGGTAAGGAACTGATGCGCCTTTGCAATGCGCGCCGTCATCTCGGCCGGGGCGGTGACGTAGCCGATTTTCCAGCCGGTTAAAGAGAAGGTTTTGCCCGCAGAGGCGACGCGCGCCGTCCGCTCGAACATGCCGGGGAGCGTCATCAGGGGAATATGCTCCCGCTCGCCAAAGACAATATGCTCATAAACCTCGTCGCAGATGGCGTAACTGTCATTTTGCCGGGTAAGCTCGGCGATCAATTCCAGCTCTTCACGGGTGAAGACTTTTCCCGTGGGGTTCATGGGGCTGTTCATCAGGATCATTTTTGTCCGCGTGCTGAAGGCGGCGCGAAGTTTGTCCGGGTCGATCTCCCAGTTCGGCGGGTCGAGGCGGACAAATTTCGGAATACCGCCTGCAAGCTGGATGATCGGCAGGTAGCAGTCATAGAGCGGTTCGAACAGTACCACTTCGTCCCCCGGATTGACGAGGCCAAGGATACAGGCGGCCAACGCTTCCGTCGCGCCGGAGGTGACAAGAACATTCGTCGGCCCGTCCACATCCAGCCCGTAAAAGCGCCGATCATGATCGGCAACGGCCTGTCGTAATTCCGGAATACCCATCATGGAGGGATACTGGTTCGGCCCGTCGAGAAGGGCCTTTGCCGCGGCCGCGCGGATATCCTCCGGCCCGTCCTGGTCGGGAAAGCCCTGCCCGAGATTGATCGCCTGATGCTGGACGGCGAGTTGCGACATCACTTCGAAAATCGTCGTGCCATAGGCGCCAAGCACGTTGCTGGTATGTTTCACGGATGATCCCTGTCTTGGTCGTTGTTTGATGACAGGTTATGCCCGTAATTGCACCAAATTCAAGTGAAACCGTGGCTTGAGGCGACGATCATCAACTGTCGGATGCAGGGGGCGGGAGCTGACGTGGCGGGTCATCCTGTTTCCTGCCGTGCTTTTCCCTTTTACGCCGTTGCCATTTGCCTATCCAGACCTGAAGTTTGCGGCGCCACCGTCGGGCAAAGGGATAGTCGGCCGACAGCACGAGTAGGCCGAGTGGGATCATCCAGAAGCCGAGGACAGGCAGAAAGCCAAAAATTCCGCCAATGACAAGCGACCAGCCGAGGATGAATCGGCCAAGGCGGGTGTTGGGATTGCGGATTATAGGTTTAGGCATGAAATATTGCTGTTGATGACCAGTCCTTGTCATATGGGGATAAAAATATGGCATCGTCAAGGAATGCCGCCTTGCCTCGTTTTCCATGAACGCCTAATCTTTTTTCGCATTCGCACAGAAGTTGAAATTCGGGGAGGGATGACAATGAGCGATGATCTGACGCATCTTACGGCAACGGAGCTGGTGGAGGGATACCGCAGCGGAAAGTTTTCACCGGTGGAGGCAACCGAGGCCGCTCTCCGGCGCATTGAGATGTTTAACGAAACCCTGAATGCGTTCGTGTTAGTCGACGAAGAAAAGGCACTCACGGAGGCTCGAAAATCGGAATTGCGCTGGCGGCGCAATGAACCGGCCGGCCTTGTTGATGGGGTACCGACGACCATCAAGGATCTGATCCTGACCAAGGGTTGGCCCACCTTGCGCGGATCGCTCAGCATTGATGCCGCCGGGCCCTGGAATGAGGATGCGCCGGTTACTGCCCGCCTGAAGGAGCAGGGCGCAGTCATCCTTGGTAAAACGACGACGCCGGAGTTTGGCTGGAAAGGGGTGACCGACAGCCCGCGCACCGGTATCACCCGCAATCCCTGGAACCCGGCCATGACGCCCGGCGGCTCCAGCGGCGGGGCGGCGGCGGCCTGTGCGGCCGGAATGGGCGCGCTGCATGTGGGAACGGATGGCGGTGGGTCCATCCGCATCCCTTGCGGTTTCACCGGTATTTTCGGGTTGAAGCCGAGCTACGGCCGTGTGCCTGCCTGGCCGCTGTCTCCGTTTGGTTCCGTTGCCCACATCGGCCCGATGACCCGCAGCGTGGCCGACGCGGCGCGGATGTTGCAGGTCATCAGTGGGCCGGACGCCCGGGACTGGACGGCGCTGCCGCAGACAGAAACCCACTATATCAGCCGGTTGACGGGCGATCTACGCGGTAAAAAAATCGCATTCAGCCCGACGCTCGGTTATGCGCGGATCCATCCGGAAGTGGCGTCGGCGGTGAAGCGCGCAGCCGGGCTATTTGAAGAACTCGGCGCGATTGTCGAGGAGGTGGATCCCGGTTTTGCAAATCCCTTACCGATTTTCAACGCCATCTGGTGGTCTGGAGCGGCCTTCGCCCTTCGTCATCTTAATGACAGGCAGCGCAGCGAACTTGACCCTGGCCTGCAACAGGTGGTGAGGGAGGGCGAAAAAATAACCCTCACCGACTATCTGGAGGCATCACAGATGCGCGGTGAACTGGGCGGGCGGATGCGGCAGTTCCATGAACGCTATGATCTGCTGATCACTCCGTCGCTGGCGATACCGGCCTTTGAAGTTGGAAAACTCGCACCCGATGATTTGGCGTCGGTCGGCGCCTGGGTGGACTGGACACCTTTTTCCTATCCCTTCAACCTGACGCAGCAGCCCGCCTGTTCCATTCCCTGTGGATTGACATCGGACGGCTTGCCCATCGGATTACAGATTGTCGGACCGATGCACGGTGATCTTGCTGTTCTGAATGCCGCGGCCGCGTTTGAAAAGATCTGCCCGGAAGCGACCATGCGGCCGGACCTTTCAAGGCTTATTGCCCAATGACTTACCCCTCCGAGTTGCTCAGCGTTTCCGAGATGTATCAGGCGGACCGACTGGCCATGGAGGGCGGGGTGCCCGGAACCGTGCTGATGGAGGCGGCGGGCAGGGGATGTGCGGGGCTGATCATGGATCGCTGGCCGCGCGGGCGCTGTCTTGTCCTCTGCGGTCCGGGCAATAACGGTGGCGATGGCTATGTCATTGCCCGGCATTTGGACGCGGCTGGCTGGCAGGTTGATCTGGTCTCGCTGGTTGATCCGGTTCTGCTGAAGGGGGATGCGGCCTATATGCGCGATCGCTGGGACGGGCCCATTCTCTCGCTGGAAGAGGCAGAGATTGCCGGTGTCGAGCTGGTGGTCGATGCAGGGTTTGGCGCCGGATTCTCTCGCCATTTGGAAGATGACGTGGCGCGTTTTTTTGCCGCTGTCAGGAGGGCCGCCCCTCCGGTTGTTGCCGTGGATGTGCCAAGCGGGGTGAATGGCGATAGCGGTGCCGTCGATGCGGCGGCCCTTCCCGCGACCATGACCATCAGCTTCTTTCGCGCCAAGCCGGGCCATTTCCTCTATCCGGGTCGGGCGATGTGTGGGGAGTTGCGTATTATTGATATCGGTATTGAAGCTGATTGCCTTGAGGATATCGATCCGGATACGCATCTGAACGGCCCGGATCTATGGTGCGATGATCTGCCCGTTCTCTCCCCCATGGGGCAGAAATTCAGCCGTGGGCATGCGGCGGTTACGGGTGGCGGCGTTTCCTCAACGGGCGCGGCGCGTCTTGCGGCGCGGGCGGCATTGCGGGCCGGAGCCGGGGCGGTGACACTGATCTGTCCGCCTTCGGCACTGATGGTCTACGCGGTGACGCTGGAGGCAGTCATGGTGGCAAGCTTTGCGGAGGTGGCCGAGTTCGAAAACTGGCTCAAAGAACGGCGTATTGGAACCGTGCTGCTTGGTCCCGGAAATGGGGTGAGTGAGCGGACCCGTGAATTCGTTATAGCCGCCCTCGAAAGCTCTTCCAACGTTGTTCTTGATGCCGATGCGTTGACCGTTTTTCAGGGCGATCCGGAGACTTTGTTTTCCCTGATTGGGACCAAGCGGGATGGAGAGGTGGTCATGACCCCTCATGAGGCGGAGTTTGAACGTATATTCTCGCTCTCCGGATCGAAATTACAACGTGCCCGGGAGGCGGCGGCTCTCTCTGGGGCGGTTGTCCTGCTGAAGGGCGCGGATACGGTTATTGCAACGCCGGATGGCAAGGCAGTCATCAATTACAACGCCCCGTCCGATCTGGCGACGGCGGGGTCTGGTGATGTGCTGGCGGGGCTGATTTGCGGATTTCTTTCCGGTGGCATGCCCGCCTTTTCAGCGGCGGCCGCCGCCGCCTGGGTCCATGGTGAAGCGGGGGCGAGACTGGGGCCAGGGCTTATCGCAGAAGATTTGGAAGGTAAGATTCCCGCCCTTCTGGGAGAGTTGAAAAGAAACTTTACAACTCCATAAAACTGGACGTATTTTTCAACCGTTTTTTTACATTTTACCGGTAATTTCCGGATATTCTATACGAAAACCGTTATTCTTTCGGGTGACAGAGCATGTTTTTCAAAAAACGAAACCTACGTGACCGGATCGCGTCCGGGGATATTTTTTACCGGCATATGAGCCTCAGCCTCCAGGAACAGGCGAAGGTGCTGCGTATTTCAGAGGATGATCAGGGCATTCCCCATGTTCATTACGAAAAAACCATGCTCAGAACCGGATTTCGGGAGCATGGCGGGAACAGGGTGCTGGCACTTGATATGTTTGAACGAACGTTCCGTGCCGCACAGTAAGAAGGTTTCCCGTTCAACATGTGTTGACGCTTCATGGTTGTCCTCATTTGCCCTCAATGCAGATTAGTTGGCTTTTGAATAGACTTTTCGCTTTATAGCTCGATTGAGGCCGCTTTTATCCCTCGACACCCTTCATTTCCGCCATTTGACTTTTCTCGCCCTTTCTTGGTAATTCCCCTAGTCAATCCAAGAAATCATATGCTATAGACAGCCGCTCCCTGTGGGATGCGCCAGATTGTGGGCGCCCGGGGATTGAGATTTTGAACGCGGGTGTGGCGGAATTGGTAGACGCGCTGGTTTTAGGTACCAGTTTCTTACGAAGTGGGGGTTCGATTCCCTCCACCCGCACCAGAATTAAACAGGCTTTCGGGCTGGCGCTTTTCGTCACATGACAGGACGGGAAGCGTTTGTTGCTAAATAAAAGATGACGGACGATCGTTCATGCAAATTACACAGACTAACTCTGACGGCTTAAAGCGGGATTTCACCATTGTGGTTGAGGCCGCAGAAATCGATACGAAAGTAACGGAACGGCTGACTTCGGTCGGCGCGGAGGTCAAATTGCCAGGGTTCCGCCCGGGCAAGGTACCGCTCGCCATTCTGCGTCAACGTTTCGGCAAGTCCGTTATGGGCGAAGTCCTGGAACAGACCGTCAATGAAATGAGCCAGAAGGCGCTTGATGACAATGACCTGCGCCCGGCGCAGCAGCCGAAGATCGAAATCACCAGCTTTGATGAGGGCAAGGATCTTGAGTTTACGCTGGAAGTTGAGGTCATGCCTGACTTCAAGCCGATGGATTTTTCCAAACTGAAGCTGGAAAAGCCGGTCGCTGAAGTCGAAGATGATAAGGTTGACGAGGCGCTGAAGGAAATCGCAGGTCAGCAGAAAAATTTCGAGAAGGTGGCCCGTAACCGTAAATCCAAGGAGGGCGATGCCCTGCTGATCGATTTCGTTGGGAAGCTCGACGGTGAAGCTTTTGAAGGCGGTTCCGCCGAGGGCCATCAACTTGAGCTTGGCTCCAACACCTTCATTCCGGGATTTGAGGAACAGCTTGTCGGTGCCAAAGGCGGTGATGATGTGGAGGTCAAGGTGACCTTTCCGGAAAATTACGGCGCTGAACATCTCGCTGGCAAAGAAGCCGTGTTCGAGGTGAAGGTGCATGAAGTGCAGGAAGCCGCCGAGGTCGAGATCAATGATGAATTCGCGACCAAGCTGGGCCTTGAAAATCTGGCCGCGCTGAAAGACGCGATCCGGGGTCAGATCGAACAGCAGTATAACCAGCTTTCCCGTCAGGCGCTGAAGCGCGGAATGCTGGATGCCATGGCCGAGGCTCATGACTTTGACGTGCCGCCGGGCATGAAGCAGGGCGAGTTTGACAACATCTGGCAGCAGTTCCAGCAGGAGCTGGAGCAGAATGGTGAAAAGCTGGAAGATCAGGACCAGTCCGAAGAGGAGCTGCGCGCCGAATATATGGGCATTGCAGAGCGCCGCGTACGCCTCGGCCTGCTGTTGGCCGAAGTCGGGCGGATCAACAACATTGAGGTCTCCCAGGAAGAAGTCAATCAGGCCATGATCGCCCAGGCCCGCAATTATCCGGGGCAGGAGCGGATGATCTTCGAAATGTTCCAGAAGCGGCCGGAAATGCAAGCGCAGCTTCGGGCTCCGATTTTCGAAGACAAGGTCATCGACTTTATCTCCGAACTGGCGACGGTGACGGAAAAGAAAGTGTCTGTCGAAGATCTGATGAAGGATCCGGACGAGGACGCGGAAGCAAAACCGAAGAAAAAGAAGGCGGCACCGAAGAAGGCAGCAGCCAAGAAATCTGCGGATGCCAAGGATGAGGAGGCGCCGAAAAAGGCACCTGCCAAGAAAGCCGCCGCCAAAAAGCCGGCCGCCAAAAAGGATGCCGCCAAGAAATAATCCGCAAGGTCGATTTACAGTTGCGTTCGTCGCGCCTATATGCTGACGTGGCGCAGCTGTAAAAATTGAGGAAGATCGAGAATGGTTGATGTCATTGACACCTATATGAACACCCTGGTCCCGATGGTGGTGGAGCAGACGGCGCGCGGCGAACGGTCCTATGACATTTTCTCACGCCTGCTGAAGGAGCGGATCATTTTCGTGACTGGTCAGGTGCACGACGCTATGGCGGGTCTGATCACGGCCCAGCTCCTGTTTCTGGAGGCGGAAAACCCTAAGAAGCCGATCAGCATGTATATCAATTCGCCGGGGGGCGTGGTGACGTCCGGATTGGCAATCTATGACACCATGCAGTATGTCAAGCCGGAAATCTCGACCGTCTGTATCGGTCAGGCTGCCTCTATGGGCTCCTTTCTGCTGACGGCGGGGACTAAAGGCAAGCGGTATGCCTTGCCGAATGCCCGGATTATGATCCATCAACCATCCGGCGGCGCGCAGGGGCAAGCGACAGATATTGAAATTCAGGCGCGCGAAATCCTGAAGGTGCGGGCACGTCTCAACAAGCTCTATGTGGAGCATACCGGGCAGCCTCTCGACGTCATTGAGGCTTCTATGGAGCGTGACAAATTCATGACGGCGGAAGAGGCGAGAGATTTTGGCCTCATTGACGAGGTTGTTGCGAAACGGCCATCGGACGGTGCAGAAGACACCAAAAAGTCCAAGTAGCCATTCTCTCGAAGGCTGTCACATTTTGTTTTCGTAAAAACGGGGCGGTTTGCGTCCTGTTAACGAAAAGTTGAGTCAAAATGGCTATTCTGTGCTTTCGGCGCGAATGGGACAGCAACCACCATTGATTTCGACCGGGCAAATATTATGGTTGTCGCCTGCTATGACGATGGCTAATATGCAGAGTCGAACGGATAATTGGAGTATCTATGACCAAGTTAAGCGGTGGAGATTCGAAGAACACCCTGTACTGCTCCTTCTGCGGCAAGAGCCAGCATGAGGTAAGAAAACTGATCGCCGGACCGACCGTGTTCATTTGCGATGAGTGTGTTGAGCTGTGCATGGATATCATTCGGGAAGAGCATAAGAGCACGCTCGTCAAGACCAGTGATGGCGTTCCGACCCCCCAGGAAATCTGCAAGGTTCTGGATGATTATGTGATCGGACAGTCCCATGCGAAAAAGGTTCTCTCTGTTGCCGTGCATAACCATTACAAGCGTCTGCATCACGCGGGTAAGTCCGATGATGTGGAGCTGGCGAAATCCAATATCCTGCTGATCGGCCCGACCGGTTGCGGCAAGACGCTGCTGGCGCAGACGCTGGCGCGCATCCTTGATGTGCCCTTCACCATGGCCGATGCCACGACCCTGACCGAGGCCGGCTATGTTGGCGAGGATGTGGAAAATATTATTCTCAAGCTGTTGCAATCCGCCGATTACAATGTCGAGCGGGCGCAGCGCGGCATCGTCTATATCGACGAAGTGGACAAGATCAGCCGTAAATCCGACAATCCGTCCATCACCCGTGACGTTTCTGGTGAAGGCGTGCAGCAAGCACTGCTCAAGATTATGGAAGGCACCGTTGCCTCCGTTCCGCCGCAGGGCGGGCGCAAGCATCCACAGCAGGAGTTCCTGCAGGTAGACACGACGAATATCCTGTTTATCTGCGGTGGCGCGTTTGCCGGATTGGACAAGATCATCGGCTCCCGCGGCAAGGATACCTCCATCGGTTTCGGCGCGCCAGTCGAGGCGGAGGAAGACCGCAACGTCGGCGAAACATTGAAGGATGTGGAGCCGGAAGATTTGCTCAAATTCGGCCTGATACCGGAATTTGTCGGTCGTCTGCCTGTTGTCGCGACGCTTGAAAATCTCAATGAGGAAGCGCTGATCGAAATTCTGACGACGCCCAAGAATGCGCTCGTGAAACAGTATCAGCGGCTTTTCGAGATGGAAAATGTCACCCTGACATTTACCGAAGATGCGCTTTCGGCGATTGCCCGCAAGGCCATTGTCCGCAAGACCGGCGCCCGTGGCCTTCGCTCGATCATGGAGAATATTCTTCTTGAATCCATGTATGACCTGCCGTCCCTTGAAGGGGTGGAGGAAATCGTGATCAATGCGGAGGTGGTTGACGGGGGTACTCAGCCTCTCCATATATATGCTGACCGGCAGGACGCGACGAGCAGTGCGTAATCCCGGCTGTGGGATGAGGTCCTCTCTTCCCGCTGTTTCGTTCAAGCAGGACCAGCACTATTTTTCGGCTGTCTAGGCATGTCAGTGCGTGGTTCCAGAAGGCACTATGATGATTGATACACCTCGTACACAGATATTCCCGGTACTCCCGCTTCGCGATATCGTCGTGTTTCCGCATATGATCGTTCCGCTGTTCGTCGGTCGGGACAAATCTGTGCGGGCCCTCGAAGATGTGATGAAGGATGACAAGCAGATCCTGCTGGTGGCGCAGAAGAATGCGAGCCAGGATGACCCGGGTGAAGAAGACATCCATCGCGTCGGCACTATTGCCTCTGTCTTGCAACTTCTCAAGCTGCCCGACGGGACCGTCAAGGTTCTGGTTGAGGGGGGAGAGCGGGCGCGCATTGAACAGTTTATTCCGAACCCAGATTTCTTTCAGGCCCATGCGGAAATTCTGGAAGAGAAGGATATCGATGCGCCGGAGTTGGAGGCTCTTGCCCGCTCCGTCATTGCGCAGTTCGAACAATATGTAAAACTCAACCGCAAAATCCCGCCGGAAGTGCTGGTCTCGCTGAACCAGATTGACGAGCCGTCGAAGCTTGCCGATACCATGGCCTCGCACATGGCGCTCAAGATTGCGGAGAAGCAGGAGCTTCTGGAAATTGAAAGCGCGACGGAACGGCTGGAACGCGTTTATGCGCTGATGGAAGATGAAATCGGCGTGTTGCAGGTTGAGAAGAAAATCCGCAGCCGGGTCAAGCGCCAGATGGAGAAGACCCAGCGCGAATATTATCTCAACGAGCAGATGAAGGCGATCCAGAAAGAGCTGGGCGAGACCGAGGATGGTCGCGATGAGCTGGGCGAGCTGGAAGAAAAAATTGCTCAGACAAAGCTCACCAAGGAAGCACGGGAGAAATGTAATCAGGAGATGAAGAAGCTCCGCAACATGAGCCCCATGTCTGCGGAAGCAACAGTCGTGCGCAACTATCTCGACTGGATCACCAGTCTGCCGTGGAACAAGCGGACCCGGATCAAGAAGGATCTGCATTGGGCCGAAAAAGTCCTCAATGACGATCACTATGGGCTGGAGAAGGTCAAGGAACGCATTCTTGAATATCTCGCCGTGCAGCAGCGCATGAAGAAAATGCGCGGCTCCATCCTTTGCCTTGTCGGGCCGCCAGGTGTTGGTAAAACCTCTCTCGGCAAGTCTGTCGCCAAGGCGACGGGTCGTAATTTCGTGCGTGTCGCCCTCGGCGGTGTGCGGGATGAAGCGGAAATCCGCGGCCACCGGCGGACCTATATCGGCTCGATGCCGGGCAAGGTCGTGCAGTCGATGAAGAAAGCGAAATCCAGCAATCCGCTATTTTTGTTCGATGAAATTGACAAGCTCGGCAATGATTTCCGCGGAGATCCGTCTTCTGCGCTGCTGGAGGTTTTGGATCCGGAGCAGAATGCGACCTTTGCAGATCATTATCTGGAAGTAGAATTTGACCTGTCTGAAGTCATGTTCATCTGCACGGCTAACTCGCTCAATATGCCGGGACCGTTGCGCGATCGTATGGAGATTATCCATCTCTCCGGCTATACCGAAGATGAGAAGGTGGAAATCGTCAAACGTCATCTGGTCGCCAAGCAGGTGAAGGCGCATGGTCTGCGCAAGAATGAATGGAGCATCACGGATGACGCGGTCCGCGATCTGGTCCGTTATTACACCCGTGAGGCCGGGGTGCGTAATCTTGAGCGTGAAATCGCCAAGCTGTGCCGCAAGTCGGTCAAGGAAATCCTGACCAATGGCGTCAAATCAGTGGCGATCACGTCTGACAATCTGAAGGATTATGCCGGTGTCCGCCGCTATCGCTATGGCGAGGCGGAGGAGAAGGATCAGGTTGGTCTGACGACGGGTCTTGCCTGGACGGAAGTCGGCGGCGAACTACTCACCATTGAAGCGGTCAAGCTGTATGGCAAGGGACGGATGCAGATCACCGGCAAGCTCGGCGATGTCATGCAGGAGTCCGTGCAGGCTGCGAAAAGCTACGTGCAGTCGCGCTGTCTCGAGATGGGCGTCAAGCCGACCGATTTCGACAAGCATGATATCCATGTCCATGTGCCTGAAGGGGCCACGCCAAAAGACGGCCCGTCCGCAGGTGTCGCCATGGTCACCTCGATCATTTCCGTGCTCACCAATATACCGGTCAGCAAGGATGTGGCGATGACCGGCGAAGTAACACTGCGCGGCAGGGTGCTGCCCATCGGCGGCCTGAAGGAAAAACTGCTGGCCGCGCTCCGCGGCGGGATCAAGAAAGTGCTGATCCCGAAGGATAATGAGAAGGATCTTGCTGAAATTCCGGACAATGTGAAGGAGGGGCTGGAAATTATCCCTGTTTCCGAAGTGCCGGAAGTGTTGCAGCATGCGCTTACCAAACCGCTTGTTCCTCTGAACTGGACCGAGGAAGAGCTGGCGCGGGAGCTCGCTGGAGCTGCCGCGCAGCGCAAGGTAGAAGATGGCGTAACAACCCATTGATGTCGACCTGAAACCGGGGCAAAACCGCAGAAAAGTTGGGGATATCTTGATTTTTCCCTTTGACCCGGCGGGGCCGACAAACTAGTATGCCACCGTCTTAAGCGAATTTCCGGATAAGATATGTTCAAGTCTAAATCGAAGGGGGCTTATAGTGAATAAGAATGATCTCGTTGCCGCAGTCGCTGATATTTCCGGCCTTGGAAAATCAGAAGCGGGAAAAAGTGTCGATGCAGTACTCGAAGCGATTTCCAGCGCTTTAGGCAGCGGCGATGAAGTACGCCTTGTTGGCTTTGGCACGTTCAGCGTCGCTGAGCGGAAAGCCTCCGAAGGGCGCAACCCTCGCACTGGCGATACGATCAAGATTCCGGCTTCCAAACAGCCGAAATTCAAAGCCGGTAAGGCTCTGAAGGATTCGGTCAACAAGTAATCCCACGGTTACCGACCAGAATGAAAGCCAGGTTCGAAATTTTGAGCCTGGCTTCGTTTTTTTTGCTTTCAATTGCCGATGTGTGTTGATATACACGGGCACGATTTGGAGCGGGTGATTAGCTCAGCTGGTTAGAGCATCTCGTTTACACCGAGAGGGTCGGGAGTTCGAATCTCTCATCACCCACCATCCAGGTTCACGATAGGACAAATAGGCATAGCGCGACCGTTTGGCGGCCGCGTTTTTTTATGCCTGTATATCAACTTGCCGGACGATAACTTTTCCGGCCGTCCGTCGTTCCGCGTTTGGATCGGCGTGCCCCATGCCAAGGTTTTTCGCGCATTTGTGCGGGCTGGGGAAGGGGCCGGAAAAATTATTGCCAAAAACTGTTTATGCGGCTTGACAGCACCGCCCCTGTCCAATACAAAACAGCCGTCTTGCGGGGGTGTAGCTCAGTTGGTTAGAGCGTCGGCCTGTCACGCCGAAGGTCGCGGGTTCGAGCCCCGTCACTCTCGCCATTTTCCCGAAAAATACAAAGAAGCCAAGCACGCTGATCGCATCCTTCCCGGATTGGTTGCGGCGGGTTTCTGCATTTCGAATTACGGCGGAATTTTGTTGCCAATTCGGTTTTCTTCCTTATAACCCGTGACTATAATGCTTTTCGTGTGGTAGGAGGGATTGCTGGTCGTCGGGCTGATTTTGGTCCGCACGCAAAGGCAATTTTATATAATGGAAGCCTTGCTCGTAGAATATTTGCCAATTCTGATCTTTCTGGGTCTGGCAATCGGATTGTCGGCAGTCATTGTGATTGCCTCGATGATCGTTGCAGCGCAGCATCCGGACGCCGAGAAACTCTCTCCCTATGAATGCGGTTTCGAGCCGTTCGATGATGCCCGTAACCAGTTTGATGTTCGGTTCTACCTGGTGGCCATCCTGTTCATCATTTTTGATCTGGAAGTGGCATTTCTGTTCCCCTGGTCTATTTCACTGGGTGGGGTTGGATTGTATGGCTTCTGGTCGATGATGGTGTTCCTCGGCATCCTCACGATCGGCTTTATCTATGAATGGAAGAAGGGAGCCCTGGAATGGGAGTGACCTCAGAAAAGATCGGGACTGAAACCCGCCCTGCCGTTCAGGAACAGGACGATTTCTTCCGGAATATAAACCAGGAATTGGATGACAAGGGATTCGTCGTCACCCAAGTGGATAAGCTGGTTAACTGGGCGCGGACCGGGTCTCTCTGGCCGATGACCTTCGGCCTCGCCTGTTGCGCTG
>CEOG01108594.1_pt1 | contig 18316 bp, 17 predicted proteins | sample 530301 | NCBI WGS metagenome assembly CEOG01 (sample SAMEA2619903, study PRJEB7988) | marine metagenome | biome: marine biome (ENVO:00000447); feature: surface water layer (ENVO:00002042); material: "saline water (ENVO:00002010), including plankton (ENVO:xxxxxxxx)" | depth 5 m | reverse complement strand
TCGGAGGCAAGGCGCGTTATGACGTCGGCGAGGGCGGCCGGATTGCCCGGCGCAATTTCGATCAGCCCGTCATTTTTCGGGGCCGGATAGGCATCTGATGCGCGGCTCACGACCACCCGGCCAGAGGCGAGGGACTGGTAGACTTTGTTTGGGATGACCCGCGCTGCCTTGTCGCTTTCCCCGAACACGCCGAGCAGAATATCCGCTTGATGGATGCGGGCGGGCAGGGCGTCATAGGGGAGATAATCCTCGAAGATAATATTCGACTGTCCCTCTGCCGCGCGCGCGCAAGCGGCTTTCAAGGGGCCGTCGCCGAGCAGCACCCAGCGTATCGGTGCGGCACAGAGCTTCGCCGCCTCAACGATAACCCCAGGTGCCTGCAGGCTGATAAAACTGCCATAAAAAAGCGCCTCAACAGGAGCGTTCGCCGGCTTCGCGGAAAGGGGCGCCGGGGCAAACAGCCCTTCCTCCGCCCCCAGGGCGACGACATGCACCCGTTCAGCGGGGAGTTTGAGGGTCGATATGAAAAATTCTGCATGACCCGAAGTATCGGCAAGGATATGATCGGCTTTTGCAAAGAGCGCCTGCTCACCCGCGAGCAGGGATCTCGCCCTGCCGCTGTCCGCCTCGAATTTCTGTCGTTCAAAGACTTGTTTGTCATAGGCAGAGATCATGGGATCGAAGACAAGCGGGACCTTATGAGCCTTTGCAAAGGCTGAGGCCGCAGCCATGTCCCGCTGCCGAAAGGCGGGCAGCCAGACCAGATCGGGGCTTTTAATCTGCCGCAGCGCGGCCTCCAGATGACCAAGGCGACTGACCTTCGGGTGAAAATCCGTGATCCGCCAGCCAAGTCCCTGAAAGGCCTGCCGCAGGATACGGTTGCGGGAGTAGTTCGGATCGAAGCGCCCCCACCAGAGCACAGTTTTCCGCGCCTTTTCCGACGCATTCATGTGGCGAGATCCAGCTCGCCAATCACTCGGTTGAGCGGCAGGTCGGCGAGATTATCCTCGCGCAGCACCCGGACATCGCGCCCGCGCGGGCGGGACATATGTGGATTAGAGGCACGGGAGAATAACACCACCGTCTTGCAGCCGACGGCGGAGATCAGATGCAGGGGGCCCGTATCATTCCCGACCGCCAGCACCGCGCCCGCGCCAAGGGACGCCAGGTCGCCAAGTTCGGTTCTGGCGGAAAGGTCGATGGCGTCGGGGCAGGCATTGCGGATTGTTTCGATGGCCTCCGACTCAGCCTTGCCGCCGATCAGGACAGGCGTGACGCCCTGCGTATTCAGATAGTCTGCCAGTTCGGCAAAACGAATGGCGGGCCAGCGTTTTTCCGGGCGGTGGGCCGATCCGCCGGGCACCAGCAGGGCATAGCGCGGCGGCAGGTCGAACTTTTCGATATCCGTCATCGCCCAGCGGAAATCGGGTGTGGGAACCTCGTTGATACCGGCGACGGCAAGCTGATCCATATGCCGTTCGATCGTATGGACTTTCGTGCGCAGCGGACTGTCATGGGGATGGGAACATCCTTTTGCGATGCCGCTCCATTCCGGTTTTTTCCGCCGCGGGAAAAAGTTGAAATAAGAAGTACTGCGCGTCGAGGTCTGTAAATCATAAACCCGGTCGAAATTTCCGCGCCGTAATTTACGGATCAGCGGGATCAGTTTGGTAAGCTGCCAGAGCTTTGGCCGTTCATCGATCCAGATTTCATCAAAGAGACCGGATTTTTCAAGAAAGGCCGCATAGGGCTTGGTGGTCAGCAGGATGATGCGGGCATCGCCATGATGAACGCGAATGGCCTGAAACGGCCCCTGCGCGAGAATGATATCGCCAAGCGCGCCATGCTTGATGACCAGAATATTCCGTCCTTTTCCTGCCACGTCAGCGCTCCGTCAGCTTCAGCTCGATGCGGCGGTTGCGCAGATAGCCGATTTCATCATCCCGCGGATCAATGGGCTGAAACTCGCCAAAGCCGGTGGCCGCCAGCCGACTGGGCGGAATGCCCTGACTGATCAGGAACTTGGTGACCGACACAGCACGGGCGGTGGACAGCTCCCAGTTGGAGGGAAAGCGCAAGGTGTTGATGGGTTGTTTGTCCGTATGGCCGTCAACACGCAGGATCCAGTCGATATCATCCGGGATATCCTGTGAAATTTCCCGCAAGGTGGCGGCGAATTTGGCCATATCTTCCCGCCCGGCAGGGCCCAGCTCGGCGCTGCCTGCATCGAACAGGACTTCCGACTGGAAAACGAAACGGTCGCCGACAATGCTGATACCGGGCCGGTTTTTCAACACTTCCCGCAGTTTGCCGAAAAATTCGGAGCGATATTGCTGCAGCTCCTGCACCTTGGCGGCAAGAGCCTGATTAAGCCGTTTGCCGAGATCGGCAATCTGCGCCTTCTGCTCGATATCGCGCGTTTCGCTTGCGTCAAGAAGCTGGTTGAGTTTGGCAAGTTCCGCCCGCAGCGCATTGATCTGGGCGTTGAGCGCGGTCACCTGTGCGGTGGCGGCGGCGGAGAGCTCCTCCTCCTCCGTCAGCTTGTCCTGTGTCTGAAGATAGAGTGTCTGCAACTCGGCAAGGCGGGTTTCCCGCTCCTCGATATCCTTCTGGGCCAGATTGGTGCGCTCTTCCTGTTCCGCGAGGCGGCTTTCCAGCTCCTTCGAGCGGTCACGCAAATTACCGATTTCCACATCCCGCTCCGCGATTGTGAGGGCGAGTGTGCCAACCTCTTCTTCAAGGGTCTTGCGGGTTTCCTCAAGGGCGGCAATATCGCGTTTCAGCCGCTCCAGCTCCGCCAGGCTGGCTTTCAGGCTGTCTTCGCTGACCGACAGTTTCTCGTCCTGTTCGGCGCTTTTCTCCTCGGCTTCGCGCAGCAGCACCTGCAGGCGATCGCGATCCTCCTCCGCGGAAAGGGCGCGGCTGGTCAGGGTGTCAAGCTGGATGATCACGCTGTCCCGCTCTTCCTGCACTTTCGTCATATCGAGGTTGAGCTGGGTAATCTGGTTTTCAAGGTCGGCGCTGGTTTTCCGTTCAATGGCAAGCAGATCGGCCAGTTCGTTGACTTGCTGGTTAAGCTTTTCCAGCGCCGCGTCCCGGCCTGAAAGCGCTTGCGAGAGGAAAAACTGCGCCAGAGCGAAGACCACCAGCAGGAAGATGATGACCAGCAGCAGTGTCGTCAGGGCATCGACGAAACCGGGCCATATCTCGTATGGAGCGCGTTGTCCGCGACGTCTACGAGCCATCTGTTACTCCGTTTATCATCTTTTGGCGGCCCGATGTGTCAGCCACGGCGGCTTTCTTCCGCAATGGCGGCGATGGTCCGGGTCAGCAGCTTGATATCGCTGCGGATATCCTGAACCATCTGTTCGCGGCCATCGGCGCTTTCTTCGAGAAGCCGGACCATATGCACATCGAGATTGCGCAGGTGATTGCGGCTTGCCTGATCGAGGCCCGCGCTTTCCGCCGATTTCGCGAGGCGCTCCAGCAGCGGTTTCAGTTCCGTCTGCCCTTCGGCGAGCTTGACCAGCAGGTCCTGCTCGGTACGCATCTGGTCGGTCAGCGCCGCCAGCCGTTCGCTGAGATTGATGAGGGAATTTTCGGCGGAACCCCGCTTGTCCTCATTGCGGGCGAGGGTGCGTTGCAGATTGTTGAGGCTTTCCGCCGTCTGTTCCAGCAGGGCCTGAACATAGATCGGCACACTCTGATCGCCCTCGGAAAGGGTCACCGGGCTGCTGCTGGTGAAGCGGGTGAGGGAGCCGAGCCATTCCTCCAGATCGCCATAGAAGCGGTTCTGCGCCTGTCCGGCCTGCATATCGAGGAAGCCGAGGATCAGGGAGCCGGAGAGCCCGAACAGGGAGGAGGAAAAGGCAATCGCCATGCCGGAAAGGGGCTTTTCAAGACCGCCTTTCAGATCATCGAAGATACGGGCGAAATCCTCCCCGCCGCCGACATTGAGCGCGGAAATGGTGTTGCCGATCGAGCTCACCGTTTCCAGCAATCCCCAGAAGGTGCCGAGCAGGCCAAGAAAGACCAGCACATTGATGAGATAGCGCGAGATATCGCGGCCTTCCTCCATCCGCGCGCCGATACTGTCGAGCAGGGTGTTCATGGTGACCGTATTCAGGCGCACCGGTCCGCGGCTTTCACTGAATATGGACGACAGCGGCGCCAACAGGCGCGGCGGGCGCGCCGTCGGCTGGCTGGAATCGAGCCGTCGGAGGCCATGCGTCCAGTTGATCTCCCCCGACAGCATAAGGACCTGACGGAAGATGAAGGCGATGCCGAACAGCAGCACCAGGATGATCAGCCCGTTCAGTAACTTGTTTGCAAGAAAGGCGGATTGTATCTGGGGAAAGAGAAAGGCGGCGATGGCAAGGGCGACGCCGACAAAGATGGTCATCCGGATCAGATAACGGCGCGGTTTCTTGATATTGGGCGTTCCGGCCAGATTATGGGTTTCGACGTGGCTGTAATTTGACATGGTCACCGTGTAATCAGTAGAAGGTCAACGCGGTTGGGTGGGCCGTCGCCCTGCGGCTCCCCAAGGGCCCGCACCTCGATCTGTGTGTTATCGACGCCGAGCTCCATGAGACGGGCCCGTACAGCCAGCGCCCGGCCGAGCGAGAGGCGCCGGGCTGCGCTGACACTGCCACCGGTCCCATAGGCGAGAAGTTGGATATTTTCCCGCGCGCCGCCCGATATCTGACGGGCGAGGGTCTCCAGCGTTCCTTGCGCCTCACCGGTGAGTTCCGTCGCGCCATCGGCAAACAGGATGCGGGTCAGGCTGTCCGATGTCACTGTGGCGGGGGTCGAACTGCCGGGTGCGGCGGTGGCATCGGGGGAGATCGCGGCGACGGTCATCTCTTCGGAGGCGGGGCGTTCCGTTGCCGCATCAGCGGGCTTTGCGATCTGCGCAGCGCCTGTGTCATCGGTTGCCGTCTGGGGTTCGGTAATCTTTTCCGCTTCTTTCTCGGCTTTCGCAAGCGAAGCGCTGGTTTCCATGGCCGCGCTTTGCGGCGGTGTCGGTATTGCCGTTTTCTGCTCCGTCACTCCGGCTGTCTCTGAGGCGGCTTGCGGCGGCGTAGGAGGAGGAGCCACATCGGCCGCCGCGTTTTCGGCAGCGTTGCTGGCAGGGGACGGGGCATCCTCCATAGATGGGCTGGCTGACTTCTCGGCGCTGGCAAGCGGTTTCGCATCGGCGGTTTGGGATGGCGGGGGTGTCGGGACTTGCGGCGCGGCCGTTTCCGGCAATGCAAGAGACGGCTTGACAAGCGGCGTCACGATTTTTTGCGCCGGTTTCGGCGGTTGCAGATCAGGCGGGGTCAGGATGATCACTGTCTCGCCGTCCATGACCCGGATGGGTTGCCGGTCCGCGGAGGCACCGGAATTCAGAACATGAAGGTTGACTTCAACGGGGGAGCGGGATGTCTCCTGCGTCGTCGCACTGCTCGCGGCGGACGCAAAAATCAGAGGGACGAGCAGGGAAAGAGGAAATAAAGTCGCCGTAAAACTGGTCATTGGCTCCCTCCAATTCTCCTCATGCAAATCACAACTGAACTGTCAAACGTGCCGCAAGCGTTGCAGGCCGCCCCAGAAACGGACAATATACTGGCGTTTCCCTTTGGGCATAGCACCATAACTTAGCGCGTCGCCTGCCACAATCCTTTAGTTTTATATGGGGCTATCGTCTGGAGATACAATTAGCGTGAGGTTTCACGGTCCCCACGGGGAAGACAGGAGCCGACATCCAGAAACGCGATGCGCCTTACTGAATGCCGGAGCACCTGGGTCTGACGCTAGACGTAGTCCGCGTCGCCCATCTCGACGACGCATTTGCCGTCAACCTGACGATTGATCACGGCGTCCAACGCGTCGTTGAACCGTTCCAGCGGGAAGCGTGCGCCGACTTCGGGGTTGATCTTACCTTGCGAATAGAGTTTCAGCACACCGTTCGCCATTTCATCGAGCGCGTCAATATACTGCGCCCGGCTGCCACCCGGCGACCAACCGAAGAAATGACCGAGGTTGAAGCCCATGGCGGACGCGTTTTTCAGCAGCAGCGTATTGGCCGCGATATTCGGAATTTCGCCGCAGGCATAGCCGATGGTGAGCAGGCGGCCTTCCCACGCCAGCGTGCGGATCGACTGGATCGTCACATCGCCGCCGATGCTGTCATAGACCACATTGACGCCCTTGCCATTGGTGAGATCCATGACGACATCGCGGAATTTTTCCCTGCGATGGTCGATAACATGATCCGCGCCATGGCGCTTGGCGGTCTCACAATGCTTTTCCCCGCCTGCAACGGCAATGACAGTGGCGCCCATGGCCTTGCCGATCTCGACAGCGGCCATGCCGACGGCACCGGCCGCACCATGCACCAGCAGGGTTTCCCCGGCCTGCAGGTTGGCCCGGCGGGTCAGCGCGCCATAGGAGGTGTTGTAGGAAGTAATGATCGCGGACCCAACGCCGAAATCCATATCTTTTGGGATGACGAAGCAGGAGACTTCGGGGATTTTGCTAAACCCGGCGGCGCCGCTGTCATCAACGCTGCACATCACATGATCGCCGACCTTGACGCGGGTGATGTTTTTGCCGACGGCATGGACGATCCCGGCCGCTTCCGGCGCGGGAATATAGGGGAGCGGGGCCTTGCGCTGATACTTCCCGGCGATATTGAGAGAGGCGGCGAAGCTCACCCCGGCGGCCTTGTTCCGGACGATAACGTCATCGGGGCCGGGCTCGGGATTGGGAAGGGTTTCCAGTTTGGCCACGTCCTTGTAATGGCCGAATTCGCGAACGACTATTGCGCGCATGTCACGTTGATCCTGACTTGTTCTTGTTGAAAAACCTGATAAAAATCACGCCTACTATAATCAAGCGCGGCCTGATAACAAGTCAAGATACGGAAAAACTAGCGGCCGAGGCGGAGTTTGCGGAATATTTCCAGCATAGCGCTGTTGATGCCGGAATTTGTCGCGAGAATATCGCCTTTTTCAAGCATCTTCTCCCCGCCGTCGATCTGCGAGACAAGTGCGCCGGCCTCGCGGGCGATGATGATGCCCGCCGCGATGTCCCATTCCTGCAAATTCCGTTCCCAGAAGCCGTCATAGCGTCCGGCCGCAACATAGGCGAGATCAAGGGAGGCCGCGCCGAAACGGCGGACGCCTGCGGACATATCCATAACCTGTTCCAGTTCTTGCAGGAATTTGCCGTGATCGGCCTTGCCGACAAAGGGGATGCCGGTGGCAAAAATGCATTCGGTCATCCGGGTGCGGCTGGAAACGCGCAGACGGCGGTCATTCATATAGGCGCTGCCGCCCTTTTCGGCCCAGAACAACTCGTCCTTTACCGGATCGAGAATAATGCCAGCCGTGATTTCCTTGCCTGTCTTGATGGCGATGGAGATGGCGAAATGGGGCAGGCCGTGCAGGAAGTTCGTCGTCCCGTCCAGCGGGTCGATCACCCAGTAATGCAGGCCGTCTTTCGCCTTGATGGCGCCGCCTTCTTCGGTGATGAAACCGAAATCGGGGCGCAGGCGGGAGAGTTCTTCCTTGAGGGTTGCTTCGGCGCTCAAATCCGCCTGGGTGACGAAATCAGCCGGACCTTTTTTAGAGACCTGAAGATGCTCGACCTCGTTGAAGTCGCGAAGAAGCTTGCGTGCCGCCTTGCGGGCGGCCAACTCCATTGCGTTGATATCCGCAGATTTTCTCGCCATAGGTCCAGCCTTGTTTAAGTGTCGGAAACGGGGGAATGAGCCCGGTGCTCAGTCCGCCCGCTTGAGATACTCGTATGTTTCCGTGTTGACAACGATTTTCTCGCCGACGCCGCAGAAGGGCGGCACCATGACGCGAACACCGTTTTCCATGATCGCAGGTTTGTAGGAGGAGGCGGCCGTCTGGCCTTTCACCGTCGGTTCCGTCTCGGATATCTCCAGAATTACCTGTTCAGGCAGAATGACGTTGAGCGGGCTGTCCTCATGAAATTCGATTTCCACGTCCATGCCGTCTTTGAGAAACGCCGTGCGCTCGCCAATCATATCTCTGGCGATGGAGACCTGCTCGTAGCTGGCGGTATCCATAAAGGTCAGCATATCGCCATCTTCAAACAGGAACTGGTGCGGCTTCTGTTCCAGGCGCACCTTCTCCACGGATTCGGAGGAGCGGAAACGCTCGTTAAGCTTGGTGCCGTCGCGCAGATTCTTGAGTTCCACCTGCAAATAGGCGCCGCCTTTGCCGGGCTGGGTATGTTGGATTTTTACGGCGACCCAAAGCCCGCCCTTATGTTCGATCACATTTCCGGGGCGGATCGCATTTCCGTTAATTTTCATGGTTGTCTTGCTCTTTAAAAAAATCTGGCGGGAAACTATCAGCTTGTCATCACCTTATCAATCACCAGATTGAAGGCTTTGACCGCTTCTGCGGGCCCTTTGTCGTAATTCCATACCCCGCCGCCCACGGCGAGGAAGTCTGCACCACTGTGCAGCAGGGGTTCGCAATTCTCGACGGTGATGCCACCGATGGCGACGGACGGGATGGTGGCGACATCGCTCCACCATTTGAGAATTTCCGGATCCGCCGCGGTCGTATCCGATTTCGTGCCGGACGGATAAAAGGCGCCGAAGGCCACATAGTCGGCTCCCGCCTCACCTGCGGTCATGGCGAAATGCCGGGAATTCTTGCAGGTCACGCCAATGATCGCATCGGGGCCGAGCATCTCCCGCGCCTGCTGATAGGGCATGTCATCCTGCCCGACATGGACGCCGTCGGCGACCAGTGTCCGGGCCAACTCGACATTGTCATTGAGGAGGAAGGCGACATCCGCCGCCATAGCAATCGGCATCAGCCGCCGGACTGCGGCAATGATTTCTGCGTCCGGCCGGTCTTTCAGCCGGAGCTGGAAACAGGCGACATCGCCCCCGGAAAGGGCTTCGCGAAACGCCTTCTCAAACGTATCGAGATCAAAAGTCGCCGGTGAGATAAGATAGAGGCGGGGACGCTCCCGTCCGGTGTTCGCTGCCGTCCCCATGCCGTTTTATTCCATATCCGTATTGTATTCGCCATCGCGGGCGGCGCTGGTGAGCTTGGCACGATGAAGGAAGGCGTCTTGCGCTGCACTGACATTTTCCGCCTTGCCCTGCCAGGTGGCAAGAGCGGAGGCCTGTAAGGCGCGGCCGAAGGAATAGCTGATTTCCCAGGGATGCTTGCCCATCTGGTTCATGGCGTTGAGATGTTCTGTCGCCTGTTTCTCGCTCTGTCCGCCGGAGAGGAAAACAATTCCCGGCACGGCGGCGGGCACCGTCTGCTCAAAGCAATACATGGTTTTGGAGGCGACTTCCTCCACATCAGCCTGAACGGGGCAGTCACTGCCGGAGATGACCATGTTGGGCTTCAGCAGCATCTGCTCCAGCACGACACGCTGTTTGTAAAGCTCGTCAAACACGGTTTTGAGCGCGGTTTCGGTGACGGCATAGCACTCATCGATATCGTGATCGCCATCCATCAGAACTTCCGGCTCGACAATCGGCACCAGACCGGCTTCCTGACAGAGGGCGGCATAGCGGGCGAGGGCATGGGCGTTCACATTGATGCAATATTCGCTCGGGTTGCCATTGCCGATGGAGATGACAGCACGCCATTTGGCGAAGCGCGCGCCGAGCTGGCGATATTCGTTGAGACGCTCCCGCAGGCCGTCCAGCCCTTCGGTCACCAGCTCCCCGTCGGCAAAGGCGAGGGGCTTTGCGCCCGTATCCACCTTGATCCCCGGAATAATGCCCTGATCCATCATCAGCCGGACAAGCGGGCGTCCGTCCTTCGCCGTCTGGCGGAGGGTTTCATCATAAAGGATAGCGCCGCTGATATAATCGCCAACGCCCTTGGCGGAGAACAGAAGCTCGCGATAATCGCGGCGGGAATCGGCCGTGCTGACAGTGTTGATCGTGTCAAAACGCTTTTTGATCGTCCCGGTGCTTTCATCCGCGGCGAGGATCCCCTTGCTGGGGGCCACAAGCGCGAGTGCGATATCTTCAAGTTCCAGATCGTCCATAGTTATTCTCCCGTGTTAAGGGTTGTCAGCGGGTCAGGGCGGCAACGCCTGGAAGGGTTTTACCTTCCATCCATTCAAGGAACGCACCGCCCGCCGTTGAAATATAGGTGAGGCTTTCCGTGACGCCGGCCTTGGCGAGGGCGGAAACCGTATCGCCGCCACCGGCGACAGAGATCAGCTTGCCCGCTTTCGTCAGCTTTTCAACCTCTTTCGCAATAGCAATGGTGCCATCGCCGAACGGATCAATCTCAAACGCGCCGAGCGGTCCGTTCCAGATCAGCGTCTTGACAGAGGCGAGGCGGTCTTTCAGGAGGGCAACGGATTCCGGTGCCACATCGAGGATCATCTCATCCGCCGCCACATCGGCAACGCTGGCGGCGCGGTTAGCCGCTCCGGCCTTGAATTCCTTTGACAGAACCACATGATCGGGCAGCAGGATATCGCAGCCGACTTTCTCCGCCTTGGTGAGAATTTCAGAAGCCGTCTCCGCCAGATCATGCTCGCACAGGGACGCGCCGACATTGACGCCCTTGGCGTTCAGGAAGGTATTGGCCATGCCGCCGCCAATCAGCAGGACATCGACCTTTTCGATCAGGTTGAAAAGCAGGTCCAGCTTGCTGGAGATTTTGGCGCCGCCAACAATCGCCATGACCGGTCGGGCCGGCTTCTCAAGAGCCTTCGAAAGCGCCGTCAGCTCTGCCTCCATATTCCGGCCGGCATAGGCGGGCAGGAGATGGGCAATCGCCTCGGTCGAGGCATGAGCACGGTGGGAGCAGGAGAAGGCGTCATTGACATAGACATCGCCTGCGGCGGCGAGAGCCTTTGCAAAATCCGCATCATTCTTTTCTTCGCCCGCATGGAAGCGGACATTTTCTGCGAGCAGAATATCGCCGGGCTGTGCCGCCGCGACGGCCTCCGCCACGGAACTGCCGATGCAATCATCAATGAAGGTGACTGGCCGTTTGATATGGGAAGACAACCCGTCCGCAATGGGACGGAGCGACATGTCGGGAACCACTTTTCCCTTGGGCCGTCCGAAATGGCTGAGCAGCAGGACCTTCGCGCCCTTGTCCGACAGCTCGGTCAGGGTCGGAAGGATACGGTCAATCCGGGTGAAGTCGGAGATTTTTCCCCCTTCGATCGGCACGTTCAGATCGACGCGGGCAATCACAGTCTTGCCGCCCGCGTCCAGATCATCAAGCGTTTTGAAGTCAGCCATCATGTCACTCCGTCGGATGCCGAATTAACCGGCGTTCGCCATGGCGATTGCGGTGTCGCTCATCCGGTTGGAGAATCCCCATTCGTTATCGTACCAGCTCAGGACACGGACAAAGGTTCCGTCAATCACCTGCGTCTGGGTCAGATCGAAGGTGGAGGAGGCCGGGGCGTGGTTGAAGTCGATGGAGACGACCGGATCGCTGTTGACAGCAAGAACGCCTTTCAGGCGACCGTTGGCAGCCTTGGTAATCGCGGCGTTGATCTCTTCCGCAGATGTGGAGCGACCGGCAACGAAGGTGAGGTCGATCATCGAGACATTCGGTGTCGGCACACGGACCGAGGTGCCATCGAGCTTGCCCGCCAGTTCCGGCAGAACGAGGCCAACAGCCTTGGCCGCACCGGTGGAGGTCGGGATCATCGACATGGCCGCCGCACGGGCCCGGCGCAGATCGCTATGCAGGGTGTCGAGAACCGGCTGATCGCCTGTATAGGCATGAACCGTCGTCATGAAGCCATGAACCAGCCCGACGCTTTCGTTGAGAACCTGCGCGACCGGAGCGAGGCAGTTGGTGGTGCAGGAGGCGTTGGAAACAACCGTGTGTTCTTTCTTCAGCTTGTCATGGTTGACGCCGTAAACGACGGTCAGGTCAACATCGGTGCCGGGGGCGGAGATGAGAACCTTCTTTGCGCCTGCTTCCAGATGCTTGGCGGCCGCGTCGCGCTTGGTGAAGATGCCGGTGCATTCGAAAGCGATATCAACGCCGAGCTTGCCCCAGGGCAGATCGGCCGGATTGCGTTCTGCGGACACCTTGATCGGGCCGCGGCCAAGATCAATTGTGTCGCCATCGACAGTCACGGTGCCGGGGTAGCGGCCATGCACGCTGTCATATTTCAGCAGGTGGGCATTGGCGTCAACGGAGCCGAGGTCATTGATGCCGACAACCTCGATATCCGTGCGGCCTGATTCATAAATCGCCCGCAAAATATTCCGCCCAATGCGGCCAAATCCGTTAATTGCAACACGAACAGTCATTTTTCTTTACTCCTGATTCCCGAATTACGCCGCGCCCGCGACGCCTGTCTTCAAAATTAAAAGCCTGTTTAAAGTCTCTTTTTTGCCGCAGCAACGAGTGCCTCGGCGGTAATGCCAAAATGCGTATACAGCTCCCCCGCCGGAGCGGAGGCGCCAAAGCTGTCGATGCCGACGAAGCCACCCGCCTCGCCGGTGAATCTTTCCCAACCCATGGAGCAACCTGCCTCGATGGCGATGCGCACAGTATCGGGACGAATGGTTTCTTTTTTGTAAGCAGCGTCCTGTTTTTCAAACAATTCCCAGCAGGGAACCGAGACGACGCGGGTGCCGATACCATCATTTTCCAGTTTTTTCTGGGCGGTGAGGGCAAGGCCAACCTCCGATCCGGTGGCGAACAGGGTGACTTGCGCCTCCAGATTGGCAGGGGAGAGCTCATAAGCGCCAAGGGCGCAGAGATTGTCCGCCGTATGGGTCTTGCGCACCAGGTCAAGATTCTGGCGGCTCAGTGACAGGATCGACGGTGTGGACTTCGCTTGCAGGGCAAGTTGCCAGCATTCCATCGTTTCGATCGCGTCGGCAGGGCGGAAAACATTGACGTTCGGCATCGCCCGGAGGGAGGCCAGATGCTCGACCGGCTGATGGGTCGGGCCATCCTCGCCAAGGCCGATGGAATCATGGGTCATGACATAGATCACCCGCTGCTCCATCAGGGCGGACAGGCGGATCGCCGGACGGGCATAGTCGGTAAAGACCATGAAGGTGCCGCCATAGGGGATAAAGCCCCGATGCAGCGCCATGCCGTTCATGAAGGCGGCCATGCCGAATTCGCGCACGCCGTAATAGACATACCGGCCCGAGAAATCATCAGCCGAAACAGGCTGCATCTGCGGCGTCAGGGTCAGGTTGGAGCCGGTCAGGTCCGCCGAACCGCCGATGGTGGTGGGCAGATGGTCGTTGATGACCTTGAGGGCCTCCTGGCTGGATTTACGGGTTGCCCAGTTCGGGGCCTCTTCGGAAATGCGGCGCTTATACTCCAGAATGGCATCTTCCAGATCCGCTGGCAGGCTGCCGCTTAGGGCAGACTTGAAGGCTGCCTGTTGATCAGCAGGAAGGGCGTCGAGAGCATTTTCCCAGGCAACGGAGTGCCGGGCGCCTTTGGTTCCCACTGTCCGCCATTTGTCGAGAATGGCCGTGGGAATCTCGAAGGGTGGGTAGGGCCAGCCCAGTTCCTTGCGGGCAAGGGCGATTTCCTCATCGCCAAGGGGAGCGCCATGAACGCCTGATGTCCCCTGCTTGTTGGGCGCGCCGAAGCCGATGGTGGTGCGGCAGGCGATCAACGTTGGCTTGTCGCTCTCGCGGGCCAGATGAATGGCTTTCTCAATCTGTTCGGCGTTATGGCCGTCAACCGCATGGAAGTCCCAGCCGGCCGCCTCGAACCGGCGTTCCTGATTTTCGGAGACCGCCAGGTTGGTCGCGCCGTCGATGGAGATGGAATTATCGTCCCATAGCACGATCAGCTTGTTCAGCTTGAGATGCCCGGCGAAGGAAATCGCCTCCTGGCTGATCCCTTCCATCAGGCAGCCGTCCCCGGCAATCACATAGGTGTAATGATCGACGACATCCTTAAAGCGCGCCGCCTGCAACCGTTCGGCAAGCGCCATGCCGACGGACATGGCAAGTCCCTGACCGAGCGGACCGGTGGTGGTTTCAATGCCGCCCGCATGGCCATATTCCGGGTGGCCGGCGGTTTTCGCGCCAAGCTGGCGGAAATTCTTGATTTCCTCTAGCGTCATATCCTTGTAGCCGGTGAGATAGAGCAGGGAATAGAGGAGCATCGAGCCATGACCGGCGGACAGGACAAAGCGGTCCCGATCCGGCCAGTCAGGTTTTGCCGGATCGAATTTCAGAAATTTGGAGAAGAGGACGGTGGCGACATCAGCCATTCCCATCGGCATGCCGGGATGGCCGGAGTTGGCGGCCTGGACGGCGTCCATGGACAGGGCGCGGATGGCGTTGGCCATGTCGTTATGCTGGGTCGGGTTCGGCGATGACTTGGGCCCGTTTGTATTCATACCTGGTTCTTCTCCATCCACCACCATTCCGCGCGTTCCGCAGGCTGCGGAAACAGAGACTGGCGCATCAGTTTGCGCTGTCGGAGTGCTGGCGCCCTGTATTCGGGTCTGTTGCAAAAAAAATCATGCGAAAACGTCAGGTCATCCCGGCCCGGATCTCCGTTCATGATCGGGAAGGGAGAACGCATTGAAATGCGAAGCCGGAGGGCTGCCCTGTCGGGTTCGGGGGGAAGATGCCGCCCAAACATCTGCGCGTCAACCGCTTAGTGCAGGAAACAGGCGGGAAACCCCTAAAAAATGGCGCAAGCAATTGGGTTGACGAGTCTCGGGCCATGATCGTATTGTCCCGATTGATGGTTTTCCGGAAACTGGCCTTGTTCAGCGCCGAATAGTCGGAAGGGGAAGATGGGAAACAGCGAATCGAGAATGGACGCGGCAATCGCACGGCTGGAAAAGGCCGCAAGTGAAATTGCGCGGGAACGCCAGCAGGGCCGCCATGAGATGAAAGCCGCCGCGGTGAGTTCCGATCTGGCGGCGGAAAACGCTGCTCTCAAGGCCGAACTGGAGGCCCTGCGCGGCAAATATGAAGCGCTTAAGAAAAAGACCGAAGCCGTCTCGGGCCGTCTCGACCGGTCAATTGATCAACTCAGCCTGATATTGGAGCAATGAAATGGGATCGGTAACAGTTAATGTAAACGGTCGCGCCTATCCCATCGTCTGCGGCGATGGCGAGGAACAGCATCTTGAGTATCTTGCGGAGTTCGTTGACAAGAAGGTCCTCGACCTCAACAACTCTGTCCGCAATGCGAGCGAGGGACAGCTTCTGCTGATGGCCTGCCTGCTGATCGCCGATGATCTGTCGCAGGCCTATGAAACGATCGAGCAACTCCGTGACGAGACAGAGCAGAAGGATGCCTCGGCAGCGCCGCAACAGGATTGGGCGGAAAAGCTGGAAGCTATTGCACAACGGCTCGAAAATGCTTAAATGAACGCTGCTGCACTGGCTTGTGCGTTTGGCAACTGATATCCTGGGGCCAATAACGAAATCTAGGGAGCCGTTCCCTGATTGGACCGTGGTCCGGATATATCGGCACCCACCTGACTTGTCAGGCCACAGAGATTTCCACCTGCCGACGGCTATGCTGGTGCAGCACTCTTTGCAAATCTTCTCTACATATCCCGTCATTTAGGCTACCGGAGATCCGAGGCATGCCTGGCGCGGCGGTATTGAAGCCCCGGCTTGCCTTTGCCGCAAGAGGCGATAGACTGCAAGTTCAACTAACAAAAACAAGGAAACTGACGTGAAAGTCCTGTATCTGGGCGACGTGGTGGGACGGCCGGGTCGCGATGTCGTTATTGAACGTCTGCCGGAAATCCGCGAGCGGCTGGCGCCTGATTTTATTGTTGTCAATGGCGAGAATTCGGCGGGCGGCTTCGGCATGACGGAGAAAATCGCGGAGGAGTTCTTCGCGGCCGGTACCGACTGCATCGTGCTTGGCAATCACAGCTTTGATCAGAAGGAGATCATGCCGGTTCTGGAGCGGGACGGGCGCATCCTGCGGCCTGCCAACTATCCGAAGGATACGCCGGGCAAGGGCATCGGGGCCTTCAAAACCCGGCGCGGCAAGACCATTCTTGTTATTCAGCTCATGGGGCGGCTGTTCATGGATCCGCTGGATGATCCCTTTGCCATGATCGAACAGCAGCTTTCCGGCAATCCGCTGGGACGCAAATATGATTTCATCCTTGTCGATCTGCATGCCGAGGCGACGTCTGAGAAAATGGCGATGGGGCAGTTCTGCGATGGCCGCGTTTCCATGGTTGTCGGCAGCCATACCCATGTGCCGACGGCGGATGCGCAGATCCTGCCCAAAGGGACGGCGTATCAGACGGATGCGGGGATGTGCGGCGATTATGATTCCGTTATCGGCATGGATAAGGAGGAGCCGCTGCGCCGTTTTATCCGCAAGATACCGGCCGGGCGTTTTACACCGGCGGCGGGGCCGGGCACGGCCTGCGGCGTGTTTGTGGTGAGCGATGATAAAACCGGTCTTGCCAGTTCTATTTCCCCGCTTCGCATTGGTGGGCGTCTGATGGAGATCTGGCCATCTGTCACATAACCGCGCCCTTTTGCAAAAAGGGGATGCGGGCGAACGGCGGATCGGTTAAAAACGGGCAAACCAGAATTTTTACCGGGATCAAGAGTTACCTATGGCAGGACATTCACAATTTAAGAACATCATGCATCGCAAGGGCGCGCAGGACAAAAAGCGCGCCAAGATTTTCGCCAAGCATATTCGCGAACTGACCGTCGCGGCGAAATCCGGACTGCCTGATCCCGCCATGAACCCGCGCCTGCGCAGTGCCATGGCTGCCGCCCGCGCTGACAATATGCCCAATGACAATATCGACCGGGCGATCAAGCGCGCCTCCGGCGAGGCGGGGGCGGAAAACTATGAGGAAATGCGTTATGAGGGCTATGGCCCCGGTGGCGTTGCCGTCATTGTTGAAACGCTGACCGACAACCGCAACCGCACCGCCGCCGATGTGCGCGCCGCTTTTACTAAGGCGGGGGGATCAATGGGGGAGACGGGGTCCGTTTCCTTCATGTTTGACCGGATCGGGCAGGTGATCTACGCGGCCGAAGGGATTGACGCCGATATGATGTTCGAGGCGGCGCTGGAAGCCGGAGCCGAAAATGTCGAGAGTGATGCGCAGATCCATGAAATCACCTGCGCCATGGAAGATTTCAACGAAGTGCGTGAAGCGCTGGAGCAGAAATTCGGCGCGCCGCAGGAAGCCGGGATTGTCTGGAAGCCGCAGAACAGTATCCCGGTAGAGACCGAGGATCTGGCCAATTCGATTTTCAAGCTGGTGGATGTGCTCGAAGATCATGACGATGTGCAGAAGGTGTCGGCCAATTTCGATATTCCGGAAGAAATCATGGAGAAGCTGGGCGGTTAGGTCCGCCTGAAAGGACTGCTGTTAAATCATGCGTTTACTGGGGCTGGATCCGGGTCTTCGCCATACCGGTTGGGGGATCATCGAGGCAGAGGGGAATACCCTCCGGCATCTGGCCAATGGCGCGATTTCCTCGGATGGATCGGGCAATCTGTCTGAACGGCTGGTGGAGCTGTACAACGGCATAGAGGGCGTCATCCGGGATTGGCAGCCCCAGGAAGCAGCAGTGGAGGAAACTTTCGTCAACAAGAACCCGGTTTCGACCCTGAAACTCGGCCAGGCCCGCGGCATCGCGCTGCTGGTGCCCGCGCTGCATGGGCTGACGGTCGAGGAATATGCCCCCAACAAGATCAAGAAATCCGTTGTCGGGGCGGGCCATGCAGGGAAGGAGCAGATCCATGCCATGGTCGGCATGTTGCTGCCCGGCTGCGTGATTGCCAATGAACATGCGGCGGACGCTTTGGCGGTCGCCATCTGTCATGCCCATTATGCGAGCAGTAACCGCAATCTCAAAAAAGCCACCATGATGGCGGGACGGGCGTCATGATCGCACGGCTGACCGGCAAACTCGACAGCGCAGGCGAGGACTGGGTGATCCTCGATGTCGGCGGGGTCGGCTATCTGGTGTTCTGTTCGGCTCGCACCCTTCGCAGCATGCCGGAGGTGGGGGGCGTTGTATCGCTGCATATCGAAACCCATGTGCGGGAGGATCATATCCATCTCTATGGCTTCGATGGCGCGGCGGAGCGGGCGTGGTTCACACTCCTGCAAACCGTGCAGGGGGTGGGCGCGAAGGTCGCGCTCGCTATTCTTTCTCTCTACAGCGGGGACGAGCTGACGCAGATCGTCGCGGCGGGCGACAAGACGGCACTGACACGGGTGTCGGGCATAGGGCCGAAAGTGGCCGGACGTATCACGGCGGAATTGAAAGACAAGGTAGCGAAAATGAACCTCGGTCCTGTCGCCTTCGCGGCCGCGACGGGGG
>CEOG01017084.1_pt1 | contig 18361 bp, 16 predicted proteins | sample 530301 | NCBI WGS metagenome assembly CEOG01 (sample SAMEA2619903, study PRJEB7988) | marine metagenome | biome: marine biome (ENVO:00000447); feature: surface water layer (ENVO:00002042); material: "saline water (ENVO:00002010), including plankton (ENVO:xxxxxxxx)" | depth 5 m | reverse complement strand
CGCCGCCTGAGGTACCGGCCCGTAAAATCCGAAGCGGGTATTCATGGAGGCCGGGAGATACACAGGTTCAACACGGAACAGAACCACTGCATGGTGCACTGATTTGTGGCAGGCCTGATCCAGAATGACCTTGCCGCCGGCGCCGACAATCTGCTGCAGGATCACTTTGTTCGCTGTGGAGGTGCCGTTGGTCACGAAGAAGGTGTGCCTGGCGCCGAAGGCCTCGGCCGCCAGCGCCTGCGCTTCCTGAATCACACTGTGCGGCTCCAGCAGGGAGTCCAGCGTCTGCACGGATACCGACAGGTCGGTGTTGAATATGTGCTCACCCATCAACTCATAAAAATCAGCCACCCATGGGCTGTCGCGCAGGCTGTCACCGCCGGAATGACCGGGCGTATGCCAGGCATCCTTAGCGCTGTAGACGTAGTCACGCAGGGTATCTGCGAAGGGTGTACGCGCACGACGCTGCAGCGCAGACACGACCTGCCGGAACAAATGTGCCGGTTTGGTATCCTCACGGTGCAGCAGTTCTGCAGCGAGCGCATCAGGGCAGGTATCGCCCTCGGGCATCAGGAAAATATCCACCTCTGGACGCCGTGCGGCAAGCGCAGGCAGTATGGTCGCGCTATCGGGCAGCGTTTTCGCATCCACCACCAGAGCCTGCAGCAGCCCGTCGTCCCGAGCAAGTTGCAAAACCCCCGCACCGGTCGCCACGGCAAGAAACTGGAAATCGCAGTACGGAGGACGCCGCTCGAGGGCAGCACAAGCGGTTAATTCGGCTACCCAGCGGGCCGCAAACACGTCATCGCCGCTGACAATGGCAACGTGAACCCGGGGTTCTCGCATGACACCCGACCTGTAGTGTGTGTTCAGCCTGGGGCCTTCCGGTACGCTGCGGGATCGAGCCGGCGCATCTCGGCTTCAATCCAGCGCTCTACCTCATCCATCAGCTCACCCGGGTCACGGTCCAACGCTGAAACAGGTGTACCAATCGACACGTCAATCACACCCGGGATAAACGAAAAAGTTCGCCGCGGCCAGCAGCGCCCGGAGGTCACCGCTATGGGAATAACGCTGGCACCGGTGGCCACCGCGAGACGCGTGGCGCCACTCTTGTACTGACCTTTGCTGCCACGGGCCGTGCGCGTGCCTTCCGGGAACATGATGACCCACTTGCCCCGGTCCATCAGCTCCCTGCCCTGCGCTGCAACTTTGCTCCAGGCCTCAGAGCGCTTGCTGCGGTCAATATGCACCATTTTCAAGCGAGCCAGGCACCAGCCAAAAACGGGGATGTAGAGCAGTTCTTTTTTGAACACATAGGCCAGCGGATGCGGCGTCATGCTGGGAAAGAAAAACGTTTCCCAGGTCGACTGATGCTTGGGGCACAGCACGATCCGACGCATGTCATCTGCCGCTGGCAGGTTCTCAATGCCATGGATGCGGTACTGCACACCGGCAACAATCCGTGCCACCTCGATTACGCCACGCAGCCAGGGCACGGCAAACCACCACCAGAGCCGGGTGTCGTTCACGAACACCGACATGATCACCAGCGCCAATCCGCAGGGAATCACCGTGACCACCATCCACAGGAATACCAGCAGGGAGCGCAGCGCGTTCACAGCTCGCCGCCCTCCGCAACGGGCACGCCCGCGCTGGCGAGGAATTCCGCGACATTGGCGAAGGCCTCTTCGGCCTCGTCCAGTTCGGGTGTAAACATCTGCCACACATGGACCATGTGTGGCCAGGTTTGCAGCACCACCAGTGAACCGGCTTCTTCGGCGCGGGCCGCATAACGGCGCGAGTCATCCAGCAGCATCTCCTGCTCGCTGACCTGCAGCAGGGTCGGCGGCAGTCCGGCCAGATTTCCGCGCAGCGGCGACACGTCCGGGTGCGAGGGCGGCAGGCGGTTGGTAAACCAGGTGACCCACAGCAACAGCAACGCAGGAACTTTCGCCATCCAACTGAACATGGGGCCCAGCATGGGATCGGTGGCGAGGTTGCTGCGCAAACTGCCACTGCTCATCGTCACGTCCGTGGAAGGCGAGAACCCGATGGCGACATCGGCCTGACGCAAACCCTCGTCGCGAATCCACGCAATCAGTCCCAGGGTCAGACTACCACCGGCGGAGTCGCCGCCCACCATTGCGTAATCCAGCGGGGCGGGGCCATCGGGCCCATTTTTCACCAGCCAGCGCCAGGCATTACGGCAGTCGTGAATCCCATCCATACGCCTGTGCTCCGGGAGCAATCGGTAGTCCAGCGAAAACACAGCCGCCCCCGTCAAGCGTGCCAGTCGATCGGTAATTGCCCGGTGGCTCAGGGGACTGCCAGCGATCCACGCGCCGCCGTGGATGTACAGGAAGCGACGCCTGGCATCGTAATCCGGTGCCAGAACCCATTCACCTTTGACGCCCTGCTCATCAACCGGGACGAAACGAGATGCAAACTCCCGTCCTTCGCTGAGCCCGTCCATGATGCGACGCATGTGCAGCAGGCGCTCCCGCCCGCGCATCACCTGCCCTGCTGGCAACATCTCCCGCAAACGCTGCAGCACCTCCGCGTGGCCGGCGCTGGGTGGCATCGACGGCGCCGGCAGCCTCGCACCGTCAAAGCGGGAGAGGTCCGCTCCGCGCAGGTAAAGCAGGCTGAATAGTACCAGTGCCAGAATGACAACAATGAACCAGACCATGCGTGTTCCCCGGGGCTGTGAGGGCTGCATTAAACCAGAAGGCCGGTAGGCTGCACAACGCGAGGCAGCAGCGGAACTGGCGCGGAAACCGGTACAGGCGAAAATTTGCCTCAGTGTCGTCGACCAGTATACTGCCGGGGCCAGCCATCGCAGCAGGAGCGCAATGAGCAGACAGCAACCAGCCCAGTCAGGCATCGCGGAAATTGCAGGTTCGTCGGAGACAGCACCTGGCGCGCCCACTCGCCAGACCGTGGGCGCCGGGGTTCTCATTGGCCTCGGGGCACTGATGCTGGCTGCGCTACTGGTCGGGGCATTGTTGTCGCAGTCGGGCCCCGCGGCAGCGCCAAAGGCCGACGACACACCACCGGCTGAGACCTTCAACGGGCGCGTGTTCAGCCCCACGCGCGCCGAGTCCTCGCACATTGAGGGCGATGCACAGGTCATTCGCACAATGCTGGGCAATGAAGGCGTCTTCAGCGTCACAACGCGTCTGCCGCTGCAGCAATACCCCGTCATCCGAGTGGATCTCACGGGCGGCGCTTCCCTGCGCTACTTTCTTTTCTGGAGAACCGCCGAGCAACCAGAACAACAGTTTTTTGCACCGCTGCCGGGTGCCGGGCGAGGCGTATCCTGGCACGCCTTCCCCGACCCGGCACTCTGGAATGGCACAGCAACAACGGTGGCAATTGGGGCGTTCGGTGACGCTGCCGGCGCACCCATCACATTGCACAGCCTGGGCTTCCATGGGGACTCCCGCTGGGTGCGACTCGCCTCCGTGTGGACGCTGTGGCATGCGGGCGGCAGCTGGCCGGCATCCGGCATCAATCGCTACCTGGGGACACCTCTGCAGGCGGAGGCTGTTTTCCCCGTCGCTTGGATTGGGCTATGGGCCTTCCTTGCCACAAGCATGGCTGTGCTCTGGGTGTTGTGGCGTCGCGCCGGCAGACGTACTGCAATCACCGCGGGGCTGCTGACAATTTTCTTGCCATGGCTGCTCCTCGACAGGTTGTGGCAGGCGCGGCTCGAGCATCAGATAGTGTTGACAGAGGCCGCGTTCGGCGACAGGACGCAGGCCGAAAAACACGCCGCAGAAGCGGACGCGGAACTGCAGGATTATGCGGCACGCATACGCGGGAAGCTGGCAACGCCGGATGCCCGCGTGGTCCTGCTGCATGCCTCGGAGGGGCATAATTATGATCGGCTGCGCCTGCAGTTCCACCTGCTCCCCGCCAATGTGTACAACTACGGATCCAGGCTCCTCGCGCCGGGGGAGATGCGCAGAGGTGACTACGTGTTAACGCTGGGTGCCCTGCCAGAGTTCCAGTACTCTCTTCGCGAGCGGCTGCTGAGTGACGGCCGCCATGTCTACCGGGCAAGACGCATCGATGCACATCCACTGGGTAGCCTTTATCTCATTTCCGGTTACGCGGGAAGGGCCTCGACACAATGACTGCTGAAGCCCATCTACCAGCGCTTGCCATCGCCCTGCTGCTTCCCTGGCTCGCCGGCACTGTGACCGTCCGCAGGATCGTCGGACCCGCCCCAGCCACGCTGCTTCTGGGCCACGGTTTCATGCTCGGGCAACTGCTGGTTATCCTGCTCGCGCTGGCGTGGAACCGTGCGGGCCTGACATTTGCGTTCACGCCCATGGCGATCACCCTGGCCGGCTTCAGCGCGATAATCGCGCTGGCACAGAGCTGGAGGGACGTTTCTCACAGGCGTGGTCTCGTTCTCGGCTGGAGAGACGCGCTATGGCTGGTCCCTCTGGCACTGTTTCTTGCCGAGCGCGGCGTGGCGCTGACACAGGAAATTCTGTTGCGGCCCCTCTTTGCCTGGGATGCCTGGATGAATTGGGTCCCGCGGGCCGTAGTCTGGTTTCATCAGGGCGCAATGGCGCCTTTTGTGTTGCCCGAGGCGTGGCTCACCGCAACAAGCGCGGATACAATGCCCTACACGCTTGGCAACCCGCGGGCGAACCTGTATCCGCCGGGTATTCCATTGCTGGTTCTGTGGCAAATGCTCGCAGCGGGCACACACGACAGCACGCTGCTCTACCTGCCCTGGCTGCTACTGCCGGCCGCGCTTGCGCTGGCACTGTGGGGGCATTTGCGCCAGCACGATGTACCCAGGCCATTCTGCGCCCTGGCGGTATTTGCCCTGCTGAGCCAGCCCCTGGCCAACACGCACGTCGCCCTCCCCGGGTACGCCGATCTCTGGCTGGGTGTGGCGTTCGCTCTCGGTGCGATGGCGTTGGCTGAGTGGCACAGGAGCAACCATTGGCGCTGGGGACTCCTTGCCGCGACACTCGCCCTCTGCTGTGCACTGTTCAAGGTTCCTGGCCTGGGCTTCGCCGGGCTGCTCGTCGTCGGGGCAGGTGTTCTGGCCTGGAAGCCACCCGAGCGCTGGATCACCTGGGCGGTGGTGACTGCGCTGGCGCTACTGCTGATCAGCCTGCTCGTCGGCTTACACCCGGCCTCGGCACAGTTCCTGGCGGATAACCTGGCAATTCCTCTCCCGGAGCCTCTACCGACGCTACGCATCGCGCCTGCCCCCCTGCTGCCTTTGCTCTGGGACAATATGTTCCTGTACGGCAACTGGCACCTCTTCTGGCTGCTGTTGGCCGGGAGTCTTGCCGCGACCATTTACACGCGCCACTCCGATGCGCTGCGCAACATCGCCTGCCTGATGTTTGTCGGAGGCCTGGGTCTCTTGCTCGCCGTCTTCGGACTTACCCACTATTTCAATCAGGTCGCGAATGGCGTGACCTTTGATCGCTCTATGCTGTATGTGGTGCCACTCGGCGTCTACGTCGCGTTTGCCCTGCTGGCGAACACCTGGGGGGCAGAGCAACCTGCCGAGCAGCGGGGATGACCCCGGCTAACCACATACGCCTGGCGCATTTTGCCCCGCTGCTGGATGCAATTGCCCTGACGTGTGCGGGCGCACTCAGCTGGTATCTGCGCTTCGCGCCCGCCCCCGTGGAAGATCACTACCCGGTTGCGCTGCTTCTCGGCTTCCTCATGGCCCTGGTTCTTCTCCCATTGGCTGGCGCCTATCGAAGACCTCGCTGGTCACACCCGCTATCCGGGCTGCTCGCCGCTGCTCCTGGGATACTGCTCCTTTACAGCGGGTTACTCCTCGTCGCCTCGCTGACCAAGACCACCGCCGACTTCTCCCGTATCTGGATGGTCGGGTGGGGTATGCTGGGCATTGCCGCAATGGCTTGCTGGCGTTTGCTACTGGATCCCCTCCTCCGACGCGGTGCACGAAACGTAGCAATACTGGGCACAGGCCAACTGGCCCGCTCCACAGTTCGCCATTTGCAGGAGCACAGTAAACACAATCGTGTTACCGGCATGTTCAGGCTTCCAGGAGAAACGCCTGTACCTGCAGCCAGCCTGCCGGCCCCGCTGCTGGGCGAGCTGGATGATCTGGAACCCATGCTGATCGGTGGCAACCATGGTATCGATGAAATATGGCTGGCCCCGGATGCAACACATGCCATCAACGATGCCGTGTTACTCGCGAGAATCCAGCAGAGCAGCCTGCCGGTGCATTACGTACCGGACCTGACCATGCTGCGCATCCTGCGGCACCGCATCAACGACATTGACGGTGTCACACTGATTGAACTCAACGCAACAGCGCTGGACGGTCCGGAGGCCGTACTGAAACGCATAATGGATCATACCCTGGCTGCAATTGCCCTGCTGGTTCTGGCTCCGCTGCTGTTGTTGCTGGCTGCCCTGATCCGTCTTGAATCCCCGGGACCCGCCCTCTTTGTTCAGGCCCGCCACGGGGGTGGAGGTCGCATCATCCAGGTATTCAAGTTCCGAACAATGCGTGATGGTGCGTGTCCTGACAGGCAGGCGACCCGAGATGACCCCCGTATCACACGCTTCGGGGCTTTTCTCCGACGCAGCAGCCTCGATGAGCTGCCGCAGCTGCTTAATGTGCTTCGAGGCGACATGTCACTGGTCGGCCCTCGGCCACACCCCTTGGCGCTGAACGCACATTTTGGAAAGCAACTTGAGACCTACATGCAGCGACACCGGGTCAAACCCGGCATTACCGGCTGGGCTCAGATCAATGGATTCCGCGGTGAAACAGACACGCTGGAGAAAATGCAGAGCCGGCTTGAACATGACATCTACTACATTGAGAACTGGTCCCTGTGGTTAGATATAAAGATCCTTGCAAAAACCCTTATCAAGGGCTGGACCGGGCACAATGCATACTGAAACACCACTTACGAAAAATCACTACTGCATGGCGATTGCCTGCTACTGCTGCCATCTCTTGCGACCCCGTCATGACACACCAACATAAAACCGGGGTCGATGAGCTGGGGAGCAGAGAGGTGCAAGCGTTCGCAGGCTGTGCAATACGGCCCCGCAGCCTGCCAGAAATGTTCGAGCACATGACATCGATACTGGCTGGTGGCTGTAGCGGAGAATTAATCGGGCACCACAATCTGCACAGTTTATACCTGACGCATACTGATCCCGTCGTGCGGACGTTCTATGAGCAATGCCGCGATTGTTACATTGACGGTATGGGCGTGTGCTGGCTTTTCCATTTGGCGGGTATCCGGCAGCGCCAGGCTCAGCGTTTCTCTTTGATGGACTGCCTACCCGAATTATTGACGCTGGCCGAGCAGGCGACACTGCGAGTGTTTTATTTCGGCGGCTCGCGAACCAGCGTCGAGCGCGCGAGCAAGTGGATTCAGGGGCAATGGCCAGAGCTTCAAATCCAGTTGCTCAACGGATATGTTGCGGACGACGCCGAGGTTGTGGCGCAGGTCAACGCCTTTGCACCCGACCTGTTGCTCGTTGGCCTGGGGATGCCCAAGCAGGAATCCTGGATACTGCAACATCGTACACAGCTAAAAGCTGGAATTATTCTGCAGGCGGGAGGCACTCTGGATTACTACAGCGGTGAACAGGCTCAACCACCCGCCTCCTGGTCACAGCGAGGGTTTGGCTGGCTCTATCGCCTGTTGCACGATCCACGGCGACTCTGGAGGCGCTACCTGGTGACGCCCTGGGTACTGTTACCGCGGCTTTGGAGGCTACGCCGAGGCTTATCTGAAGAGCGCAGAAGACAAACCCGGGAGACCACGAAGTCGGGTTAGGAGGGAGTCATCACTGCGCAACAACGCCAGGACGTAATTCACCGCCAAGCGACGTCTGCGCCTGCCGCACAACGGCCTGCTACGCCCGGCCGCCTCTCTGAGCACGTCCTCAACACGTGGACGCAGTTCCACCTGCAATGCAGCCTGGGACATACTCAGGAACTGGCGTATACGCGCAACCTGAAGATACCTGCGGGCACCTGCGCTCAAGCAGGCATAGGCATTGGCTCCGTGAATCCGGTAATAAAATCCCGGCGTGGCGCAATAGTGTTTTTGCACACCAAGCAGTGAGCACAGACGCACGATAATGCCATCCGCGGAATTGCGCGTAGCCGCGTGGCTGGTTGTGCTGATAGAAAAAAAGCGGACAGCCCACCGCGGGATAATGACCCTGTCCGAGAGGCGCTCCCGGTGCTCCAGCAGTCTATCCCGCAGTGCGCGGCGCAGCGCGAGACCAGAGGTGGGTGAACCCAGAAATTCTCCACCGGCCCATGTGCTCCAGCGGCTTGAACCGGTTAGCCCTGGGGGAACTTCGATACGCGCAAGCATGGCTTTCGTTGCCCGCACGGCCTCTTCGATCTCACCGCCGGGTGATGCCGCACAAAAGAAAAAATCGGCGCCGGGATTCTGCTCGGCATGACGGCGAAGCCGCGCCAGATAGCCGGGGAGAAAATAGTCATCGCTATCCAGCAATGCACACAGGTCGCCGCGAGCCATGGAAAGCCCTTCCAGAACCGCACTCAACTGTCCCTGGTTAGGCTGTCGAAGAACACGCACTTGTTGTTTCGCTGCGTAACTCGCGAGTATCTCCGCCGACCCGTCCCTGGAACCATCATCAACCACAATCAGTTCGTCCTGCGGAGCGAGTTGGGCAAGTACTGAGTCGAGTGCCTGAGGCAGGTAATCCGCGTAATTATAATTATTTACCACTACCGAAACACTCAAACCCGAAGTCGCCTCAGAGTGCACAAGGTCTTGGGCAGGGATCATGCTACATCGCCATGACGCCTGAAGTAGTCAATAGTCCGCTCCAGCCCGTCGGCAAGCGGCACCGCAGGCTCCCAACCCAGCAATTGCCTCGCCAAATCAATGTCAGGCTGGCGCTGGCGGGGGTCGTCCTGAGGCAGCGGTTCCTGCAGCAATGGCGACTGCGAGCGTGTCTGCGCGAGCACCTGCTCAGCCAGTTCACGAATCGTAAACTCCACCGGATTGCCCAGGTTTACCGGCCCGGTTATCTCATCAGGCGTATTCATGAGCCTGATGAGTCCTTCTATCAGGTCGTCAACGTAGCAGAAGGATCGCGTCTGCTGACCATCCCCGTAAAGCGTGATCGGCGCTCCACGCAAAGCCTGCACAATAAAGTTGGAAACCACACGACCGTCATTGGGGTGCATTCGAGGGCCGTAGGTATTGAAGATACGCGCTACCTTGATGCGCAGCCCGTGCTGGCGGAAGTAATCAAAAAACAGTGTCTCCGCACAACGCTTGCCTTCGTCATAGCAGGCACGCGGCCCAACGGGGTTTACGCGGCCCCAGTAACCCTCCTGCTGCGGATGCACTTCCGGATCGCCATACACTTCGCTGGTCGATGCCTGCAGGATGCTCGCATTCACCCGCTTCGCCAATCCGAGCATGTTAATCGCGCCGTGCACGCTGGTCTTGGTAGTCTGTACAGGGTCCAGCTGGTAATGAATTGGGGACGCCGGGCAGGCCAGATTGTAGATCTGGTCCACTTCGACGTACAGCGGGAAAGTCACATCGTGCCGCAGCAGTTCGAAACGGGGGTTTCCCAACAGGTGCAGAACGTTATCACGGCTGCCCGTGAAAAAATTGTCCACGCAGAGCACATCGTGACCATCAGCAAGGAGCCGCTCACACAGATGACTGCCGAGAAAACCTGCCCCGCCGGTAATCAGGACACGGGGGCGTGAAGAAGAACGCATGACGGAGGCTCCGTTGCACAACTGGTGTCAAATGCACAGTGCCTGGACACCGATCGCCGAACAAAATGACAGAGTACACAATCGGGGTTTGAGTGGCCAGTTGGTTAAGGTTAACGACTGCCGGGTGCTTCATAGCGCCAGTTGCGGCGCCGCCTTATTCCGGAAACTCTGTTACCTATCCGGCCGGAATGCACCCGTGATTTGGTGGCAGGGGCAGAAGGACTCGAACCCTCGACCTACGGCTTAGAAGGCCGTTGCTCTATCCAGCTGAGCTATACCCCCACAAAAGGCAGTTGAACGTAATACAGGCCGCTGGCCTGACCGCGAAACCAAGCGCTCGAAGCACTAACACGGCGTGACGCCGCGGGCGCGAGTATAGCATCCGACCGACAGGTTTCCAGCTGCAAGGGCCCGAAACGATGCTCAGCCAACACAAGAATCTGTAGAGGGTGGGGTGGCCGACGGGTCTTGAACCCGCTACCTCCGGAGTCACAATCCGGTGCTCTACCCGGTGAGCTACGGCCACCACTGCAAAAGGGCTGAAAACAACACAACCAACTCGACAACCGTGGCCAATAGTTGGTCGGGGTAGAGAGATTCGAACTCCCGACATCCTGCTCCCAAAGCAGGCGCGCTACCAGACTGCGCTATACCCCGATATTCTGCCTGGACCAACCTGCGGCCCGTTTTCAGGGGGCGAATGATACTCAGCCCCCGACAGGGCGTCAACGCCAGATTGGTCATTATATCTTCCTTTCGACGCGCCCTGCTCTCCCATTCGGCGCGTACGCGTGGGACAATAGCCGCCCGCTCCCAACCTCAAACACAGGATACAGACCCATGTCAGCACTGGTTCTGGACGGCAAGGCTCTCGCGGCCAAAACCGAAGCCGAACTGCTCGCGCGCGTCGAGCACCTCAAAGCCCGCTCCGGCGGAAAAACACCGATTCTCGCCACTATACTGGTCGGTGATGACCCGGCCTCTGCCACCTACGTGAAAATGAAGGGCAACGCCTGCCGTCGCGTCGGCATGGAATCCCTGGCGGTTGAGCTGCCATCGACCACCAGTACGGATGAACTGCTGGAGGAGATTGCCCGGCTCAATGCCAACCCCGATGTGCACGGCATCCTGTTGCAGCATCCAGTGCCCGCCCAGATCGACGAGCGCGCCTGTTTCGACGCGATCGCGCTGGAAAAAGATGTCGACGGCGTCACCTGCCTGGGCTTTGGCCGAATGGCGATGGGGGAGCAGGCGTACGGCTGTGCGACCCCGCAGGGCATCATGCGAATCCTTGAAAGCTACGGAGTGGAGATAGAAGGAAAACACGCCGTGGTCGTCGGTCGCAGCCCTATCTTGGGCAAACCCATGGCGATGATGTTGTTGCAGAAGAACGCCACCGTGACGATTTGTCACTCACGAACACAGGGCTTGCCGGCATTGATCGCCCAAGCGGACATTCTGGTGGGTGCGGTTGGCAAACCCGAGTTCATCAAGGCAGCATGGGTCAAGCCCGGCGCGGTAGTGGTGGATGCGGGCTACCACCCGGGCGGCGTCGGCGACATCGAGCTGGCACCCCTGCTGGAAACCGCCAGTGCCTATACGCCGGTTCCTGGCGGCGTGGGACCGATGACTATCAACACGCTGATCATGCAGACCGTTGAATCCGGAGAGAAGTCTCTGGGCTAAGCACCCTCGCGGACCCTCAGGCCCTGCGCCAGAGGGTCCCCTCGCGGCCATCCTCCAGTTCAACGCCCGCGTCCAGCAGCTGCTGGCGAATGGCATCGGCACGCGCAAAGTCCTTTTCCTGTTTCGCTGCCTGGCGCTCGGCGATAAGAGCCTCAATTGCCTCCGGGGCGATGTCATCAGCCGCTGCGCCGCCCTGCAGCCACGCCTCCGGATCCTGCTGCAGTATGCCCAGCAATTGTCCGGCCGCCAGCAAGCGTGCTTTCAAAAGGGGCTTGTCAGCTGCGGCAGCCTTGTGCAACTGCTTGGCCAGGGCGTGCAGCTCGGCAATCGCCAGTGGCGTGTTCAGGTCGTCTTCCAGCGCGCAGTAGAACCCCTCGGTCCTGAGATCAACCTCATCGCTCTCTGGCACGCCCTGCACACTGCGCAAGGCGGTGTAAAAACTACCCAGATTGGCCTCCGCCTGTGCCAGAAGATCGGTGGAGAAATTCAGCGGTGAGCGATAGTGTGCTGAGAGCAGCGCGAAACGCAGCACCTCCCCGCGATAATGTGTCAACAGTTCGCGCACCGTGCGGAAATTGCCCAGCGACTTGGACATCTTTTCACCGTCGATATCCAGATAGGCGTTATGCATCCAGTAGCGCACATAATCCCCACCGTGAGCGCAACGGCTTTGCGCGATCTCGTTTTCGTGGTGCGGAAAAATCAGGTCGCGGCCGCCGCCGTGAATGTCAATGGTCTCGCCAAGATGCGCGCGTATCATGGCAGAACACTCGAGGTGCCACCCCGGCCGCCCGCGACCCCAGGGGCTGTCCCAGCCGGGATCTTCGGCAGCTGCCGGCTTCCAGAGCACGAAGTCACCCGGGTGGCGCTTGTAGTCCGCGACCTCCACACGCGCTCCCGCCAGCATGTCGTCCAGTGACCGCCCGGAAAGACGGCCATAGTCCGGCATGGATTCCACAGCAAACAGCACATGCCCCTCACTGATATAGGCGTGCCCCTTGGCCAGCAGGGTTTCGGTGAGCGCAATCATGCCATCGATATGGTGCGTGGCGTGTGGCTCCAGGGTCGGCGGCAGGGCGTTCAGTGCTGCCATATCCTCGCGGTACTTGTCGGTAAACTCCGCGGTGACGTCCTCAATGCTGCGCCCGCTGTCCCGCGCTGCGGCGATGATCTTGTCATCTACATCGGTGATGTTGCGTGCGTAGATCACCTCGCTATACCGGGTCTGCAGGAGCCGGAACAGGACGTCGAACACCACCACCGGGCGCGCGTTACCGATGTGCGCAAGGTTGTAAACGGTTGGGCCACACACATACATGGTGACGCGGTTGGGCTGTAGCGGCCGGAATGCCTCCTTACGCGAAGTCAGGGTGTTGTACAGCACAATACTCATGCATCCTCCCCCGCCGCAGACCAGGTGTCCCTCAGCCCTATCGTACGGTTGAACACCGGATTTTCCGCGGTGTGATCGTAGCGGTCAGCAACGAAGTAACCTTCCCGCTCAAACTGAAAACCCTGTTCGGGTCTGGCGGCGGCGAGTGCCGGTTCAATCCAGGCACCCTCGACGACCCGCAGAGACTCGGGATTCAGCCACTCAAGATAGGCGTTATCGCCTCGATCCGGTGCTTCATGGGTGAACAGGCGGTCATAAAGGCGCACGGTGGCACGACGCCCCTCGCCGGCAGACACCCACTGGATAACGCCCTTGGGCTTGACGCCATCGGCCGGATCGTTGCCGAGCGTTCCGGGGATGGTCTGCGCGTGCACAGCGATAACCTCTCCGGCCTCATCCCTGACCACCTCGGTCGCTTCGATGACATAGGCATTGCGCAGGCGAACGCGCTTGCCCAGCACAAGCCGCTTGTATTTCTTGTTGGCCTCTTCGCGGAAGTCGTCCGCGTCGATATACAGCTCCCGGGTAAAGGGCAACTCGCGGCTACCCAGATCTTCCCGGCTCGGGTGCGAAGCCGCGGTAAGGACTTCGCGGTGAGTCTCCGGGAGATCGGTGAGAATCACCTTAAGCGGGTTCAGGACGCACATGCCGCGCGGCGCGTTGGTGTTTAGGTCATCGCGAATTGCGTGCTCCAGCATCGCGACATCAACCACGCCGTCACTGCGCGTGACGCCGATCATGTCGCAAAACGTGCGGATGGAGGCAGGAGTGAAACCGCGTCGGCGCATCCCTGCAATGGTTGGCATGCGCGGGTCATCCCAGCCGCTGACAATCCCTTCGTCCACCAGCGCCTTGAGTTTGCGCTTGCTGGTGACGGTGTAATTCAGGTTGAGGCGCCCGAACTCGTATTGACGCGGCCGCGTCGGCACAGGCAGGTGCTCGATCAGCCAGTCATACAGGGGTCGATGATCTTCGAACTCGAGCGTGCAGATTGAGTGGGTGACGCCCTCGATGGCGTCTTCCTGTCCATGGGCGAAGTCATAGGTTGGGTAGATCACCCAGCGGTCGCCGGTCTGGTGATGGGGCACCTTGCGAATGCGATAGAGAATCGGATCGCGCATATTCATATTGGGCGACGCCATATCGATGCGGGCGCGCAGCACTCGGCTGCCCTCCTCGAACTCCCCCGCACGCATGCGCTGCAGCAGGTCGAGATTTTCCTCCACTGAGCGGCTGCGGAACGGACTGTTCCGGCCGGGTTCGGTCAGTGTTCCGCGATACTCACGAGCCTGCTCTGCATTCAGGTCACACACATAGGCGTTGCCATTGCGCACCAGATGCAGGGCCCAGTCGAAAAACTGCTCAAAATACGCGGAGGCAAAGCGCACATCACCCGCCCACTGGTAGCCCAGCCAGCGCACATCTTCCTGAATGGCATCGATGAACTCCTGACTCTCCTTTTCCGGATTGGTGTCGTCGAAACGGAGATGGCAGTGCCCGCCGAAACGCTCTGCCAGGCCGAAATTAAGGCAGATCGACTTCGCGTGACCGACGTGCAGGTAGCCGTTGGGCTCCGGCGGGAACCGCGTGACCACGGTCTGCACACGCCCGGCCGCGAGGTCCTCCGCGATGACCGTATGCAGGAAATTATTGCCAGGTTTGGTATCCATGCAGCCTTTGCTTCCCAAAAGCCGCGCATTATAGCCCCAGAGGCACGACGCTTGCAGCTATACTCTATTGGCCCGGGCAGGATACGGGCACAAAGTGTGCGCTAATGCCAAACGCACGCCGTGTGTTTTACAGGCAGGCAAAAGTCCGTATCATTGCGCTCTCTTTTTTCAATCGAGTTTTCCACTCCCTAACAAGGCGGCTTACCTGCAATGGTTATCATTAAAACGACCTTTGGCGACATCACTCTCACTCTCGACGCAGAGAAGGCCCCCGTCACCGTGGCCAATTTCCTCAAACACGCGCGTGAAGGGTCTTATGACGGCACCATTTTTCACCGTGTTATCGACAACTTCATGATTCAGGGCGGCGGGTTCGACACAGAGATGCGCCAGAAACCCGCTGGTGAACCGATTCAGAACGAGGCTGACAATGGCCTCAAAAACGACTTCGGTACCATTGCCATGGCGCGCACCATGGACCCGCACTCAGCCACCACGCAGTTCTTCATCAACGTGAAGGACAACGACTTCCTCAACCACAGCGGCAAAAACATGCAGGGCTGGGGCTATGCGGTGTTTGGCAAGGTCACTGGCGGTGAAGAGGTACTGCACAAGATTCGTGTGCTGCCCACCACCAGCCGTAGCGGGCACCAGGACGTGCCCGTAGACCCCGTGATCATCGAAACGATCGAGATCGTTGAAGACTGACACACAGGCACCCAGCAGTGAGCGCGACCTATCTGATCTCGGACTTGCACCTTGAGTCCACCCGCCCGGCAACGGTGCGGGCACTGCGGCGCTTTCTGCTGGACCATCAGGACTGCGACGCACTTTACATCCTCGGCGACCTGTTCGAGGTGTGGATAGGCGATGACGACGATGCGCCTCTCGCCGCGGAGGTCACAGAAATGCTGCGCCGCTTCTCCGCTGCCGGGCCCCGGCTCTACCTGCTGCCCGGCAACCGGGATTTCCTGCTCGGCCGTGAGTTCTGCAATGCCGTCGGCGGTAAACTGCTGCGCGACCCCCGCGTGGTAAATCTCTACGGCACCCCCACACTGCTCATGCACGGCGACAGCCTGTGCACGCGGGATACCGAGTACCAGACCTTCCGCAAGACCACGCGTTCAGCGGCCTGGCAGACCGAACTGCTGGCACGCAGCCTGGAGGAGCGACGGGCGCTGGCTCGGGAACTGCGCAGTCGCAGCCGCGAAGCCAACAGTAACAAGGCAGAGGACATCATGGATGTCACACCCAGCGAGGTCGAACGCGCCCTGCTCGACCACGAAGTGCGGTGCATGGTGCACGGTCATACCCACCGCCCGGCACGCCACGAACACGCGGCCGGAGTGCGCTGGGTGCTGGGGGACTGGGACCAGTCAGGCTGGTACCTGAAGGCATCGCCTGACGGGTTCAGCCTGCACAGCTTCGATATAAAACAGTAACCTAGGAATACAACTTAATCTGTTTTATTATATTGTGGGCACGCCGCTGTGAAAGCGAAACTCCGTGTCACAACCGGTTATGAGAGCAGCCTCTACCGCTTTCAGCTGTTCCAGGCGCTCGGTGATTTCTGCTGCAGGTGCCAGACCACCGGCCAGTGCCAGGTAATCCTCAAAATGACGTGCCTCTGATTTCAGCAGGGAGCCGTAAAACTGCGCCAACTCGGCATCCAGATGCGGGATCAATGCCGCAAATCGTTCGCAGGAGCGGGCCTCGATCAAGGCGCCGACCAGCAGCGTATCGACCAGCCGGCCGGGCTCGTTGCCGCGCACCTCCGCCCGCAGACCCGCGGCATAGCGCGAGGCCGAGAGCTGCGGGTACGCCAGTTTGCGCCGCTGCATAATGGCAAAAACCTGCTCGAAGTGACGCAGCTCTTCCCGTGCCAGACGTGATAACTTTTGTAGCAGGCGCGGGTGCTCCACGTAGCGATACATCAAATTGAGCGCGGTGGATGCCGCCTTTTTCTCGCAATTGGCATGATCCACCAGCAAGGTGTGCGGATGCTCCAGCGCCCACCCCACCCAGGCGTCTGGCGTCGGACAGGGGAGAAATGCACGCACCGGGCCCAACAGCGCCTCCGTCATGGCGTTACGCCGCCGAACAGGTCAGGGGTCCGCATATACCGCTCATAATGTGCTTCCGAAAGAATATAGAATTCCCGATCGATGAGGTCGCGCAATTGCGGCAGCCCCAGACGGGCGTGGCTGGCATGCACCTCGAAACCGAAGTCGGCCGGCCGATCAATCTGGCCCGCACCCGCCTTCAACAGACTGAATACCCAGCAATATTCATCGTGTTCGGGGTTGTAGCGCAGCTGCTGCACCTGCAGTTGCCAGGCGAGCAGCGGCTTATCGATCACCGTCAGGGCATTGCGCACACACTGCGAGAGAAAACCGGAAAGACGCCCGTCAATGGCCCGCTTCTGCTCGTCGGTGTAGCTGTTCCAGTGAATCACTTCATGACTGAAACGCTTGCAACCCCGACACACGGCATCGCCGATGCCCGTCGAGCAGACGCCAATACAGGGTGTCTTGACCGCGGGTTTGCGCATAATCAGGAAGAACAGAGGGGGCTGACAACAAGCCTGAAGTGTACGCCATCAGCCTGCTGAATGCACGGTATAAGCGTTTGATTTATTTATCTTAAACGGTCTCTGGGATATACTCCCGCGGCACATTAGCGCGCAGTCACCGGCGGCCGCAAAGCCCCCTGCTGTGCCTCCCCGCCACCGTAACAAGGAGTTTTACCGTGCTAGACGCCTACCGCGAACACGTGGCCGAACGGGCCGCCCTGAACATTCCGCCCAAGCCCCTGAGCGCCGAGCAGGTCGCCGCACTGGTTGAGCTCCTGAAAAACCCGCCCGCTGGCGAAGAGGCCTTTCTTCTCGACCTGATTACCAACCGTGTTCCACCCGGCGTGGACGAGGCGGCCTACGTCAAGGCCGGGTTTCTCTCCGCCATTGTGCAGGGCCAGGCCAGCAGCCCGCTGATCGACACTCAAACCGCGGTTGCCCTGCTCGGCAACATGCACGGCGGTTACAATATTGAGGCTCTGGTGGGCCTGTTGACCGACGAGAATCTGGGCGCACTGGCGGCCAAAGAGCTCAAGCACACGCTGCTGGTGTTTGACGCGTTCCACGATGTCGAGGAATTGGCGAAAGGCGGGAACGCCAATGCCAAAGCAGTGATGGAGGCCTGGGCCGAGGGCGAGTGGTTCACCAATCGTCCGGCTGTGCCTGAGTCCATTAAGGTATCGGTGTTCAAAGTCACCGGCGAAACCAACACGGATGACCTCTCCCCTGCCCCTGATGCCTGGTCACGCCCCGACATCCCCCTGCACGCGCTGGCAATGTACAAAATGACCCGCGACGGGCTCACCCCGGAAGAGCACGGCGTCACCGGTCCGATGAAGCAGATCGCAGAGCTTCAGGACAAGGGTTTACCGGTTGCCTTCGTGGGCGACGTTGTTGGCACCGGCTCCTCGCGCAAGTCCGCTACGAACTCGGTGCTCTGGTTCTTCGGCGAGGACATGCCGGGCGTGCCCAACAAGCGCGGCGGTGGCATCTGCATCGGTGGCAAGGTTGCTCCCATTTTCTACAACACGATGGAAGACGCTGGCGCCCTGGTATTTGAAGCTCCCGTGGACGACCTGCACATGGGCGACGTGATTGAGGTGCGCCCCTACGAGGGCAAAATACTCTCTGAAACTGGCACGGTGCTGTCCGAATTCAGCCTCAAGTCCGAGGTGTTGCTGGACGAAGTACGTGCCGGCGGCCGGATCAACCTGATCATCGGTCGCGGCCTGACCGCGCGGGCCCGGGAATCACTGGGCCTGCCGCCCACA
>CEOG01036962.1_pt1 | contig 18489 bp, 16 predicted proteins | sample 530301 | NCBI WGS metagenome assembly CEOG01 (sample SAMEA2619903, study PRJEB7988) | marine metagenome | biome: marine biome (ENVO:00000447); feature: surface water layer (ENVO:00002042); material: "saline water (ENVO:00002010), including plankton (ENVO:xxxxxxxx)" | depth 5 m | reverse complement strand
GGAGGATGCGGGCGAAGTCGGCTTCCTGCTCGAATCGGTGCAATCCGCCTTTGATCTCAGCGGCGCGATCGAGGAAGACCACCGTCAGCTCACCATCCTGGAAGATGAGACAAGCCGGACGTCGGTGCTGGCCAACCGGCTGCTGTCGCAACTGACCAATGATATCAACCGCCAGACCGCCTATGTCGGGACGGAGCGGATGAATCTCACCAACACTTCGATTGCCATCAAAAACGGCGGTTTTCTCGGCAGCAGCGCCAGCACGCGCAAGGGCCTTGAAACAGCCAAGCTTGACCAGCCCGCAAGGGACGGGCGGCAGGCGCTTGTCATTATCCGCTTCGACCGGGATGACGTGGCCTATGAAAACGCGCTGTATGACGCCATCAGCCGGGCCTTGCAGGAACGGCCGCAGTCCAGCTTCGATGTCGTCTCCATCGCCCCTCTCACCGGCGATCTTGCCGGCAATCAGGCGCGCGCCGCCCGCAATGCCGAGCGGGTCTTGCGCTCCCTGACGGATATGGGGCTTCCGGCCTCCCGCGTGGCGCTGTCCAGCACGGCGAATGCCAATGTCGCCTCTAACGAAGTGCATATCTACCTCCGCTGATCCAACCGCCGAACACGACACCCGCGAAGTATCCTCACCCATACAAACAGAGACGGCCATCGCCTTCTCCCGTTAACATATTGCAGCAAAAGGGATATTTTTATCCGCGCTGCCTCCGGCCCTTTTCAGTTAAAATAATTCTAAAAATTACTTGCAGAAAATATTCAGGCAATTATATGTAGGGCATCGTTAATCACAAATTCATTGGAGCTGTTAGAGATGAAAAATATGGAAGGCCAGAAAGTCCCGAACGTCACCTTTAAAACCCGCGTAGGGGACGCATGGTGTGATCTGACTACGGATGAATTGTTCAAGGGCCAGAAGGTTATTGTCTTCGCCCTTCCCGGCGCCTTTACACCGACCTGTTCTTCATCCCATCTGCCCCGCTATAACGAGCTGGCGCCGGTCTTCAAGGCCAGCGGCGTTGACCGCATTGTCTGCCTGTCCGTCAATGACACCTTCGTCATGAACGAATGGAAAAAGGACCAGAAAGCGGAAAACATCACCTTTGTTCCGGATGGAAGCGGCGAGTTTACCGAAGGCATGGGTATGCTTGTGGGTAAGGAAAACCTTGGTTTCGGCAAGCGAAGCTGGCGCTATTCCATGCTGGTCAATGACGGTGTTGTTGAGAAAATGTTTATCGAGCCCGACGTTGAAGGCGACCCGTTCGAGGTTTCCGACGCCGATACGATGCTGAACCACATCAACCCGTCGGCCGCCAAGCCGAAGGCCGTCACTGTCTTCACCAAGCCCGGCTGTGGCCATTGCGCCCGCGCCAAGGGGCTGCTGGAAAAAGCAGGCCTGCAGTATGAGGAAATCGTTCTTGGCTCCGGTGCGACATTCCGTTCGCTCCGCGCAGTTGCGGGCGCCCTGACCGCGCCGCAGGTCTTCATTGATGGCCAGAAGATCGGCAGCGCCGACGATCTGGAAAAATACCTCGCCGCCTGATGCAGACGGTGACAGCGTCATTATCCTGCACCGCAGGAATGATCAAAAAGAAACCCGCTGGTTATCGCCAGCGGGTTTCGCTTTTTCAACCGGCATCTACCGGAATGATCAGTCGCTCCAGCTCATGCGGGCCACATCGGTCGCGAACAGCGGCAGGTCTTTCCAGACGCCGTTCAGCCCCTGACGGGCCACGATAATCCGCGGAAGCTGGAAGACATACCCGTTCACCGCATCCTCGGCGAGGATCTTCTGTGCTTCCTGCAACAGCTTCGTCCGCTCTTCCGGGGACGCCGCAGATTCGGCCGCCGCAACAGTTTCATTCAACTTCGGATTCTTGTAGTTGAAATAATAGTTGTCGCGGGTATAGATGCCGATATCCATCGGCTCCACATGCGCGACGATGGAGAGGTCATAATTCTTGTTCTTGTAGACTTCATCGAGCCATTTCGGCCAATCAACATTCTCGATGTTGATCTTGAAACCAGCTTTTTCAAGCTGGGCCGCGATAATCTGGCCACCCTGACGGGCATAGTTTTCAACGGGAGGCAGCTTGAATGACAGCTCAAGACCATCCGGATATCCGGCTTCGGCCAGCAGCTTTTTGGACAGCTCCGGATCAAACGGATAGGTGCCGGTCAGATCGACATAATCGGGATGATGCGGGGCGAAATGCGTCCCGATCGGCGTGCCATATCCGAACATAGCCCCATCAATCACTTCCTGCCGGTTGATGGCATGGGCAATCGCCTGACGCACCTTCAGCTTGGAAAGGGCCGGATTGGCATTATTGGTGCTGACGATCACCTCGCCGTTCGTATTGCCGATGATGACATTGTAGCCATCTTTCAGCGCATCATTGGACAGCAGCTCCGGCGGGACATCCGTTGCATCCACATCGCCCGACAGCAGCGCCGCAAGACGCGCCGTGCCATCCCCGATGAAACGGATCGTCACTTCCTTGATCGGCAGGTTGTCCTTGTCGCGATAGGTGTCCGCGGCGGTCAGCTTCAGATTATCGCCCTTGGTCCAGCTTTCAAACTTGTAGGGGCCTGTTCCGACAGGGGCCGTTGCGTTATTTGCGTCGGTCGCCGGATCAACGATGACAGCCGTGGATTCGCCAAGCTGCTCCAGCAGATCGGGGCGGCGCTCCTTCAGCGTGATGACAACCGTATTGGCGTCGGCCGTCTCGATGCTTTCCATCACCTCGAAGCGGTCTTTGCGCTTGTTCTGGCTGCCTTCGGCCTTGTTCGCTTCAAAGGTATATTTCACGTCGGAGCTGTCAAAATCCGCGCCGTCATGGAATTTAACGCCCTCTTCCAGCTTGAAGGTATAGGTCAGGCCATCGTCGCTGATCGTCCAGCTTTTGGCGAGCAGCGGCTGCACCATGCCGTCGCCGTCAATCCGGGTCAGCCCCTCATAGACATTGTAAAGGGTTGTCAGTGAAATCGCAGCGGCGGCGCCGGTGCGCGGATCAAGCCCCGGGGGCTCCAGTTGCTGGGCAAAGACAACGCTGTCCTTTGCAGCCATGGCCGAAAACGGAGCCAGAATGGCACCCGCAACAGCGGCGGCGATAAACATTCTCTTCATAGACTCTTTCTCCCTAAAATGAAGCTTTGAAAGGTTACGACATAAATCCCGGTAGCCCGCCCAGACTTCTGGCGTTATAGACAGCGCGGGCAACCGAACGGGCAACACAATCTGCGGCCATTGCGCCAATCTTGGCTATGATATAGGGCCGCGGCCCCGATACTTCTTTCTTCTCTGTCGACAATGCAAAAATACTATCGCCGTCAAAGGGGGTATGTACAGGCCTAATTGCGCGGGCGAAGCCGTCATGGGCCATAATCGCGATGCGCTTGGCTTCCGATTTCGTAAGCGTCATATTGGTGGCAACGACGCCGATCGTCGTATTCTCTCCAAGGCGCGATTCTGCGGGCATATCGAGCGGAATATCCTCCGGCAGATCCGGCGCTCCGAACCCGCCGAACTCCCCCTGCTGCTCAAACGGCCAGGCCCAGAAATGCCGGGTACCGGGAATGAGAACGCTGCCGACCGGATTGACGGCGATGACCGCGCCCACCTGAATGCCATCGTCCGTAACGAGCGAGGCGCTGCCAAGGCCGCCCTTCAGCTTGCCCGCCATGGCGCCGTAGCCCGCCCCGATATTGCCAAGATCGAAATCCTTACGGACAGTATCAACCGCCTGCTTGCCCAGCTCACGATAAGGCGGCATGTCGCCCCAGTCCTTGTTCCCCGCATTGACCAGATCAAACAGAATGGCGGAGGGGACAATCGGCACACGCACACTGCGGGTCTCAAACCCCCGACCCTGACGCGCCAGCGCCATAATGGCACCGGAGGCCGCCTCCAGCCCATAGACGGATCCGCCGCTCAGCACGACCGCATCCACCCGGTCCACCAGACAGTCCGGGTTGAGAACTTCCGTCTCCCGCGTGCCGGGACCGCCACCGCGCACATCCACCCCGGCAACCGCGGGCGCATCCGGCACGACCGCCGTCACCCCGGTCATAACCTCCGCATCTTCGGCATTGCCGATTTTTATGCCGTCCACATCTGTGATAAGATTTCTGGCGCCGGGTTTGCTCATGTGTTTCATCTTTTATGTTTATTTCCGAAACGTTAGCCTTGGCATGCCAGCGGGTCAACTTATCTTCGCAGCTGCCGCAAAAACAAGGAAAAGGATTGTTTTATGGGAAACAGATATATCTCCTTCAGCCTGCTGTTACCGGTCGTGATCCTGTTTGTTGCCCTGCACAAAGCCCCCGTGGCGGCGGAGACGGGGACATTCATGATCGCGGCCGCCAACCCGCTGGCAGCCGAGGCGGGGCGTGACATCCTCGCGCGCGGCGGCAGCGCCGTCGATGCGGCAATCGCAACGCAGATGGTCCTGACGCTGGTGGAGCCGCAATCCTCCGGCATTGGCGGCGGCGCGTTTATGCTGCATTTCGATGCGGCTGATAAAAAACTGGAAACATATAATGGCCGTGAAACCGCCCCCGCAGCCATCCGGGAAGATCATTTCCTGACCGCGGAGGGGGAGGCAAAGAAATTTTATGAGGCCGTCGTCGGCGGTGGCTCCGTCGGGGCGCCGGGCGTTCTCGCCCTGCTGGAAATGGCCCATCGCGACCATGGAAAGCTGGAATGGCGCGAGCTGTTTGCGCCCGCAATCCGGCTGGCCCGGGACGGCTTTCTGATCTCGCCACGGCTTTATTTCCTGCTCGACCGGGATGAGCATCTCAAAACAAAATCCGCCGCCCGCGCTTACTTTTATGACGCGGATGGCAAGGCCAAAGCGGTCGGGACCCGGCTTAAAAACCCCGCGCTTGCGGATACTCTCACGGTTATCGCGGAAGAAGGTGCCGCGGCCTTTTATCAGGGGGACCTTGCCGCGGCGATTGTCGATACCGTGCAGCAGGATGCGGAAAACCCCGGCCTTCTCTCTCTCGATGACCTGGCAAATTACCGCGCCGTCAAGCGCGATCCGGTCTGCGCGCCCTACCATGCCTATCAAGTCTGCGGCATGGGGCCGCCCACCTCCGGCGGCGTCACGCTGCTGCAAATGCTCCGGCTGCTGGAGGGGCAGAATATCGGCGCTCTGCCCCCGGCCAGCGCCGAAGCCATTGACCTGATTGCGCAGGCCAGCGCGCTCGCCTTTGCCGACCGGGGGAAATACCTCGCCGATGCGGATTTCGTGGATGTCCCGGTCGCGGCAATGCTGGCGCCCGGCTATATCAAACAGCGCGCCGCATTGATCCAGCCGGGCGAATCGCCCCTTCCCTTCGCGGCCGGCAATCCGCTGGAAAGGCAGGGGTCTCTCGGGATTGACGATGCCATGGAGCTCCCCTCTACCAGCCATTTCAGCATCCTCGACAGTTTCGGCAATGTCGTTTCCATGACCACATCGGTGGAGAATGCCTTCGGCTCCCGCCTGATGACAGGAGGCTTCATCCTCAATAACCAGCTGACGGATTTCTCCTTTCACCCGAGAACGGAAGACGGCCCCGTCGCCAACCGCGTTGAGCCCGGCAAACGCCCGCGCAGCTCCATGTCGCCGACCATGGTCTTTGACACCGACGGCAATCTGGAAATGGTCATCGGCTCTCCCGGCGGCGGGCGGATCATCGGCTATGTTCTGAAAACGCTGATCGCCGCGCTCGACTGGAAGATGGATATCGGCGCGGCCATTGACATGCCGCATTTTATCAACCGCAACGGCACCCTTGAGCTTGAAAAGGAAACTGCCGCCGCCGATTTGCAATCCGCGCTCGAAGAGATGGGATATAAAGTCAATGTCCGCCCCCTCAACAGCGGGCTGCACGGCATTCGCATCACGCCGGACGGCGTGACCGGCGGCGCGGATCCGCGACGTGAAGGCGTCGTTCTCGACAGATAAAGCCTATCCGCCCGCCACCTGAACGACGATAAAGAGGCGGGAGAAAGGATAAATGGTCGCGCCATCCTGCCGCATCGGATAGGCCTGCAGCAGGCGCTCCGCATACTGACTTTCGAAAATCGCCGCTTCCTCGGGCTTAAGCGCGGCAAGAAACGGCCGCAACGCCGTGCCCCGCGTCCATTCCAGCACCGCATCCTTTCCTTTCAGCACCTGAAAATATGTTGTCTCCCAGATATTGATTTTCTCGACCAGCGGCGAGAGCAGTTCGAAATACCAGTCGATCTTGTGCACGGGCGCGGGGCGGACAAGGGAGCCAAGGCGATCATACCATTCGGGGGAGCGGGCGAGATCATAGAGATTTTCATGGGACGGGGCGTTGAAGTTATTCGGCATCTGCACCGCCAGAACCCCGCCCGGACGAAGCTGCGTCAGCAGTTTTGGAAACAGGATCTCATGATTATCCAGCCATTGCAGGGCGGCATTGCTGAAAATCAGATTGGCTTTGCTGGTCGGGTTAAAGCTGCCGATATCCTGCTGCTTCCATTCAAGGGACGGGTGATCCGCCCTTGCCTTCGCCAGCATTTCCGCGGAATTATCAACGCCCGTGACGATTGCCTCGTTCCAGTGCTGCGAGAGAAGGGATGTGATATGACCCGTGCCGCAGCCAAGGTCATAGATGAATGTCGGGGCATTCAGCGGCACCTGCGATAACAGATCGAACGCCGGGCGCAGCCGATGATCAGAGAACAGATTATATTGTTCCGGGTTCCATGTCATTGTGCGCTGCTCCTTTTCTGCCTGTGCATAAGGTAGCAACTTTATAAGAGGATTTCACGATGGTTTCCTGAAAAACCGGATAAAGAGGCAAATCAGTCCTCTGTCTTCCAGTCAATTTCCTCGGCCTTCAGACGCTGATATTCCGACGCGCTGACATAAGGCGCCCCCATGGAGGCGAGCGGCGGGACTTTCCGGACCCTGGGCGAGCGTTCATTCAGATAGGGGTTCGGTTCACTATAGCAATCCACCGTACCAAGCGACCGGTAACAATAGAGCGGCACCTGAACCACGGCTTCGCCCTCCACGTCGGGGCAGAACTCCTTGCCCTTTGACAGATGCGTGAAGGAACAGGTTTCACCGAACGCACCGGCGACCTTCTGATCCGCCGATTTGAACATGTCGCTGGAGCATCCGCCCGCCCACAGCGCAATGGCGAACAGCATGGCACATGTCCAGAAGCGAGATTTATCCATATATAAAGTTCCTGTCAGGCGGAAATAAACAATTGAACCGCAAGCAGATTATTTTGACGCCGTTTAAATTACGTTAATCAGGCAGATCAATGCAAAAAATGGTGCCGGATGGCCCCGTCCGTTCCAGCGTGATTTCCCCGCCATGCGCGATGACAAGTTCGCGCACGATGGAAAGCCCAAGCCCCGTCCCCCCGGCCCGCGCCGATCCGGAAAACGGCTCGAACAAATGCGCTTTCGCTATTTCAGGGAGTCCCGGCCCGGTATCCATAATCCGGATCAGGGTGCGTGATCCTGCTCTGAGCGCATGTATTTCAAGCGTCCCCTTTCCCTCCATCGCCTGAACGGCATTGCGGCTGAGGTTAAGAAGAATGCGGTAGAACTGCTCACGATCCGCATTGAGCATCATGCCCGACGGTATTCTGTTTCTCCAGTCAATGCTCTCGCTCTCGCGCAAACCCACCGAGGCCTTCACCTCATTGACCAGCGGTTCCAGCAGAAACCGTTCCTTGCGTGGCTCCCGCTCATCCGCCCGACCGAATTTGAGGGTTTGCGTGCAAAGGTCAATCGCCCTGTCGATACTGGTCATCAAACGCGGAACGATTTTCTGCACTTTCGGATCCTCGATCCGGGCCAGGCTGTCGCTGACGATCTGTGACGTGGACAGAATGTTCCGCAGATCATGGCTGATTTTGGTAACCGCCGTTCCCAAGGCGACCAGATGCTGCTTCTGCTTCAACGCGGCGCGAAGCCGGGTCTGCATGATCTCAAGCTCCCGCTCTGCGATGCCGATTTCATCGCTCCGCCCGGAGGGAAGAAAGGCGGTGCGCACATCTTCCGGTGCCCGGCGAAAGCTGATCATGCTCTCGCTCAAGCGGCGCATCGGCCGGACCATCAGCCAGTGCAGGGCGAAATAGACAAGAATGGCCGTCAGGGTCGAAATCAGCAGCGAAACCCAGAAAATATTCCAAGCATATTTATACATTTCCCGAATCAGCGGCGCCTCATCAATCACGACTTCCAGCTGGGAATTGGGTTCATTCTCAATCGGGCTCAGGATCCGGATAATCCGGCCCGGCCCGCGGATCAGACTTGCAAAGGCATCCTCAATCAGGCCGAAGGGGTTGTCCTCCGCCAGGTTATACTCCGCGTCGATGATATAGGGCATATTTTCGCGCAGGATCAGCAGGCGGGTATTGGCGCCATGCAGGACAACACTGCGGGCGCCAACGCGGAACAGCAACTCCTCACGCAATTCCTCGGAGACCATATTATCCGGCGACGCCAGCAGGGAAAGGGTGGCGAGATGGGCAAAATCGACCTTTTTTTCAAGATAATTAAGACGGAAAAAGGCAATGGAGGGCACAAAGATCAGAATTTCCGCCAGCATAACGAACAGCAGCGTCAACACCAGCAACCGTGCCGAGAGGCTGCGAAAAGGCGCCAATATTTTATCCCAGAATGCCATTACCAAAGATAAATCAAAACATCGGCCTGCATCAACTTAATGATACCTCTATCTGAAGAGGAAGTCCGGAAATATCCGTTTCCATTTAGCCGAAGAGAGACAGAAAGCGGACAAGTGCCCGGGTGCGCGGGCTGAACAGACCGGGCGTGTAATAGGAGCCGGCTGCCCGCTTGCCAATTTCGCCAAGCGTGGGGTAAGGCGCGATATAGCTCGCCATGGCGGAAATTTTCAGACCGCCGGAAATGGCCAGCGCCCAGGGATGAATGAGTTCCCCGGCATGCGGTCCGACGATGCCCGCGCCAAGGATGCGCCCCCCACGGCCGGTGACGACCTTGATCAGCCCTGTTTCCAGCCGGTCGGTCCGGGCGCGGTCAATGTCGCTGAACGGGCAGGTTAGAACTCTGATTTTATCGCCATGACGGTCGCGCGCCTGATCTTCGGTCAGACCGACGCTGGCCAGTTCCGGATCGGTATAGGTGACATGCGGCAGCGCCTCGTAACTCGCCTTCGCTGGCAGCCGGAACAGGGCATTGCGGATAACGACCCCTGCCTGATACCCGGCCGCATGGGTAAACTGCGGGCCGCCTGCCACATCGCCAATGGCAAAAATCTTTCTGTTTGTCGTCCGCAACCTGGCATCGGTTTTTATTCCGGACGGCGAATATTCGATGCCCGCCACTTCCAGATTAAGACCCGCGACTGTCGCCCCTCTGCCGGTCGCGACCAGCAGATGCGATCCCGCCAGCACTTCTTTTCCGTCCGCCCCCTCCAACGTAACGCACAATTCCCCGCCTGCGTCCTGCTGCACTGACGAGACGCACGTCCCCTCCCGAAGATCCACCCCTTCCCGCCGGAGGGCTGCAAGAACAACTGCGGTCAACTCCGGATCATCCCGCGCGAGCGCCGTTGCGGCCTCCAGCACCGTGACCCGTGAGCCGAGACGCACAAAAGCCTGCGCCATTTCAAGCCCAATCGGCCCGCCGCCGATTATGATCAGGTGAGAGGGGAGTTGCCGCAGATCGAACAGGGTCTCATTGGTGAGGTAGCTGATATCGGCAAGCCCCGGAATGGGCGGGATCACGGCATGGGAACCGGTGGCAATGACAAACCGCCTGGCAATAATGCGATCCGCCCCGACGGCAAGCTCACGTTCTGACACAAAGCTTCCCTGCCCCTCAATTACCGTAACGCCCAGGCCTTCAAACCGCTCCACCGAATCATGAGGAGCAATCGCGGCAATGACCGCAGCGACGTGATCCATGACTTTCGGAAAATCCACGGTCGGTGGCGCGATCCTGATTCCGAAAGGCCCGGCATTCTGCGCCTCGGCGGTTTTTTTCGCCGCCGCCAGCAGCGCCTTGGACGGGACACAGCCATAATTGAGACAATCACCGCCCATTTTGGCGGCTTCGACAAGGACTGTTTTGGCGCCCATCTGGCTGGCCCCGGCCGCGACGGACAGGCCGCCCGATCCCGCACCGATCACACAGATATCCGCTTTGATCTTTCTTCCCATGGCGACCTTTCTTCCTATTGCCGGGGCCTGCGGAACTTTTTGAGGACGACCGGTAGCAGCGCGATAGCCCCGAGGGCGGCGAGCGCGACGAGAATCTCCGCCGTCACCAGCGAGGAAATCTGAAAATCCAGCACACAGTCCGCCCGGCCCGCGTCGAGACAGGCCTGATAGACGGATTGCTGCTCCCGTATAATACTGTCAAGACTCCCCCCGAGATACGCAAAGGCGAATGTTCCGGGAATGATGCCGACCAGCGTCCCGATGATATAAGTCCCGAGACCAACCCCCAGAAACGCCGGCGCGATATTGACCAGCCAGAAGGGAAATAACGGGACAAGGCGCAGGAACAGCATATAACTCATGGCATTTTCGGCAAAGCCGTCTTCAAGCTTTTTCAGCCATGGTCCGGCCTTTTCACGCAGCGGCGCCCCCAGCGAGGTTGCGGCAATCATGAATATCAGCGTTGCACCGGCCGTCGCGGCAAAGACGGTCATGGCGCCAGCCGCGATCCAGCCGAACAGAAAGCCCCCCGTTACCGTCATGAGAAGGCCGCCCGGCAATGACAACGCCACAACCACTACATAAAGAGCCATATACAGCAACGCCGCAACCACATAGTTATCGGTAACAAAGTGCAGCAGCCGGTCGCGATGATCACTGAGCGCGCGAAATGTCAGATAGCTATCAAGGTCAAAGATGAAAAAAGCCGCGATGGCGGCCAGAACGGCGCATAACGGGATCAGCCGCCCAAAGCTGAATTTTCTAGGCGTGCGCCGCCCACTCCCGGACGGGGGCGATTTTGACGAATCATTCCCGTCGTCACTATCGGCTTTTCCCCTGTTGAAACCGGCCATGAATATGTCCCTATGAATGAAGATGGCAACGGAGATCCGGCGGAATATTGCTTTAATTTATAATGCGTAACTTATCCGATCTTGACGCCCGGTGATAGCCAGGTAAATCCAGCCTCAAGCGAACGTGAGCCGATTTGACCTCGACCCTGCGACAGATAGGCGCAAAATTCATCTCCTGCATTGACTTCATGGGGGAGAGACCTTATACAGCGGGGCTTGTTTTCCCTTCGCGCAAGACTGCGCGGATGATCGACGGAGAAGTCTCTTGAAACGTACATATCAACCGAGCAAACTTGTTCGCACGCGCCGCCATGGGTTTCGTGCACGCCGGGCAACGGTCGGTGGTCGCCGGGTTCTTGCCAACCGCCGGGCAAAAGGCCGCAAGAGCCTGTCAGCCTAAATCATGCCAATTGGCGTCGAGCGGTTGAAAAAACGCGCGGAATTCCTCCGTGTTGCCTCTGTTCGTCGCAAATGGGCAGCACCGGGTATGGTTCTGCAGGCCGCCCGTGGCGCAAAAACGAGTGAAGCTGATGTTTCGCGCGTCGGCTTTACCGTGACCAAAAAGGTTGGCAATGCGGTTGTCCGCAACCGGATAAAGCGTCGCCTTCGCGCGGCCGCGGATCAGGTTATCCCGCATCATGCCCAAAGCGGATGGGACTTTGTACTGATTGGCCGCCAGGGTTCTCTCGGGCGGGATTTTACCGATCTGACATCCGATCTGAGACTGGCGCTGGAAAAAGTCGGCGCGACCACATCAAAAGATCGGGGGACAGCGTGATCATCAAAGCCGCTGTCTTGCTGCTGATGCTTCCGATCAAGGTGTATCAATATGTCATCTCGCCCCTGCTACCGGCGAGTTGCCGTTACTATCCAAGCTGTTCATCCTATGCTATTGAGGCGCTGGCGACACATGGCCCGTTGAAGGGAAGCTGGCTGACGCTGCGACGGATCGCGCGCTGTCATCCTTTCGGCGGACAGGGCTTTGATCCGGTCCCCGAAAAGCATAAAAACTGTCATCATGGCGCGGTAGACCTGACATCCCGCGCCCATACTGATTAACATTGGGACTGTAACCATGTCAGACCAGAAAAACCTGATCCTCGCGATTGTTCTTTGTTTCCTGATCATTTTCGGATTCCAGTATTTTGTCGAAGGTCCGCAGATAGAACAGGAGCAGCAGCAGGAACAGGCCCAGTCCGGCGCCGCTGACGGGTCGACACCGGTCCCCTCCGCCTCCGGCGGCGATGCGGCCATACCCAATGCTCAGCTTCCGGCTACGCAAAACACCATGAGCCGGGAACAAAGCCTGCAAAAAGCTGATCGGGTGCGGATATACACCCCGACACTGCATGGATCGGTTTCGCTGACCGGCGCGCGGCTCGATGATCTCACCCTGATCGACTACCGGGAGACTGTTGATCCGGCAAGCCCCGAAATCAAGCTGCTGTCCCCGGCCGGCAGCCCCCGTCCCTATTATGCCGAATTCGGCTGGAGCCCGGCTCCCGGCGCAACTGTGGCTCTACCCAACGCGCAGACCCTCTGGAGCACGGAGGCCGATGAGCTGACCCCGGAAAAACCGCTGAAGCTGACCTGGGACAATGGTGAAGGGCTGATTTTTCATCGCACCATTTCAATTGATGAACATTACATGTTCGCCATTGAACAGAGGGTTGAAAATAACAGCGGAAACCCGGTTACGCTTTATCCTTACGGCCTGATTTCCCGGCACGGTACGCCTGACACGACCGGTTTCTACATTCTGCATGAAGGTCCGATCGGCGTCTTCAACGATACGCTGGAAGAAGTGGATTATGACGATCTTGAAGATGGCAAGGCGCAAAATTTCACTTCGACCGGTGGCTGGCTGGGCATCACCGACAAATTCTGGCTGACCGCTCTCGTCCCTGATCAGAATGCTAATATCAAGGCGCGCATGTCCTATGCGCCGCAGGGCGCCCGCTATCAGACGGACTTCCTGAACCAGCAGGGAGTGACCATTGCCGCCGGTGAAACGGCGGGGGTCACCAACAGAATTTTCGCAGGCGCCAAAGAAGTCTCCGTTCTCGATGCCTATGAAGAACAGTATAAGATTTCCCGCTTCGATCTCGCCATTGACTGGGGCTGGTTCTATTTCCTGACCAAGCCGATCTATTTCGCCCTTGAGTTTCTTGACAAGCTGATCGGCAACCTCGGCCTTGCCATCATGGCGCTGACCGTCATCATCAAGGTTATCCTGCTGCCTCTCGCCCATAAATCCTATGTGTCGATGAGCAAGATGAAAAAGCTGCAGCCGGAAATGCTGAAGCTTCGCGACAAGTATGGCGATGACAAGCAGAAGCTCAATCAGGAAATGATGGCGCTGTATAAAAAGGAAAAGGCGAACCCGGCCGCGGGCTGTCTGCCGATCCTGTTGCAGATCCCCATTTTCTTCGCGCTCTATAAGGTGCTGTTCGTTACCCTGCTGATGCGTCACCAGCCCTTCTTCGGCTACATCAAGGATCTGGCGGCCCCCGATCCGACGACCGTCTTCAACCTGTTCGGTCTCATCCCCTGGGATCCGCCGCAATTCCTGATGATTGGCTTCCTGCCGATCCTGATGGGCATCAGCATGTTCCTGCAACAGAAGCTAAACCCGCAGCCGGCCGATCCGGTGCAGGCGAAGATCTTCCTGTTCATGCCTTTCTTCTTCACCTATCTGCTGGCAAGCTTTCCGGCGGGCCTTGTCATCTACTGGACATGGAACAACATTCTCAGCATGGCGCAGCAGTGGCTGATCATGAAGCGGATGGGCGTCTCTGTTTCCGGGGACAAGAGCTGACAAGGGCGCGCCCATGACAGCCCCTGTCGACCCTGATGGAGACGACTATGCCCGGTATATCGAAGCCGGACGGCTGCTTTTCGCCAGGGAATGCCGGTTCATTGCGGGTGCGGCGAGTTTTGAGATGCTGCCACCGCCCGGCATTACCGAAGTCGCCTTTGCCGGGCGTTCCAATGTCGGAAAATCCAGCCTGATCAATGCGCTCACAAACCGCAACACCCTTGCACGCACCTCCAATACGCCGGGGCGGACGCAGCAGATAAATTTTTTCGATCTCGGCGGCAGGCTTTACCTCGTTGACTTGCCCGGTCATGGCTACGCCAAGGCTTCGAAGGAAAAAATTGATATCTGGACGGATCTCGTAAACAGTTACCTGCGCGGACGGGCGGCATTGCGCCGGGTGCTGCTGCTGGTGGATTCGCGGCACGGCCTCAAATCCTCCGACCGCGAGGTGATGGATATGCTAGATACCGCCGCGGTCAGCTATCAGGTCATTCTGACGAAGGTTGACAAGGGCAATAGAAGTGACGTGGAATCACTGACAATAAAAATCGAGGCGGAACTTGCCAGGCGTCCGGCCGCACATCCGGAAATACTGGCGACGAGCGCCGCAAAGGGATACGGCATAGACAGGCTCCGGGCGGAGCTTGCAGCATTGGCGGAGGAGGCTGGTTAAGCGATGAGTGATAATTCCCTGACAGTAGAGGAACAGCTTGCCAAGGCGCGGACCCTCTCGGAAGCCCTGCCCTATATGCACCGTTTCAACGGCCAGACGTTCGTCATCAAATATGGCGGCCATGCCATGGGTGATGACGAGCTGTCACATATGTTTGCCCGTGATGTTGCCCTGCTCAAGCAGGTGGGCATCAATCCTGTTATCGTCCATGGCGGCGGGCCGCAGATCGGCAGCATGCTGCAACGGCTGCAAATCAACAGTTCCTTTATCGACGGGCTCAGGGTGACCGACCAGCAAACGGTGGAAATCGCCGAGATGGTCCTGTCCGGATCGCTGAACAAGAAAATCGTAACCTCCATCAACTCCGCAGGCGGGCTTGCCATTGGCCTGTCGGGGAAAGATGGCAAGCTGATCGAAGCGCAAAAGCTGACCCGCACAAAACGCGATCCCGACAGCAATATTGAACGCATCCTGGATCTGGGGTTTGTCGGCGAGCCAACCCGCATAAACCCGGAAATTCTGGAAAGCTTCGAGGAAAACAACGTTATTCCCGTTATTGCCCCCATCGGGGTCGGTCCGAACGGCCAGACCTACAATATCAATGCGGACACTGCGGCCGGCCATATCGCCGCCGCCATCGGGGCGACCAAGCTGATCATGATGACGGATGTCGAGGGTGTTCTGGATAAAAACAAGAAGCTGATCAATCGGCTTAGCCCGTCAGAAGTATTGAAATTACAGAAGGATGGCACCATCGCTGGCGGCATGATCCCCAAGCTGGAAACCTGTCTCTATGCGTTGGAGGAAGGGGTGGAATCGGCAACCATTCTGGATGGCCGCATACCGCATGTTCTGCTTCTTGAAACCTTCACGGAGCATGGGGTTGGCACCATGATCACCGACGTCGAGGATTAATGCGCCGCGCGCGCGGCATCTGGCGCGCGCTCATTCGTCATAGAAGGAAAGCTGCCAGTCCATTTCCTTGGGCGTGAAGGGATATTCGATCCCGTTACGGGCGTTGACGATGTCCTTACGCGCCACATGGGCGATCGTTGTCTGGATTCTGAAGGCAAGCCGCATACCCAACCCCGCTTTCCAGCAAAGCGAGATGATCACCTTGCCATTACGTGATGCGAGCATTGTTGCGACTTTTTCTGGACTTAAGTTGCTGCGAAGCGACAGGGCCGCAGCAACAAATTCCTGATCCTTTGCCTCCACGGCATCACTGACGGCCTCTTCCCCAAGCGCGCCTTCAGCGAACAGCCTTTCCGCCGACAGCCGCCCCTTTTCATCCGGAATTCCCGTAAACTCACGGGTTTCATCAATCCGGCTGCGGACAATGGCTTTCAAATCCGTTTCGGTTTCCTCCGACAGATTGTGGCGCTGCGCAAGGGCCTCAACCAGGGAGAAAGCAACAAAGCCGGCAATCCGCCGCATGGCGCGCAATGACAGGTTAAGCCGCATGACCAGCGGTTCATGCAGTGGCTCTGCCTTTTCAGCCTGATCGATGATTTTATCGAGAGTGTCTTCACGGATTTTAGCGGAAGGATTGGCGAGCAACGCAGAGATTGCCGGTATTTCAAGCTGCGCAACGACAGCATCCGCAACTTCTTCACCGATATCCTGACGCCTCGCAATCGCCGGCAGGGCGCCGGCGGCTATTCCGCTGGCCATGATTTCCAGCAAGTCATTGTCCGAGAGAAGCGGGGAATATTCCAGGATCGGGCTCGCTACAATTTCTTCGACATCCTGCGCCAGACTGAGAACGACATTTTGCGGCGCCCGTATCGTATCTTTCAGGGTTTCGGCAACAATCGCCCGTACGGCGCTTGTCTGATCCCTTGCCAGAATCTCGATGACTTCAATCGTTCGCTGCAACAGAATCGCGGCCTGTTCGCCGGAGATGTCGGGAAGCAGCCGACAGATCTTGCGCGCAAGTTCCATCCGCACCTCCAGGTCCTCATCCGTTGCCAGGATAAGATCGGCCTGTGTCGGCGTTGACGGATTGCTGGCAAGATTCCTGCGCACGTCATCCGCGTCATCTTCCGTCAGATAATAGAGGATTTCCGGCTCTGTTTCCTGACAGGCCGCCAACTCGGTGCGCACGGCCAGTTCGCTGCTGAGCGCCCGCGCCTTGTTTTCCTCATATCGAAGAGAGATATCCGTATTCCGTTTGGAATGCGCTGTCATGATTGCAACACCCGACAGATTATTAATTCGTTTAGCTTCGCCATCATAGAGATCCAAGCTTAACAGGATATTAATAGATTCTGACAGGATTTCTCGTTTTCAGCTTGCCGCAGACGCCTCATGGCGGCACAGTCGGGACATGATGACATCACCCCGCTGGCAGGATTTCGAAAATATCGATAGCTGGATCTTCGATCTGGACAACACCCTCTATCCCTCCGCGACCAATCTGTTCGCCAGGATCGACAAGAAGATGGGCGAATTTATATCGACATTGCTCCAGATTGATCTGCTTGAAGCAAAGAAGCTCCAGAAAAGCTATTTTCATGAACATGGCACGACCCTGCGGGGCCTGATGCAGGTTCACAGGATCAACCCGACTGACTTTCTTGAATATGTTCATGATATTGATGTGTCCGACCTGGCCGCCGCACCGGAACTTGGCGCAGCGCTGGAAAAGCTGCCGGGCAAGCGGATCATCTTCACCAATGGTTCACTGTTTCATGCCAAGAATGTCTCGACCCAGCTCGGCATCGACCATCATTTCCACCATATCTTTGATATTGCCGCGGCGGACTATCTTCCAAAGCCCCACAAGCCGGTTTATGAAAAGCTGGTCAAAGAATTTGATATCAATCCAGAGCGGGCGGTCCTGTTTGAGGATATGGCGGTCAACCTTGCTCCGGCGCATGACATGGGAATGAAGACAGTGTGGATTCCCAATGATCGTTATTGGTCCGCCGATGGCGGCGTTGACGCCCATATTCACTACAAGACTGACGATCTGGGCGACTGGCTGACCCGCCTGCTTGATGACCGGAACAACGGCACATGAAAATTTAGCCGTCCCGCAGATTGACATCCTGCGATAGCCGGGTATCTTCTCGCGAACGCAAATTGACCAGATATCAGGGATAACCATGACAGTAGCGCAGTTGCAGCCGGTCGTTGAGACCGCCTGGGAAAACCGGGACCAGATCTCCATTTCGACAAAAGGCGAGGTTCGTGACGCCGTTGACGCCACGCTTGAGGCGCTCGACAACGGTTCCCTCCGTGTTGCCGAAAAAGGCAAGGATGGCTGGGTTGTCAATCAATGGGCCAAGAAGGCGGTCCTGCTGTCATTCCGCCTGAATGATATGGAACTCGTCCCGGGCGGACCGGGCAGCAATGCGAGCTGGTGGGACAAGGTGCCCAGCAAGTTTGACGGCTGGGGCGAGAACCGCTTTCGCGAAGCAGGCTTTCGCGCGGTGCCGAACTGCGTCGTCCGCAAAAGCGCCTATATCGCCCCCAATGTTGTCCTGATGCCGAGTTTCGTCAATCTCGGCGCCTATGTGGACAGCGGCACCATGGTCGATACCTGGGTGACTGTCGGTTCCTGCGCGCAGATCGGCAAGAATGTGCATCTTTCCGGCGGCGTCGGCATCGGCGGCGTTCTAGAACCCCTGCAGGCAGATCCGGTCATCATCGAGGATAACTGTTTCATCGGCGCCCGCTCCGAAGTGGTGGAAGGGGTGATTGTCGAGGAAGGCTCCGTCCTGTCCATGGGGGTTTTCATCAGCGCCTCCACCAAGATCATCAACCGTGAAACCGGCGACGTCCATATCGGCCGCGTCCCAGCCTATTCGGTGGTGGTGCCGGGCTCCCTCCCCGGCAAGCCGCTCCCGGATGGAACGCCGGGGCCCAGCCTTTACTGCGCCGTCATCGTCAAGACCGTGGATGCGCAGACACGCTCCAAAACATCCATCAATGAATTG
>CEOG01037823.1_pt1 | contig 18604 bp, 12 predicted proteins | sample 530301 | NCBI WGS metagenome assembly CEOG01 (sample SAMEA2619903, study PRJEB7988) | marine metagenome | biome: marine biome (ENVO:00000447); feature: surface water layer (ENVO:00002042); material: "saline water (ENVO:00002010), including plankton (ENVO:xxxxxxxx)" | depth 5 m | reverse complement strand
CCCGCCAGCAGATCCTGCGCTATGGTGAAAACCCGCATCAGACGGCCGCTTTCTATGCCAATGATGAGAAACGCATCGGCGTCGCCAGCGCGCGCCAGCTTCAGGGGAAAGAACTCTCCTATAACAATTTCAACGACACCGACGCCGCGTTTGAACTGGTTGCCGAATTTGACCCGAAGGTGAGCGGCCCGGCCTGCGCCATTATCAAGCATGCCAACCCTTGCGGCGTTGCCACGGCGCCGACGCTGGCGGAAGCCTATCGCCGCGCCTTTGCCTGCGATACCACTTCGGCCTTTGGCGGGATCATTGCCCTCAACCAGACACTGGATGCGGCGACGGCAGAGGAAATCGTCAAAATTTTCACCGAAGTGATCATCGCCCCCGAGGCGGATGAGGCCGCGCGAGAAATCATTGCCGCCAAGAAGAACCTGCGCCTGCTGCTGACCGGCGGTCTGCCCGATCCCAAAGCCGCCGGGCGCGTCATCAAGTCCCTCGCGAGCGGATATCTCATCCAGGATCGTGACAATGCCCTGACCGCCCAGCCGGAATTGCAGGTGGTCACCAAACGCGCACCGAGCGAACAGGAGATGAAAGACCTCCGCTTCGCCTTTACGGTGGCCAAGCATGTGAAATCGAACGCCATTGTCTATGTCCGGGACGGCGCAACGGTCGGCGTCGGCGCGGGCCAGATGAGCCGCGTTGATTCGTCCAAAATTGCCGCCGCCAAATCGCTGGAGGCCGCGCAGAATGCCGGCGAGACAACCGCCTGGGCCAAAGGCTCCGTTGTTGCCTCCGACGCGTTTTTCCCCTTCGCGGATGGCTTGCTCGCCGCCGCCGAAGCAGGGGCAACCGCGGTGATCCAGCCCGGTGGCTCCATGCGCGATAATGAAGTCATCGCCGCCGCCGATGACGCCGGGCTTGCCATGGTCTTCACCGGTATGCGACATTTCCGTCATTGATCTTATCCGAGGGGGAGTTCCGGCATGATTATCACGACAACAGGGTCTATTGAAGGCAGAGATGTTGCCTCCTACATCGGCATCGTCGGCGGTGAGGCCGTCATGGGATCAAACTTCGTGCGGGATTTCTTCGCCCGCGTGCGGGACACGTTGGGCGGACGCTCCGGCTCCTACCAGAAGGAAATCCGCAATGCCCGCGCCCACGCCCTTCAGGATATGAAGGATGAGGCCGCAGAAATGGGCGCCGATGCTGTGATCGGCATTGCAATGGATGTCGAGGTCATCGGCGACAGCATGCTGATGGTCACTGTTTCGGGCACCGCCGTCAAACTCGCCTGAGCCTCAGCGGGAACGCTCCGGCTCCCGCACAAAGCTCATCAGTGCCGCGCCGATCATCAGAAGCGCAAAAATCACGATCATCGCCGGGCGCTGCTGCCCGGTTGCGGAAGTCACGATCCCGATCAGCAGCGGCGCGACAAAAGCCGTTGCCTTGCCTGACAGCGCGAAAAGCCCGAAGAACTCCCCGGCTTTTTCCGGCGGGGACATGCGGGCAATGAGTGTCCGGCTGGCGGCCTGCGCGGGGCCGAAGAAAAGCCCCATGATGAAGGCAAAGATCATGAAAACAATCTCTGCCGGGCTGGCGAACAGCGCGCCGCCCTCCACTGGCATGGCAGCGGGCAGGCCAAACAGCACCTGACCATTGCTGATGGAGAGCACCCCGACGGAGGCAAAGGCAAGCCCCAGCACGGATATCACAATGGTGGGTTTCGATCCCAGCCGGTCATCGAGATATCCCCCCGCGAAGGAGCCGCCGATGGCAAAGAAATTGATCAGGATGCCGAAGATACCGAGCTCTGTCGTACCCCATCCGAAAAGCCCCGCCGCATAGATGCCCGAAAACCCGATGAGCGCGAGAATGCCGTCGTTATAGAACATGCGCGCAATCAGGAAATAGACAATATTCCGGTAATCCTTGAGCGACTTCAACGTGTCAACCAGCGTTGATATTCCCTGACGCACGGCGGCGCCTTTTGCAATTCCCGTCCGCGCCCGGTCCGGCGTGAACAGCATCATGGGAATGATGAAGACAAGGAACCAGAGGGCGGAAATGGGGCCTGTAATGCGGTCCTGTTCATGCATTTCCTTATTCAGACCGAACATCGCCGTCTCCGGCAGGGAAAAGCAGAGCAGCACGATAAAAAGGACAATCAGGCCGCCGATATAGCCGAGGCCCCAGCCAAAACCGCTGAGCCGCCCCATGCGGGCCTGCGGCACAAGGCTTGGCAGCATGGCATTGTTGAAGACAATGGCAAATTCGACGCCGATCGTGCCGATGATGATCCCGCTGAGGATCCAGAGGATACCGCTTTCCTGACCGGGCAGCGCCCACCAGAGTGAGAATGCGCCAACGGCGCACAGCAGGGTGAAGGACAGGATCCAGGGTTTCCGCGCGCCGCCCGCATCGGCGATGGAGCCCAGAACCGGGCTGAGAATGGCAATCAATATTCCGGCAATGGCCTGGGTATAGCCCCAGTAGGCCTGCCCCTCCGCCGGGGTGGCGGCGACAAAAGTGGTGAAATAGGGGGCAAAGATAAAGGTGGTGACGACTGTAAAATAGGGCTGGTTCGCCCAGTCAAAAAGCGCCCAGGAAAATTTCCCGAGCCTGCTTGCCTCCGTGGCCGGATGGCCGTTCTCCGCCGTCATAATCACCCCCTGCACATCCAAGCCGGAATGTCACGCTACGCCAAAGCGAGAGGATAGACAATCAGCTGCTCATGAATTTTTTCAGACAAGTCCGTGCAGCCGGGCAAACGGGTCGCGATCTGCTTCTTCCTGCCACTCATATTCGGCGGCAATGGCAATTTTGCGGGCAACCTCGACCCCATGCAAGCGGGCAATCACGGCAAGTGACATATCCATGCCCGCCGAGACGCCGGATGAGGTGAAGATCTTCCCATCTTCGACCCAGCGCGCTTCCGCCACCCAGTCAACGCCGGGGCCGACCGAACAGACCCAGTCAAATGCCATCTTGTTGCTGGTCGCCCGCCGTCCGGCCAGCAATCCCGCCTTTGCCAGCAAGGCACTCCCCGTACAGACACTCATGACGATATCCGCCGCGCCTTCAGATTTTTTCAGCCACTCCAGCAACCGGTCGTTAGCAATTTCAACCCGTGTTCCCATCCCACCCGGGACAAGCAGCAGATCATATCCGGCAGGTGAGTCAAACCCGGTGTCCGCCATAACGACAGGACCGGCATTGCTGGCCACCGGCCCATGGGCTTCCGCAATGATGTCGATCTGGAAAAAGTCTTTTGCCATACCGAACATTTCCAGCGGTCCAAACAGATCCAGAAGCTCAAACCCCGGAAAAACGAGCGCCCCGATCTTTTTCAATAGATGCCCTTTCAGCCGACGAGTGACCGGAACTGCTGATTTGCGAAAACCAGCTTTGGAATATCCAGCGATCCGACAGATTTCAACTCCTTCACAAGATCATCAAGACGGGCGATCATCCGGTGATTGTTGCTTGCCCAGAAATCAAATGCCGCGCGTCCTGTATGCCCGTTCGCGGCGGCAAGGGCGGCGGTTGTTATTGCCCGCTGCTGTCCATACAGGTCATCAATCAGCGCCGTTACGGCAAGGCGATCCCAATCATTATCAGGTTCAATCCCCTCCGCGGCGGTGCGCAGCCAGTCGAGATTGAGGTCCGCCCCGACAATGAAGTAAACCTCCCCCACCTCCGTGATCGGCTTTCCGGATGTTTTTCCGGCCTGCACCACATCAAGAGCGGAACGCAGCGGACCCAGCGCCGCCACACGTCGCGCCAGCGTCTCCGGCACGCCCTCCGCGACAAGCAGATCCGCGCGCATGGTGTAACGGTTTTTGCCTTCCGCACTTAACAATCCGTCCAGCCCTTCTTCAAATTTACGAACATCGGCAGTCAGCAGTTTTATCTCGCCGCTGATGTCGCCAAAGCGGCTCAGATGGCGCAGGCACCAGAGGGTCGCCCGCCGCGCAAGGCGTTGCGTGACGTCGATCATTCTGCCCTGAACGGCGGTCTCCACCTGATTATCCAGCGCCTCGATCCCGGCGGCGATCTGCCCCAGATCGAAGACCGCCGTGACAAGCGCAAAGGCGCGGGCAACATCCTCAGGCCCGCAGCCCTGTTCCTCCATCATCCCCATGACAAAGGTCGGACCGGCCCTGTTGACGAGCTGATTGACGATAATGGTGGTGACAATTTCGCGCCGGAGCCGATGACCGGCAATATAGGCCGCATATTTCTTGCGCAGTTGCGGCGGAAAATAATCCGCCAGCCATAGATCATAATAGGGATCATCGGGCAGCCGGGTTTCCAGAATATCGAGATAAAGCGTCATTTTGGCATAGGCCATCAATACCGACATTTCCGGCCGCGTGAAGCCAAGCCCGGCGGCCTGCCTGCGGATAATCTCCTCATCATCGGGGAGGTTTTCAACAGCCCGGTCCAGCCGCCCCTGTTTTTCCAGGGCGCGCATGAACAGCACATTTTCAGAAAAATTGTCGATGCCCTGCCGTTCCGCGGTACTGAGCGCCTGCGTTTGCAGATAATTATCCACCAGAACATGGGCGGCCACATCATCCGTCATATCTTCAAGCAGCCGGTCACGCTGTTTTTCTGTCATCTCCCCGTCATCAAGAACCGCCCGCAGCAGAATTTTGATATTCACTTCATGGTCAGAGCAGTCTACCCCGGCAGAATTATCAATGGCATCCGTATTGAGCCGTCCACCAACCAGCGCATATTCAATCCGGCCAAGCTGCGTCACGCCGAGGTTACCGCCTTCGCCAATGACTTTTGCGCGGACGTCTTTGCCGTTGATACGGATCGCATCATTTGCCCGGTCCCCGACATCGCCGTTACTCTGATGGCTTGCCTTGATATAGGTGCCGATGCCGCCAAACCACAGCAGGTCAACCCGGCTCTTCAGAATGGCGGAGATCAGCTCGTTCGGCGTCACCTGATCCGCCGATATATCGAGCAACGTCTTGATCTCAGGGGACAGGCGGACGGACTTCGCCTTGCGGTCAAAAACGCCGCCGCCCTTTGAGATCAGCTTCTGATCGTAATCCTCCCATGAGGAACGGGGCAGCGCGAACATCCGCTTGCGTTCCTTGTAACTTTTCGCCACGTCAGGCGTGGGATCAATAAAAACATTGCGATGATCGAAAGCCGCCACCAGACGTATCTTTTCGGAAAGCAGCATCCCGTTGCCGAACACATCCCCCGACATATCGCCAATGCCGGCAACCGTGAATTCCTGTGTCTGGGTGTCAACCCCGATTTCCCGGAAATGACGCTTCACCGATTCCCAGGCGCCGCGGGCGGTAATGCCCATTTTCTTGTGATCGTATCCCGCCGCCCCGCCGGAGGCAAAAGCATCCCCAAGCCAGAAGCCATAGGAAATGGCCACCGCATTGGCAATATCGGAGAAGGTCGCCGTTCCCTTGTCCGCCGCCACGACGAGATAGGGATCATCCATGTCATGCCGGACCACATCCTTGGGCGGCACGACATCGCTGCCGACATAATTATCCGTGATATCGAGAAGGCCGGAGATGAAAATCTTGTAGCAATTCACCCCTTCGGCGAGAAACGCATCCCTGTCTGCCGGATTTGGCAAATTCTTGGGGTAAAACCCTCCCTTGGAGCCGACCGGCACAATGACGGTATTTTTTACCATCTGCGCCTTCATCAGACCCAGCACTTCGGTGCGATAGTCCTCCCGCCGGTCGGACCAGCGCAAACCGCCGCGCGCCACCTTGCCACCGCGCAAATGGACGCCTTCGACCCGCGGGCTGTAGACAAAAATTTCAACGAACGGACGCGGCAGCGGCAATTCGTCAATCTTCTGACTGTCCAGCTTGAAGGAAAAATACGGCTTGCCCTGCTCATCCAGGCGGTTCTGGAACAGGTTGGTGCGCAGCGTGTTGAGCACAAGATTGACGAACCGGCGCAGGATCCGGTCTTCATCCAGGCTGCTCACCTCGTCCAGTAAGGGCCAAATTCCTTCCACAACAATTGCCGACTTTTCGTCACGATCTGTCTCCCCCGCCGGATCAAAGCGGAGGTGGAAAAGCTCGACAAGCCGCCGGACAATCTCGGGATTTCCGGCCAGGGCATTCATCATATATGTCTGACTATAAGTAATTCCGGCCTGACGCAGGAATTTTGCATAAGCCCTGAGGATCGTGATATTGACCCAGTCCAGACCGGCCCGGAGAACCAGCCGGTTGAAGCCGTCATTCTCCATATCACCGGTCCAGACGCGCCGGAAGGTTTCTTCGAAATTCGCCTTCAATTCATGCAGGTCGAGGGCATAGCCGCCCGGTTCGATTAGCTCGAAATCATGAATCCAGACCTTGCCCGACAATTCTTCCGACGTAATCAGATAAGGGTTTTCCGCCAATACCTTGAGCCCCATATTCTCAAGCATCGGCAGGCAATCGGACAGGGTGAGTGGCGTGTTATGGCTGTAGACCTTGAAGCGGACCGTGCTGTCGGCATCCTCCACCCAGCGATAAAGATTGAGGGTGAGCGCGCCGGTTTTTAAGGTCGCTTCGATCTTTTCAATGTCATAGAGGGCAAGATCGGCATTGAAGCGTTCGCGATAGGCCGCCGGAAAAGCATGACCATAGCGGGCGCGCAGGCGTAAGCCCTTCTCCTCCCCCCATCTTTCCAGAAGCGCGTCGTCAAGATCATCCGTCCAGCTACGGGAGGCCGCGACCAGCCGCCGCTCCAGATCCGTTTCATCCACCACGGGCTTGTGCTTGGATTTGAGGGCAATAATGTAATGGATGCGCGCCAGCAGATCATCGCCAACCAGCGCGTAATGGGAAGACAGGCTGCCATTATGCGCCTCGGCCAGCACATCCCCGAACTTGCGGCGCAGGTCCGTATTGAATTTTTCCCGCGGAATATAGACGATGGCCGAGACAAACCGTTCGAACCGATCCCGGCGCAGCAGGACACCGATCCGGGGACGTTCCTGAAGCGACAGGATTTTCCCCGCATTGATCAGAAGATCCTCAACGGATATCTGAAACAACTCATCCCGGGGGTAGCTTTCCAGGATATGGGTGAAGGCTTTTTCGTCGTGACTGTGTTTGGCAAACCCCGTCATTTCCAGCGTCTGGCTGACCTTGCGCCGGAGATAGGGGATATCACGGGGAATACGGTTATAGGCGGCAGAGGTGAACAGGCCGGTAAAGCGGCATTCGCCGATCACCTCTCCCTTCTTATTGAATTTCTTCACACCGACATAATCCAGATGCACCGCCCGGTGCACCGTCGAACGCACATTTGCCTTGGTGACGATAACCAATTCACGCCGCCGCAGAAAATCCTTCACTTCCGGGGACATTTCCATACTGCCGCTCATAATCCGGCGGGACGGGTCACGCAGAATACCAAGGCCTGATCCTTCCACCAGACCCCAGCGATCAGACTTTCCCTTGCCATCGGAGGCAAATTCAAATTCGCGATAGCCAAGAAAGGTGAAATGATTGTCCGACATCCATTGGAGGAGGGCCTGCGCCTCGTCAATTTCTCCCTGATCGAGCGGCGGCGGGTTTTTCTTCAGCCCGTCCCTGATCGCGTCCACCTTCGACAGGATCGGTTTCCAGTCCGCAACGGCAAGCCGGACATCCGATAGCACGCTGTTCAGGTTCTTTTCGATATCCAGCAGGATGGCCGGATCGGATTGCTCGTCGATTTCCACATGCATCATGCTTTCACGAAGCGCGGATGATTTTCCGGACGGTTCGGCATCGAGCGTGCGGATACGGTTGCCCTCCTTATCCCGTTCCACATAGACAACCGGATGAATGACCTGATGCACGGTCAGGCCCCGGCTGTTGAGGGCCGCCGTCACGCTATCGACCAGAAACGGCATGTCGTCATTGACGATTTCAATGACCGAATGGGTGGTTTTCCAGCCATGTTCTTCCAGATCCGGCGTGAAAACCCGCAGTTTTGTCGTTCCCGGAAGGCGCGTTGCGGCAAATTTGTAAAGCGACAGGGCGGCACCATAAAGATATTCCGGCAGAACGCTCGTTACATCTTCAGGGGATGGTCTTTCGTAAAACTGGCGGACAAATTTCCCGGCATCGGACGCCGTTTTCTTGTCAAGCCTGCTTTCAACTATAGAGAGAACATTATCAATCTGTTCCGATTTCAAATCCTGTGCTTTTACGGCCATCGTCCGAATCCTACCCCTTCAGATTGCTGATCAACTTCAAATCACTATAGACATGTAAAATTAAGATATTCCTTAGAGACTTTTCCCAAAATAAAACAATGAATAAAAAACATGATTTTTCAATGTGTTACTTAAACATCACGGAAAGCATATAAAGGACCGGGAAATATGTAAAGAAGTGAAGCGGCATCGCCAAAGAATTGCAGTCCGATTTTACCAGACTATCAAACTGTTCAGGATTGGCGCACAGGGTCTATATAAGAGAATTGTTTCACAAATATAACAAACGTTTGCTTAATATTCTGTGTGACCCCTGGAACGCCGGATCATCACTTGCACGCCATGGATCGGGCGCGAGGGTTTTTCCACACGGCTATTTGCGCGTCTGCAGGCATCCCGCGCCGCCGTGCGGAATTTTGTAAAGATGCACCGCGTAGGGGCCAAATTCATCTTCAAACTGCCCTTTTTCCAGCCGAACGACCCGCCCTTCGTCCAGCACGTCGGCCCGGTCCGCAGGTACAGGCTCCGGCAGGCGGAACCGGGCCGTGGCCGGAAACCGGCTGATGGACCCGGCAAAGATATATAAATCACACTCATCCCGGCGGGAAATGGCGACAATGCTGCCGGGGAGCGTCATGGCGTCCGGTTCAACCGTCACCAGATCCGGCAGGGCGTCACTGTTCAAAACCGCGGCAAGGGACTGCAATCGGGTGTTAATCCGCGTGATGTCCTGGCGCAAGCGGTCATTCTCCAGCAATGATGCCTCGACAAAACGCGGGCTGAACTGATGTACGAAATAGATAATCCCGCGCGCACCATGAATGATGCTGAGCCAGACAAGGCGGCGGACATCCTCGCCATCGGGCATCCGCTCGGCGTTCGAGACACGGCTCGCCTCGATCACGCTCCAGACAGGTTTCGTCCCGCCCGACCATTTCAACAGGCGGTCCACACCACGCGCCACATAATCAAGCCGTCCGCGCACCCCGCTGTCCCGATGCGTCACCGGATAGATATCGAAGGAGAGAATATCTCCGGCCTTTACATATGTCTCATAGTCTTCCGGGTGATTACTGCGCGTTCCCCGGCCATACCAGCCGTCCCACGCAACTCCCTGACCAAGATTAAGGAGGATGGGCCGCGACGGGTCGCGCGCCTTCATCTGTTCATACAGGCTGATGACCTGCTCCGGGGGGACGGGCGGCCCAAATCCGCCGCCTTCCTTCAACTGCGCATTGTCCGGCTCATCGGGCATGATCCAGCCCGCGATGATGTCGTTATAGGTTACTTTGAGCCCTTCTTCATTCTGCGGGGAAAAGACGGCCATTCTCGCCGTCTGAAGCTGCCGGAGCTGCCGTTCCGTCGGACCTTTCCACAGCCCCGCATAAAAATTGATGCCGATGGCCTTGAAGGCCGCCGCATTTACCGGGTCCTGCAACCAGATGCCGACTGGAAACACGTCAGATCGGGCCAGAAAGCCCACCGGTGAATCCGGTCCGTTCTGGTATTGCGCCGCGGCCGATAGATGAGGCAAAAAGAAGGACAGGCATAGCAATGCCGGAACAAGACGGAAAAGAAGCCGAAATCTCATAGGATTTCCTTGCGATCTCCCTCAAGCACAAGGCATGTCAGCACATTGGAATAAAAGGCACCCGTATCAATCCCGATGCGGTTTTCGCGGAATTCCGGCTCCGGAATAATGCTGTGGCCATGCACGACCACCTTTTCATACAGCCCTTCGTGGGAGAGAAAGCTGTCTCTGATCCAGAGCAGATCATGCTCCCGCTGCCCGTCGATAGGATGGGCGGGATCGATGCCGGCATGAACGAAGAAATAATCGCCAAGCGTATGGCTGTTGTTCAACATCCCGATGAATTGCAGATGCGAATCCGGCAGGCTTTTCTTGAAGCTTCGGGTAATCCTGTGAATTGATTTTTCGTCCAGCTTTGCCAGATCGACATCGACGCCATAGCTTTTGAGCGTGGCATCCCCCCCGTAATGCAGCCAGCGCTTCCCCTTAACCGGATCCTGCAAAAAGGTCATCATCGCCGCCTCATGATTGCCTTTGAGGGTGATGATGCTGTTTTCCGCCTCCATCAGCTCCAGCATCTTGTCGATGACCCCGGCGCTCATCGGCCCGCGATCAATATAATCACCGAGGAAAATCAGATGATTTTTGACATCCCTGTGGCGCGCCCTGTCCGCGTCGATGCGATCCAGCAGGGGCAGCAGCAGATCTTTCCGGCCATGAATATCGCCAATGACATAGGCGCGATGTCCGTCCGGCATTGCGGCGCCGCTCATGGAGATCTGGTGGCGGGCGGTGGCGTCACCGTCTTTTTCACTTACGTCAGCCGTGCGCCTTGATATCAGTCTGCTCAGTCGAGCCAGGGGCATCGAGAATATCTTCCGGTTCTGTTGTTGTCGTAATCCGTTATCGGTTAAAATCGGGAACGTACGCATGTTACTGACATCAACCTTCATATTCTATCAACAAGCCCGTGAACATTCATTAGATAAAAAAAGTGGCGGTCATATGACCACCACTTCTAGATGGGTACTATAATGATACTCTGAAGCTGGCCGGAACGGGCATGGCTTCGACTAAAAAATTACTGTATGAAATTTTCTGACAATCAAAATTCATTTATTCCCAGTTTGAATTTTCCGAATTACGCTGACGACCAAGCCAGAATATGGCCCCGATTGCACCGCCAAACAGCAGCAGCGCCGGTGAAAGCGCCTCAAACCCGGCCAAACCGCCGGACGTGCCGCCTGTTATGCTATTGCCGACTTTCTTTTCATTCAGCAGCACAAAGCCGGATGTCTGATGCGCCACGGATACGCTGCCATCCGCGATCCCTTCAGCCTTGATCGGGGAGGTCGCGATTTCCGCACCGACAGCCAGGGGGATCCCCGTAATGGACCCGATGACCAGATAAACCGCCAGTGCTGTCGTGACATATTTCCGAAACATCCCGTATCTTTCTCCCAAATGGTTGCCGCCTCTATCGCCAAGCACGACAACCAGATATTCCTGATTGAATACAGAAATATGACCATGCGCCCCTTCACGCATCCCTCATATGAGTGATAGGTCAAAAAAAAATGCATTATTTTAAAATTTGACGAAACAAAGCCCAAAATTCCATCGGGATAGTCCGGAACTTATGCGGAGCATTTCCGCCGATGATGGTTTCTGTAAATTTTATTTTGTCGCCCGACCTGCTACGTCATACTTAAAAAGCTGTTTATAGCCATAAAAACCATTCAAAATATCATCCGCCATGCAAAAGCATTGGTCGATACATATTTAACCCTAGAGTATGGATTTACTTAATCGTGCTGCCCCGCCAGTCGCGGTCTGAATTTTTCTCCTGCCGGTAGGACAGGCCGAGGCCAATCGCGCCGAGCAGGCCCGCCGTTTTGAGGCTGGGGTGGGAGAAAAACTCCCGGACAAGCATCTTGATCGCCGCTCCCCGCTCACCCGAAGTCGACAGGATCTTCGCGCAGTATCTGATGGCCGAATGCTCCGCCTCGATCAGCATTTTCCAGCTCTTTTCCGAGACCGATGCCATCGCCGGGGCTTCGCGCAGAAACTGAAGGCTCTCCGCCCGGCTCTGCCAGAGCGCAACGCGATCCCCCGACATGCTGTTCGCCCGCAGACGCCAGATGCCGCACCGGTCCTCGATATAAGCCATGCTGAAATTGAGAAGCAGCTCCAACATATAATTGAAGTCCGCTGTCAGCTTGACCCGCGGGTCAAACGCCAGCCCGTCTTTCAGGATATGCTCGATAGCGCTGCGACGAACCAGGCCGAAATTGATTAGCGGCGTGGATGAATCATAAAGATAGGGCTTCAGGATTTCTTCCGGCTGATAAATGCAAACAGTCGGGGGCGCGGGGATGGACCGATCCGTAATCTCTGCAAACTGCTCTTCGAACGCACGGTGAAAATTGGCGAAACAAAGCGCGGCGTCCTGTTTTTCCGCTAGAATGCCGCTCGCCCGCTCCATAAATTCGGGAAAGAAGATATCGTCCCCATCAAGAAAGGACACCAGACTGCCTGTCGAGGCGGTAAAGCCGGTGTTGCGGGCAGAGCCAACCCCCTGGTTTCGTTCATGCCGAATGTAAATAACGCGATCCATCCGCGGCCCAAGCGCCGCAACCGTATCATCGGGACTGCAGTCATCAACGACAATTATTTCCTCTGGCACACGGGTCTGGTTCAGAACGGAATCAACTGTTTCACAGATCGTATTTGCCGACTTATAGGCCGGAATAATTACTGAAATTGTTTCTTTGTCTTTTGTCATGACTAATATTCCAGACCGCCGTATTTAATCTTTTTCTTTTGCAAACCACATAAAGTCAGCGCAAGAAGCGCAAATGTTTTCACGGAGGGTGCCCGTCTCAGTTCATCCCACAGGCATTTTGCCGACCGGCCGCGTTCGCCGTTATTATCGAGAAGCCGCGCATACTGGCGAACTGCCGACGCGCGCATCTTTTCAAGAAAGGCCCGGTGATAGGCTGATAGAGACAGCTGATCCGCCATTCCCAACAAGGAGGAAACGGCCGCCTCACGGGACAGCCACATTTTAAGCTGATTGCGTGACAGGCTATCGGGGCGCAGAAAATAAACCCCCATGGGGGCTTCTATATGCAGCGCCTCATTTTTGGCGAGAACCCGAGAAAACAGGTGAAAATCCTCATTGGCCGCCAGATGCGTTGAATAAAGCTCGTCATGACTGACAAGATCATCAAGGGCGGCTTTGCGGAGAATGCTGAATGACGGAATAAAAGCGCCGGTATTGTTGAGATAGAAGGTCAACCCCTCTCCCTTTGGCAGCACTCTGGGATCAACCGTCTTTTCCATATGGGCCGCCAGTATCGGGGCGGCCTCGCCATCAAAACATTTATAAAACCCAGCGAAGCAGGCGCCGGCCGCCGGATGGGCCGTGAGCGCCAGATAGGCCGTATCAAGAAATTCGGGGCACAGAATATCATCCGCATCAAGAAACAGGACATAGTCGCCTGTCACTTCGCGAAAGCCGGTATTGCGTGCATTCTGAACGCCCCGATTGGCATCATGACGAAGGATACGGATGCCCGGATAGCGGTCCTGCACAATATCCCGGACCGGAATGTCGCTATGATCATCGACAATGATGATCTCATCCGCAGGGCGGCGCTGCGCAACGAGCGAATCCAGCGTGACGCAAATCGTCGCTTCACAGTTATAGCTTGGAATGACAACAGAAAGGCGGTCGTCGGAATTTTGCGTCACATTCATCTCCAGGGATGCCGGAACGGAAGACGTCATTTGACGCCGAGTAACCGTGTTTCTGCCGGGTCGGCTGGCTTGTCCTGCTGCAAAGATTGAAGCAGAGCATCAAAATCCGCGCGCCAGCGATCCCAGTTCAGGTCGCTGGTATATTTTTTACGGCTGTTGCCCGCCATTTCACGAAGACGCGCCTTATCCCCCCAGAGAGTCTCGATCGCATTCGCATATTCCTTGCCACCGGCAGAATGGGACAGAAGGATACCTGTCTTGCCATCATCGACGACAGATGGAATACCCCCCGTATCCGGCGCAATGACCGGTGTCGCAAAGGCCGCCGCCTCGGCAAAAACGAGACCGTAAGCCTCCGCCCGTGTCGGCAGCACAAAAAGGGCGGCGTCGGAAAACAGGCGATTATAGAGATCGAACTCAGCCGGATCGCTTTTGCGAATATGCTTGTACACTGTCACTCCGGGCGGCGGACGGCCCTTGAACGGATCGCATCCGACAATATAAAGATGGGTGTCAAGCCCGCGCCGCTGAAGTTCCTGGAAAGCGGAAAGAATAATCTCGCCACCTTTTCTGGACCAGTCTTTCCCCATGAAAAGGATATTGCACCGCCCGGAGAATTTGTTGTCGAAATAAACCTCATCCAGGGTCGGCAGCAGGCCCACATTCCCGCCCAAGCGGATGAGCCGCAGCTTTTCTGATGCTGCGTCATAATCATCGCGGGCGGACGCCATCGCCCATTGCGAGGGGAAAACCGCATACCGCGCCTTATCGATCACCTGCTTCTCGATGGCATTTGCTTGCCCCCAGAGCCAGCGCGGAACACGGCTGACCTCGGGGTAATAATCCGTCATGATCGTGTAGGTCGCATCAGAAATATGCAGGATCGGCACATTCGTGTGAATATTCGCAAGCTCGGGTGACGCCGCGATACCGACAATCACATCTGGATTGATCGCCTCAAGCTCCCTTTGGATGACCCGGCCGACCGCCCGACTGTAAGCATGTGTCGTGGAGAGATCGACGCTAATCCCAAATATTCTGATAACCCGTTGCAGAGCCCGTGTCAGAAGCAACAGCCAGGTAAGCTTTTTCGCCCTCACCGCGACAACATCGCCAGACAGTTTTTTGACTTCACGCATAATGAAATAGGGCGTCCCTGACCATGCGGAAACATTGGTCGGGTCATGACGAGAAACTATCGCAATTTTCATTAAGGTGCGCTTTCCACTCCAGGGGCCAAGTAGTAAGAAATTACAGATGTTTGGTTTATAAAACGTAAAAAGCGATATATGTGCAGTTTGTGTTGAGACAATTCTGATATCGGACATTTTTACAGAACGCCAATAACGCCGCTTCAACCATCGGGCAAACTGGCCATGGCCATATGGTCTGTATCAATCTACATAAAGAAACCCTGTCTTCCGGATATTTTACGATGTCAGGGTAAGCAGCATCCGCCCACCCAGGACCTCCCCCGTCGGCGAGGAAGCCAGACAGCCCTATGGGATATCAATCTTCCCGGAGCGCCCGGTTGAAGCTCAGAATGATCGGATTGACAAAGTAGTCGAGCGCCGTCCGCTCTCCCGTCGAGATCATCACATCCGCCTGCATACCTGGCCGAAGCTGCGTTACCTCGATATTCGCTTCGTCAAGATTTTCAATCTGAATACGGGCAAGATAATAAAAGTTTCCTGTTCGTTCGTCTTCCAGGCTGTCTGCGGAGACACTCAAAACTTCCCCCTTTGCTGGCAGGGAGAACCGCTGGCTGAACGCCGGGAACCGGATTTGCGCCGGCGCCCCGATATAGACCGAGTCAATATCCTTGGTGTTGACCTGCGCCTCGACGATAAGCTGGACATCATCCGGGACGATATCCATTACCGTCTCTCCCGGCTTGATCACGCCCCCTGTGGTATGCACCTGAAGATTGACGACGAAGCCATTGGTCGGAGCGCGGATTTCCGTACGCGACAACACATCCTCGGAGGCGCGCATCTGTTCTTCAAGGTCAAAAATCTGCGACTGCACCTCTTTCAGCTCGGTGACCACCTCGTCCATAAGCTGGTTCGACATTTCGCCGATCTGCAGCTCAACCTCGCCAATCGCCTGGCGGGTCTGCGCTATTCTTGAGATGCTTTGACTCTGGTTTCCATTGAGCTCGGCAAGATTGCGCTGCAAAGCGCGAAGCCGTGACACCGGCGCCAGCTTTTTATCCACCAAAGAGGCGACGTCCCGGATTTCTTCATTGATCAGAGCGATCTGCCGCTTGCCAGATTCCACCTGACCTTCAAGACCATTGATCTCTTCTCCAAGCTGAACCGCCTTCTGTTTCAATATCGTGATCTGGCCTTCCCGCGATGTCTGGCGGGAATCAAAAATATTCTGCTGTCCCAGCATGGCCTGTTTTGCGTTCGGATCGTCTTTGCGCTGAACAAGCCATTCCGGATATTCGATTTCGGTGCGCCCGTCCCGTTCCGCAATCAGCCGGGCTTGTTGCGCAAGGGCAATGGCGTAGCGGCTACGGACGATTTCCGTCGAGGCCCTTGACTGTATTTCATCAAGCACAATCAGCACATCGCCCTGCTTGACGGTTTGGCCATCTTTTACGCGGATCTCGGAAACAATACCGCCTTCCAGATGCTGGACAGACTTGCGATTGCCCTCAACGCTGACCACGCCCTGCGCAATCGCTGCACTGCCGAGCGGGGCAAATGCCGCCCAGCCAACAAAAGCGCCAAAAAACAGGAAGATGACGACAAGGCCAAAAATGACGGGTATGCGTACATTCATCATTTTTTGATTTCCTCAATATATTTAAGCGCACCAGCCTGATCACCCTGAACAAACAGCGCATAGATTTTTGAAATATCCGCATCGCTTAGCGGCTGAGGGGTGAGTGACTGGATTTTCGCCTTGATTTTCTCGCTTGGCCCCATAGTGAGAACGGCCGGGCGTCTTTTAATCTTGCCACTTCCATTAAGGCCGCCGTTTACATGATGGCCATTTGGCTTTTTGCTCGCCACGGGAGTGATTGTCATCGGGCCGGGAGACGACGCCCTGCGCGACACGTCCCGGATATCGGTCACATCATCCGATGCCATCGGACGGACAATTGTCTGGGACCGCGCAGCGGAAGGAGATTCCTTCCGCACCTGAATTGCCTGATTTGGTCCGGGCAACGCCTTTTGAACCCCCTGCAACTTCATCATCACCTCATCACGCGGCCCAAATTCCTGCATGATGCCGTCTTTCAGCACCAGAATCTTGTCGACATGCCGGAGGATATTAGGCCGGTGCGCGATGACAATAATCGTCATGCCTTCCGCCCGTAAATTATCCATCGCCTGCATCAACGCGGATTCCCCGATACTGTCGAGATTGGCGTTCGGCTCATCGAGAACCAGCAGGCTCGGGTTGCCATAAAGCGAACGGGCGAGCGCAATTCTCTGACGCTGACCACCGGAGAGAGCGGCGCCGCCTTCCCCGATCTCGGTCTCGTATCCCTTCTCCATGCGCAGGACCATATCGTGAATGCCCGCCTTTTTGGCGGCGGCAATCACCTCTGCCGGATCACCATCCCCCATACGGGCGATATTTTCCCGGATCGTGCCGGAGAAAAGTTCGATATCCTGCGGGAGATAGCCGATATATTGACCGCGATCATCGGCACTCCATTCGGCGACATCCATCTCATCCAGCCGGGCATGACCGAAGCGCGGCTTCAGATTGCCGACCAGCAGCCGGACAAGCGTCGTCTTGCCTGCGGCCGTCGGTCCGATAATGCCGAGTATTTCGCCCGGCGCCAGACGGAAATTGATATTGCGAAGGATTGGTTCATTCGAATTTATATGGGTATAGCTGAGCCCTTCGACCGAGACGGCGCCTTTGGGGCGGGGGAGCGGCATCAGATCCGTTCCCACAGGCGGGCTGGCTTCAAGCTGTGCTTTCAGTCGGCTGTAAGCCGCGCGCGCGGAAAGAAATCCTTTCCATGAACCAATCGCCTGTTCGACCGGCGCCAGCGCCCGGCCCATGATAATCGAGCCGGCAATCATGGCGCCGGGACTCATCTCGGCCTGGATGACAAGCCACGCACCGGCACCCGTCACGCCAATCTGCAACATCACCCGCACGAATTTTGAGGCCGCCGAAATAATACCGCCCCGATCACTTGCCTGCGCCTGCAGGGCGAGCGAGTCTGCATTCCGGGCATTCCAGCGTTTGATAAGCTGCGGCATCATGCCCATGGCTTCGATCACATCCGCATTACGCGACGCCGTTTCCGCCTGTTTCATCGCGACCATCTGCTGCCCGCTCGATTCCGACAGCAAATTGCGTGTCACCTTCTCGTTGACAATACCAAGGCCGAGCAGGATGACCGCGCCGATCAGGGCGATCCAGCCGAGAACAGGATGCAGCAGAAACATCACTCCCAGGAAAATGGGGGCAAAAGGCGCATCCAGTATGGGAAAAATGCCCGGCCCGGTCAGGAAGGAGCGAAATGTCCCAAGATCGCGCAACGCCTGAATGCTGGCTTCCCGACCTGTTGTCAGGGTGGAAAGAATACTGGCCGTCAGCGCCGAGCCGCCCACCTGGCCATCCATCCAGCGGCTCATGCGGACAAGAATAAAGGTTCGCACCCCCTCCAGTAGCGCCATAGTGAGCAACGCAAGCGCCGCGATCAGCATCAAAAGAACAAGGGTATCCGTATTACGGCTGGTGATAACCCGGTCGAACACCTGCATCATGAAGAGCGGCGCCGTCAGCATCAGCAGATTTATGGCAAGCCCGAACACTGCCAAAATGATGAAGACCCGGGAACATTTATCTAAAGTTTCCTTCAGAAGCGGGTTTTTTTGTATGCTCACGCTTCCCTCTAATTAACCATAACCAGCAATGTGCCGGATCATATTGATTGTCGGCGCCTTTGCCAATGCTCGATAGGCGCCAATCTTACAAAAAAACTTTGAAAATTTTTTAAGATTTTGGGTATACGGATTTAATGGTTGATTGGGCATCTTCACCCCACCAACCTGATACCACCCTCAGATGGTTGATAGATCGACCCCGTAGTTGAGTTCCTCTGCGAAGTCCGGCAGTCCGTAACCGATGGT
>CEOG01032035.1_pt1 | contig 18637 bp, 27 predicted proteins | sample 530301 | NCBI WGS metagenome assembly CEOG01 (sample SAMEA2619903, study PRJEB7988) | marine metagenome | biome: marine biome (ENVO:00000447); feature: surface water layer (ENVO:00002042); material: "saline water (ENVO:00002010), including plankton (ENVO:xxxxxxxx)" | depth 5 m | reverse complement strand
CCCCCCTTAAATTTACGCTAACGGCGTCCCACCCACCCTCCCTTAATGGGCGGACTCAACGCTAGTAACTTTACAAATAAAAATTTTGCCTATATACACTTTTGGAATATAATCAAATCATCATCATAAAAAACTTGAGGAGTAATTATGGCAAAAGTAAAGAAGAAAACGACAACCAGAAAAAGAGCAAGGACTGCTAAAGGAAGGTACAAGGCTGATAACCCTGCAACCCCTGATATAAATGAAGCTTATGAAACAACTAAAGTTACCATCAAAAAAGCTGCGAAAAAACCTGCTACTCGTAAAAAACCAAAAATAGACCCTACTCCACAACCACTATCCGTGGCTGACTGGATCTTCGTTGGTTTATTTATTGCTGGTGTTATATATTTACTTATTGAAGCAAATTAATATATAATCATTTTATGTCAGAAAGCACAAGAAATTCAGATCTCCCCAACATGTTAGATAGTCAACAGTTATTTGCTAATACTAAAAAAATGACTGAACTTATTACTGAAGAACTTAAATCACGTGGCTACGAACCACGTGAGCTTTCTGACGATCAATTAAGAAAAGTTATTCAAAAAGCACCGAAGACCGCTAACCGTTTAGAACAAATTACTGATAACGTTTTACGTCCAAAGCCAATGACTAAAGAGGAAGCGATGTCGGAAGCTGAAAAAATGAGATTTTTAGATGCATTAGAAGAACGTTCTCCGTCTTCTGGTGGGATAGAAGAATTATTAATGTCTATGGCTACATTTACACCAGTAGGTAGGGGTGTTCAAGGAGCTAAACAAATTGCTAACGCACCTAAATTTTTACAAGATTTATACGATAGACGTAGTTTATATATGCAAATGGTAGACGATAGTATGCGAGCCTTAAAATCTATCATGGGTCCTTCTAAAGGTAAAGTTGATTCTGATAATTTATTTACAAGAATTAATGCCGACGACTTTGATTTAGTACAAAGACAAAGAGTTATGGATACTGCATATAAAGCTTCCAGAAGAAACGATGAATTAATGAATATCGAAAGACAAATAAAATCAGCTGAAAAAGCTTTAGGAAATATGGGGGATATTCGAAAAGTAGATGCTGCAGAAGAAGTAGGTAAAAGATTTATGGCTAAAAGTGAATTATCTACTGGCGGTTTAATCGACGCTTTAAAAAATATTCGTAATAAATAAACGCAATGGCTCAATTAGAGCAACTTCAAAATATAGACCTTTCGTATCTAAGCGAAAACGAGGCTAAAGAATATTTACTTTTATTAGAAGAATTACAAAAACGTAATCAACGTGATGCTGCAACTTCTAATTTTTTAACCTTTGTAAAAACTTTATGGGATACCTTTATCGAAGGGGAACACCATAAAAAGATGGCAAAAGTTTTTGATGATATAGCGGAAGGTAAAACTAAACGTGTTATCGTTAATATGGCACCACGTCATACTAAATCAGAGTTCGCTTCTCATTATTTTCCTGCATATTTATTAGGTAAAAAACCTGATTTAAAAATTATTCAAGCAACCCATACCGCTGACCTTGCAGTTAATTTTGGTAGAAAAATAAGGGATTTAATTGATAGTGAAGAATATCAAGAACTCTTTCCAGAAACATCTCTAAAAGCAGATTCTAAATCAGCAGGTAAATGGAATACATCGAAAGGTGGGGAATACTTTGCTGCTGGTGTTGGAGGTGCACTTGCAGGTCGTGGTGCGGATTTATTTATTATTGATGACCCACATTCTGAACAAGATGCAATGTCGGAAAAAGCTTTAGACGATACTTACGAATGGTTTATGACAGGTCCACGACAAAGGTTACAGCCAGGAGGTGCGATTATTATCGTTATGACTAGGTGGTCGAAACGTGATTTAACAGGTAAATTAATTAAAAAGATGGCTACCGATGAAAACGCTGACCAGTGGGAAATAATTGAGTTCCCTGCTATTTTACCTAGCGGTAATCCGCTTTGGAGTAATTTTTGGTCGTTAGATGAATTAGAAAAAGTAAAAGCTAGTATTTCACCTTCTAAATGGTTTGCTAATTATATGCAACAACCTACTGGTGGGGAAATGGCAATTATCCCTAAAGAATGGTTTAATACTTGGGAAGATGATAATCCGCCTTATTGTGAATATATTATTCAATCTTTTGATACTGCATTTTTAAAGAAAGAATCGGCTGACTATACAGCGGTTACTACATGGGGGATTTTTTACCCTAGTGGTAAAATAGGTGAAGAATATTACGATGGAAAACAAGCTCATATTATTTTATTAGATGTCCTTCATGATCGGTTTGATTTCCCTGAATTAAAAGAAGCTGCAATAAAATATTATAAACAATGGCAACCTGATTCTGTTATTATTGAAGCGAAAGCTAGTGGCTTACCATTAACACAAGAATTAAGAGCGGTAGGGATACCTATATTTAACTTTACTCCAAGCAGAGGACAGGATAAAGTAGCTCGTGTGAACTCAATAAGTTCAATTTTAGCTGACGGTAAAGTTTGGGTGCCCCAAACGAATTGGGCTGAAGAACTTGTAGAAGAAGTGAACGACTTTCCTAACGGAGAGCATGACGACTTAGTTGATAGTATGACTCAAGCCTTAATGAGATTTAGGCAAGGAGGATTCCTTAGATTAAGTAACGATTGGAGCGATGAGTTCGATGACGAACCATCGTATTTTAATAAAGTATATTATTAGGAGTAATTATGGCAAAGAAAATGCCTAAGTACCGTGCTGGTGGCGGAGTAAAGAAAAAATCTAAAATGAGATCACGAGGTGGTGTCAAAAAGAAAATGGGACGCAAGAAAAAAAGATAGAAAGTGTCTTATTTAATTTCTAACATCCCGCATTTTAAATGCTGGGTGCGAAAGGAATTTACAGCTAATCATCAAGACTATCATGGAGAATACCTTCATGCCCTTGCTATAGCTGTAAATACTATTCCAGATAGATCATTATCTTTTCAAGTTGTTTTTACAGGCTGTGAAATAGAATTAGATGATCAAGAATCAAGTGTGCATGGAGGAGCAATGTGGGCACGTATGCCTATACAAGCATTAATTGCTGATATACCATTGGAAGATTGGGGCGAACCTATGGAAGATCATTTAGCTCAACCTTGGGATTGTGAATCACGTAACCATAGTGTTGTAGTAATGGATCGAGTAAGTTCTAGCCCTTGGCAATGTAAAATAGGTGGTGAATTTTTTACTGGTAGGTATTTATTCACTGTAGATTATACAGGAAACAGTATAGCTGATGATCCTGCACAACATAAACAAAGTCATGTGTTATACTTGACTGATGCAGGTAAGTGGACTGGTAATTTTGTAGCTTTACCGAATAACCGAGTTAGAGCAACAAGCCCAGCACTTTGGGTTACTGGAGAAGGTGCTCCAGATTTTACACCTTCTCAACATATCCATTCTGCTGAAGGACATGATAGTTATATGGATCCTAACATAACATTTGATAATTTATATAATAAAGACTAATGGCAATAGAAAACAATAATCAAAAACCTATCACCGACGAAGAAGCCATTGAAATAGAAATCGATGCTGCTGCAGAACCACCTCCACAAGATTTAGAAGTTTTAATCCAAGAAATAGGGGATTTAGACCTAGAAGAAATCGGAATGGAGTCTCTTGCCTTTGGTGATAATTTAGCTGAAAGTATTGACGAAGATGAACTTGGTACCTTATGTTCAACGTTAAGTGATAATTACGAAGAAGATTATGAATCAAGAGAAGATTGGTATAATGCTTTTACTCAAGGTTTAGAATTATTAGGTATTAAATACGATCAAGAACGTACTCAACCTTTTCAAGGGGCTAGTGGAGTACATCACCCATTATTAGCTGAAGCGGTAACACAGTTTCAAGCTCAAGCGTATAAAGAACTTTTACCTGCTGGTGGACCAGTAAATACTCAAGTTATCGGTGATATGGATGACGAAAGAAGTAAACAGGCAGAACGAGTTCGTGAATTTATGAACTATCAAATATGCCACGTAATGGAAGAATACGATCCTGATATGGATCAGCTTTTATTTTATTTACCGTTATCAGGTTCTGCATTTAAAAAAGTTTATTTTGATCCTGCTATGGGTAGGGCTTGTTCTAAATTTATTATGGCTGAAGATTTAGTCGTACCTTATTACGCTACCGATTTAATGACTAGCCCTAGAGTTACTCATGTAATTAAAATGCCATATAACGATTTACGAAAATTACAAGTTAATGGTTTTTATAAAGACGTTCCTTTGAGCGAGCCTACTTATGATGATGATCAAGTTACTGAAAAAATGGAAGAACTACAAGGGTTATCAGCTATAGGGGAAGATGAAGAATATACTCTTTTAGAAATGCACGTTAACCTTGATTTAGATGGTTTTGCAGATGTAGACAAAGACGGTAATCCTACAGGGATTGCTTTACCATATATTGTAACTTTCGTAAAAGAAACGAATACTATTTTATCTATTCGTAAAAATTATAGAGAAGACGATCCATTAAAACGTAAAGTACAACATTTTGTACATTATAAATTCCTTCCTGGATTAGGGTTTTATGGATTTGGTTTAATTCATATGATTGGTGGTCTAAGTCAATCTGCAACTTCTATTTTAAGACAGCTAATTGATGCTGGAACATTATCTAATTTACCTGCTGGTTTTAAAGCTAGAGGTATGAATGTAAGTAAACTTGATGAACCGTTACAGCCTGGAGAATTTAGAGACGTAGATATTCCAGGAGGTACATTACGTGATGCGATTATGCCACTACCGTATAAAGAACCTAGTGGTACGTTAGCACAATTATTAGGTGTATTAGTAGATAGTGGTCGTAGGTTTGCATCGATTGCCGATATGCAAGTAGGCGACGGTAATCAAGAAGCTCCTGTAGGTACAACTATTGCATTATTAGAACGTGGCTCTAAAGTTATGTCTGCAATACATAAACGTTTACATTATGCACAAAAATTAGAATTTAAAATTTTAGCAAGAGTGTTTAGTGAATCTATTCCTGATGAATATCCTTTTGATGTTGCAGGTGCTTCAAGAAGTGTTTTTGTACAAGACTTCGATAGGAAGGTAGATGTGATTCCTGTAAGTGATCCTAATATTTTTAGTACTTCACAAAGAATTACGATGGCTCAAACTCAACTACAGTTAGCTCAAAGTGCTCCAGGAATACATAATTTACGTGAAGCTTATAAAAATATGTATATAGCACTTGATGTAAAAGACGTAGATGAAATATTAAGACCTGAGGCTAGTGAGTTTCCTAAAGATCCTGTACAAGAAAACCAAGATGTAATGGTAGGCACACCGTTAAAAGCATTTTTAGAACAAGATCACGATGCCCATATAGCTGCACATACTGCATTTTTACAAAACCCTAACGTGCAATCTAACGCTCAAGCTGTTGCTGCACTACAAGCTCATATACAAGAACACTTCGCCTTGAAATATAGACTTGAAGTTACTCAAATATTAGCACAACAAGGTATGGAAATGCCACCTGAAGGTCAACCATTACCGATGGAAGTACAAAATGCGATTGCTGCACAGGCTGCTGCTGCTACACAACAAATAACAGGTAGAGATCAAGCCATACAACAAGCACAACTTAACGCACAAATCGATCCACAAATGCAAATGTTTAATGCTCAGATGCAATTAGAACAAGCTAAACTGCAATTACGTCAAGCAGAAGCTCAACTAAGGGCTCAAACTGAGATTGAAAGAGAAAATATTAGAGCTGATGTGGATAGAGAACGTATTGAATCAGAAGAAAATAAACAAGATGCACGTTTAGCAGTTAATTTACAGTCTGATTTAATAGAAAAAGAAGAACAAAGGGTAAAAGATCTAGTAGAATTAGCAAAACAAGCACAAGAAGCTAGAAATTTACCTGATAATAATTAAAATAGGAGTTAAAATGGAGAAAAAACCGATACCAAAAGGAAAAAAAGGAGCAGGTTTACGTAAATTACCTAAAAAATTGGTTGCTAAATTCGGATATGCGCCAGAAATGCGACAAGGCGGACCAGTTAACGTAAAAGTTAACGAAAGAAAGGCAACTTTAGTAAAAACTAGAGGTACAGGAGCAGCAACACAAGGGTTAATGTTCCATAAACAGCCTGATTAGTGGATTATATTGATTTAGTACGTAAATTTCTCAAATTAGTCAGAGAAAGAGACGCACAACTTACGGAAACGTTGAAATCTGGGTCTATACAAGACCATGAACAGTATCAACGCATTATAGGCGAGCTTTCAGGTCTAAGCTTCGCTGAATTTACTATTAAAGACCTGCTTGAAAATGAAATAAGTCTTTGGGAGGATGAAGATGAGTGAGAAAGTACCAGATAAAGTACTAGATTTTTCAAATAGAACGAAAAAAGAACCTGTAGTTGAAGAAACTAAAGGTATAACAACCCCAGAAGACTGTGAGAGGGAAATTGATAAACTTCCTGTTCCCACAGGCTATAGAATTTTAATCTTGCCCTATACCATTGCTAAAAAGACAAAAGGTGGTATAGTATTAGCAAAAGAAACGGTTGAAAGAGAAAGGCTATCTACTAACGTGGGGTATGTAGTCGATCTCGGACCTGACGCTTACACTGATCCTGACAAGTATCCTTGTGGGGCTTGGTGCAAAAAAGGCGACTGGATTATCTTTGGCAGATATGCTGGAGCTAGAATCAAAATTGACGGTGGCGAAATGCGATTGTTAAATGATGATGAAGTTTTAGCTGTTATCAAAGATCCTGAAAACGTTGTCCACCACGCATAGGAAAAAATATGGCTGAACCTAAATTAACAGTCGAAGTCGAAGAAAAAGACGTAGACATAAGAGAAGCAGATGTTATTAACGAAGAAGCAGAAACTAATGAAGTTGAGTTTGAAGTTAATAAAGATTCTGTAAAAGAAGTAGAGGAACCATCTGAGGAACCTAAGTCAGAAGCTAAAGAAGATGAGCTTGAGGACTATTCCGAAGGTGTCAAAAAACGCATAAGTCAACTAACTTATAAAATGCGAGAAGCTGAAAGACAGCGAGAAGAAGCTGTTAAGTACGCTGAAAACGTAATTAGTGAAAATCAGAAATTAAAAACATCTTTAAAAAATTCTGACGCAACACTAGTCAATGAAGCTGAAAGTCGTGTACAATCACAATTAGACCAAGCGAAAAAGCAATATAAATTAGCTTACGAAAATGGTGATGCAGATGCAATGGCATCGGCTAACGAAAATATTGCACGTCTTGGAGCTGAAGCTGAAAATCTAACGAGAGTTAAAAAACGTTTAGATACAGAAGAAACGGAACAAGAAGTAGATGTACCTGAATTACCGCAACAAACACAAGAGGCACCACCTCCAGACCCAAAAGCACAAGAATGGGCTGCTAAAAATCAATGGTTTGGACAAGATCAAGTCATGACGTTTGCTGCATTTGGGATACACAAAGAGTTGCATGATTTAGGTTACGACCTACAATCAGACGAATACTACAAGGAAATCGACAAGCGTATGCAAGCCGAATTCCCACACAAGTTTACATCAGAGGAAACTACTGATGCAAAAAGTAACGTACAGCCTAAAGTTGCTGCCCCTACAAGGACAGCAAGTAATAAGTCTGCACGCAGAGTACGGTTGTCACCTTCTCAAGTAGCGATAGCTAAAAGATTAGGTGTACCACTAGAAGAATATGCTAAACACGTAAAAGGAGTATAAATATGTCAGATCGAACTCCACGAACTGCAAAAACACGAGAAAACACTTCTCGCAGAAAACCATGGACACCACCATCAACTTTGGATGCACCTCCAGCACCTCCAGGATTTAAACATCGTTGGCTTAGAGAGTCTCTTTTGGGAACAGAAGATAAGACTAATATGAGTAAACGTATTCGTGAGGGTTGGGAACCAGTGAGATCCGAAGATCATCCTGACTTCCATGCACCTACTATTGAAGGTGGAAGGAATGACGGTGTTATTGGTGTAGGTGGATTGGTTTTAGCAAAAATACCAGAAGAAACTGCTGAGGAACGTAATGCTTATTATAGAGGCATTGCTGAGAATCAAATGGAAGCTCTTGATACAAACTTAATGAGAGAAAGTAATGATCTTATGCCTATAGAGAAACCTAATAGGTCAAGTAAAGTTACTTTTGGATCAGGTGGTTTGAAGAAAGGGTAAATTATAAATTATTAACTTAATGGTGAAATAAATGGCAAATGTAAATGATCCAGATGGATTCACTCCTGCCTATCACCTAACAGGTGGTACAATTAGACCTTCTGAATTTGCAATCCAAAGTGGAGCATCTGGAGATATTTTCTCTGGAGACGTTGTTAAGCTAACAAGTGGATATGTACTTCAAGCAGGTGCTACTGACGCCCCTTTAGGTGTGTTTGCAGGTGCTGAATACCAAGACAGTACAGGTGCAGTGCAGTTTGTAAAGAGATTTGTAGATGGCACTACAACCTTAGGTTCTGCGGATATTAAAGCATATGTATATACTGATCCAGATATCGTCTATGAGGCACAGTACACAGGTACTCCAACTCAAGCAGATGTCGGTAAAGTACATACTATCTCTACTACCGCAGGTGATACTAACAACGGACGTTCGAAGGAAGGAGTAACGACTACAACAGCTAGTGGTATTGCTAAGCAAGTTGGCTTTGTTGATAAGCCAGGAAATAGCATTGGACAATACGCTAGAGGTTATTTCATATTCCCTGCTTCAACATACGGTAACGACTAAAAGGTGATATAAAATGGCAATTAATAGAGCTCAATTAGTAAAAGAACTCGAACCAGGATTGAACGCACTTTTTGGTTTAGAGTATGCACGTTACGAGAACGAACACGAAGAAATCTTCGACACAGAAACTTCTGAAAGAGCATTTGAGGAAGAAGTAATGTTATCAGGCTTCGGTGAAGCTCCAGTGAAAGGCGAAGGTGCCTCAGTCAGCTATGACTATGCACAAGAAACCTTCACTGCTAGGTATTCACATGAAACTGTAGCATTGGCTTTCTCACTAACTGAAGAAGCTATCGAAGATAATCTTTATGATACTTTGTCTTCAAGATATACTCGAGCATTAGCTAGATCTATGTCTCAGACAAAGCAAATCAAGGCTGCCAATGTGTTAAACAATGGATTTAACTCAAGCTTTCCAGGAGGCGACGGTAAAGAATTATTCGCTACCGATCACCCTACCTTGACAGCAGGAGATCAATCTAACGAGCCTAGCACAGCTGCTGACTTGAATGAAACTTCACTTGAAAATGCAATGATTGACATTGCAGCTTTCAAAGATGAAAGAGGTCTAAAAGTGAACGTACAAGCTAGAAAGCTTATCGTTCCACCACAGCTTCAATTTGTAGCTGATAGACTGCTTAATACTCCTAATAGAGTGGCAACTTCTGATAACGACATCAATGCGTTAAGAAATATGGGAATGCTTCCTGAAGGTTACACTGTTAACCATTTCTTAACTGACACAGATGCTTTCTTTATCAAAACTGACTCTCCTAATGGGTTAAAGCACTTCGTCAGAAGCGGAATCAAGACAGGCATGGAAGGTGACTTCGAAACAGGAAACGTAAGATACAAAGCTAGAGAAAGATATTCTTTCGGCTTTAGTGACTGGCGTGGAATGTACGGATCTCCAGGAGCCTAATCTCGATACTGGGGCAGGTGTTGTAAAACACCTTACTAATAAGGGGGCTTCGGTCCCCTTTCTTTTTTCTACCATATAACTTACAATTAATTAAACCGAGATTAATTGTTGTTTCAACTGGCTCGGCAGACTATCTCCATAGATGAAACAACGTATTTAGTTATAGGAGTTATAATGGCTAAATCAACCTTTTCAGGTCCTGTTAGATCTATTTCAGGATTTATTACCGCAGGTAATACTTCAGTAGTAAGTTTAACAGCAGACACAACCTTAACCGTAGACAGTCACGCAGGACGCATACTTACTTGTAATGATGCAGACGGTAAATTTACTTTACCCTCTATTGTTACTACTGCACCTAGTGACCCTACAGACCCTAACTCATTAAATAACTTAGGTGCTACATACACTTTCGTTATTGAAACTGCAGCTACAGATGTAGATATAAAAACAGACGGTACTGATAAGTTCGTTGGTGGTTTATATTTAGGTAAAAGCGATGCAGCAGGAAAAACATTTATTTCAGGTGCATCTAATGACGTTATTACTTTAAACGGTTCTACTAAAGGTGGTATTGCTGGTACTATTATTAGATGTACTGCTATTGCATCAGCAAAATATGCTGTAGAAGGAATAGTACTTGCTTCAGGCACAGTAGTTACACCTTTTGCTGACGCTTAATCATAGGAGCTTAATATGGCAGACGCAGTAACTTCAACAACTCTGTCAGATAGTGATAGGTCAGCTGTAATTCAGCTGACCAACACATCCGATGGAACAGGTGAATCAGCGGTTACTAAAGTAGATGTTAGTGCTTTAGCTACTCGAAGCACGGATGGTGCAACTTGTACTGGTGTAAGATTAGCTAAAATTGTTTATTCGACTTTTGGTATGAGCGTAAAGCTTTTATGGGACGCTTCTACTGACACTATCTGTTGGGATTTAAATTCAGATTATACAACTGATGAAGATTTCACAGAGTTCGGTGGGATTAGAAATACCTCAGGTAGTGGAAAGACTGGTGATATAAAACTAACGACTACTGGTCACACAAGCGGTGATTCATACGTTATAGTGTTGACATTGTACAAAGATTTTGAATAATGGCGACATCAGGCACTAGAACCTTTTCGTTATCTACATCAGATGTAATTGAAGAGGCTTACGAACTAGCAGGGTTAGAACTTCGTACTGGTTATGATGCTAATGCTGCTAGACGGTGTCTTAATATATTGTTTGCAGACTGGTCTAATAGAGGGGTACAACTTTGGGAAGTAGAACAAGTTTCTTTAGATTTAACTAAAGATACTGCTTCTTACGACCTAAATGAATACGATATTGATGTATTAGATGCAGTCCTAAGAAGAACTTCAGGTGGTACTACAAACGATTTACAGATGGAAAGGATAGACCGTTCTGAATATTTTAATATACCTGTTAAAACATCTACAGGAAGACCATCACAATTTTATGTAGAAAGAACAACTACACCTAAAATATATTTATACCCTACACCAGAAAATTCTACTGATAAATTAATTACTTATAGGTGGAAAAGAATACAAGACGTCAACAAATCAACAGAAGATCAAGATTTACCTGCAAGGTTTATACCCTGTATGGTTAGTGGTTTAGCTTACTATATATCAGTAAAGAAAAACCCTCAAAAAGCATTAATGTTAAAACAAATGTACGAAGAAGATTTTAAGAGAGCATATGAGTCTGATAGGGATAGATCTAGTTTACGTTTAGTTCCTTTTAGGCAATCAACATGAGTTATGCAAAAGGTAAGTATTCTTATGGAATATGTGATAGATCAGGTTTAAGATATAAGTATAAAGATTTAAAAAAGACTTGGGATGGTCTAAAAGTTGGACCTGATCAATACGAACCTAAACATCCACAAATACAACCAAAACGTTATGTTGTAGATCCAGAAGCATTATATGAGTCAAGACCTGATATCGATCAAGAAGTTAATTTAGGTATTGTTAGAACTGAAAGTGCTAATCCTCAATATAACACAACTGACGATTTTATAGGGGGAAGTTTTAATTTAAAATCAGCGACAGGTAGTGTTGGCGAAGTAACTATATCAGATGTTGCATCCCCTACTCCGTCTCCCACTCCAGCACCAACACCAGCACCGTCTATAACTACTTATACAGTTACTGTAGCTGAATATTATGGAGCTAATTATTTTTATATAGATGGTACTAGAGCAGCCACGCTAAATTTAACTGAAGGGGAAACATATCGATTTGATCAATCCGATAGCTCTAACAGTAATCACCCTCTTAGGTTTTCTACTACATCTAATGGAACACATGGTGGTGGAACAGAATATACTACTGGAGTAACAACAAATGGTACTCCAGGATCATCAGGTGCATATACACAGATTGAGGTTGCTTCTGGTGCTCCAACATTGTATTATTATTGTACTAACCATTCAGGTATGGGGGGTCAAATTAACACATGAGTTATACGTATTCAGAACTTAAAACAGCTGTACAAGATTATATGCAAAATGATGAAACAGCTTTTGTAAATAACTTAAATAATTTTATTGAAAATGCAGAAGATAGAATTTTAAAATTAGTTGAAACAGCAAATTTTAGAAAAAACGTAGAAGGTCAACTTAGCACGTCTTCACCTTATTTAACTACACCTGATGATTTTTTAGCACCATATTCAATGGCTGTTAAAAATTCTAGTGGTGATTATACGTATTTAAAATATAAGCACGTAACTTTCATCAGAGACTATACTTCGTCTGCTAGTACAACAGGCACACCACTTTATTATGCTTTATTTGATGACGATACTTTTATAGTAGCCCCCTCTCCTTCCAGTGATTTTGATGTCGAGTTACATTATTTATATAAACCAGCTTCATTAACAGCTGCAGGTGATAGCGGAACAACTTGGTTATCTAAAAATGCACCTGAAACTATACTGTATGGCACTTTAGTAGAGGCTTGCGTATTTATGAAAAATTATGAAATAATACCTGTATATGAACAAAGATTTATTCAGTCATTAGATAGATTAAAGAATATGACTGAGGGTAGAGCTACAAGACAAGAATATAGATATGATCAACTAAGGAGAGAACCTTCATAATGCCTATTAAGAAAAAAGTAAATACTAAGAAAAGAACTGTTAAAAAAGTTGCAAAAGCTTTAAATAAAGCAAGTAAAAGCCATGCAAAACAAGCTAGAATGTTATCAGCTTTAAAAATGAAAAAAGGTGGTAAAGCTAAAAAGAAAAAGAAAAAAGGTGCAACACCTACTAATCCTAGTTTATATGCTAGAGTAAAAGCTGAGGCTAAACGTAAGTTTAAGGTCTATCCGTCTGCATATGCAAATGGATGGTTGGTTAGAGAGTATAAAAAACGTGGTGGTGGGTATAGGTAATGCCTATAAGAAGAAGTAACATTAAAAAGTCTGTTACTAAGGGTGGTAAAAAGAAACGTAGAGACCCTAAAGTAGGCACTGGTAAAAAGCCTAAAGGTAGTGGTAGACGTTTATACACAGACGAAAACCCAAAAGATACCGTAAGAATTAAATTTGCTACACCTGCTGACGCTAGAGCTACAGTAGCAAAAGTAAAAAAAGTTAAAAAATCTTTCGCAAGAAAAATACAAATATTAACTGTAGGAGAACAACGAGCTAAAGTGATGGGCAAAACTGCAGTAGCTAGTATTTTTAAAAAAGGTAAAGAAGCGATAAGAAGAACTAGGAAGAAGAAAAGTGGCAAAGCCTAAAGGTGGTTTAACAGCTTGGTTTGGTAAAGGTCCTAAAGGCGACTGGGTTGATATAGGAGCACCGAAGAAAAAAGGTAAATTTCAAAAGTGTGGTAGAAAGTCTGCAAAAGGCGGTAGTAAACGTAAATACCCTAAATGTGTACCTAGATCAAAAGCTAAGCGTATGACAGAAGCTGAAAGAAAAAGTGCTGTAAGAAGAAAAAGAGCAGCAGGTAATCCTGGAGGCAAACCTACTAATGTAAAAACATTCGTCAAGAAAAAGAAAGGTGGAGTAATTTCACGGTATCATAGAGGTTGTGGTGCAGTGATGAAAAATAGAAGAAAGAAGACTAAATATACATAAATTTGAGGAGATTTATATGCGAGACGGAAACCTAAAAGGTAAAAATATAGCTATTGTGGCTATGGGAGAGAGTCAACTAGACTTTCATTTAAGTTTAATACACTCAAAAACTTATGATGAAGTATGGGGTATTAACTGTATGGGTGCTATCACTAAATGCGACAGAGTATTTATGTTAGATCCTGTAAGTAGGTTTATGGATACAGATGATGCTGGCACACAAACTGACATTTTACGTAGATGGCTACCTGTAGCTGATTGCCCTGTATATACTTGCGAATTAGATGAAAGATGTCCTTCAGCAGTTTTATTTCCATTAGAAGAAGTCGTACAAGACGCAGACTGTGCTTACTTAAATAATACTGTGCCCTATGCTTTTGCATATGCTTTATATAATCAAGTTGGTACAATAAATTTATTTGGTATCGATTTTACATATAGAGGTAATTTACATTTTGCAGAAGCAGGTCGTGCATGTTGTGAGTTTTGGTTATCTAAATGTATAGAAAGGGGTATAACTGTAAAAGTTGGTGCTAGATCAGGACTATTAGATACAGATTGCCCTATAGAAAAAAGAGTTTATGGTTATCATAGACTCGACGATCCAGATATTATGGTTTTAGATGATGAAAATAATTATCACCAAATAAAATATTCAAAATATAAAGAAATGTTACATCAAGAACAATTAGCGAATATTACAGAAATCAGGACAGTAATGGATACACCACCAGAGGCAAAAAGGTATTAATGTTAGACGATATTATAAAAAGTAATTTGGGGGCTATTACTGTAGAAACCGAGCAAAATAGAGGGCATCCACCTGAATGGTGGGCAGAAAGATTAACTGAAAGAATCTGTGGAATTAGTGAAAATGCAGCACCTCATGTTAGACAACAAGCAGAGGCATTTAAACTTGCGATTTATGAGACAATACTTTACCATATAAAGCAGGCAATCAACAGTGAACGATGCACAATGGCAAACTTACTGAGATCGCAAGGACATGAAGATTTAGCTAAAATTTTAAAGGAGCTTTAAATGGCAATTACATCTACATTAACAACTAGTTTTAAAAAAGAATTACTTGAAGGCACACATAACTTTGCTGCATCAGGTGGTAACTCTTTTAAACTAGCGTTGTACACTTCAAGTGCTACACTTGGTGCAACTACTACAGCATTTACAACTACTGGACAATCTAGTGGTACTAATTACACTTCAGGTGGAGCAGCGTTAACTAATATAGCTCCAACAAGTTCTGGTACTACAGGTTTTACTGACTTTTCTGATTTAACTTTTGGAACTGCCACAGTGACTGCAAGAGGCTGTATGATCTATAATGACACTAACAGCGATAAGTCAGTAGCAACAATAGACTTTGGTGGAGATAAAACTTCAACTGCTGGTGACTTTACTATAGTTTTTCCAGCTGCTGCTGCATCAACAGCTATTATTAGAATCGCTTAATTTTAGCCTACTATGGCTATTATAAACGGTTGGGGTCGAGGCACATGGGGCGAAGGTGCTTGGGGAGAAGCTTTATCCGTCACTCTAACAGCACCCTCAGCAGCAACATCCGCACTAGGAACCGCAACTACTGACGCTGAAGCTAATGTAACGTTAACTGGTTTAAGCGTAACAGCTACCGATGGTGGCGTAGCAGTAGACGCAGGTGGTGTTATAGGTGTTAACGGTTTAGCAGGTGTTTCTGCTTTAGGCACACCTACCACACAATCTAAAAATGTCTTACAAGTATCAGGTTTAGCTGGCACGTCCGCTTTAGGCACAGCCACAACAGATGCTGAAGCTAATACATCTGTTTCAGGTCTTGAGGCGACAGTTGGACTAGGTTCAGTTACTACCGTAGCTAAAGCTAATCAAACACCTACAGGGCAAGCAGGTACTTCAGCTTTAGGAACAGCAACAACACAAACAGATAATAGGTTTAATACTGAGAATGTACCTAATTTAGTTGCTACAGTTGGGACTTTAACTTTTAATGCTAAAGCTACAGTAACACTTACTGGTGTATCGGCTACAGCTGAAGTAGGTAATGCATTTAAGTGGCAAGAAGTAGATGATTCACAAACACCTAATTGGAAAGAAATTGCTGCTTAATAGTATTAAAATTTTTATTAATCATTTATTATAGGAAAGTATTATGGCAACTTATGTAAATAATTTAAGACTTAAAGAAATCGCAACAGGTGATGAGTCAGGTACTTGGGGAACAAGCACCAACACAAATTTAGAACTTATCGGTGAAGCTCTTGGTATAGGCACCGAAGCTATTACTACTAATGCTGATACACACACTACAACTGTAGCAGATGGTAGTTCAGATGCAGGTCGAGCTTTTTACCTTAAATACACAGGCACATTAGATTCAGCTTGTACTATTACGATCGGTCCGAACACTATGAAGCGTGTACAAATTATAGAAAACGCTACTAGTGGTTCTCAAAATATTATTATTTCTCAAGGCTCTGGTGCTAACGTAACGATAGCTCCAGGAAAAGTAGCTGTCGTACAATTAGACGGAGCAGGATCTGGAGCAGCAGTTTTAGACGCACTTACTGATTTAGCTGTTACTGATAGTTTATCAATTAACGGTACGACTTTAACGATTGGTGATGCAACAGCAGAAGATACTAAAATAGTATTTGATGGCAACGCTCAAGATTTTTATATTGGTTTAGATGATTCAGCAGACGATTTAGTTATCGGTCTAGGATCAGCAGTAGGTACAACACCTGCTATTTCAGTAGATGAAAACCAAAATGTTACAATGCCACAAATTGTTACTGCATCTACTTCAGCAAATATAACCCAAGTATCTTTAACAGACGGTACGGTAGCTTGGGATGCCAAAGCAGCAGCAAACGCATTTTTATTATTAGAAGAAAACTCAACAATATCAGCTCCAACTAATGCAGTTGAAGGAGCAATTATAAGTATTGAAGTAGCACAACATGCTTCTAGCGGACCGTATACTTTAGCTTGGAATGCAATTTTTGAGTTTGTTGGAGATGTAACTCCTACGCAAACAGCAACCGATGCTAAAACTGACATTTACGCATTCCGTTATAACGGTTCAAAATGGCAAAATATAGGTATTAGTCAAAACTTAACACAAAGCTAATATGGAAACTCTCCAAAGGACAGCTAATCGAGGAAGCGTATCAACTGGTTTTGATATTGATAACTCTTTGAAATTAGAAGAGGATAATACTGAATATCTACACTTCACCCCATCAAGTCAAACTGATTATGAAAGAATGGCTTTTAGTATATGGATTAAAAGAACTGAATTAAATAATGGATCAGGTGCTACAAGATTGGCAGAGTTTGGTAATGGGACTGCAAATACAACTAATTTAAGAATTTTATTTGATAGTAATGATAAATTAGGTATTTATGGGAACTCAATAGTATGGAGATTAAGTACTCAAAGTTTTAGAGATACGTCTGCTTGGTATCATTTATTTTTTAAATTTGATACTACTCAAGGCACATCTAATGACAGAATAAGAGTTTGGGTGAATGGGCAAATGATTGCACATACTGATTATGATACTGTTAATAATCCAGGCTCAGGTACAGCTATGGGCTTTAATAGAACAAACGCACAAACCATAGGTCAACAACAAGAAGGCGGAGTTATAGCTAACAATGGCTTTAATGGATATATTGCACAGGCTTGGGGTTCAGGCGGAACACCCCCTGATGTAACAGACTTCGGTGAATATGATACAAATGGAATTTGGATACCTAAAGATATAAGTGCATTATCAATACCTGATAGTAATGGTTTCTTTTTAGACTTTAGTGATTCATCGGATTTGGGTAATGATTCAAGTAGTAATAATAACGACTTTACCTTAAACAATATAACATCCGCAGACCAAGCGACTGATGTGCCTACTAATAATTTTTGCACTTTTAATGAATTAATGGGTGACAATAACGCACCTACAATTACTGAAGGAGCAACTAAAGTTACTGGAGGTGGTGGTACTTGGAATAGAGCTTTTGGAACTCAAGGAGTAAAAAACGGTAAATGGTACTATGAGGTTAAAATAGCTGATTCAACAGATACAGGTTATTATGGAGCATCAACTACCCCAGCAGAAAATAGTGAAACACAAGATGCACAATTAATGTATAACACAAGTTTTATAGTAGGCAGTGCAGCAAGTATTGATTATTATTATTGGCAAAATGGTTCTCAAGTATCTAATGAATCTACAGGTTGGGGAAGTCTATCAACAAATGATGTAATTGGTATAGCATTAGATTTAGATTCTTCAACAAAAACATTTACAATTTATAAAAATGGTAGTGCATTAAGCGGAACTTTAAGCCAACCAGTAGACTTACCAACAAATATGCAAGATGAATTTATTTTTCCTATGGTTGTGCAATATGAAGATAGTGATGACCAATATAATTTAGGTGGTTATACAACTTCTACTATATCAAGTGCAGCAACTGATGAGAATGGTTATGGTAACTTTGAATATGCACCTCCATCAGGATACTATGCCCTGTGTACTAAAAATATAGCGGAGTACGGATAATGGCTTATACAAGTATAGACGATCCCTCAGTATATTTTCAGATAGCAACTTATACTGGAAATGGTACTGATAATACTGCTATTACCAATGATGGTAATTCAGATTTACAACCTGATTGGATTTGGATTAAGAGAACAAGCTCATCTGAAGACCATCAATTAGCTGATTCAACTAGAGGTGTTACAAAATGGTTGCATTCTAATTTAACCAATGCAGAAA
>CEOG01009535.1_pt1 | contig 18640 bp, 17 predicted proteins | sample 530301 | NCBI WGS metagenome assembly CEOG01 (sample SAMEA2619903, study PRJEB7988) | marine metagenome | biome: marine biome (ENVO:00000447); feature: surface water layer (ENVO:00002042); material: "saline water (ENVO:00002010), including plankton (ENVO:xxxxxxxx)" | depth 5 m | reverse complement strand
AGCGAAGAGATTCGCACCCTGCGCGAGAAAAGCGCCAAGCTCACCGAGAAGATCTATGCCAACCTGAGCCCCTGGGAGATCGTCAAGGTGGCGCGCCACCCCAGACGCCCCTACACGCTGGATTACATCTCCCGCCTGTTCACTGACTTCGACGAATTGCACGGTGATCGTCATTTCGGCGACGATCGCGCCATTGTTGGCGGTACCGCACGCCTTAACGGTCGCCCGGTCATGGTGATTGGACAGGAGAAAGGCCGGGCGGTGAAAGACAAGGTGTTGCGGAACTTCGGCATGCCCAAGCCCGAGGGCTACCGCAAGGCGCTGCGTCTCATGACCATGGCTGAGCGCTTCAAATTGCCGGTCATCACCCTGATCGACACGCCCGGAGCCTACCCGGGAATCGACTCCGAGGAGCGTGGCATCAGCGAAGCGATTGCGCAGAACCTGGCCGTGATGTCGCGGCTTGCCACCCCGATCATCTGTGTGGTGATCGGCGAAGGCAGCTCTGGCGGTGCCCTGGGCATCGGTGTCGGCGATCATCTGGCGATGCTGCAGTATGCGACGTACTTCGTGATCTCGCCCGAGGGGTGCGCCAACATCATCTGGAAAAGCACTGCCAATGCACCTGAGGCGGCGGCTGCGATGGGCGTCACCTCCAAGGTCCTGCAGGACCTGGGTATTGTCGATGCAACCATCCCCGAGCCCATGGGTGGTGCGCACCGCAATGTCGACCTGATGGCGGAGCGCATACAGGCTCACCTCATCAAGGAGCTGGATCGCCTCGAGCAGTCCCCGGTGGAGGAGATGCTTGAGCGCCGCTATCAACGCCTGATGTCCTACGGCAACTGAGTGCGCCTCAGCCCGGTGTTGTGGCCGCGTCCCTGACCCCCCCTGACAGCGACCCACTGGACGCAGCACTTGCAGCCTGGCGAAGCGCACGCCGCTGGCTGGTGGCTTTCAGCGGGGGTCTGGATTCCACGGTGTTGCTGCATATGCTGTGCTCCCGACGTTCCGACGGGGTAACGCCACCGATTATCGCGGTGCATATCAATCACCAGTTGCATGCGGATGCCGGGCGCTGGCAGGCCCGGGCAGAAGATTTCTGTGCAGCGCTCGGCGCGCCACTGGAAGTGCTCACGGTCAACGTCCGGCAAACCGGCTCCGGGCTCGAGGCCGCGGCCCGCGATGCGCGGTACGCAGCCCTGGAGTCGCAGGTCGGGGAGGGCGATGTCATGTTTTTCGCCCACCACCAGGATGACCAGGTGGAAACGGTCTTGTTGCGCTGGCTGCGCGGTGCCGGTTTGCGTGGCCTGCAGGGCATGCCGGCGCAGCGTCCATTGGGCCGTGGGCAGTTAGCCAGGCCGCTGCTTGAGCAGCCGCGCAGTGCACTGGAGGCTTATGCCGCGGAGCACGCCCTGAGCTGGATTGACGATCCCTCCAACACCGATACCTCGCTGGACCGCAACTACCTGCGACACGAGATACTGCCCGCCATTGCGCGACGCTGGCCTGCCTACCGGGGCAGCATAGAGCGTTCGGCGCGACAGTTGGGCGCCGCGGAATACGTGCTGGACAGTCTGCTGCCCGCGCCACGTCGGCTGGTCAGCGTGCTCGGTGATCCGGGGCTGGATCTGCAGGAGATGCTGGCAATGCCGGGAGCGACCGCCGCGATGGCGCTGCGCGGCTGGCTGGTCAGCCTGGGGTTGCCACTGCCCCCCGCCGCAAGCCTGGCCGAATTTCTGCGGCAGCTGCGCTCGGGGTCCGGTGCCCCGCTACTCGCCTGGCAGGAACACAGGCTGTGTCGTTTTGGGGCTGGCGTATTTCTGTTGCCCGCTGCCGCTGAGTGCAGCCCGGCGGGTACGCAGCTGGTCCCGGGTATGACGCTGGCACTGGCCGGGGGCGGGCGGTTGCGGCTGGTCCCGGCGGGTCGGCAGTCGGGCGTTCGGCTGCTGCCGGGCTCCGCGCTGACCCTGCAGTGGCGTCGTGGCGGCGAGCGCTGCCGGCTGCCTGGCCGTGCCGGCAACCGCCGCGTGAAAACCCTGCTGCAGGATGCCGGTATCCCCCCGTGGTGGCGTGAGCAGATCCCGTTGCTTTTCCTCGGGGATGCGCTCGTGGCCGTGGCGGATCTCTGGCTTTGCGACGGTCCCTGGTTTGCCCCCGAGGGCGGCGAGGGCGCCTGGCGGGTCTCGTGGACACGAAATACAGCGGCTGGCGCGATTGAGCTCTGAGGGCCTTTCTGGTAACCTGATTTCCCATCTTTTTGCTGGTCTTGCGGGCTCCGGAAGTTGCGTTTCGCCTCCGCCTGCCGGCCCCGTGATGCCCTTGTTCACAGCGTACAGATAGGCTTTGCATGACGCGTTATGTCTTCGTCACCGGTGGTGTGGTTTCTTCCTTGGGCAAGGGGATTGCAGCTGCATCCCTCGCGGCGGTGCTCGAGGCGCGCGGCATCAAGGTCACCCTGCTGAAGCTCGACCCCTATATCAACGTCGATCCGGGCACCATGAGCCCGTTCCAGCACGGCGAGGTGTTCGTTACCGAAGACGGCGCCGAGACCGACCTGGATCTGGGCCACTACGAGCGCTTTACCCGCGCGACCATGAAACGCACCAACAACTTCACCACTGGACGTGTTTACAACACGGTGTTGAAAAAGGAGCGGCGGGGCGACTACCTCGGTGGTACCGTGCAGGTGATTCCGCACATTACCGACGAAATCAAACGGCGTGTCATCCTCGGCGCCGGTGATGCTGATGTCGCCATCGTCGAAATTGGCGGCACGGTCGGCGACATTGAAAGCCTGCCCTTTTTGGAGGCCGCGCGGCAGCTGCGGGTCGAGGTCGGTTCCAGTCGGGCGTTGCTGATGCACCTGACGCTGGTACCCTACATCGCTACCGCCGGGGAAATCAAAACCAAGCCCACCCAGCACTCGGTCAAGGAGCTTCGCTCCATCGGCCTGCAACCGGATATCCTGCTGTGCCGCTGCTCCGTGCCGATAGAAGAGAGCGCCTGTAAGAAAATTTCCCTGTTTACCAATGTGGAAGAGCGCGCGGTGATTCCGCTGCTCGATGCCGACTCCATTTATCGTATCCCCGGCATGCTGCACGCCTATGGGCTCGACGAATTCGTGGTGGAGCGTTTCAACCTGGACTGCCCGCCAGCGGATCTCGCCGAATGGGACGACGTCCTGCGCCGTGAGTTCAGCGACACCTGCGGTACCGTGCGCATCGCCATGGTCGGTAAATACATGGATCTGCTGGATGCCTACAAGTCGCTCAACGAGGCGTTGAAGCACGCGGGCCTGCAGACCCTGGCGGAAGTGAAGATCGACTACATTGATGCCGAGGATATCGAACGCGACGGCACGTCAGTGCTCGCCGGCGCCGACGCCATACTGGTGCCCGGCGGTTTTGGCGACCGCGGCGTGGAAGGAAAAATCACGGCTGTCCGCTATGCGCGTGAGAACAAGGTGCCGTTCCTGGGCATCTGTCTGGGCATGCACGTGGCGCTGATCGAGTACGCGCGCAATGTGATCGGCCTTGAGGGCGCGAACTCCACGGAGATGCAGGCCTCAACCCCGCATCCGATCGTCGCGCTGATCACCGAGTGGCAGAATGCGGACGGCTCTACCCAGCAGCGCGATGCCAGTTCCGACCTCGGTGGCACCATGCGCCTCGGTGCCCAGACCTGCTACCTCGAACCGGGCTCCCAGGTACGTGCGATTTATGGCAAGGACACGGTGCTCGAGCGCCATCGTCACCGCTACGAAATCAACAACAATTACGTGGAGCAGCTGACCGCTGCCGGCGTTCGAATCGGTGGCTGGTCGGCAGACAAGGCGCTGGTGGAGATGATTGAACTGCCCGATCACCCCTGGTTTATCGCCTGCCAGTTCCACCCGGAATTCACCTCTCGCCCGCGGGGCGGGCACCCGCTGTTTACCAGCTACATCGAGGCCGCGCTGGCTCATGCCAGGGGCTGACCGGACAGCGGGGCGCAGGTCGTGAGCGCACGCGTGGAGCAACTCGGTGCCATCACCATTGGCAATCGGGAACCCTTTGTTCTGCTCGGTGGGGTGAATGTGCTGGAAAGCCGCGACTTCGCGCTGCGGGTGGCGGAGCACTACGTTGCGGTGTGCGAACGCCTTTCCATTCCCCTGGTATTCAAGGCCTCCTACGACAAGGCCAACCGCTCCTCCATCCATTCCTTCCGTGGTCCGGGGCTCGAAGAAGGCCTGGCGATACTGGCGGCGGTGAAGGCGGAGTTCGGCGTCCCGGTGATCACCGATGTGCATGCACCGGAGCAGGCCGCGGCAGCCGCAGAAGTGTGTGACATTATCCAGCTGCCGGCGTTCCTCGCCCGCCAGACCGATCTGGTCGCGGCGATGGCGGCCACCGGCGCGATAATCAATATCAAAAAGCCCCAGTTCCTCAGCCCGACACAAATGGCGAACGTGGTTGAAAAGTTCGTAGAGTGTGGCAACGAGCGGCTGCTGATCTGTGAGCGGGGAAGCAACTTCGGTTACGACAACCTGGTGGTGGACATGCTCGGCTTCGGGGTCATGAAGCGGGTCTGCGGCGATCGCCCGTTGATTTTCGACGTGACCCACGCGCTGCAGTGCAGGGATCCCGCGGGTGCCGCCTCAGGTGGGCGTCGGGCGCAGGTGCTGGAGCTGGCGCGCGCGGGCATGGCTCTCGGGCTGGCGGGACTGTTCCTGGAAGCGCACCCGGACCCCGCGCGGGCGCTGTGCGACGGCCCCAGCGCGCTGGCACTGCACCAACTGGAACCCTTTCTCGAGCAGGTAAAGGCCGTGGACAACCTGGTCAAGCAGCTGCCGAATCTCATTATCGATTGAACTTTGCCTTCTGGAGTTGACGCAATGAGCAAGATTGCCAATGTACAGGCCTTTGAGGTCATGGATTCCCGGGGCAACCCGACGGTCATGGCTGAGGTCACCCTGGACAGCGGTGAAGTCGGGTCCGCCTGTGCGCCCTCCGGCGCATCCACCGGCTCCCGCGAGGCTCTCGAGCTGCGCGATGGCGACAAGCAGCGCTATCTTGGAAAAGGCGTGTTGACCGCAGTTGGGCACGTCAACAGCGACATTCGTGCTCTGCTGCTGGGGATGGACCCCGGTCGCCAGCGCGATGTTGACGCCGCAATGATTGATGCCGATGGCACCGAGAACAAAGCCCGGTTCGGTGCCAATGCGATCCTCGCCGTTTCACTGGCTACGGCCAAAGCGGCTGCGCAGGCGCGCAAGCTGCCACTCTACCAGCATATCGCGGAGCTCAACGGTACGGAACGGTTGAGCATGCCAGTGCCGATGATGAATATCCTCAACGGGGGAGAGCACGCAGATAACAACGTCGACATTCAGGAGTTCATGGTGCAGCCGGTAGCGGCTCCGACCTTTGCCGAGGCCTTGCGCGCCGGCGCCGAGATCTTCCACGCGCTGAAAAAAGTGCTGTCCGGGCGAGGGCTGAGTACGGCGGTGGGTGACGAGGGTGGCTTTGCCCCCAACCTGCCATCCAACGAAGCGGCGCTGGACGTGATTGCGGAAGCAGTCGCTAACGCGGGGTACCGTCTTGGCAGCGATATTACCCTGGCGCTGGACTGCGCCGCATCGGAGTTTTACCGCGATGGCGTGTATGACCTCGCCGGCGAGGGTAAACGCTTCAGCAGTGCAGAGTTCACTGATTACCTTGCCGATCTCGCCTCCGCGCATCCCATCGTCTCCATCGAAGATGGCCTCGATGAGTCCGACTGGGATGGCTGGAAGATGCTCACCGACAAGATTGGCGATCGTGTACAGCTGGTGGGTGACGACCTTTTCGTGACCAACACGCGTATTCTGAAGCGTGGTATCGACACCGGCGTGGCCAACTCCATCCTGATCAAGTTCAACCAGATCGGCAGCCTGTCGGAAACCCTGGATGCGATTGCGATGGCACGCAAGGCCGGTTACACCGCTGTTATCTCACACCGTTCCGGGGAAACCGAGGATACGACGATTGCCGATTTGGCGGTTGCCACAGCGGCGGGCCAGATCAAAACGGGTTCCCTCTGCCGCTCGGACCGGGTCGCCAAGTACAACCGCTTGCTGCGTATCGAGGCGGAACTGGGCGCCCGTGCCGCCTACCGCGGACTTGCCGAAATCGCCGGTCGGCGCGGGTAACATGAAGTACCTGCTGGCCGGTATGGTGTTATTGCTGGTCGCGCTGCAGTACAGATTGTGGTTCGCCGAGGGCAGCCTTGCGGAACGGCATCGCCTGCAGCAGCAGGTGCAGCGCGAAGAGGCGGTCAACAGCGAGTTGCGCGCGCGTAACGCCGTGCTCGAGCGCGAGGTACTGGACCTGCAATCGGGCAATGATGGCCTGGAACAGCGCGCTCGTGAGCAGCTGGGCCTGGTGCGGGAAGGTGAGGTCTTTTATCAGGTGGTTCCCGAGGCCGCCGCTGAGCAGACGCAAACGCAGTTGCCGCGCTCTGCGCCAGAGGAGTGAGCGACGTGGCACGGTGTTGGGGGGTCATTCCCGCGGCGGGAAGCGGCTCGCGCATGGGCCTTTCCGAACCCAAGCAGCACCGGGTGCTGGGTGGCAAGACCCTTCTGGGGCACAGCCTCGATGCCCTGTTACGGCTCCCGGGCATGCTGGGCGTCGTCATCGCCCTTGCGGCTGATGACCCCAGGGCGTCGGATTATCGCGGCTTGGATGAGCGCGTACACGTCGTTTCCGGCGGTGCACAGCGCGCCGATTCCGTGCTGGCCGCCCTGCGCTTTCTGCAAAAAATTGCATATGATGATGACTGGGTGCTGGTGCACGATGCCGCGCGTCCCTGCCTGACCCCGGCAGACGGGGAGCGACTGGTGGCCGAGGTGCTGGCGCACGGCGGCGGCGGTCTTCTGGCTGAACCCCTGGTCGATACGCTGAAGCGCGTGGATGCTGATGGCCTGGTGCAGGCCACCGTCGATCGCCGAGGCCTCTGGCGTGCCCAAACGCCCCAGATGTTCCCGCTGGTGCCGTTACAGCAGGCGTTGTCGGCGGCCCTGGCTGCCGGTGTTGATGTTACCGATGAGGCCTCCGCCATGGAGTGGGGAGGCAACCCGGTACGGGTAGTCCCGGGGTCACCACGTAACTTCAAGGTGACGGTCCCCGGCGATCTTGAGCTGGCGGCTTTTTACCTGGGTCTCGCTGGCGGAGCGGGGGAGTGAGCGGTATGCGAATCGGGCATGGCTTTGATGTGCATCGTTTCGGCCCCGGCGATGCGGTTGTCCTCGGCGGTGTCACCATCCCACACACCCATGGCCTGGTGGCACACTCGGATGGCGACGTACTGATCCACGCCCTCTGCGACGCCTTGCTCGGTGCGGTGGGTGCTGGGGACATCGGTCGGCACTTTCCCGACAACGACCCCGCGTTTGCCGCGATCGACAGCCGTATATTGCTGCGGCGCGTGGTCGAGCAGGTGTTTGCGGAAGGCTGGCAGCTGGTCAATGCGGACACCACGCTGGTTGCGGAGGCGCCGCGCATGTCGGCGTACATATCCGCGATGCAGGCAAACCTGGCAGCCGACTTGCGCGTCACTGTTGGACAGGTCAACGTCAAGGCCACCACTACGGAAAAACTGGGCTTTACCGGCCGCGGCGAAGGGATTGCCGCGCACGCGGTGGTGCTGCTTCAGGGCATTGCTGACGCATGAATCCCGAGCTCAGTCGCGTTGGGCCAATCGCTGACGCGACGGCGATCATTCGCAGTGTTCCTGAGGACTTCCTGGTGTCCGAGCAGCTGGGCTTCGAGCCCGACGGGCAGGGCGAGCATGTGTTCCTGTTCATCGAAAAGCGGGGTCTGAACACGGCGGATCTGGTACAGCGCGTGTCATCCCTGGCCGGCATTCATCCGCGGGATATTGGCTTCAGTGGCCTCAAGGACCGCAACGCTGTCACGCGCCAGTGGCTCAGTGTGCGCATGGCCGGCAGGCCTGAGCCCGACTGGCAGCGGTTGCAGGTGAATGATGAGGTCACGGTACTGGAGTGCCGGCGTCATTCTCGCAAGCTCAAGCGCGGCGTGCATCGGGGCAATGCTTTTGCACTGCGGCTGCGCGATGTGCAGGGGGATACGGAGGGGTTGGTGTCGGCGCTGGAGCGTATCCGCGACCGTGGCGTACCCAACTACTTTGGCGAGCAGCGTTTCGGGCGCGACGGCGGGACGCTGTTGCAGGCGCAGGCGTGGATGCTGCGTGGCGCGCGTAAATTGAGCCACAGCAAGCGCGGCCTCTTCCTGTCGGCGCTGCGCAGCGACCTCTTTAACCGCCTGCTGGCGCAGCGGGTGCAGGACGGCAGCTGGGAGCGCCTGCAGCAGGGGGATGTCTGTCTCCTGCAGGGCAGTCGCAGCCTGTTCCCCTGCACTGAACTGGACGCCGGATTGCAGCGGCGCGCCGCGGCGGGTGACGTCCATCCCGGGCTGCCGCTCTGGGGCGGCGGCGCCAGCCTGCAGAGCCCCACACTGGTGGCGGCGCAGAAGGCCCTGCTGGCGCCACAGGCGGCGGTTTGCGATTTTCTGGAGCAGGCGGGTTTAAGCGTGTCGTATCGCCCTGCGCGACTTCTGCCGGATGACTTTTCGTGGCGCTTTTGTGATGATGGGTCGCTGCTGTTGACGTTTCATTTACCGCCGGGCAGCTATGCGACCGCCCTGCTGGCGGAATTACTGGATTACAGGGAAGGGTACAGGGAGCGTGAGGGGCGCAGTGAATAACGTCGATCTCAAGGGCATCGGGATGACTTCGCAGCGCACGCGAGAGCGTCTTGTGCGGCGTCTTGCCGAACAGGGTATTCAGGATGAGCGCGTGCTCGATGTCATGCGCCGCACGCCCCGGCACCTGTTTCTCGATGAGGCCATGGCGCACCGCGCATATGAGGATACGGCACTGCCGATCGGGTTCCAGCAAACGCTTTCGCAGCCCTACATCGTGGCGCGAATGACTGAACTGCTGCTGGAACAGGGGCCCCGTAGCCGCGTGCTGGAAATTGGCACGGGGTCGGGTTACCAGACCGCAGTACTGGCGCAGTTGGTCGATGAAGTGTGGAGTGTCGAGCGCATCAAGCCGCTGCTTGACAAGGCTCGCGCCCGGTTGCGACAGCTGAAATTGCGCAACGTGCGCTTCAGCCACGCGGATGGTGGTCTGGGCTGGGAAGAGGCTGCGCCATTTGATGCCATCCTCAGCACGGCGGCCCCGGAAAGCATCCCCGAGGACCTTCTCTTGCAACTGGCGCCCGGGGGTTGTCTGGTGATTCCGGTGGGCGCATCCCTGCAGAATCTGCAGCTTATCACCCGCACCAGTGAAGGCTACGACACGCGTCTGGTAGAGGCTGTACGGTTTGTTCCCCTGCGCTCCGGTACGGTGAAATGAGCCCATGACACCACTGGGTGTGTTTCTTCGCGGAGTGCTGATGGGCGCAGCGGATATTGTGCCAGGGGTGTCCGGTGGAACCATGGCATTCATCACCGGCATCTATGATCGCCTGCTTGCGAGTATTCGCGCCTTCGACCTGCAGCTCCTGCGTCTGCTGCATCGCGGTGACTTGCGTCGCGCCTGGGAGCATGTCGACGGTGCTTTTCTGCTCACGCTGGTAGCGGGCATAGCCACCAGTATCCTGTCCCTGGCCAGGGTGATTGCCTGGCTGCTGGAGACATACCCAGTGCCTCTCTGGGCGTTTTTCTTTGGCCTGATACTGGCCTCGGCACTGGTTTTGCTGCGGCAGGTGCCACACTGGTCCACGGCGCGCGTGTTATGCCTGACCGCCGGGCTTGGCGTTGCAGCGGCAATCGCGCTGAGCCCTGTGGTGGCCCTGCCAGCGGGACTTCCCGCGATCTTCATCGCCGGGTTCATCGCCATCTGCGCGATGATACTCCCGGGTATATCCGGAAGTTTCATTCTCATCCTCCTGGGTATGTACGCGACAGTCCTGCATGCGGTGAAAAACCTTGAACTGGCCGTTATGCTGGTGTTTGCCCTGGGTGCAGGGCTGGGCCTCATGTGTTTTTCCCGCGTGCTGCACTGGCTGCTGCGGCGCTACCACGCGGCGACCATGGCGCTGTTGACCGGTTTTCTGTTCGGTTCACTGCTCGTCGTATGGCCCTGGAAGCATCCGCTGGACTGGGTTCTCGGCAGCGATGGTGTGCCGCGGCCAGCGCAGCAGGTTCCGGTCCTACCCTGGCAGTTTGCCAATGAACCCTGGCTGGTTACCTGCCTGATTCTCATGGTGTTTGGCTTTACGCTGGTGTGGGTGATTGAGAGGCGCTGGGGTGGGTCCTAGGCGAATGCCCGCGCTGCTGGGACTGATCGCGCTGTTGCTGCTGGCGGGCTGCGGTAGCGGCGGACGTGCGCCCATCGAAGATCGACAGTCCCCAGCCGCGGTGGGTGGAGTGGCGTCGGAACGCTACGTTGTGCGGCGGGGAGATACCCTCTACGCGATCGCTTTCCGTTTTGGTATGGATTATCGCAGCGTCGCCGCCGTCAACGGGATTGCTGCACCCTACACGATCTACCCCGGGCAGAACCTGATTATCCGGCCTGGTCGCGAAGTTGTGGCGAGTCAGCGCAGCTCCCAGCCATCGCCGCCCAGTCCCCGCCCAGTCCCGACCCAGGCAACAGCGAAGCCGGCGGTGGTTCCGGGGCCTGTCAGCCCGCCAGCGGCGCCGCCACCAGGCAGCGCAGCGGGCGCGCCGCGCAGCGAAAAGCCGGCTCCACCACTGGCCGCGGCGAGCACCCCTGCGGCACCTCGGCTGACGCCAGTCAGCGCCTGGCGCTGGCCTTCCCAGGGACCGGTGACCCGCCGGTATTCAGCCACGGTGCACAAGGGCATCGATATTGGCGGTCGTCGGGGTGACCCGGTGGTAGCCGTGGCCGCGGGTGATGTGGTTTATGCTGGTACCGGTATCGTGGGTTTTGGTGAGTTACTGATCATCAAGCACGACGATGTTTACCTCAGCGCCTACGGCCACAATGACCGCTTGCTGGTTGCAGAAGGCGCACGCGTGGCCGCGGGCCAGCAGATCGCCGAGAAGGGCAGCACCGGTACCGACGTGGTGAAGTTGCATTTTGAGATCCGCAAAGAGGGTAAACCCATTGACCCCCTGCAACTGTTACCCCGGCGTTAGGTGTCTTGTAATGAATTGTAAGCATGGGGTAACCTGATCAACCGGCGACAGAAAGCTCCCTTACGCGGGTGAGATTGAGGTGAGGCATGGAAGTCGAAATAACAAAAACAGGCCAAAGAGCCGCGACCCACGCAGTGCGCGAAACCGAAGAACCGGCCTATGCAGAAAACGCCGACCCGACTGAGCTCGATGCGCTGGACGCGGATGAGTCGGTGGACGCGGTGGACGACGATGACGAGGCATTTGCCTTCGATCGGGCAAAGGCCGCGCGTTCCGGCGAAAAGTCGCTGGATGCGACCCAGCTGTATCTCAATGAAATCGGATTTTCCCCACTGCTTACCGCGGACGAGGAAAAGCACTTCGCGCGTTTGGCGTTAAAGGGTGACGAAGCGGCGCGTCGCAGGATGATTGAGAGCAACCTGCGTCTGGTGGTGAAGATTTCCCGCCGTTACCTCAATCGCGGGCTCACGCTCCTCGACCTGATCGAAGAGGGCAACCTGGGCCTGATACGGGCTGTGGAGAAGTTTGATCCCGAACGGGGCTTCCGTTTTTCCACCTACGCGACCTGGTGGATTCGCCAGACGATTGAACGCGGCATCATGAACCAGACCCGGACGATTCGTCTGCCCATTCATGTTGTCAAGGAACTCAATGTGTACCTGCGCGCCGCGCGCGAACTCACCCAGAAACTCGACCATGAGCCCACCGCGGAAGAAATCGCGGAAATGCTCGATCGCCCTGCCGGCGAAGTCAAACGCATGCTGGGGCTCAACGAGCGGGTAACCTCCATTGATGTGCCGATAAGTTCCGACTCCGACCGCGCGATGCTGGAAACTATTGCGGACAGCAACGACAGCGACCCGTCGCAGCTGTTGCAGGAGGATGACATTCGCGACAGCATCAGCCAGTGGCTGGATCAGCTCCCCGAGAAGCAGCGTGAGGTGGTCGCGCGGCGTTTCGGCTTGCGTGGCCACGAAAGCAGCACGCTGGAAGAGGTGGGGCGGGAGATAGGCCTGACACGTGAACGGGTCAGGCAGATTCAGGTCGAGGCGCTGCGCCGTTTACGCCAGATCATGGAGACCCAGGGTCTGACCGGGGACGCGATTTTCCGCTGAAGCCTCAGCGCTCCAGCAAAGCGAGCTTGTTGGGTTTGTTGGCCCACTCTTCGGCGTCCGGGAGGGCGTCTTTCATTTCCGTGATATTGGGCCACACCTCGGCGAGCTCGGCATTGAGCTCAAGGAATACGGTCTGGTCCTCCGGCAGTTCGTCTTCCGAATAAATGGCGTCTACCGGACACTCGGGCTCGCAGAGCGCGCAATCAATGCACTCGTCAGGGTGAATCACCAGAAAGTTGGGTCCCTCATAAAAGCAGTCAACTGGACAGACTTCCACGCAGTCTGTGTGCTTGCACTTGATACACTGTTCGCCTACAACAAAAGTCATGCCAGTTTTGCCTCGTTTGCAGGGGCGCCTCTGCCCCGTGGGCGCCCGTTTCGGGTCGGAAGTTTAACCGCTGCGCCGCGAGTTTTAAAGGGTTCGCGCAGCGCTGTTTTCCCGCTGCGCACGGCGGTCGCCAGCCGCTAACCCTGGCCCAGTGTCTCGCGGAGGCGGTAGAGCACCTCCAGCGCTTCCCTGGGGCTCAGGGCATCCGGGTCCGTGTTCTCCAGGAGGGTGACCGCAGGGTGTGGTTCAGTGCTGGAGAACAGCTCTGCCTGGGTGGGTGCCGGCAGCGGGTCGCCGCGCCCCGGGGCGCGCTCCAGCGCCTGCAGCTTCTCCCGGGCGGCGCGCAGCACCGCGTCCGGTATGCCCGCCAGTTTCGCCACCTGCAGGCCAAAGCTGCGGTTCGCCGGCCCTTCCTGGATGTTGTGCAGAAACACGACATGGTCTTCGTGCTCGGTGGCGTCCAGATGCACGTTGGCCATGGTCGGGCACTGTTCCGGCAGGGCGGTGAGCTCGAAATAGTGGGTGGCGAAAAGCGTGAAGGCACGCACATTGCGGGCCAGTTGGACTGCAGCCGCCCACGCGAGGCTGAGACCGTCGAAGGTACTGGTGCCGCGGCCCACCTCGTCCATCAGTACCAGGCTGCGCTCGGTAGCGTTGTGCAGGATATTGGCGGTCTCAGTCATCTCCACCATGAAGGTCGAGCGCCCGCTGGCGAGGTCATCCGAGGAGCCGATGCGGGTGAATATGCGGTCCAGGGGTGACAGCCGGACGCGGTCTGCCGGCACGAAGCTGCCCACGTGCGCGAGCAGGGCGATCAGCGCGTTCTGGCGCATGTAGGTGGATTTACCGCCCATGTTGGGGCCGGTGATCAGCAGCATGCGCCGGCTGTCGTTGAGCAGTGTGTCATTGGCGATAAAGGGGTCCTCCAGCACCTGTTCTACCACCAGGTGGCGGCCGGCCTCCACCTCAAAAACCTGTTCCTGCGTGAACTCCGGCTGGCACAGGCGCAGCCGCTCGGCACGCTCTGCCAGTGTCCCGAGCACGTCCAGCTCGGCGACGGCCGATGCGGTGTCCTGCAGCGCCGCAAGCTGCTCGTTGAGTGTTTCAATCAGGGTCTCGTAGAGCATCTTTTCCCGCGCCAGTGCGCGACTGCGAGCCGAGAGCGCTTTGTCTTCGAAGGCCTTGAGTTCCGGTGTGATGAAGCGTTCCGCATTCTTCAGCGTCTGGCGACGCTGGTAGGTGTCTGGCGCGCGGGCCGATTGCGCGCGGCTGATTTCAATAAAGTACCCGTGAACGCGGTTGTAGCCCACTTTCAGCGTACTGATGCCGGTCGCCGCCCGTTCCCGCGCTTCGATCTCCAGCAGGAAGTCGCCCGCGTTACTGCTGATGCGGCGCAATTCGTCGAGTTCGGCATCGTAGCCGGTAGCGATCACACCGCCCTCACGAATCACCACGGGTGGGTTTTCGCCTATAGCGCGCTCCAGTAGCTGGCAGATCTCCGGATATTCCGAAGCCTGCACTGAGAGCGCATCCAGGCGCTCCGCCCTGCAGTCGGCGAGCGCCTCACGCAGGGCGGGCAGCGCGCCCAGCGAACTGCGCAGCCGGGTCAGGTCCCGCGGTCGCGCTGAACGCAGCGCGACGCGGCTGAGAATGCGCTCCATGTCGCCAATGGGTTTCAGCGCAGTGCGCACCGCCTCAAAGTGGTACTCATCGCAGAGCGCGCGCACTGCTCCCTGGCGCTGACTGAGAACTGCCGTGTCGGTCAGTGGGCGATGCAGCCAGCGGCGCAGCAGGCGGCTGCCCATTGCGGTCACGCAGTGGTCCATGACGGAAAACAGGGTGTGCGTGTCGCCGCCGGCAAGGTTGCGGTCAATTTCCAGGTTGCGTCGTGTGGCCGCATCCATAATCACGCTCTCTGCGCGATTTTCATGCGCCATGCTGCGAATATGCGGCAGATTGCTGCGCTGGGTATCCTTGACGTATTGCAGCAGGCAACCAGCCGCCCCAAGTGCCAGCCCCAGGCTCTCACAGCCGAAACCCTGCAGGTCATGGGTCTGGAACTGCAGATTCAGGGCACGGCGCGCGCTGTCCTGGTCGAACTCCCAGGCCGGTTGTGCTCGCGCGCCACGCCGTGCGCTGAGCAGGGGCAGGCCGAGAGTGTCCTGGAACAGCACCTCCGCCGGATTCAAGCGCTGCAGTTCACTGGCGAGCGCCTCATCGCCCTCGACCTCGAGCACGCGGAAACGGCCGCTGGCAAGGTCCAGCCAGGCCAGGCCGAAGCGGCCCCGGTGCTCCGCCACCGCGAGTAACAGGTTGTCGCTGCGTTCCTCCAGTAACGCCTCGTCACTCAGGGTTCCGGGGGTTACAACCCGCACAACCTGGCGTTCCACCGGGCCCTTGCTGGTCGCCGGGTCACCGATTTGCTCGCAGATGGCCACCGAAACACCGCTTTTGACCAGGCGCGCAAGATAGCCTTCAGCCGCGTGGTAGGGTACCCCCGCCATGGGGATGGGCTCGCCGGCGGATTTGCCCCGCGCGGTCAGGGTAATATCGAGGAGCTCAGCGGCACGCCTGGCGTCGTCGAAGAACAGTTCATAAAAGTCGCCCATGCGATAGAACACCAGGTCACGCGGATGCTGCGCCTTGATTTTCAGGTACTGCTGCATCATGGGGGTGTCCACTGTTGCGGAATCGCTGTTCATGGTGTGCGTGGTGCCTGTTCCGTGGATCGATGGGTTAACGCAGTGGCGACGCATGCGGGCTGCAGTGGCCGCCCCTTCAATGCACCACGGAGCGCGGTCGCTGACGCGTGGAGCCATCCTCGGAAAAGAGGTAATCAAGCCGCAGGCATTCTTCCGCCAGTTGCAGCATGGCCTGCATGGTCATGGCCACGAAGTGATTGAACTGGCTCTCGGTAATGCCGGCATTGCCGGGGAAAATCGCCGCGGCAACCAGCTGCGGAGTCGCGTCGTCCACCACGTCGAGGAACAACTTGAGCACCGGGTATTCCATGTTCAGCCGTCCCAGATCCGCGGACAGGGCAAGCAGGGCCATGGGTCGGATTTCCAGCTCCGTGGTGAAGAGTAGCCCGAAGCTCTCGGGAATCAGCCGGCTGTCCAGTACTCCCTCCTGTGATCTGATTTCGCTGATGTGCAGGTTGTCGCAATGCTCGCACAGGTAATTCTGTACGGCGCTGGCGTTCAGCCAGCGTTCCAGCAGGGCGCGGTCGGGTGTGACGGGGGTGGACATGGGGCAACCAGTGGCAATTGGTGAACCCCGATTTTACGTCATGCCCGAACTATCCTCCACCGGCTTCTGTGCTATAACGGTGCCATGGGCACCGATATCCACACAGTGCAGTTCTCGACTGCTGACTACCGCCGTTTCAGCCGGCGGCTCGAGGCGAATCTGCAGCGCCTGGAGGCACTGTTGGCGGTACCAGGTTTCGGTGAGGGTCCCGCGTCACTGGGTGCCGAACTGGAGCTGTACGTTGTGGATGGCGCTGGCAGGCCCGCATACCTCAACGAAGAGTTGCAGGCCGCTGCGGGTGACGAGCAGCTGACACTGGAACTCAATCGCTACAATCTCGAGTACAACCTGACGCCGGTCGCAGTGGCCGCGAGTCCTTTTCTCTCACTGGAGGAGGAAATCTGCCGGAAGCTGGGGGCGCTGCGCCAGCTCGCGGCACAGCGGGACGCGCAGGTGGTGCCCATCGGCATTCTGCCGACGCTGCGGCGCGATGACTTCGGGCCCGCCTGCATGACCCCAAAACGGCGTTATGCCGCGCTGGTGGAACAGCTTATCGCCCGCCGCGGGCGGCATTTCACCATTAATATCAATGGCCAGCATCCGCTGCAGCTGGCCATGGACGATATTACTCTGGAGGGCGCCAATACCTCTTTCCAGGTTCACTACCGGGTGGCGCCCGAGCGCTTTGCGGATGTGTTCAACGCGATCCAGGCGGTCACGCCCCTGGCGCTGGCGGTAGCCGGCAATTCGCCCACCCTGTTTGGCCATAGCCTGTGGCAGGAGACGCGTATTCCGCTGTTCAAGCAGTCCATCGACACGCGCCTGCCCGACCGTTACGCCTGGAAAGAGCCTGCTCGAGTGAACTTTGGCCAGGGCTGGGTGCGTCGCGATGCGCTGGAGCTGTTTGCCGAGGCGGTGCGTCTCTACCAGCCCCTGTTGCCGGTTTGCGCCGAGGAGGAGAGTGATCCTGCGAGCAAGGAATTGCGCGAGTTGCAGCTGCATCAAAGCACGGTGTGGCTGTGGAATCGCCCGGTCTACGACGCGGCCGCTGGCGGTCACCTGCGCATCGAGATGCGCACCCTGCCGGCGGGGCCCACAGCCGCTGACATGGTGGCCAATGCGGCATTCCTGATCGGCATGGCGGAGGGATTGCAGCCCGGCCTGCAACGCTGGTTGCCAGCTCTGCCGTTTTCGATTGCTGAACACAATTTTTATCGTGCGGCACAGGAGGGTCTGGCAGCCCGGCTTGTCTGGCCGCGTCCGCGACAGACCGTGTGCGAGGAACAGGCTGCGGCCAGCCTGGTCGCGGCCATGCTGCCGGTGGCCCGCCGCGGCCTGGACGCCATCGGTATCGCCGCTACCGAGTCCGATCGCTATCTGGGTATCATCGAGCGGCGGCTGGCCAACGGGCAGACCGGGGCGCGCTGGCAACTGTCGCACCTCGGGCAACCGCAGTCCACGACACGTCCGGATGCCGCGCAGTTGAGCGACATGCTCGAGGCTTACCGGCTGCGCAGTGAAACCAATGAACCGGTGGCGGAGTGGCCGCAGTGAGACGGGTGCGTTTTCTGCGTAATCCGCTGGCGACGGAGGTCGGCGACACGGTCGAGGACTTCCTGCATGTACTCGGTGGCCCCGCGAGTCTCTTTCTGGAGGGCAGGGACAGCAGCCGCACGCGGGCGCTGGTAACGCTCCTGCATGGCAACGAGCCTTCCGGCCTGATGGCCCTGTTCCGCTGGATCAAGTCGGGTCGCCAACCCGCCGTCAACTGCGTCTGCATCATCGGTTCCGTGGAGGCGGCCCTGCGTGCGCCGCTGTTCAGCCATCGCATGCTGCCCGGAGTGCGCGACCTGAACCGCTGCTTCAAGCCGCCGTTTGAGGGCGCCGAGGGCCTCCTCGCTGAGGAAATCTTGCAGATTTTGCGCGTGCACCACCCGGAAGCCGTCATCGATCTGCACAACACCTCCGGCAGTGGACCGGCCTTTGGGGTCTGCACGCATCTCGACCGTGAGCATGACGCGCTGGTCTCTCTGTTTACCGAACGCATGATTGTGACCCGGCTGAACCTCGGTGCGTTGATGGAAATCAGCGAACACAGTTACCCTACAGTCACGGTTGAAGTGGGTGGTCGGCTTGACGAGCGTGCCCATGAGCTGGCCTGGGCGGGCCTTTGTCGCTACTTCGAGAGTGATCGCGTTCTGGCGGGTGATGAGCCGGTCTGGGAGCTGGAGGTCCTGCAGGACCCGGTGCGCCTGCATCTCAACCCCGGCGTGACGCTGGCTTACGGCGAGGGGCCTGACAGCGCGGCTGAGGTGACCCTGCGACAGGATATGGAGCATTTCAATTTCGCCACTGTCGGCCCGGATGAGCCGCTGGGTTGGATACGCGGAGAGGTTCGTAGCCTGTTCTGGGCGCAGGATGCAGGGGGGCGCTGCGTACTCTCCAGTCTGCTGCGGTGCGACGGAGGGCGTCTTTACCCGGCGACCGCGATGACACTGTTCATGATCACCACCAACGTCGCGATCGCCCGCAGTGATTGCCTGTTCTATGTGGTCCCGCGGCTCAGCGTGTCATCCTGAAACCTGCGCACCTGTCGCCCAGGCAGGCACATCCCTGATCGCCGGGCAGATTTGGTGGTTCAGGGGGCTTGCATTTCGCAGCCAATGCACTGAGTATATATACAGTACTCGGGTCCGGGAATCTGGCCCCTTCAACTTCCGCCGCACAGGCCATCAATGACAGGAGCCGTCGATTATGGACGCCAACAAGCAGAAAGCACTGGATGCAGCCCTCAGCCA
>CEOG01036138.1_pt1 | contig 18658 bp, 10 predicted proteins | sample 530301 | NCBI WGS metagenome assembly CEOG01 (sample SAMEA2619903, study PRJEB7988) | marine metagenome | biome: marine biome (ENVO:00000447); feature: surface water layer (ENVO:00002042); material: "saline water (ENVO:00002010), including plankton (ENVO:xxxxxxxx)" | depth 5 m | reverse complement strand
GCATAAAGCACTCCGGTAGGGTGTTGATTAGTGGATGGGAGAAGGAGATAGGGCAACTGAATTGTAATGACCCTACTGTAGCGTTTGATACTTCAGGTATGATACGCATACCCAATTCGTATAATGCGAAGCGTGGTACTTGGTGCATACCACTAACAAGTGAGGATATTCTGAATCTATCATTTGATGACTTGATGGAGAAGGGGATGAATCCACACTCAGGATATATCGCCCTCGGAGAAAATAAAACAAAGATGAAAGTAATTGAGAATAAGTTTTCTGAAAATTATAATTTGCAGCCTGTTGAATTACCAACGGTAGCATTCGATGACATTCACATTCTTCCCTGCTTGTCACAAGCAGCAATGGGTGGGGGCAACCCACCACACAGAGCGAGGTATCACTTCGCATCCTATCTTGCTGATAGGCTACGCTTCTTCTTCCCCGCATGGCGTGTATCTGATGAAGAGAAGGAGTCGCACATCAAGAGTATAGTGGAGATTTGCAAGAGCCAACAGTGGGTAGACTACAGTTATGACCGTACAGAAGAGCAGGTTAGAAGCATAGTGATGACAGGGTACTCTCATGCAACATGTGCAACTTTAATAACCGAGGGATTCTGCGTAGGGAAGTGCAAATATTTTGACAACACAGGGGATATTTAATGAAAGAAAATAAACTATACTACAACTATAAAGGTTACAACTGCAAAAGAATAATTCGTGCGCTTGGAGATGAAACTTTAACCGCTAAACAAGTCTTAGAAAGACTACTAAGTGAAAAAACTCGACAAGGCAAACCGTTTTCAAAACAGCCCACTATAGGAACTGTAACTCAGATATTATCAAAATATCCTATTTTTGAAAAGGTCGGATTGGCGAATGGTGGACACACAGTTTTAGTTAATACATACAAATACATAGGTGAGTAAATGAAACCGCAATTGATTATTGACAGTAACGAAAGGGGAACCCTTTGTGAATCAGTAGAGCGTAAGGCGGCGAAGTCGGGGCTGACGGTGGCTCGCCAAGCGTTGGTAGTAGGTGACTACTTACTTGGTGGTGCCTGTGTAGAAGCCAAGAGTATATCCGATTTATTTCAGTCAAGTCATAGCGGTCACTTATGGCGACAGTTAGACAACATGGATGCAAACTATGAGAGATTCTTCCTCGTAGTACACGGTTCTATAGATAAGTATGTTGCGATTGCTAAGAAGAATGGTAAGAAGGTATCTTACTCAAGAGTACAAAATGAGTTGATTGGAACATTGGCTCGCTTGATGTCAGATTTTGAATGCCAAGTATTCTATTGTAACAATATCAGTGAGGCGGCATCATTCATTGTAAGACTCCATGATAAGTTGCACAAGCCAGCGAGTAAGCATGGGGCACAGTCAATTCGCAGGGTGGCTTCTAATGACCTTAGAGCAGACATGCTTGCTACTGTACCGGGTATTGGTATGGAAACAGCACAAAAGATGTTAAAGAAGTGTGGTAGCATTGAAGAGATGTGTTTCCCCGAATCCCTAAAGGAAATCAAAGGACTTGGTACAGTGAGAAGGAAGTTGGTGATTGACATTCTAACAAGTGAAGAACCTGTAAGACAAGAGAGAAAGGTTAGGCGTTAGAGTATATAAACTGAAAAAGAGGATATGTGTGGTAGTTATGGCGATTAAAAAATACAAAGCGTTAGAGAAGTTTCCGATATTAGATGCGTACTTGAGTCACTTCTCAAAGACATCAATGAAGAATGAAGTACCGGGGCTATTGTCATTCTTTTTCATTCAGGGTCAAACAACTTTACCGTATGTCAGACTACCAACTTGGGACACACACCTTGATTTGAGAGTGCATGTGTTTTGGATTCAACCTTCAAGAACGGGCAAGTCAATTGCTTGGAACTTCATCAGTGACATTATGGAAGAAGCAGAAATACCATTTGAGTTATTCGCTTCCGGTACAGATGCAGGATTAATTGGAAGTACCGAGCAGGAGTTTGATGAAAACGGCAAGCCTACAGGTGATGTAAAAATTGTTGAAGGATTGTTAAGTGGTCGCAAGGCTATCAATTTTGATGAAGGTTCAATTCTTCTTACACCCAACAAGCACAGCCAAGAAACTGTATTGTATCTACAGACAGCATGTAATCCTGTAGGTAGTGGAAACAATACACTTGTGAAACACATGAAGGGTCAAAAGATTGAGTGTCCATCTCTCGTATCATTATGGATTACTACCTATCCACCGAAGGGGGTAAAGGAGTATGTTCTAACAAAAGGTATCTTCCAGCGTGTACTGCTTTACTATAGGCATTGGGACATGGATGAAAGGCAAGATGTCAGTAACAGGAGGCTTGGAACATTTTACCAAAAACCATCTGAAGAAGAATACACTAAGGAGGATTTGTATGATTACTTCATAACAACCGACAAGCGTATTCGTGACAGACTGTTGAACATGGAGGAAATAACATTCACCCAATGGCAAGAAGCCTCTAATGACGAAAAGGAAGAGATAGTTCAAAGACATATGTGGGAAATGTTTACTCCATCCCCTGATTATCAAACTGCTTTGTATCAAGCATCCGATGACATTTACGAATTGTTGAGAGATATGAGTCCTTCAATGTCAGAGATTGTAGCATCATTCGTACCAGCGATTGAAAATTACTTAGGTATATTTTCTGTACACATGGCAATACTTGATGAAAAGTGGGTAGTGAATGCAGAACATGTAGACTTGTCCCACGAGATTCTATTTGATATGTTTCAAAATCTAATTTCTTGGCTTGAAGATTCAGTTGAAGTTGGGGGTAATAAACAGAAAGAGGCTAAGATTCACGATGGTTTGCTTGTTGCATACGGTGAGTGTACCCCTCACGATTTAGATAACTTTGGTGATGGGTGGAGATTACAGTCTATCATGCAATCCGTTTACATGGAAAAGTCAAAGGTTTCTAAGTCCACAGCAGAAAGACATTTCAAAGACTTTGGTGGTAACCTATTCAATAGGAAGAAGTCGAATGGCCGAGTCTACCTAAGAAAGAAAGGTGAAAAAGAATGAGTGACCTATTAGCATTAGATATTGAAACAGCAAACTTCTCACATGAAATAGGGGGGTGGCACAACACATCTATGTTTGAGCCATCAGTGGTTGCTACATGGGATGGTGACAAGGGCACTATCTATTGTAACAAGTCTTTGGGTGTAGATGATACAGTCAAGGCACTACACCCTCGTACACTTGGTGATGACCTTGCAGACCATATAGCAAAGGGCGGTAAGATTCTCGGTCATAATCTTCGCTCATTCGATTTACCTGTATTGCGTGATGCGTTAGATTGTTGGACAGCCGGTGATATACTTGGCAAAGAAGATGCTGTGATTGATACTAAGTTGTTAGTAAACAAAGCGGCACTTGCATTTGGTAAAGTAGATACTTCACTTGGAATGCTCGTTAAACAAACTTTTGCAGACAGCAAGTTAATGAACAGCAGTGATGCCCCTGTAGCGTGGAGAGCAGGGAAGTATGATGAGGTTGCGAAGTATTGTCTAAGCGATGCTAAACTAACCTTCGACTTGTATCAGTTTGGTAAGAGTGAGGGTTATATCTCATCTCGTAGTTTAGAAACAGGTGAAAAAATAGATTTGGAAGTTGAGTGGTAATGACAGAAACAGGAAATGTAAAACAAGACAAAGCGCAAATACACAACATAAGGGCGGCTAAGACTGTAGCAGAAACAGTTAGGTCTACGCTTGGCCCTATGGGTATGGATAAGATGATGGTGGATGGACACGGCAATGTCATCGTAACTAATGACGGTGCCACCATACTTCGTGAGTTAGATGTATCACACCCCGGAGGTAAAATGATAGCAGAGGTGGCTCGTACACAAGAGTCACTATGTTACGATGGTACAACGAGTACAGTAGTGCTATCGGGTCAGTTGCTTGGTAACAGTGAGATGTTGTTTGAGAAGGGGCTACACCCGAATGTGATATGCCGTGGGTATCACGAAGCAGCACAGATGGCTACACAGTACCTATCTACAGAAATCGCTAATGTTAGTGATGAAAGAGATGTACTCGTGAACATTGCTAAAACTGCGATTACAGGTAAGACTCTTGAGAATGCCTTAGATGCAGTTTCAGAACTGTGTGTATCAGCAGTAGAGAAAGCCGGTGATGCTGAAAGCGTCAAGGTGGTATCATTCCCCGGTGGTTCAATAGAGGATTCATACCTATTCGATGGTGTAATAGTGAACAAGGACTATGTGCTTGAGGGTGAAGATAAATACAAAAAATTACTCCTGATAAATACAGGACTTGAAACTGAGAAGAGTGATGATAATGTACAGGTATCTGTAGATGCACAATCTTATCAGACATACAAGAGTGCAGGTAAGGCTGACTTACTTGCTAATGCAAAGCACATCGTAAAGGCACTACCTAAAGGTGGTGTTGTATTCGTGCGTGATGGTGTGAATGACATGGTGTGTTCTCATCTAAAGAAGCACAATATCATGGCAGTTAGACGCACACCTGAATCTACTCTTCGTGCTTTGAGCAGAGTAAGTAACATTGCTATCGCTCAATCACCTGAAGAAATTGAGGCCGCAGCCGATGTTTTAATTACTCGTGAAAGAAAGAATGATATTTGGTACTTATTTGTTGAAAAAGAAGGTGAGCATAACGAGGCTACCCTTGTACTGCGTGGTGCTACTTCGCATACGCTTGAAGAAGTCGAGCGTGGGTTTGATGATGCGCTTGGTGTTGTGTCCCTTGTGATGAAGGGGCAGAACTATGTCGTGGGCGGGGGTAACTCCTATGTGCGTATGGCTACACACCTGCGCCAACATGCGGCACAGATAGGGGGTAGGGCACAGATGGCTATTGAAGCGTTTGCTGATGCCTTAGAAATCATCCCTGCTACCATTGCAGAGAATGCAGGTCACGACCCGTTAGACACTATTCTTGCTATGCGCCACAGTATCTTACAGGGTGACATAACAGTTGGCCCTGATGTTACAGAAGGTGGTGTCAAGGACTTGTTGGCTGAAGGTGTTGTAGAACCGCTTGATTTGGTTAGACAGGCTGTGCTAAGTGCAGCAGAAGTCACTAACGCAATCTTGCGTATTGATGACATTGTAGCAAGACGACCTGTACAGTAGGTGTCGTCATGGGTAAACTCATGGAGAAACTAAAACGCCCTTGCCCTCAGTGTGGCAAGATGCAAGTACCGAGAAGGTTATCCGGTAAGTTTCTTGATGAAGGTAACGAGCGTGTATATTTGATGTGTTGTAGGGTATGCGAACATTATTGGAAAGACCCAACAATGCGTAAAAAATCTCGCTCTGTATTTACAGATGGAAATTAACGCAAAGACTCAATGTGAGCAGCAGTAGGGCAAGCACAAATATCTGTAGGCCATAGTTCTAATTTTAGATACCACCCGTTACCATCATCGTGTAATACATTTCCTTTTTTCAGCACTTCATAATAATGCTGTTCCAATACTTCATAATAACTCTTCATGCTATTCTCACCATCTCTACTAATGTGGTTGGGTGATTACTTGTACCACCTGATTTTAGTTTGAACTTAGTGCCTGAAGCACTGTGGTCTACAAGTTTGTACTTATTTTCTAAAGTATCACCGTTTGCTAAAGTCACAATGTAATTACTATAGAAATGAGAATCAGCCCAAAAACCATTTATTTGAACTCTACCAAATCCTACGAGAGTTGAACTATTTTTATATCCTAATAATTGTAAAGTGTATTTATTACCGCTTGTTTCACTTACAGGACTTGTTGAAGCAGCACCATATTGATATTGTACTCTAACTATGTATGTTCCAGCAGTGGATGCAGTAGCAGTGAATACTCCACTTGAAAAACCTGTTAATGTACCTGACTTACTCCAATTGGTTGTATCTGAGTCATCTGCGGGGAATAAATGGTCAGTTGCCTCTGCCTTATTGTCATAATCAGTGAGAGATTGCCATACACCGAAAAGGGCAGCACCCGCAATAGTCACGGCCCCGCCGGACTCAGAAATTGCTATATTTGACCCCTCAGTAAAGGCTAATGTTTCACCTGAGCCAAGTGTATTACCACCTGCTGTAACTGTTCTTACACTACCACCTGATGCTGCTGCCCATTTAACACCGGATGCTTCGCTACTATCGGCTGTTAGAACATGATTGTTGGTTCCTACTGCCAAGCGTGTAACAGTATTGTCAGCAGTTGCTACAAAAATATCTCCCTTCGCATCTACATCACTTTCCATTACTGCACCTGCGGCATTAACATTGGTTGCATTAGTTACATCTGCCCCATCTTCGACATTAAGATGAGATAGCATGTTTGTTTTATTGACACCAAGAGCAATAGTTCCACTTGTAGTGATAGGTGAACCGGAGTCTATTTCAATACCATCTGAACCTGATACGGCAATACTTGTTACTGTTCCAGCATTGGCTGTTGAACCATCAGCAACATTCAGTGCTGTTCGCACTTCTGCCGCAGTTAAACCTTCCACTGATGTACCATCAATTCTAAGAAAGTCGTCATCTGCTACATTGGCGTTAGCGACCAAGTATTCACCGTTGGCTATACCAGCAGTAATACCATCCAACTTTGTTTTATCAGCCGCAGACATTGAACCTGCCGAGCCTGTTGTCGCCGCATCAATTCCAATTGTCCCTGTGCCTGTGATTGTGCCTCCGGTGATAGGCGCAGATGTGGCAATACTTGTTACTGTTCCAGCATTGGCTGTTGCACCATCAGCGACATTGAGAAGCGTTTGTACTTCCGATTTAGTGATACCTGTTGCAAAAGCGGGTGTGCCACTATTGTCTTCAATAGCAGGTGCGGCTGATGCAGTAGCACCATCAGCGACATTAAGCATGGTTCGCACATCAGCCGGACTAATTTCTTCAATTATACCTGCACCTGCACTATCACGACCAAGTAATCTATCTGTTGCTGATACATTTTGTATCTTTGCGTATGTTACTTGGTCATCGCCAATGTGTGCTGTATCTATTGAACCATCAACATAGTGCTGACTGTCAATCTTATCATTACCAATAGTTACAGCACCAGCACTTATAGTTACATCACCACTTACAGTAGTCCAAGAAGGGTCACCGTTTGCATCAGCGACAAGTAGTTTACCATTACTACCAGCAGCAAGATGTGAAGGGTCACCACTTGCATCTCCTACTATGATTTTCCCTCTTGGTATTCCATCTAATTTAGCAAGTGTAACTGCGTTATCTGCTAATTGTACAGTTTCAATTGAGTCATCTGATAACACACTAAATACAGGAGTAGTAGCGTGACTTGTAGTACAAACAAATCTTGTAAGTGTTCCACCCGCTACAGAATAATTACTTGCACGAGTAAATACTACAGCGTTACTTGCATGTAGGTTCCTTAATTCAATAATATAGCCAGCAGGAAAAGAGCCACTTGTAGTAACTGTTGCACTTCCACCCGGTGTTAGGAGTAATATGTTGGCATCAGTTGATTTGAGAGTTATACTTGTTGCCGTACTTGTTAATACCCTGTCGAATACAGACCGAGTATATCTTGCTGCATGGTTACCTGAATAATATAATGTATCTTTTTCATTGTCAGGTGCGGTTGTACTACTAAGTTGAGTTCCGTGTGATTGCCATAATGCACCTAATCTACTACCTGCTAAGTTACCACTTGCGCCGGTTATCAAACCATCTATTTCAGCAGCACTATCTACGGGCGCATTAACAGCACCTACAGCACCCGATGTAACGGGGGAAAAATAAATTGGTGAAGGTCTTATGAATATTCTTTTATCATTACTTTCTGTAACTGATACCTTCAAATCACCGGGGGCACTTGCATCATACACAACTCTCAGTACAGCCAGCACTACACTTTGTTTACTCGTTAAAGTAGTGAGTGTATCAGGGTCATTTAGGAATGCGGAGGGGGTGGTGGGGTAAGCATTAGTCGCTGTAGTGATTGCAGTTCCCATCTCCCATTGAACACAATTAACACTTGGTTTAGCAGACACATATACAACAATCAGTGCCTCCTGTCCTGATGTTAATGCAGAATATGTCGCTCTTCTATGTGCGCTACTTGTAGTTAAATCAATATCAAGAGTACCACCCGGCCCATTAGCAAATTGATACGGCACACCATCAATAATGGCAGTACCGCCTGTAACTCGTATTCGGTCTACATTTGTATTCTGTTCTACTACACCGGGTAAATCTTCAGGTACATTTTTGTTAGAAGCACTATACGCTGTGTCCTCTTCTAACAATATACCATTACCATGAATACCCTCAAGGTAATTTGTTAATGTTGGACTTTGTATATGTTCACCATCGGTTAGACCATCAGTGAACTTTGCTGTCCCTGCCATTGAAGATTCATTCGCTTTTGTATGTCCTGATAACGGATTTCCTGCCATTATGCCACCTCTATTGCTATCTGTATTACTAATTCGTTTGAGTTATTTTTAGTAACGGGATTGATAGTGTATCTCGCTACAGGTGTAAACTCAGTAGTATCACGAAATTGTATGTAAACCTCTCTTATTTTATCAGTAAAGGATTCTGTATATGGAAGCGTTGCTTCTACCAATAATGATGTTTCATCTACAATGGTAACTGACGGTACAAGTGTGATAGCAGGGCGACCTGCTGAACCATCATCACTTGTAGCAGGTGTACCATCGAAGCCTAAGATAACCTCATTGATGTTGCTTGCTAATGTGTCAAGCAGTAGCCTCTTAATATAATCACTGACCGGAATATAATCGCCTCCTTACTGTTTTGTTACCACCAATCGGAAGGCCACCGGCCTTACCTATCTTACCTCTGTCTTGAGTGCCCTTCACCCCACCGATAAGGTACGCTGTATTAAATACACCACGAGCAGTAACTACCGATGATATTCTCAATTCTATCTTACCAAACAAAGCCAAGTTCTGTTCTACTACCTGCACATAGGTAGCAGGGTTAGTATCATTTGCACCTACTGTAGTACCCTCTGATAAGCCCTGCAATATACCCTCAATACCTGTATCTAAGTTGAGTAGCGTAAGGTCACTAAGATTTCTTACAGGCATGTGTTTGACCTCAGTGACTACTTTATTTTCACCACTAAAATTAATCACCATACCCGGTCTTAATCCTATGACATTTGGATGGCCTTCACTTGTAATTGCACCCTGTACTAAAGAACGAGTTTTCAGCATTTGACGGGCTACTCTTCGTGCAGCGTTAGTGGTTCTTACTGTGCTGTCTACTATAGGTGCAGTATCTTCTCGCACCTCTTCTACCTGACCTTCTACATCATCTACAGTTACAACTACTAAGTCGTTAAGTGCTAAGGGGTGTCCTTGCACTGTAACCCTATTCGATATGTTGTCTACAGGATTTTCTATTTTACTTCCTACCCTAAAGTTAGCGTCTATGTTGAAGTTAGTTTCACTAAATGTAATTGGTATGTACAATAGATTGCCGAAGCGGTCAAGTAATATCATTCTGCTATCATGTCTACCAAGGAACCTTAGTGCGGTCATCAAGTTCATGTTATTGAAATCCTGACCTACGAATCTCATACTATGCTTCCTTGCTGATGATGCGGTAACATTCTTTGGTCGTGAGATATTCACACTTGTAGCACCACTGTTGATTGATTCTCCTAATCTGATAGCCAAATCAGATGTACGCAATCCTACATCTATCGGTTGGCCTAACTTTACTTTGTCACCTACGAATCCTATACCCTCAAGGGTGTTCGCTTTCATGTTTCGCAGGTTGGCTTTTACACCATAGGATGACGAATCAATAGTAGAAGGCAGTAATCGTTGGCTGCTTGCTTCAGCGTTGTAAAGCAACATTGGGGTGTTAGTTGCTGAAATTATTTCATCGTTAAAGAAAGGCGCATTTAGGCTGGAATGACCGGGCTTACGCACATGTGTAAGTTGCACATACGATTCACCTTCCAAAAGTTGATATGCTCTCTGAGGCATAACCTGCAATGTACGGGTGTTGTTTTTCTCAATAATTACCTTAGCCTTGTCAGCCTTTTGTAGTGTTATACGAGCATGATGTACAGCGTTATCAACAAACACAGGTTTGCGTACATGGGTCATAATTTCGTCAGCATCAGTGCTGTAACGACCTACGGTGCTGTCCTTGATTAATGTCATTTCGCAGCACACCTTTTTATTTTACGAGTAATTTTTAGTGCCTGTTGGAGTTTATCTTCATCAACATTGCATTCTACACCCCATGCTTTCAAATGCATTACAAGTGTTTCAGTGGCTAAGTTAGCACCGCTATCTTCTACAAAGGGGCACCCACCTAATCCACCTATGCTTGTATCGAACTCTGTAATACCTGAGAATATACCTGCCCTTACCATAGATAGCGGGTCAGCCTCATCTCCCTTGTGATGTAAATGTAATGCTACATTCAATCCTTCTTTGTGTGCATATTCAGCCCATGCTGCAATCTGTAATCTGTCTGCACATCCTACAGTATCAGCAAATACAATTGTATCACCAAACATCTTAGCGTCACGAATACACTTGATTATTTGATTATCTGAAGTAAGACCGCTATATGGAGAGCCAAAGGCCATAGAAATATACACTCTTACATTTTCTTTTGGAACACCTAACATAAATGTCCTGTAACGCAAAACTAACTCTGTATGTGTAGCATTCATATTTTTCAAATTGAATGTTTCACAAGGAGATAAAACAATGTTGATTTTTTCTACACCTGCTGCTTTTGCTCTATCATAACCACGCTTGTTAAGCACAAGTGCTGAACCCTTGCCGGTTACTACATCTTCAGCATCAGCCATATTTGGTACAAGTTTAGGATGTACAAAGGATGCCTCTTCTACAGTTTCTATTCCTGCATCGTAAAGTGATTGAATTAGTTGCTTTTTAGTGTTAGTATCTACGATGTAATTTAGTGCTTGTAAACCATCTCTTGGCCCCACCTCATACACCTTTACACTAATCATGCCGCATCACCACTATGGTCTGAACTATTGTAGGTCACATCGCCTTTATGTCCCTTTTGATGGAGGGATTGAGAAAACCTTGGTTGTACACTATAGTCCAATCTTAATTCCTTTACATCCCCTTCTTCATGTGACCTTCTGCGGGAAGCATCGGCACGATGATGTTGCAAGGAGTTTTCACTAATTATCACACGAGTTACTTCATTATCTAACAATGTCTTATCAAAGCCTGTAACTTCTGTACCCTTAATCTTCGGGCCTTGACTCATCGGTACTGTATCACTTGCCGATATATCCATGTAATATGCAGGGGCATACGGTGGGTTAGAATCGGGGTCAGTAGCACGAATATAGGAACCTACACTTGCTTTACCATTTTCAACTTCATAAACATACAATCCATACTTACCACCTGCTGTAGCACCAAAGTAGTTACTACCATATTGAGGTGAAGAAGAATGTAGGTTAGAGTTAGACCTAAACATTTCAGCATGTTGTTTGTCTAATAATCGAATAGGGCGCATCATGTATGTAATCTTTTTATCTACAACATTAGTTCTTGCATGGCCGTTTACATCGCTTTGGTATGGGTTACTACTCTTCCATGCAGAAGCGGCTGTGATACCATACTTTTCTGCAAGATAACCTTCTACTTGTTGTATTTCTGTAGTTGTTAATGCTCTATTAAATTGAATAATTTCTGCTATTTCTCCATTTAACTCATATGTTGTTGCATTATCACCCGCACCTATATGATATGTTTCACTTGTATCTTTGTGATACGCTCTTGTAGCAGTGCCTATTACAGTACCGTTTATTCTAAATAATTGAGTGGCAGATGCACCTGCACCATTTCCACCACTAATTTGTCCTACTAAGATAGAAGGTACTCCACTTGAAGAAACAGAATTAGTAGCCGCAGTTATGTTCGCATAAGATGAACTTACACCTGCAAACATTTCCCAAGTATTGTTGTGCTGCATATCAGCCGCAATAGACCAACCTTTAGCGGTGCTGGAAGGAGATGTTGAATTACCAATAATCATTTCGGGGTCATTTGTGTCTGACGATACTGCTGGCACTACAAATATTGTAAACTCATTTGTATTCAAATCAGCAGTAAATGGCAAGCCCAAATTATCCCCGCCATCAAATCTTACGGCTGGCATATTATTGAAAGAAGATTCACTTAATACAAATGTAGGTTGTTTAGACGATGTTGCTTGTACAAACTCATGTCCATTACCCGAAGCATCTTTCCAAGATGTAACAGCAGCACCATCTGCCAAATCTATTTCATCAGCCTTTAACCATAATACCATACCATTTGTAGGAATACCACCCCATTCTGTATCATCAATAGGAGATACGAAGTTGCGTGTTTCTGCAAGGAATGTACCACCAAGAGGATTAAAGTTAGATGTATGACTTAATCTAATTACACCACCCTGCGGTTGCTCACCAAAGTTCAGTGCGGTTAAGTCGTAATCACCAAGTGTTTGAGAGCCTGTTTGCATACCACCGTGTAAAATAACACGCTGCCCTACATTTCTGTCAGTGTGTAGACTGTGCGCTTCAGTGTTAATGATAACCATATTCTCATCTACACCTTCTACATTTTCTGTATCTAAACCGATACGAGGACTACTTCTACTGACAGCATCCTTGTGTGGTGTATCACCATCTACCGTTTCCACTCTGTCACTTACTACCGCTTCGGGCTTGAGTAGTCCATCTTCTGCTATAGCAAGTCTTGCACTTATACCACGAGGCACTTCATCAGATTGTAATACATCATCTCTTGCTCTAATGTAACCATCATTCATGTTAGGCTCTGCTGTGTGGTGAGATAGCACTACTCCCGTAGTGTGGTTTGGCTCATTCAGTTCCGTGAGTAAATCTTCATTGAATGCTGTTGGGTATCTTACTCCATAGCCTCTACCACTATCACCCACTCTTTGTGCATTAGTTGGTAAGAATACATCAACTAAAGTTGTAGAACTATTATTATTAACATTGTTTAATTTACCACCATATTTAGGAATAGTATATCCACTTGATACACTTACATCTCCTGAATTATCAATAATACCTTTAGTATTTACAATTGGTGAGCCATTGTTGTATAGACGCTGATATGGGGTTCTATCATTAGTTCTGTCATACTCATAAATATCAGCACAATCCCATGCGGGTTTAATCCCAAAACCACGAACAGGGAATCTTCGCACATCTTCTCCACGAGTATTACCCCACCAATCTATGATGTAATACTTTAGAGCAGATGATATATTATTAGCCCGTAGACCGTTTCCATCTCCCCACCATTCTCTTATTACAGTTGATTTATTTGCTAATGTGCGTATAGGGCAACCAAATGGTCGTGTAACTCTCATACCGTCACTGTATCTTACTTGCCTTTCAGGAATATCTACACCTAACATACCACTAAAGTTAGTTTGTCTTTCCATAATTCCAACATATTTGTTTCCGTATGTAGGATTAGATACGCCACCACTCCCACCAGCGTATGTCCATGTTTGGCTTTCTTGTTGAATAAGTGGGCCATGTTGATAACCTCCTGCTATTTGTACAGGCGCAGGTGTGAATGTTAATGTTTGATTAGTTTTTGAACCTCCTGTAGTAGATACACTCAATTCAAAACTTGTTGCATCATTAATAGATGCTACAGTAGCACCACTCGGAATATCTGTCCCACTCACACCCATACCTACTACAAGTAATGTAGTAGAATCCATAGTAATAGTAGGGTCATTATTATAATCACATGTATCATCTGTAAATGATACTTGAGATTCTCTAAACGCTCTTGCGCCATATATAGACCATTGAGGTTTGTTGTATGGTTGTCGCAATCCAAATCTATAACCAAATGGCCGAGTACGAGTTGGGTTAGACACATCTTTGTATTTTGATTTAATTATACCAACTGTAGCATCATAACTTCCATCATCTCCACCATCGGTGAATAAAGGATTATTATAGGCGTAACTTCTTGCATAAGTCCAAGAAGTTGTCACATAACTATACCCGTCAAGTCTACTTGTTAAAGGCCCACCACGAGAACCACACGGCCAAAAGTTACCATAATTAACTATAGTAGCATTATCGGCAAGTTCCCATCTCCCACCTTGTGCATAGAATTGTTGAGCACTACCACCATTTAATGACACTAACGAACCATGTAAATCATCACCCGATGCCATACCACCATCTGCGCCTAACATGATGTTTACACCTGCTGTGAGGTTATCCGGTATTGTTTCATTTACAGTTATACGGGCTGATGGACTTGATGCAAAACTCGCTACAGTAAACACTATTCCATCTACCATAATAGTTGGTGTTCCCGACAACCCTGTAACAGTATTTACAAGCATTACATGGGCAGAAGCCTTTGATGAAAAAGTAATTTCCGTGTTACTGCTATTTTTATATTTATGAGGTGGGCGAGGTGTTTTTCTTTGAAATCCAAATGGCCCCATACTCATAAAATATGTAGGCTCGTGATAACGAATGGTTTCAAAGTGTTCAGGCATACTGTTCAATGGTTTCTTATCCACTGCTCTATCAGAAGTAGGTGATAACCATGTACGACTTGAATCAGAATAGAAAGTATGAGGGCGACCAAGATTTGGATGCCACATACATAAAAACGCATCAGGCATGTGTAAACTGTTTGTATCTCTATTACCCTGCAACATTTGCGGTAGTATTCTTGTAATAATGCTTGTTTTAGAATCTGTAAAGATACTACCTGATGGTCTAAAATCATAAGCACGAGTAAGGCGTAATTTTGTACCCGCAGTTAAATTGCTGGTGAAAGAAGATTTTGCTGTAATAGTAAATTGCTTTGGTATGTTCATATTAGTTGCATCATATCCACTACGCTCAATATATGTGTGAGTACGCCTTACACCGTCTGCATCTGTGTATTCTAACATATTTCCATAGTAGGGCACCATTGGGAAGCCTCTCGCATCATCCACCGTAATAGTCGTAGATGTTACAGACACCACAGTACATATAGGATTCAAACTTATATTTTCAAGTATTTCGTGATATATGTCAGGATAAATACTTGGATAACCAGCAAGAGTAATTTGACATCCTATACTACCTGCACCTGCTCGTATAAACTCATAATAGTTATCAAACCTGTGATGTGATATATGTCTAAACCCTGTTGAATGATTACCACCTGTTAATAAGTCAGGGCCGTGTTGATGTACAAAACTCCACCACGGAATATTAGTTGTATAACCCGGTGTGGCTTTTGCAAACATTTGTGGCACATACGGTAAAGAGTTCTTTACGAAAGCCGGTGATTCAGTAGCCTGTACTCCTAATGGGTTGTATGTCATTAACGGTGGAATATTAGTGAAATGGCTCATGTGGTCAGGGTCGTGGTCTATCATAATTTCATTAATAAAAATCTCACAACCTCTAACATCTGCCATTGTAGCGTTTGCTAATACAAGTCCTAATCCACCTGTGTCACTATCAGATTCTCTAATACCTATGACGAGTCCTACCTGCTGACTTGTTAATTCATTAACACTACCATCAGGTAAATCATTAGCAGGGCCGTTTGCATGGAAACCTAATAATTGTGATTTGTGAATATTTGGTTGTATAATGATTTGATACGCACCAACTTCTGAAGGGTCAGGGAAGTGCCTATCCAATGTATAGTTAGCAGCCGCCTCTAAAACAACAGTATGCCCTCCTGCCGCATTTATGATACCGGCTTGACCTTCTGAGGCTAATACACCGTAACCATCTGTCTTAATCTTAGTTTCAAACATTAAAGTGAATGCGCCACCGTGTATATCACTTGGCCCACTTGGGGTTGCATTTAATGAACTAAATCTATGTATTGCATCATAACCATGAGATTTAGTTGATAAGGTAGTATTAATATCAGTTTTCAAATGGTTTATGTTTTGCTCTTTTATCAATGACTTTTCTTCAAAGTCTAATGTCGCAGACCTTGTAGCAAGATGTTTGTTGTATAATCCTTGATATGCAGGATGTGCCCAATGACCCGGTAGCATAGCCATTGTTGGGTTTACAAAGTGGTGACCCATACGAGGCGCAGCCAATGGGGATAATCTTGGTCGTCTAAACAGTATCTTTGGGTTTTCCTCTGTACCACCACCTCTAAAGTACAGGGTATGGGCTGTATCGGGGCTGTTACCGCTTACTTCAGCGTGGTCACGCAATCTTCGTGCAGCAAAGAATCGAGTAGAACCAGCAGGTATGTAATACGATGGGACTACCTTGTAAGAAGATATATCACCCTTAATTATTTCTTGGAAATCAGCATCCCCTACGCAATCCTCAAAGGTGCTTCCATTGATATTTAGGAAACTTGCCACACCACCTTTACCGGTGGTTGGGTTGTATAATCTCAAGAACTTGCGTGTATCTCCCGGCCCCACGGTTTCATCATATAGCGATGTAGATGGTGCAGTATTTACAGTAAGTGTAGTTCCACTGTAAGATACTGCTGTCAATTCGTTAGATACCGCACCAACAGCGTGAGTGTAGTAATTTGGGTGACGATGGGAATGAGTGTTACCATTCTTTGTAATGTGGAAGAACAGTGTTCTGTCATGGAGTTCGTATGATGTTTCTAACGGTGCATTACCTGTAGCAATCTCCCATCCTTTGTAAGTGGTATCAGGGAATGCTTCTCCTGTTGCCGCTTGGCTAATGTGTTCCCAATTATGGTCGCTGTATGTGGGGCTTAATCTTGGCCCTGTTGTTTCATCAGTAAACAAATGCTTGAGGGCGGCACTTGAAATTGGCCTCATCATACCACCGCTACCCATAGTTTCTGTTTGATATGCTTGCAGTGCCCCGAATCCCGGTCTGATAATGATGTTACCGGGTATAGTATCAGGGTCGGGTAGTCTAATTTTTAGGTTAGGTTCGATACCACTGTTAGCAATAGATGGTGCTAAACCTTCTGCACCTCTATCTGAAACTGTATTGTATGTTCTAATAATAGTACCAAACGGTGAACCACCCTCAATAATGTGAGTTTGGCCTGTATCATCTTCTACCATTATTTCTTCAAATTGTATTTCTTCATTAGGTATCATTAGTGCATTTCTCAATTCATCAGGATGTTGAGTTGCCAATTGAGGATGAGATAATTCTTGAGCCTGTATAATTGGGAACATTGCACTGTTAGTGGTTTCAAAAGAAAACCTGTTTATACCATATATTTCTTCACCCATAGTAAAAGCATTACCACCGTTTACTCTTGTAGTAAAGGGTATAGCACCAAGCCCACGAGCATTAGATGCAGGTAAAGATAGATTCCCTCCATCCATGCGTTTCCATACTACATGTTCTACTGAGAAGTTTAAGGTTGGGGTATTACCCATCAGACTTCTTGCGTTTGTCGCACCAGCCCAAACATCACTTTGAGCATATCTTGTCATACCCTGACCGCCATTACCAAAACTTGTAGCCCTGTTTCTTTCAACTTCTGTAGCATCATCTAAGAATATACTACCCGGACTTTCATCTAAATCAAAGAATAAATCTCCTGTTTGGTGCAAACAAGGTTCAGCATTTTTCAAACTGCTATCAGCAGAAATTGTAGTGTGGAATAAATCAGTAATTGTAAGAGGGTCAGTATTATCTGCAATTAAAGCCTCAATGTTTGGCCCACCATTAGCAGGTGCGACATACCTATCAGCACTGTGAATATCTTCACTCCACTGATTTGTACCGGCAAAAGTTAAAGCGGTAGCAGCACTAACACTTTGTAGCACTTTACTTCTTACTGCTAACCAATCACCCGTTGCTGTAATACCGTCACGGTCACGCTTTGCAATTAATGGGAGTTCTCCCTCATAGGACAGAACTAAAAATGCCCTTCCAAACACACCTTGGTTGCTGTGTAAAGACTCGATAACATCAGTACCATCATTCAGTATGGTAACAGGTTTATTTCCGTATAATGAGTTTTCAGCACTTTCATATGCGTAGCCTGAATATAGAGCATCAGTGGATGATAAACCTGTGTTCCATGAATACGCTGAAGTCAATACTGCATCAGCACCGCCTCTGCCGTTTATTGGGCCTGTACTTTCAGGTGCATACTTTAACGGTGAAATATTTGGAAGGTGACCAAATGTATTCATTACCGATGATGCTTTACCATATGGTGAGAATCCTAACATTGGATGCCAAGCACCAAGACCTGCGGCATATACATTAGACGAGCCTACTTTTAGAGTGTTAAGATAAGAGTATCTTTCACCAGCCCAACCTACTGCACCTACAGGTCTTGTACGGTCTATTGCATCTACTAATCCGCTAAAGTGTACACTTGATTTATGAAACAAATTATTTTTATCTGCTGTGTTATTTACAAATGTATTTACTCCTGATTTAGACCAAACATATACCTTAGTTGGTGCGTTTAATGCACCTGTTCCTAATAAGTCAGGGAATGATAAATGAGGTGCAACACTTGTGCCGTCACATTTGTTATCCCAAGTTGTTATATCTTCCATAACAGGCATTCCACTTATTCTATTTGGTGCAAGATGGAATAATACATGCCATGTACC
>CEOG01037569.1_pt1 | contig 18705 bp, 18 predicted proteins | sample 530301 | NCBI WGS metagenome assembly CEOG01 (sample SAMEA2619903, study PRJEB7988) | marine metagenome | biome: marine biome (ENVO:00000447); feature: surface water layer (ENVO:00002042); material: "saline water (ENVO:00002010), including plankton (ENVO:xxxxxxxx)" | depth 5 m | reverse complement strand
CCCGCCTCCTGACGTCAGCGGAATAAACTATCTTAGACGCAGGGTCAGCCGCCCTGCCGACCGGCATAGAGAATCTGCTTGGCATCACGATGAAACATTTCGGCCAGATCATATTCCTTTTTAAGATCCATCACCGATTTGGTCGTATCCTCCGGTTTGAGCCCGCCATCGGTCGCGTAGGCAGCAAGCGGCGTGGCTCCGGCAACAGCCGCCATCTGAAACCCCTTGCGCAGGTAGGCCTCGCGGCGATCCCGCACCCAGATTTCCAGTGCATCCACCTGTTCCTGTGTCACCCGAAACATTTTTCGAATACCCTCCATATGATCCGAGAATGATGCCGGACGGCAACCAGTTCTTAACCTTGTTCCCCTATAAGGAAAGCCTGCCGTCATACAGCGCGCAGTATGCGGGGCAAAGGTTAATCTAGTCTTACGGACGGTCGTACCGGCTTTACGAAGACAAAGGAAAATGGATAAGAGACGTTCATGACAACAATGACGCCGCAGGAAATTCTGGACATTCTCGCGCAGCATCGCAAATGGCTGATCAATCCAAAACAGGGAGCCCGCGCCGATTTCCGCCATGCGGATTTTACCGGCGCCAATTTTGCGGGAGCCAAATTGCAAAAGTCGCGGCTGTCGGGCTGCAAACTGTCCCGCTGCATCTTTCGTGGCGCCAATCTCATTTCCGCCGATCTGTATGCCGCCGACCTGACCCGCGCGGATTTACGCGACTGCCTGTTAATCCGCGCCGATTTGCGCGGGGCGGAGCTGAAAGGCGCAAAACTGAACGGCGCCAATTTGCAGGAAGCGGATTTCCGCGGCGGCTCGCTGATTCTCTCCGGCGGCGAAACCGTGACCTTCCCCGCCAGCGATCTCCGCGAGGCGGAGATGGAGGATGTGGTGGCCGAAAAAGCCAACCTTAACGGCGCCAACCTTGCCGGAGCGACCCTCGGTAATGCCAATTTCGCCTATTCCCAGTTGCGTGGCGCCAACCTCTCGAATGCGGAACTGGCCGGGGCAGGCTTCATGGGGTCGGACATGGCGGGCTGCGACCTCTCCGGCGCCAATCTTGCAGGAGCCGATCTCTCCAATGTCAATCTCGAAGGCGCAAAGGTGGAAGGCTGCAATTTCGAAAATGTCCGCCTTGATGGCGCCAATCTCGATAATATCGACTTTTCCAAATCAAAAGCCGTTGCACCACATCTTATGAAACAGGAGGAAAGCACGCCGTTGCCGCCCAACCTGCAGGCACTGCTCAAGAAACATTTCTTGTGGGTGGAGACCAATGGCCTTAAAGGGGAACGCGCCGATCTGTCCGGCATGGATCTCTCAAACATGGATTTATCTGGCTGCGCGATGAGCGGAGCAACCATGAAGGGGGCAAATCTCAAAGGCACAAACCTGCGCGGCAGTCAAACCGTGATGAGCGACATGTCGCAATGCATCATGGAAGATGTGGACCTCACCGGCGCCATGATGGAGGGGGTCAACCTGTCCCGTTCCAATCTCAGGAATGCGCAGTTGAAAGGTGCCATTCTCACTGCCGTCGACCTTAAGGGGCCAAATGGCGAACCGCTCGGAAAACAATGGCCTGCCAATCTTTCCGCCGCCAATTTCACTGGCGCCAACCTGGAAGGTGCGAATATGAGCGATGCCAATCTCATCGATGCCAACTTCACCGGCGCAAGGCTGAAAGATGCCATCTTCGACGGCGCCGACCTGGAAGACGCCAAGTTCGATTCCGAGCATAAAGCAAGCGCCTGACCGGAAAATCTCAACCGCGCCGATCTTCAAGAATCATATCGGACGCCTTTTCGGCAATCATAATGACCGGGGAATTGGTATTCCCGGACGTGATTGTCGGCATGATCGAGGCATCGACAACACGCAGCCCCTTAAGGCCCCGCACGCGGAGCCGGTCATCGACCACAGCCATGTCATCATTCCCCATTTTACAGGTGCCGACGGGATGGAAAATCGTCGTTGCGATATCCCCGGCGGCGCGGACGAGATCCTCTTCCGTTTCCAGATGTGGCCCCGGCAGCATCTCTTCGGGCTCAAACGGCGCCACCGCTTTTGCTGCCATCAGCCGTCGCGTCAGCCGGATGGAGGTTGCGGCAATCCGACGATCAAATTCCGTGGAAAGATAACTCGGCCGGATGGCGGGCGGGATTTTCATATTCGCATCGGCGATATGGATACTGCCCCGACTTTCGGGCCGCAGATTACAGACCGAAGCGGTCACCGCCGGAAAAGGATGCAGCGGTTCCCCCAGCTTGTCCGTGGATAGCGGCTGCACATGGTATTCAAGATCCGGCGTTTCCAACCGGGAATCGCTTTTCGCGAAAATACCAAGCTGGCTGGGCGCCATGGACAGCGGTCCGCGGCGATACAGCAGATAGTCCAACCCCATGCCGATCTTCCCCATCAGACTGTTGGCCTTCTGGTTTAATGTCTCTACATTTTTTACTTTAAAGACAGTCCGTATCTGTAGATGGTCCTGCAGGTTTTCGCCGACCCCCTTCAGTTCATGAAACAGGTCAATTCCGAAGGCGGAAAGCACATCTGCGCGACCGACGCCAGAGAGTTCCAGTATTTTCGGGCTGTTTACCGCCCCGGCGGCCAGGATAACCTCACCGGCATCGGCGACACTCGGCATCCCTTTATATGTAAAATCAACACCCGTCACCTGTCGCCCGTCCAGCGTCAGCCGTTCCGTCTCAGCACCGGTCAGGATACGGAGATTCTGGCGATGCATGACGGGTTTTAGAAAGGCTTTCGAGGTATTCCAGCGGATGCCGGATTTCTGGTTCACCTCAAAATATCCGGCGCCTTCATTGCTGCCGCGATTGAAATCGTTTGTGGGCGGGATGCCTATTTCGGCAGCGGCCGCCCGGAAGGCATCCAGGATAGACCAGGACAGGCGCTGTTTCTCCACCCGCCATTCGCCGCCCGCGCCATGCATCTGGTCAGCGCCGCCATGATAATCCTCTGATTTCAGGAAGTAGGGCAGAATATCAGACCAGCCCCAGCCGTTATTGCCCATCTGCCGCCATTGGTCATAATCGCGCGCCTGCCCACGCATATAGATCATCCCGTTGATGGAGGAACAGCCGCCCAGCAGCTTGCCGCGCGGGTAGCTGAGGCTGCGGCCATTCAGCCCGGCTTCCGGTTCCGTCGACATCATCCAGTCAGTACGCGGATTGCCCATACAAAAGAGATAGCCGATGGGGATATGCACCCAGTGGTAATTATCCGAGCCGCCCGCCTCCAGCAGCAGGACGCGGGATTTCGGATCGGCAGACAACCGGTTGGCAAGAACGCAGCCCGCACTGCCCGCCCCGACGATGATATAGTCATATCTGCCGAGGTTCTGCCGTTTTTTATGCACTGATCGTCACCCTGTTCCCTCCCCTTTGCCGTCATTATCCGGCCGCGGCGCAGGAATGTCTAATGGATCTTGCGATCCCCTGCTCCGCTCTCCTGTTCATAGACATGCACATAATATCCGGCCATCGGGTTGCGGGTGATGTATTCGATCAGATAATCCCTCGCGGCGCGGCTGGCATTACGGATAAAATACTGCCACAGCGGCTCCATCGGGCGGGTCACGCTGTCATGATGGGGCATACTGACCGAACCACCCCACTCAATCTCGAAGCCAGCGAGGTAATTCTCCGCATAATGGCGGAAAACATCGGCTTCGTCGATATTCACTCCGGCCTTGCTTTCAAAACAAAGTCGCAAATTCATCTCATCAGCCTCCCCCTGTCACATGGCAATGGTATTGTTTTTAATGTAGGAGGTAGGGCAAGGAAAGAAAAGATGCGCCGACACGGGCGATAAGGTGATGGCATCCCCTAGGAGAATCGAACTCCTCTTTCCAGAATGAGAATCTGGCGTCCTAACCGATAGACGAAGGGGACGCAACGAGAAGGTTCACCGTGCAGCAGGATGGTATCCCCTAGGAGAATCGAACTCCTCTTTCCAGAATGAAAATCTGGCGTCCTAACCGATAGACGAAGGGGACATATCCCGTTGCTCGAGGGAGGATTTAACGATTCTGGAGAGGGATATCAAGCAAAAAATTGGATTTTTCCAATTTTGAATCAAGGAATTCTCACACAGCCGCATGAAAAGGCGCATTCCTGCGCATCACACCCAAAAACAATGATCAGGTTAGACGATATGCATCCTCGATCAGCAGTTGGGCGGTGACATTTCCACGCCAGCTATTCTTTCTGAGATGGCCGGCAATATGAAAGCTCGCACCGTTATGGCCGAGCAGCGCATCCCCCAGCGGCGTGTCCAGAGAGCGAAAGCTGATCCCCGCCAGACGTCCGCGGTTGCCGGGACCCGTCAAAATAACGCGCACATGGCTGTCACCGACAATACTGGCCTGCACCAGCCGCACATTGGACAGAACGAATCGCGGTTCGGGGTTGCCCGCACCAAAGGGCCCGGCCTGATCCATCAGATCGATCAGCTCCGGCGTCGCCCCGTCGATAGCAAGGGCGCCATCGAGACCGAGGCTGGCGGTTTTCGAAGCCTCGCTCACATCTTTTGCGAGCCGTTCATTGAGAAAAGCGCGGAGGGCATCAATTTTCAGCCGATCAACCGTCAGCCCCGCCGCCATCAGATGGCCGCCGCCCGCGACAATAATTTCCTTATGCCGCGCCGCGCCGACGGCCGCCCCCAGATCCACCCCCGGGACGGACCGGGCGGAGGCTTTGCCTACATCGCCATCCAGCGCGATCACAACGGCAGGGCGTTGGTAGGTATCTTTCAGGCGGCTGGCGACAATGCCGATGACGCCAGGATGCCATCCTTCGCCCGCAACGACGATTACCTTGTCATCTTTGAGGCTGCTTTCCTCGACACGGGCCATCGCTGCATGTTGAACCTCGGCTTCAATTTCCTTGCGCTCCTGATTATAGCGATCCAGCTGGGCGGCCAATTCCCGGCATTTATCGGGGTTATCAAGGGACAGCAGCTCCGGCCCGTATTCGGAGCGTCCGACGCGTCCGCCCGCATTGACCCGAGGGCCCAGCAGAAAGCCGGTGTGATAGGTCCCGGGCGCCTCATCCAGCCCGGCAACATCGGCGAGCGCCGCAAGCCCCGGATTGCCGCGCCGGGCCATCACCTTCAGGCCTTGCGCAACGAAGGCCCGGTTCAGCCCGACAAGCGGCACCACATCACAGACGGTGCCAAGTGCAACAAGATCCAACCAATGGCGGGGGTCCGGCTCTCGCCGCTGATCATTGTACCAGCCCGCCTGCCGCAAGCTGCGGTTCAGCGCAACCACCAGCAGGAACACCACCCCGACAGCCGCAAGATATGTAAATTTCTGGCTTTCATCATGGCGCTTGGGATTGACGATTGCAACCGCGTCGGGAAGGCGCGTTTCCGCCTGATGATGGTCAATAACAATGACATCCAGCCCGATGTCTTTCGCATGGCCCAACGCATCGAAAGAGACAATTCCGCAATCAACGGTAACAACCAGATCGGCCCCGCGTTTTTTCAGGATTTCCATCGCCTCTGCGTTGGGGCCATAGCCTTCCTTCATGCGATCGGGAATATATATTTCACTGGAGATGCCGATTGCATTGAAGAAACGCTTCAACAGGCCGGAAGAGGTGGCCCCATCCACATCATAATCCCCGAAGATGGCAATCTTCTCTCCCTCGCGGATGGCGGCCGTGATCCGTTCCGCCGCCCTGTCCATATCCCTGAAACTGGATGGGTCAGGCAGCAGGTGACGAAGCTGCGGTGTCAGATACTGCTCCGCCTGCTCCAGCGAGACACCGCGCCCGGCCATAACCCGGCCGACAATTTCCGGCACATCGAGCCGCTGGGAGATGGCAAGGCCCAGCCGTTCATCTCCCGCGCGCAAACGCCAGCGCTTGCCGCTAAGCGAGCATTCCACATCCAGAAAGGGAGGCGCGATAGGCGCATCCATAACAGGCCCCGCTTATTTGACCTTATGAACGCCCCGGATATAACGGACTGTGCCGCTATGCGAGCGCATGACGATACTTTCGGTATAAATCCGGTCACCAATCTGACGCACGCCCTTCAGCATGGAGCCGTTAGTGACGCCCGTTGCGGCAAAGATCACCTCGCCCGCCGCCAGCTCTTCCAGCTTGTAAACGCGGTGCAGATCGGTAATGCCCCATTTTGCGGCACGGGCCTTTTCATCATCATTGCGAAACACGAGACGGCCCTGCATCTGGCCGCCGATACAGCGCAGCGCCGCCGCCGCCAGTACGCCTTCCGGCGCGCCACCGGTGCCGACATACATGTCTATGCCCGTTTCGGAATCAGCCGTCGCCATCACGCCTGCGACGTCCCCATCAGAGATAAGCTGGATACGGGCGCCGGTCTTGCGGATATCGGCAATGATATCCGCATGACGCGGCCGGTCGAGAACACAGGCCATGGTCTGGTTAACCGGCACGCCCTTGGCTTTGGCAATCGCACGGAGGTTTTCACCGGCAGGTTTATCGATGTCGATAATGCCTTCGGGATATCCCCCGCCGACGGCGATTTTTTCCATATAGGTATCCGGTGCATTCAGAAAGTTGCCGGATTGCGCAAAGGCAATAACGGCCAATGCATTCGGCCCACCCTTTGCGGTCAGCGTCGTGCCTTCCAGCGGATCCAGCGCGATGTCGATCTCCGGCCCTTTGCCGGTGCCAACCTTCTCGCCAATGTAAAGCATTGGCGCTTCATCCCGCTCCCCTTCGCCAATGACGATAGTGCCGTCGATATTGAGCTGATTGAGCGCGGTGCGCATGGCGTCAACGGCGGCCTGATCGGCAGCCTTTTCATCACCAAGTCCGACAAGGTTGCAGGCCGCACGGGCGGCGGCCTCTGTCACACGGACAATTTCCAGCGTCAGATTTCTATCTAGTTTCGAGGATGTGCTCATTTTCTCTCTTCCAAAACCTTAATAACGAATGCGAGTCATTCACAACGAGGCAATGCGGATCATCCGCGGCTTTGCCACACTATGGGTGAAATTTTCAATCTTTCCAAGCGCGCGGATCAGCGCATCTTCCTTTGCCTCATGGGTGACGAGGATGACGGAAACCGCCTCACCGGAGGCGCGACCGCGCTGTAACAGGCTCTCGATGGAGATATTCTCATCACGGAACACCGCAGAAACATCAGCAATCACACCCGGTTTGTCATGCACAGTCAGGCGGACATAGTAACAGCCTATATGCTCGGCAATCGGCACTGTCGGGATCGGCGTCATTCTGGCCACCGGAATACCAAAGGTCGGCGTATGGCGGCCCTGTGCGATATCAATGATATCGGCGACCACAGCAGAGGCCGTCGGCCCCTCGCCCGCGCCGCGTCCGACATAGCTGGTTTCGTTGACGAAATCGCCATCGACAACCACGGCGTTGAACACACCGTTCACATGGGCGATGGTGGTATCGCGCCGCACCATGCAGGGATGTACCCGCTGTTCGATCCCCTTCTCCGTCCGACGCGCAACGCCCAGCAGGCGGATGCGATAGCCAAACTCCCGCGCCGAAGCGATATCCGCGGCGCTGACCTCACGAATGCCTTCAATATAGATATTGCTGAAATCGACCGGTGTTCCATAGGCAACGCTGGACAGGATGGCCAGCTTATGCGCCGCATCCACCCCATCGATGTCGAAGCTCGGATCGGCCTCAGCATATCCGAGATCCTGCGCGTCTTTCAAAATGGCGGCAAACTCGCCGCCGGTTTCTTCCATCTCGGTCAGGATATAGTTACAGGTGCCATTCAGGATGCCGTAAACGCGGGAAATGGCATTTCCGGCCAGTCCTTCCCGCAGCGCCTTGATGATGGGAATACCGCCCGCGACCGCCGCCTCATAGGCAAGCGGCGCGTTGTTTTCCTCCGCAAGATGGGCCAGCGCATTGCCGTGCTCGGCCAGCAGCGCCTTGTTGGCGGTGACGACCGGCTTGCCTTTGGCGAGAGATTTTTCGCACAGCTCCCGCGCGACGCCGTTGCTGCCGCCAATCAGTTCCAACACAATATCCACGTCCGGATCATCGGCGAGATCGCGGGCATCGTCATACCATTTAACGCCGTCCAGCGAGACACCGCGATCTTTCGTCCTATCCCGCCCGGAAACAGCCGTCACCACCAGATGCGCGCCGGAGCGCGCCTCCAGCAGATCACCATGGGCCTTGATAATCTTTAGAACGCCTGCACCGACCGTCCCGAGGCCGGCAATACCAATTCTTACATGTGAAGCCACGATCAGGACGCCTCTCTTTTCGCCAGATGCGCGGACGCATTGGACATGAATTTTTTGACATTGCGGGCCGCCTGACGGATCCGCTGTTCATTCTCCACCATGGCAATGCGCACGAAGCTGTCGCCATGTTCCCCAAAGCCAAGGCCCGGCGCAACGGCAACATTCGCTTCACTCAGCAGCAGCTTGGAAAACTCCAGACTGCCGAGATGGCGGAAGGGTTCCGGGATCGGTGCCCAGGCGAACATGGTCGCTTCGGGCGACGGAATATGCCAACCCGCCGCCGCGAAACTGGAAATCATCACATCGCGCCGCTGCTTGTAAAGCTTGCGAAATTCCTCGACACAATCCTGCGGACCATTGAGAGCCGCCGTCGCCGCGACCTGAATAGGCGTGAAAGCACCATAATCGAGATAGGACTTGATGCGGGTCAGGGCACCGACCAAGCGCTTGTTACCGGTTGCGAAACCGATGCGCCAGCCGGGCATGGAATAAGTCTTGGAAAGCGAGGTGAACTCAACCGCGATATCGCGCGCGCCTTCCACCTGAAGGATAGAGGGCGGCGGCACATCACCGAAGTAAATCTCCGCATACGCAAGATCGGAAAGAACATACATATTATGCTCTTTCGCGAAACGGACAACTTCCTTGTAGAAATCAAGATCCACTGTCATTGCCGTCGGGTTCGACGGGAAATTGAGGATCAGGCAGGTCGGCGCGGGTATGCAGTGACGCACCGCCCGCTCCAGCGCGGCGAAAAAGTCAATGCCAGGACCAACCTCGAAATGCCGGACAACAGCCCCGGCAATGATAAAACCATAGGGGTGGATCGGATAGCTCGGGTTCGGCGACAGGATGACATCGCCCGGCGTGGTGATTGCCATGGCGAGGTTGGCAAGCCCCTCTTTCGAGCCGAGCGTTGCGATGGTTTCCGTCTCCGGATCAATGTCGACGCCGAAGCGACGCTTGTAATAGGCCGCATTGGCGCGGCGCAGGCCGGGAATGCCCCGGCTCGTGGAATAGCGATGGGTGCGCCCGTCGCGCACCGTCTCCACCATCTTGTCCACAATATGCTGCGGCGTCGGACAGTCGGGATTGCCCATACCGAGATCAATGATATCCGCGCCCGCCGCTCGCGCCGCCGCCTTCATCCGGTTGACTTCTTCAAAGACATAGGGAGGCAGACGTTTAATGCGGTGGAAATCGGGATCCATCAATCAAGTTCCTGTTAAAAATGGTATCGGGGAGGGTTAGGACATTCCGCCGCAACGGGCCCCGAATTTTCCTGTTACGGCTGTTTATACGAATTTGCGTTAATTTAGAATAAAGATTTCAACGCGACGGTTTCTCGCCTCCGCGCTCGGCATTGGCTCTGTCGCCACCGGCTCGCTGTCGCTGACGGATTCAACAATCAGGCTGTCCGCTGTGATGCCCGCCTTCAGAAAATATTCCGCGACCGCTGCCGCACGCGCCTGCGAGACGCCGAAATTTACCATCATATGCCGTTCTTCAGGCATTTCACGTGTCCGGCTGGAGGCATGACCAACAATGCGGATCGTGCTGTCCGCCGCTTTCTGCGCGCGGGCTATCCGGTCAAGTTTTGTCCGGTCCGCCGCACCCAGGCGGCTGGAGCCTTGGGGAAAATACAGCGTTTCCACCGGTGTCGTCCCACTGGAGGCCGCATAGTTGGGGATCACACGGCCGCCATCCTTTGAAGGCGGGGAAAGCCGCGGCGCATCCTCCTGAGAAGGGGCCGGGTCACTGCCCGAGACCGCACCAGCCGATGCCTCCGCACTCATACCATCGGGCAGACGCGAGGCGGCGGAAGCCGCGAGCTGTTGTTCATAAATGCCTGCAACCGTTGTCTCACGGACACCTTCGCTGCTGATAACCGTCGTGGTTTCTTCTTGCGTGCTTTCCCTGTCCGGCGCCGCCTCGGAAGGGGCTTTTTCCGCCGGTTCCGCCACTTCAGCAGGGGGCGTCAGATTTTGCTGCTGCACCGGTTCCTGCGGAACGGCGGCAACGACGGGCTCGGTCGTCTCTTCAACTTTTTCCTGGATCGTTTCAGTAACTTCTGTTGCCGTCTCTGTCACAGTTTCGGTAACCGTCTCCGTTTCACTCGCAGCCGGTTCAGGCGCGGGCGGCGGAGCCAGTGGCGGCTGAACAGATGTATCAGCGCGCAAGTTTTCATCGGTATAACGGGCTTTGTCGCGATCCGCCCGCAATCCTTCGCCAATCTTATCGGCTTCAGCAAGGCTGGCGACTGTTTCCGGCTTTTCCGGCACCGTGTTCAGATTTGGATATTCGGCCGCCTCCTGCTCTTCCGTATTATCCGTGGAGCAGCCCGCCCCGGCCAGCAACGCGACGGCAAGCATCGCCCCCAGCAGAAGCTTTGGTGCGGCCTGAAGGCGGTTCTTGGTGAGGAAAGCAATCCTGATCATTAAAATACCCGTCCTGCCTTCCCCGGCCTGCCCCTGACGGGCTCCATTGAGATTGGCAAGTTTTTGATATAATCTGGTAAAAAACGCAGCTATCATAAAACATATGGGGGAGAATTTCGCAACGTTTTCTGACGATTTCAGGGCAGGCTTGCGAAAAAAGCAGGACCGGTAATCAAAGTTGTCGCCACTCGAACACAAGACAGGGAGAAGAAGCTGACATGCCGAACAGGGAACCATTGCAAACAAGCCAGGAAGCGCTGGAATCTTCCCGCGAGTTTGCGGAGAATTTTGCCAAGATAGCCGCCCGCAGTCAGGAGCTGGTCTCGGAATTTCTCGCCAGCCAGCAACCGACCCATATTGATCCGGACCCGGCCACCGTTGCCCGCACCTTCATGGAGCTGATGAACAAGATGATGGCCGATCCGGCCCGCATCATCGAAGCCCAGGCGGCGCTTTGGAAAAACTACATGGATCTGTGGCAGAATGCGGCGCGACGGGCAAGCGGCGAGGAGATAGCGCCGCTGGTGGCGCCGGACGCCGCCGACAAGCGATTCAAGTCGGAGGAATGGAGCCAGAACCAAATTTTTGATTATATCAAGCAGTCCTATCTTCTGACAGCCAACTGGATACAGGATACGGTTGCCGAAGTGGAAGGTCTGGACGATTACACCCGCAAGAAAGCGGACTTCTACACCAAGCTCTATACCGACGCCATGTCGCCGAGTAACTTCTTCTGGTCCAACCCGGACGTTCTGAAAACAACCATGGAAACCAAGGGCAAGAATCTGGTCCAGGGCCTTGAAAACATGCTCGATGACATGAAACGGACAAAGGGCACGATCAGCCCCAAGATGACGGATGATACTGCATTCGAGATCGGCCGCAATATCGCGGTGACGCCCGGCAAGGTGATTTTCCAGAACGACCTGATGCAGCTTATCCAGTATGAGCCAACGACAAAAGAGGTTTACAAACGGCCGCTTCTCATCACGCCGCCCTGGATCAACAAATTCTATATACTTGATCTGAAGTCGGAAAATTCCTTCATCAAATGGTGCGTTGATCAGGGCTACACGGTCTTCATCATCTCCTGGGTCAACCCGGATGAGCGACACGTGGACAAAACGTTCGAGAGCTATATGTCGGAAGGCATTCTCGCGGCGCTGGACGCAATCGAACAGTCCATCGGCGAAACCGAAGTAACCGCCATCGGCTATTGCATTGGCGGCACGTTGATGGCGGCGACGCTTGCCTATCTCGCGGCCATCGGAGAGGACCGTATCAAGGCGGTGACTTTCTTCGCCGCTCAGCTCGATTTCGAGGAAGCGGGCGATCTGCTGGTCTTCACCGACGAGGATCACATCCAGCTTGTCGAAAGCAAAATGAAAGGCGGCTATCTGGAGGGGAAGGAAATGGCCAATACCTTCAACCTCCTACGCTCCAACGATCTGATCTGGTCGTTTGTGGTGAATAACTATCTGCTCGGCAAGGCGCCCTTCCCGTTCGATCTGCTTTACTGGAATTCGGACGCTACCAACATGCCGCACAAGATGCACAGCTTTTATCTTCGCAACATGTATCAAAAGAACCTGCTACGTCAGGCGGGGGCGCTCACGCTCGGCGGGCAGCCCATTGATCTGTCAAAAGTGACGACGCCGGTCTTTATTCAGGCCAGCAAGGAGGACCATATTGCCCCCTTCAAGTCGGTCTTCAAGAATCTCAAACTGTTCGGCGGGCCGGCCGAGCTGATGCTGGCAGGCTCCGGCCATATTGCAGGGGTGATCAACCACCCCGATGCAAAGAAATACCAGCATTGGACCAACAGCAAGAAGAAGGAATACGCAAGCGCGGAAGAATGGTTTGCCGATGCAACGCAGCATCCCGGCAGCTGGTGGCCGTACTGGGATAAATGGCTGTCCAAGAAGTCTGGGCCAAAGGTCCCCGCACGCGATCCGGCGAAAGGCAAGCTAAAGCCGATCGAGGATGCACCCGGCAGCTATGTCAAGGTGAAGGCGAAACCCTATGCGGATATGACGGAATAAATAGATACGCTTCCCGTCACGAAATACGAAAGGCCCGCCTCTCCGCGGGCCTTTTCATGTGCCCCTTATCGCGGATCCGCCGTTATCAATGCCCAAGCGCCTCGCGATATTCCTGCGATAGCTCAGCATAATGATCGGCGCCCGAGGTCAGGTTCGCCCGTTCCTCCTCGCTCAGCTTGCGCAGGAACCGTGCGGGCGATCCGCCCCATAACTCTCCGCTCGGGATACGTTTGTTCGGTGTGACAAGCGCCCCGGCCGCCACCATGCCGCCGCTTTCAACGACCACCCCGTCCAATATTGTGGTTCCCATGCCGACGAAACTGCCATCTTCCAACGTACAGCCGTGAATAATGCAGTTATGGCCGACCAGAACATCATCGCCGACATTCGTCGGATGCGTACCGCCAGAGACATGAATAATCGTCCCATCCTGAATATTGCTGCGCTTGCCAATACGGATGGAATACACGTCGCCGCGGACAACACAGTTGAACCAGACACTGGATTTTTCGCCGATCACCACATCTCCGATCACATCGGCCGATGGCGCAATGAAAGCGTCTGCAGCAATTTCAGGCGTCTTTCCTTTGATGGAAATGATGTTTTTCGTCATAGGTTTTTTCCGTTTTTTCTGTTTCTTGCGGTTCTTATCCCAAAGTTTACGGGAAAAGTGCCACCTGTTCCAGCCCACAGGTTTCACGCAGCGAGAACATCAGGTTCATATTCTGCACCGCCTGCCCGCTGGAGCCTTTCACAAGATTATCGATGACCGCAATCACGATGGCCCGGCCGGGAATACGATCTTCAAACACATTGATGACGCAGTTGTTGGAACCGCGCACCATCTGCGTTTGCGGGATATCCTTCCCCTTCAGAATGCGGATAAAGGGTTCGCCTGCGTAAGTTTTCGCGAGAGTCGCCTTGAGATCCGCGACCGTCGCGCCGCCCGTCAGCCGGACATGAGACGTGATCAACTCCCCCCGGCTCATGGGAATGAGATGCGGCACGAAATTGACCCGGATGTCGGCGGTCGGGCATCCGACGGCCTTAGCCACCTCCTGTTCGATCTCCGGTGCATGGCGATGGGATGCAATGCCATAGGGCGACAGCCCCTCGCCCGCCTCACTAAACAGGGTGTTCTGCTTCAACCCCCGCCCCGCACCGGTGACGCCCGATTTCGCATCAATGACGAGATCGCGGGCATCCACCTGCCCTGCCGCCACCAGCGGTACGAGCGCGAGCAGCGTCGCCGTCGGATAGCAGCCCGGACAGGCCACAAGCCGCGCGGATTTGATTTTCTCGCGATAGAGCTCCGTCAGGCCATAGACGGCCTGTTGTTGCAGATCAAGAGCACGGTGCTCATGACCATACCATTCGGCATAGGTGGCGGGATCATCAAGGCGGAAGTCAGCGGACATATCCACGATCTTCACCGCATTGGGAAGCGTTGCGATAATCTCCTGCGTGGTGCCATGGGGCAGGCCGCAGAAAACGACATCGACGCCGCTCCAGTCCGCCTCCTCCACCGACACCATATCCGGCAAGCCATAACCACCGAGATGGGGATATACCTCCTCCACCGGCTGGCCAGCCTTGCGGTCAGCAGTCAGCAAGCTGATTTCGACATCCGGATGGCGCAGCAAAAGGCGCATCGCTTCTGCGCCCGTATAACCGCTCGCTCCCAGAATACCGACCTTTATCTTCTTTTCCGAATTTGTCATTTCCTTCTTCCGGCCGTTGCCGCACCGGACCCCTTAAAGCGTTACTTCGCCAGATATCCCTGATGCGCGCCCTTCAGGGCCTTGTCTGCAAACCAGATCAGCACATTGAGATCAAACGCCGCCCGCGCCTCCCCGTCAAGGCGTTCCGGCCCTTTTTTGAGCCCGGCGAGGATTTCCTTCTCCGCCTTGCGCAGCAGTGCGCCGCGCACCGAACTGCGGACGTCAAGCTGATCGCGCATTTCCTCTACCAATTCCTCGCCTGTCAGGCGATGGGAATAGCCTTTGATGGTCAGCGTAAATGTCCCCTCGTCATCGAGGGCAATACCGAGTGTTTCAATGTCGACCGCGTCCGTATCCTTGATCGGAAATGTCATCGCCTATCCTCGTCTTTCCGGGCTGTTGAGTGCAGCGGCGTTTCTGACATAAAATGCATCCCTTGGCAAAGATTTCCGCAGGCGGGCCATCATCTTCAGACACAAAAAAAGGCGGCAATCGCCGCCTTTTCTCTTTCGTATCGGAACCTTTATCTCAGTCCAGAAGCACGAGATTTTCCGCAGAAGTTTTACCGTTGCGCCCCGCGACGAGTTCGAACTGAATCTTCGCGTTTTCCTGAAGGGTCGTCAATCCGGCGCGTTCAACTGCCGAAATATGCACGAAAGCGTCTGACCCGCCCCCATCTGGAGCGATGAAACCGTATCCTTTGGTCGGGTTAAACCACTTTACTGTACCTGTAGCCATTATTTAGTCTCCTGGACACTCAATAGATATATCAGGATCCCGCGCCTAAAGTGCCCAAATGCAGCGCCTGAAATCCTCGGAAGTTCCGCTGTCGGCATTTCACCGACCTTAAAAAACAGGCTCCCTGCGACTCCGGTAGTTTATAATCGCAATTTTTGCAAGAAACATTTCAGCTATATCAACATTTTGTGAAAGGTTTGGCGAAACGTTGCATAAATGTTATCTAACCCGCCCAAATTTTAGCCAGTCCTTGTCCTCTCCGCCCTCATCACCGGTTTTCCGCCCACTCCATATGCAGATCGGAGAACAGTTTCATTTGCCCGGCTGACGTCGTCGTTAAAGCGGCGTATGCTGCGGACAGGCAAAACTGAATCACCGGAGTCATGGTCATGACCGAAACAGAAATCAATCAAGGGGGATGCCTCTGCGGCGCCGTACGTTATGAAGTGGAGGGCCCTTTGCAGGACATCTGCTATTGCCATTGCGGCCAGTGCCAGAAAGCGACAGGGCATTATTATGCCTCAAGCGCGGTGGCAACAGGACGGTTTCGCCTGACGCGCCGTGATGGCCTCAAATGGTATAAATCCTCCAATTGGGGCGAGCGAGGCTTTTGCGGCGATTGCGGCAGTCCGCTTTTCTGGAAGTTGCAGGGGACGGAAGACTATAGCTTTCTTGTCGGCAGCCTGGACGGAGACCCGACACTCAAGGGCGGCAAGCACATCTTTGTGGATGATAAGAAAAGCTATTACCATCTTGATGACGGGCTGCCGCAGTATGGTGGCGCGCCGAAGAGGGCGGAACAGAAGTAAACCGGGTCTCTGCTCCTGTCTCGCGTTTATATCCGCAGCCTCTATCATACCTGTCGTCTCCCAGCGCGGTCTGTCATAAAGCGCCATGATCCTGTCATATAATCTCCATGCCGGTTTGCTACCCCGCTGTCACCCACGGGAAGGAAGAAGGAAATCATGCGGGAATTGACATTACTACGCCACGCCAAATCAAGCTGGTCGGATCGGACGAAGGCGGATATTGACCGCCCCCTCACCTCGCGCGGGCGGCTGGCGGCGCTTGCCATCGGTACCTATATGGCGCGCCACAAGATATTCCCGGATATCATCCTCTGCTCGCCGGCCCGACGAACACGCGAGACGCTGGCGCAGATCGAACCCGCCCTGCCTGATGGGATTGAACGACGCTTCGATCCCACCATCTACTCTGCGGGCACGGGCGACGGGCTTATTGCCTGCCTGAAAGGCACCGCCATTGACGAAGCCCATGTGATGATTATCGGCCATAACCCGGCGATGCAGCAGCTTGCCCTGTCCCTCACCACCGCAACCAGCGGCGTCCGTAAGCAGATTGAGCGTAAATATCCGACGGCAGCCCTCACCCATATCGCCTTTGATATTGATGACTGGCGTACATTGGAGGGGCAGGGGCGGATTTTACATTACACCACCCCGAAAATGCTCATCCGGACAGATAATGAGAACGACGGCTAGAACGGGGTTCTCGCATTGCGAGACGCCGCGGCGCCTCGCTTTTCAACGGGTCAGGTCAATAAACAGATTCTTCGGGGCTTCGAAGCGGCGGATCTGATCCTCTCGCGGGATACGTGTCTGCTGCCCCTGCATGTCGGAGGTGAAAAACAGCATTCGTCGACACTCCCCGTTATCATCGCACATCGGGAATCCGATGGAGACATTCCTCTCAATAATTCCCTTGTCGGAAATACCGACGATTTTGGAAAGAATACCACAGGGACGTGTCACGCATTCCATCATTGCCGATGCCGCCATCGCCCTCTGCTCCCCGGGCCAGAAATCAAGAAAATTCTTGCCCGTTACCTCAATACCAAGGCGATCAACAATGGCCGTTCCGGCCAATCTGTAAATAATTTCATCGGAAGATAAAATTTCATAAATCGCAACGGCAGGCAGTAAATTAGCGATACGAGTCGGATCAAAGCTGCGGCGCTTTGGAACCATATTCTCCGGCTCCAGGCTGCGCCAATATTCCGCAAACTGTTTCGCTTCTGGTGATCCCCACCTGATATTGTCAAATTTCTCGCAGAGCATATCTCTTGCGTCTCCTCCCGGCCAACAATCCGTTTGATTGAAGTTCCCCCGCATGACGGGGCGCCACGTAATATAATTTCGTTTTTATAAGCGGCCGGGAATATACTCATTTATTCATTGCATGCCAAGCAGCAAAATACATCTTTTGAGTGCTCAATATAGAGGCGGCGGCAGATAGTATTCACGCCGCCGCCCCGATGAGTATTTTTTACTTTTATTTACTGTAACTTACCGCCAGCCCGGCACGCGCATCATTCTGCACGCCATAGGGCGGAATGGGATAACGAAGACCGTTTTTCGCCAGCGCCGCCAGCCCCTCAATCACTTTTGGCAGGTAAGCAGGCGGGATCGCCATCAACAACTCATCTTCCTGCACACCGCCGTAGCGGCGCTCGGCAAAGCAGGGCAGCGACAGGCTCGGCTCCCCCTTGGATAACGCCCGCCCCCAACTGTCGGCGCAGGAGGATTCGCCCACCACCGAGAAATCCAGCTTCTTGTATCCGGCCCATTGCAGGCCGTTAATAAACAGGATCATCTGCGCCGGAGTGGCATAGATCAAACAGATATCCGGCGGGTTAAGGCGTTTCGACGCAAGCGGAGAAACCGCCATCGCCCGAAACTGTCCGGCGGGCATGACCGTCATCGCCGCCTGATGGTTGCGGGCATCTTCCGGCGTTTCATACCAGACGCCTGCATAGCGCGCGCCTTCGCGCCATTCCGCATCCTGCGGCCGCAGTCCCATCACGGCACCGCACTGGGACCCCACGAAATCATCCGCCGTTGCCCCCACCGTCCAGCCGAGACGGCACGCCTGCCCGACAATCTGATCGGCGGTAAAAATCCCCTTCGGGCGGCGAATCTTTTCCACCGCTTCCATTTCCTCTACCGTCTCGAACAGCTTCATGCCTATCGGCGTCGCCCGGATACGAAGATATTTCGTCAACCCGTCGAGAACGGCATCCCAGTCATAAAAATTTTCAAGTTTTGTCATTATTATTCTCCTTGCTACGCGGGAAGACGAAGCTGATATCTGCCGGACGCCCCTACTCCCGACGCGCCGCAACAGCCAGTCTCTTAACCTATCCCGCTCCACCACAATCAATCATATGTAATGCCACCAGTTATTGAAATGTTTTTGATCAAGGATGCGTGATATGTCTCATTCCATCGCAGGCTACCATCCTTTTCAGTTGAAAATTTCATATCCATTGCAATGTTATAAGAAAGGACTTTGTAGAGATTTTCTATTTAACCGGTTAATATATTTAATATGAGTTTTGAAAAGCAATCTGGCGATATGACAAAAACTCCCTATCACCACGATCCGAATGGCGGATTTCGTAACCCGGAGGGCAGTCCGAATATGCGGCTGCGCAAACGGCGTATGACCCGCCTTGCCTATCGGCTGCTGAAAAAATCA
>CEOG01003381.1_pt1 | contig 18794 bp, 15 predicted proteins | sample 530301 | NCBI WGS metagenome assembly CEOG01 (sample SAMEA2619903, study PRJEB7988) | marine metagenome | biome: marine biome (ENVO:00000447); feature: surface water layer (ENVO:00002042); material: "saline water (ENVO:00002010), including plankton (ENVO:xxxxxxxx)" | depth 5 m | reverse complement strand
GCCGACATGTTCAACGCGGGCGTGCGCCCGGCAATGAACGCCGGTATTTCGGTATCTCGCGTGGGTGGTGCTGCACAGACCAAGATCATCAAGAAGCTGTCCGGCGGTATTCGTACCGCACTGGCCCAGTACCGTGAGCTGGCGGCCTTCTCCCAGTTCGCGTCTGACCTGGACGAAGCCACCAAGGCCCAGCTGGATCAGGGCGAGCGCGTTACCGAGTTGATGAAGCAGGGCCAGTATGCGCCGCGCTCCATCGCCGACATGGGTATTGTGCTCTATGCGGCCAACGAAGGTCACTTGCGCGACGTGGAAGTGAACAAGATTCGTGACTTCGAAGCGTCTCTGCTGTCGTTCATGCACAGTGAGTACGCCGACCTGATGAAGAAGATTGTCGACACCGGCGATTACAACGACGAGATCGAGTCTGCCTTCAAAACGGCGATCGAGAAGTTCAAGGCCACGCAAACCTGGTAACCCCGAGGACAGCAGATGGCAGTCGGAAAAGAAATCCGGACCAAGATCCACAGTATCCGGAGTACGCAGAAGATCACCAGCGCCATGGAAATGGTCGCGGCGAGCAAAATGCGCAAAGCCCAGGAGCGTATGGCGCTGGGCAAGCCCTATGCACGGCGTATGCGCGCAGTGGTCGGGCATATTGCCAACTCCGCCCCGGAGTACCGGCACGCCTACATGGTCGAGCGCGAGGTCAAGCGCGTCGGTTTTGTGGTGGTGTCAACCGATCGCGGCCTGTGCGGTGGTTTGAACATCAACCTGTTCAAGGCCACCGTCAAGGCCATGAAAGGCTGGGCCGATCAGGGCGTGGGCATAGACCTGTGCCTGATCGGCGCCAAGGCAGCGGCGTTCTTCAAAAGCTACGGCGGTAACGTCACGGCGGCTGTGCGTGATATCGGCGAGGAGCCCACCCTGGGTGATCTCATCGGCAGTGTGAAGACCATGCTGGACGCCTACGAGGAAGGGCACATCGACCGCCTGTTCCTGGTGAGCAACGAGTTCGTCAACACCATGACCCAGAGCCCGAGTGTCGAGCAGTTGCTGCCCCTGCTGGCGGAAGACAGCGCGGAAATGAAGCACCACTGGGACTACATCTACGAGCCCGATGCGATGCAGCTGCTGGAAAGCCTGTTGACGCGCTATATCGAATCGCAGGTGTACCAGGCCGTGGTGGAAAACGGTGCCTGCGAGCAGGCCGCGCGGATGCTGGCCATGAAGAACGCGACTGACAACGCCGGCGAACTGATCGATGACCTGCAGTTGATCTACAACAAGGCACGACAGGCGGCGATTACCCAGGAGCTGTCGGAAATCGTTAGCGGTGCGGCGGCAATCGGCTAGGACCTAACCTATTCGGCAGCGCCGGGATGTTCCTGCGCTGCCACCCAGAATTGAACTTTGATGCAGAGGATCCGGACATGAGCAGCGGACGAATCGTACAAATTATCGGTGCCGTCATCGACGTGGAGTTCCCACGTGAAGACGTACCCAAGGTCTACGATGCACTGTTGGTTACCGAAAAAGGCCTGACCCTGGAAGTCCAGCAGCAGCTGGGCGACGGCGTTGTGCGCACCATTGCCATGGGCTCCTCCGAAGGTGTGAGCCGCGATCTGGCGGTGGAAAATACCGGTGGCCCCATCGCGGTGCCGGTTGGCGTTGAAACGCTCGGGCGGATCATGGACGTACTCGGCAACCCGATTGACGAATGCGGTCCCATCGGTGAACAGGAGCGCGCCTCCATCCACCGCAAAGCGCCTGCCTACGATGAGCTGGCGGCCTCAGAGGAGCTCCTCGAAACCGGCATCAAGGTTATCGACCTGGTCTGCCCCTTCGCGAAAGGCGGCAAGGTTGGCCTGTTCGGCGGCGCCGGCGTGGGCAAGACCGTGAACATGATGGAGCTGATCAACAACATCGCCACCGAACACTCCGGCCTGTCCGTGTTTGCCGGTGTGGGGGAACGTACCCGGGAAGGTAACGACTTCTACCACGAAATGCAGGAAGCGGGCGTGGTCAACGTCAAGGACTTCCCCAAGTCCAAGGTGGCGATGGTCTACGGCCAGATGAATGAGCCGCCCGGCAACCGTCTGCGTGTGGCCCTGACCGGCCTGACCATGGCGGAAAAATTCCGTGACGAAGGGCGTGACGTACTGCTGTTCGTCGACAACATCTACCGCTACACACTGGCGGGAACCGAGGTGTCGGCGCTGCTTGGCCGTATGCCCTCTGCGGTGGGTTACCAGCCCACGCTGGCCGAGGAAATGGGCGTGCTGCAGGAGCGCATTACCTCCACCAAAACCGGCTCGATCACCTCGATCCAGGCCGTATACGTGCCTGCGGACGACCTGACCGACCCCTCACCGGCGACCACTTTCGCCCACCTTGACTCCACCGTGGTACTGTCACGGGATATCGCTGCCAAGGGTATTTACCCGGCGGTAGACCCGCTGGACTCCACCAGCCGCCAGCTCGACCCGCTGGTGATCGGTCAGGAGCACTACGATGTTGCGCGCGGTGTGCAGACGGTATTGCAGCGGTACAAGGAACTGAAAGACATTATCGCCATCCTCGGTATGGACGAGCTGTCTGAAGAGGACAAGCAGACCGTTGCCCGGGCGCGGAAAATCGAACGCTTCCTGTCGCAGCCCTTCCACGTGGCGGAAGTGTTTACCGGTGCACCCGGCAAGTACGTCTCCCTGAAGGATACCATTGCGGGCTTCAAGGGGATTCTGGCGGGTGAGTACGATCACCTCCCGGAGCAGGCCTTCTATATGGTCGGCAGCATCGACGAAGCGATTGAGAAAGCGAACAAGCTGTAAGGTTTGCGAACGGGGGGCTGGAGATGGCAATGACAATTCACTGCGACATCGTCAGCGCGGAGGAAGAAATCTTCTCCGGGCTGGTGGAAATGCTGGTGGCGACCGCCGAGCTCGGTGAGATGGGCGTGACCTACGGCCACGCGCCGCTGCTGTCCTCGCTGATCCCCGGGCCGATCCGCATCGTAAAGCAGGGCGGAGACGAGGAGGTCTACTACGTTTCAGGCGGTTTTATCGAAGTGCAGCCGGGCGTTGTGTCCATCCTGGCCGACACGGCGCTGCGCGCCGGCGACGTTGACGAGGCTGCCGCCGAGGAAGCGCGTCGGGAAGCGCTGCATACCCTCACCAATCAGTCGGGCGATTTCGACTACGGCCGCGCATCAGCGCAGCTCGCAGAAGCCGCCGCGCAGCTGGCCGTACTGCGCAAGATGCGCAACCGCGCCGGACGCGGCTGAACGACCCATCAGGGCCCTGTTCACCAGGGCCTCTTTGTTCCATGTCACACTTTTCGCTACAGCCTGAATAATCCGGTTGTTTCCATTTTCCCCCGCGTTAACATGCTAGCTGTTTGACAGTGAAGCGCACCCACGCTCGTCGTTGGCTGCGCCGGCAATAACAAAGGGACTCCGCTATGACTCTGGAAGTAATCATTCTGGCGGCCGGCCAGGGGTCGCGCATGCGCTCCAGTACGCCCAAGGTCTTGCACCCGTTGGGGGGCAAGCCGCTGCTGCAGCACGTGGTGGACGCCGCGCGCAGCCTGGAACCCAGCGCAATCCACGTGGTGATCGGTCACGGTGCGGAGGCGGTACGCAAGGCGATGGACGGCAACGGCCTGCGCTGGGTCGAGCAGACCGAGCAGCTCGGTACCGGGCATGCGGTGCTGCAGGCCTTACCGGGTTTGCGCGACGAGAGCACGGTGCTGGTGCTGTACGGCGATGTGCCGCTGGTTTCGCCCGATGTATTACGGACGCTGGTGCAGGCTGCGCAGGACACCCCCGCGCTGCTGACCGCGGTGCTGGATGACCCCGCAGGCTACGGCCGCATTCTGCGCGATGCGCACAACGCGTTTCGCGCCGTGGTCGAACACAAGGACGCCGACCCCGAAGAGCTCGCGGTTCAGGAAGTCAACACAGGCATTCTGGCCGCCCCCGCCAGCCTCTTCAGGCGCTTTCTGCCGCAGGTTGGTAACAGCAACCAGCAACGGGAATACTACCTGCCCGATGTGCTGTCACTCTCGGTTGCAGACGGCATCGCCGTGCGCACGGCGACCGTGGCCGATCCACTGGCGGTGCTGGGCGTCAACGACCAGCTGCAGCTTGGCCGCCTGGAGCGTGAGCTGCAGCGGCAACGTGCGGAGGCTTTGATGAAAGACGGTGTGCATCTCGCTGACCCCGCACGCATCGACATTCGTGGTGAGCTGCGCTGTGGGCGCGATGTCTTTATTGACGTGAACTGTGTGTTTGTCGGCGATGTGATTCTGGAGGATGGTGTACACATCGGCCCCAACTGTGTGATTACCGCCAGTCACATCGGGTCTGGCTCGGAGGTACGTGCCATGAGTCACCTGGAAAAAGCCGCGGTTGCTCAAGACTGCACCATCGGCCCTTACGCAAGGCTGCGCCCGGGCACCGCGCTGGCGCAGGGCGCACGGGTGGGCAACTTTGTGGAAACCAAGAAAGCGCGCATCGGCGCCGGCAGCAAGGTGAATCACCTCTCCTATATTGGCGATTGTGAAATGGGTGAGGGCGCCAATATTGGCGCGGGCACCATCACCTGCAATTACGACGGCGTCAACAAGCATATTACCCGGATCGGCGATGGCGCCTTTGTCGGTTCCAACGCGACACTGGTTGCGCCTGTGGAGATTGGTTCCGGTGGTTTTGTGGCGGCTGGCTCGACCATTACTCGCGCGGTACCCGATGCGGAACTGGCGGTGGCACGCGGCAAACAGCGTAATATTCCCGGCTGGAAACGGCCTGGCAAAGTGAACAAGGACTGAATCATGTGTGGAATAGTAGCAGCGGCGGCGCGGCGTGAAGTGTCGGAGATCTTGCTCGAAGGACTGCGGCGGCTTGAGTACCGCGGCTACGATTCCGCCGGCATGGCGCTGGTGGACAACGAGCACAACCTGTTGCTGCACAAGCGCCAGGGCAAGGTGGCCGAGCTTGAGCAGGCCCAGGCCATGGACCCGAAATACGGCTGTGTCGGCATCGCCCACACGCGCTGGGCAACGCACGGGGTTCCCTCGGCGGCCAACGCGCACCCGCATATTTCCGGGGAGCGTGTAGCGGTGGTGCACAACGGCATCATTGAGAATCACGAAGCCCTGCGCAAGGAACTGCAGGCGCAGGGGTACAGTTTCCAGTCGGGCACCGACACCGAAGTGATAGTCCATCTCCTGCACCAGCAGCTCAGCCAGGGCCGTACCTTGCTGGAGGCCTTTCACGCGGTCGTACCCCGGCTGCAGGGTGCTTATGCCCTCGCCGCGGTGGATACCCAGCATCCCGATGAGGTTGTCGGCACCCGGGAGGGCAGCCCGCTGGTGGTCGGCGTGGGGATCGGTGAGTACTTCCTGGCGTCAGACCAATTGGCCCTGCGCCAGGTCACCGACCGCTTCGTGTACCTCGAAGAAGGCGACATCGTGCGCATCACCCCAACCTCCCTGCAGATCTTTACCTCAGCGGGGGAGCCGGTTGAGCGCCGCATGACGCAGATTTCGGCACTGGAAGAGAGCATCGGGCTGGGTGACTACGAGCACTACATGCTCAAGGAAATCTACGAGCAACCGCGTGCACTGGCCAATACCATTCCCGTGGCGGGTACCCGCGATATCGACGACAGCGTTTTCGGCGCGGACGCGGCCGCACTGTTCGACCAGGTGCGGGCAGTACAGATTGTCGCCTGTGGCACCAGTTACCACGCGGGGATGGTCGCCCGCTACTGGCTGGAAGAGCTCGCCGGGCTTCCCTGTACCGTGGAGGTGGCCTCCGAGTTCCGGTACCGCAAGCGGGTTCCCCTGCCGGGCACCCTGCTGGTGACCGTGTCGCAATCCGGCGAAACGGCGGATACCCTCGCCGCCCTGCGCGACGCCACGGAGGACGCCTATCTCGGCAGTCTGGTCATCGCCAATGTGGACCACAGCTCCCTGGTGCGTGAATCCGACCTGGTGTTTCTCACCCGCGCCGGTGCTGAAATCGGTGTGGCTTCCACCAAGGCTTTTACCACACAGCTGGCGGCCTTCCTGATGTTGACGCTGGTGCTGGGCAAGCGTCATGCCCTGTCCGCTGAGGCGGCCAGCGAGCTGGTGTCCGCCCTGCACAAGCTGCCCGACTATGTGGAGCAAACCCTGCGTCTGGACCCCGTCATCAAGCACATGGCAACGGCCCTGATCATGAAGCACCACGCGCTGTTCCTGGGCCGGGGCATTCAGTACCCCATTGCCCTGGAGGGTGCGCTGAAGCTCAAGGAGATCTCCTACATTCACGCCGAAGCCTACCCGGCCGGAGAGCTCAAGCATGGCCCCCTGGCGCTGGTGGACGCCGATATGCCGGTCATTGCCGTGGCGCCGGGTGACGCTCTGATGGAAAAGCTCAAGTCCAACCTGGAAGAAGTTCGATCACGCGGCGCCGAGCTGTATGTCTTCGCTGACAATGCCGCGCATTTTGCTGAGGAGTCCCGTGTACATGTGATTGCGCTGCCGAGTTGCCCGGAGGTGCTGAAGCCCATTGTGTACACCGTCGCCCTGCAGCTGCTGGCCTATCATGTGGCCGTGCAGAAGGGCACCGATGTGGACAAACCGCGGAACCTGGCGAAGTCGGTGACGGTGGAGTAAACCATCAAGGCCAGACAGCGCGCGAGCTGCAGCTTGACCTTGTTCCGTGTTTCGGCAACGCTGCAGAACAGATCGCTCCATTGAGAGGCATGCATGGCCGATCGGCTACTCATCGTTGAAGACAACCGCGACATTCTCGCCAGCGTCGTTGACTACCTGGAAATCAAGGGCTTTGAGGTCGATGCCATTGAAAACGGCCAGGCCGCACGTGGTCTCATTCAGGCACACCCGTATGATCTGGTGGTGCTGGATATCGGCCTGCCCGGCATGGATGGTTTTACCTTGTGCAAAGAGCTGCGCGAGCGCGACCGCAACCCGTTGCCGGTGATTATGTTGACCGCACGCGACGCGGTGGCAGACCGCGTGTTGGGTTTTGAGGCCGGTGCAGATGACTATCTGGTAAAACCCTTTGCCCTGCCTGAGCTGTACCAGCGCATCAAGGCCGTCCTGAAGCGTTCCCAGCGCAATTTCGAGCGGGTTTTGCGGGTGGGTGAACTCTCACTGGACACTGCCTCGCGCCAGGTTCACCGTGGTGCGCACCCCATCAAGCTGGACCGCAAGGGCTTTACGTTGCTCGAGCTGCTGATGAAGCAGTGGCCCAATATCGTGTCACATGAAGACCTCAATCATGCTTTGTGGGGTGATGAGCCACCGGACAGTGCGGCGCTGAAGTCGCATATTTACCGCCTGCGTCAGGCGGTAGACGGGCCTTTTGACAGCCCCATGATTCGGAATGTGGCGGGCACCGGTTATACACTGGTGACCGATGCCCAGTAGATTTCGCTATTCCATTCGTGCGCGCCTGCAATGGAGTGTCATGGCGCTTATCGTGTCGCTCACCGCGCTTAGCGGGGTGTGCATGGTCTTGCTGGTATCCTGGTTTGAACGCACGCTGTTCTACAACCATCTGGTGGGTGACCTGAACAGCGACATTGTCCAGCATCAGGCCATGCAAACTCCGATCAGTGTGCCGCACGGTGACAGCACGTTCTACAAGCTTCCACGTACCGATCACCCGCTATTGCCCGAGGCATTTCACAACTACCCGGAGGGGAATTTCGAGGTGCTCGAAGGCACGCGCGCCTACAGCCTGATTGTGCGTCATGAGGCTCCCTGGGTGTACGTGCTGGCGCAAGACCAGAGCGAGTTCGAGCGCTACGAAGTGCTGGCCATTGCAGGTATTGTTGTCGGATTCCTGCTGATATCCGGGTTTGGCTACCTGCTGTCTCGCTATATTGCCACACAGGTTTTACTGCCGGTGATGACGCTTGCCGCATCGGTGACAGACGACACCACATCAGAGGGTGGTCTGGCGGCTTTCCCGCCGGAGGCCTATCCGAATGACGAGGTGGGCGCTTTGGCCCGCGCTGTGCAGGGCTACGCCGACCGTGTGGCGGATCTGCTGGAGCGTGAAAGACAGTTTACGGGCGATGTCAGCCATGAATTGCGCACTCCGATGATGTCGATTCAAGCCGCCAGCGACCTGCTGCAGGAGATCACCGGGAAAGACCCGGCACAGCAGAAAGTGGCGGCACGTATCCAGCGGGCGATCAGTGATATGCAGCAGCAGATTGCGCTGTATCTGCAGCTTGCGCGAGACCCTGATGAATGCCGCCGTGAGGCAAGCTGCACGCTGGCAGATGCTGCCCAGGAGGCACTCGAGCTCTGGCGCGGGCGCGCGGAGGAAAAGGGTATTGCGCTCGTGTACGAGCAAAAAATTGAGCGGGCAGCCGCCCGCGTGCCGCAGTTTCTTATCGGCGCGGTGCTGAATAACTTGCTGCACAACGCCCTTAACCACACCGTGGAGGGTACCATCACCATTGAAGTAGGCGAGCATTCGGTTGCCGTTCGCGACACCGGCAGCGGTATCGATCCCGCCGTTGCGGCGCACATTTTCGAACGCGGTGTCCGTTCCCCGCAGGGCCCGGGTTCACGTTATGGCCTGGGGTTGTCCATTTCCAAACGCATCTGCGACCACCAGGGCTGGCAGATCAACGTGCAACCCAACCAGCCGCGGGGCACCACCTTCACCGTGACCGTGTCTTAACGCCCACCCGCGGCGCATTTTCCCTGCTGTGACTTTTTTGTCACCTGTCACCCCCTAGTCTCCTGCCATTAGCGCGTTGACCGCTGCGTCTTTCTGGCAGCGAACCGCAGCTTCAGGAGCCTAGGCATGACATTGAAACCTATGGGAATGAGCCGGTTTACCCTGCTGCTCGCCCTCTATTTCGTACTGGTTATCAACATCCCTCTGAGCGTGCGTCTGGTCACCATACTGCAGCATACGGAAGGTTTGAGCCTGGGTATGGTCCTCTCGCTGCCGCTGTTCTTTGGTTCGGTTTTCTACCTGTTATTCAGCTTGTGGACCTTTCGCTATCTCGCCAAGCCCTTTGCCGTCCTCATCTTGCTGGCATCCTCGCTGGTCAGTTACGCGATGTACTACTACGGCACCGTGTTCGATATGGAAATGATCCGCAACCTGGTGGAAACCAATCCGGGTGAGGTACATGCCTATCTCAATCGCAATCTGGCCCTGTGGTGGCTGCTGACCGGTGTATTGCCCGCTGGCTTGCTCATCGCCATGCCTCTGCGCAGCCGAACCCCGCTGCGCGAGGTGGCGCAAAAGCTGGTGACCATGTCGATGGCGTTATTGGTGATCGTCGGTATTGCCGCGCTGTATTACAAGGATTACGCCTCACTGGGACGCAACAACCACGAACTGAACAAGCTGATTATCCCCACACACTACCTGTACAGTGCTGGCAAGTTTGTCAGCCGCACCTACCTTGCTCCACCCCGAGCCCACCAGGCGATGGGTGAGGACGCCATGATCGCGGATGCCCACCCGGAGCGCAAAAAACGCCTGCTGGTGCTGGTTCTGGGGGAGACGGCGCGAGCGCGCAATTTTGAGCTGAATGGTTATCCGCGGCCCACTAATCAGTTCACCCGTGATCTTGGAATGGTCTTCTTCAGGCATGTGTCGTCCTGCGGTACGGCGACAGCGGTGTCAGTGCCCTGCCTTTTTTCGCGGCTCAATCGCACGGATTACGACCCCGGGTTGGCGAAGACCCAGGATAACCTGCTTGACGTCATTCAGCGTTCAGGGGTGGCCGTACGCTGGCTGGAAAACGACGGTGGTTGCAAGGGCGTGTGTGCCCGGGTGCCAACCCAGGCCTTTGAACCCAGTCCCGGGGTGCCGCTCTGTGAAGGGGAATACTGTCGTGACGAAGTACTGTTGGAGGGCCTCAATGCACAACTGGCCGCACTGGGTGACAAGGATGCACTGGTGGTACTGCATCTGGCTGGCAGCCATGGGCCAACCTACAACCAGCGTTATCCGGATGCATACCGGCGCTTCACGCCGGACTGTCCGCGCAGCGACATCCAGAACTGTTCGGACCTGCAAATCGTCAATAGTTACGACAACACGCTGTATTACGACGACTATGTAATGAGCCGTGTCATTGCACTGCTCAGCGAGCAGACCCAGTGGCAGACAGGCTTGCTCTATGTTTCGGATCACGGCGAATCCCTGGGCGAAAACGGCCTGTACCTGCACGGTATGCCCTATGCTCTGGCACCGGAGGAACAGACCCACGTCCCCATGCTGCTGTGGATGTCGCCCGAATTTGCCGCCTCGCCCGGCTACGACGCGCGCTGCATTGCGCGCACCGCAGAGCAGGAAACGCTATCCCACGACAACGTGTTTGATGCCGTCCTTGGCCTGATGCAGGTAGAAACCAGTCTCTACCGGGCACAGCAGGACATGCTTCGGCCCTGTCGGGTGCCTGAGCTGCTGGCGCATGAGTCCCGAGAAGTGATGCCGCCCGAAGGCGCCCCAGTCCGCGAGGGCTGAGTCGCTCGCGTCGCGTTCAAACCCCGAGTATTCTTGCTATGTCCATTGCCCTTCTCAATGTGGTTGAGCGCACGCTGCGGCCATTATGGCTGTTTCTTTTCGCCGGCCTGCTGCTCACCACCACCAGTCGCGCGGGCCTTGTGCTGTGGCAGGCAGACCGGTTTGACGGTGTTGCCGATGTACTGAGGGTCTTCGGGTTCGGCCTGCGTATAGACCTCGTAATGCTCTGCTATTGGATGATACCCGCGCTGCTGATGCTGCTGGTCCTTCCCTCCCGCTGGCGGGCAGGGACCGTTGCAACGTGGCTATCCTTCGGTTGGGCGCTGCTGGCCTTCATGGAAGCGATAACGCCGGGGTTTGTAACCCAGTACGATCTGCGCCCCAATCGGTTGTTCGTTGAATACCTTCAGTATCCGCAGGAAGTGTTCGGGATGCTGCTCGGTGGTTTTCTGCTTGAAACGCTCTGTGGACTCGCTGTGCTGTTGCTGGCACCGTGGCTGGCCCTGCGCACACTGCGCCGCGCTGCACCGGACCCCGATGCGGCCTCAACCTGGTGGCTCAGGTTACTGGTGCTGGTACTGCTGTTGCCTCTGCTGGTTCTGGGTGCGCGCGGCACGCTGCGGCACCGGCCGATCAATCCGGGATATACCGCGTTCAGCAGTGATGCGCTGGTGAATGACCTCACACTCAACTCGCTGTATTCAGTGGCCTATGCCGTGCACGCCATGCGCAATGAGGTGGATGCGTCCCGGCTCTATCCGCCGCTGCCGGACGCGGTGGTGTTTGCCGAGGTGCGTCGCGCCATGGGCGTGCCTGAAGCGCAGTTTTTGTCTGCCGACTACCCCACCTGGCACCTGCAAAAGCCGTCAGTGACCGCACCACGCCTGCGCAACCTGGTCATTGTGCTGGAGGAAAGCCTGGGTGCGCAGTACGTCGGCACACTGGGCGGCGACGACCTCACGCCGGCGTTCGACGCGCTGGCTGAGCAGGGCTGGTTGCTGGAGGAACTGTACGCCACTGGTACACGCTCCGTCCGTGGCATCGAGGCTGTGCTTACCGGGTTTGTGCCGACCCCGGCGCGCAGCGTGGTGAAGCTGCCGCGGTCACAGCAGGGTTTCTTCACCCTGGCCTCGCTGTTGCGCGAGCGCGGTTACGACACCTCATTCATCTACGGCGGCGAGGGCCATTTCGATAATATGGCGAGCTTCTTTCTTGGCAACGGCTTTGAGCGCGTGGTGGACCGAAGGCACTACGAAAACCCCGAATTCATGGGTTCCTGGGGGGTGTCTGACGGCGACTTGCTGCGCAAGGCGCACGAGGAGTTCAGCCGTTTGCACGCAACGGGTGTGCCCTTTTTCAGCCTGGTGTTCAGTTCATCCAATCATACGCCCTATGACTATCCGCTGGACGCCATTACCCCGGTCGAGCAACCGCCAAACAGCAAGCGCAATGCCATTCGCTATGCCGATCACGCTGTCGGAGAATTCTTTTCGCTCGCTCGCGCGAGCCACTACTGGGATGACACCCTGTTTTTGGTGGTGGCTGACCACGACGATCGGGTTTTTGGTCGCCAGCTGGTGCCCGTGGAACACTTCAGAATCCCCGGTCTGCTGATCGGCAACGGCATTCCGGTGCAGCGTGATGCAAGGGTGCACAGCCAGATCGACCTGCCGCCCACGCTACTGTCCCTGTTGGGCATTGAGGCAGAGCACCCGATGGTGGGCCAGGATATCACGCAGCTGACGCCCTCTTATGAAGGACGCGCAATCATGCAGTACGGTGCCAACCAGGCTTACTGGCGCGGCGATCAGGTGGTGGTTCTGCAACCCGAGAAGGCACCGCAAACCTTTCGCTTCGAGCGGCAGGGTTTCACCTTTGGGCAGTCACTCGCCAACCCCGAACTGGAGCGAGAAGCCCTCGCGCACGCGCTCTGGGGCAGCCTCGCGTACCGGCGCGGGCTCTACCCACCGACCATTGAGCAGTCGCGCTAGTGCCCTGGCTGCCGGAGTTGCGGAATGTCTGACTATAATCCCGAAACACCACCGCGCCGGGGCATCGCAAGGGTGCTGAAGGCATTCGTGCATTCCTGGCGAGGTCTGCGCCACGCCTTTCGACATGAAGCTGCGATTCGCCAGGAGTCTGCCGTGCTCTGTGGCGGTGTAGTCCTCGTCTGGTTGTTGCAGGTCCCCGCGCTGGAGGCCGGCCTGTTGCTTGCCAGCCTGCTGTTGTGGATAGTTGTGGAGCTACTGAATTCTGCGATTGAAGCGGTAGTAGACCGCATTGGTCTGGAATATCACCCCTTGAGTGGTGCGGCGAAGGACATGGGATCCGCGGCGGTGTTGATCTGCGGTATCGCGGTGGGCCTGTTGTGGAGTGTGGTCCTGCTGTTCTGATTCATCGCAACCGCCCGGGTACACGCGATTCCTGCAGCGCGGCATGGGTTGTACTCCTGCGCCCGCGGCGAGCTACACTGCACCCTCCGCAGGAGGGCTTGTCATGTTTCACTACGACTTTTATCAGAACAATATTCGCGTACTCGGCATCATCGCCATTCTCGTCAGTCTGGGCGCATGGGCCATGGACTGGTTGGACGTGGTCTATGCTTGCCCGTTTTGCCAGGTCCAACGCACCGTGATCGGCCTGCTCGGCGCAATCATGCTCCTCGCCTCCAGCAATTTCATCGTCAAGTATTTCGCCTCGGTCATCGGGTTTTTTGGTGCTGGCGTGGCGATGATGCAGCACTTTCGCGGCTGGGTGAGAATCCACAAGGGTGAGTTCAGCTGGTACGAACCATTCTATCTCGATGCGTTTCTGCTCTCGGCGGCGGCGATGTTTATCATCATTGCGCAGCTGTGGATCATTTGCCTGAGAGACAGCCGCACCCCCTAGCGGGAATGTTCCGACGGAGCTCCAGAGGCGGCATGCGGTCAGCAAGGCTGGCCTTCGCAGCGTCTCGCAGGTACTGTATCAGGCCAACTAACAACTGTTAATTAGCCTGAACGGGAGTTGAGCAATGAAGACCCTGGAAACCCTGCTGACCGAGATCTCGGACAAGATATTCACCATCACGCTGAACCGGGAAAAGAACCTGAATGCGCTGTCCTCACAGGTGTTGGAGGAACTGGAATACGCGCTCAACTCGGTTCGCTCGGACCCGGCTGTTTCGGTGATCGTTATCAGGTCAAAGGGCCGTGCCTTTTCCTCAGGTTACGAGCTTGGCAGCGAGCACTGGGTCACATCGCAGTACCCGGGACACACCGACAATATTGATATCCAGGCCGATCGCCGCGATATCCACGACCTCGTGGATTACTGGATGCGGATCTGGCGCTATCCCAAACCCATTGTGGCGCAGGTGCAGGGAGACTGCCTGTCGGGGGCCGGAGAACTGCTCGCGGTCTGTGACCTTGCCATCGTCAGCGAACGGGCGCGGTTTGGTCACCCGGCCGCCTGTGACCTGGGCATTCCGCCCTCGATCATGTTCTGGCCTATCCTCATTGGCCTGCGCAAGACAAAGGAGTTGCTGTTGACCTCCAGGCTGATCGACGCGCAGGAAGCGCTGAGCATCGGCCTGGTCAACGAAGTGGTGCCCCACGATGAGCTGGAAGCACGTGTGCAGGCGGTCGCCGCGAAGATTGCCAAGGCACCCTCGGATAATTCGATTCTCCTGAAGAGTATCTCCAACACCTGGTTCGAAAATATGGGTATGCAGCAATCCATACGCACCGGTGCTGACATCGACGCCATCTACCACCAGAACCGCAGCTATACGGATTTCTTCAAAACCCTGGAAGAGGAAGGTATGCGGGAAGCGTTTGCCAAGCGCGCGCGCCTGTACAGCTGAGGGCAGGCACCATGAGCCACACCAAGAATGGCAGTCTGCCGATATGCAGCAGCTACGACGAGCTCTGCGCACAGTTCTCCTGGTCAATACCGGACATGTTCAATATTGCGGATGCGATCTGCGATCGCTGGGCCGCCGATGGGCAGCGCGTCGCCATCACGTTCGAGGATGCCGACCGGCAAGTGCGCCAGGTGACCTACCGCAGCCTGCAACAGGACGCCAACCGCCTGGCAAACCTGTTTGCCTCGCTGGGGATTGTGCGCGGAGACCGGATCACGGTCTGTCTGCCGCAGCGCCCTGAATGCGCGATATCGCACATTGCCTGTTTCAAGTCTGGCATTGTGTCCTGCCTGGCCTCTGTACTGTTTGGTGAGGAGGCCCTGAAACACCGTATCAATGGCAGCCGCTCGCGGTTGTGCATTGTGGACGCTGACAATTACGCCAAGATCGAGAGCATCTTCGACGATTGCCCATCGCTGGAGCATATCCTGGTGGTGGGCGAGGTGGATGTCGCCGCGCCGTTGGAATTCTACGCGGCCACGCGTGAGCTGTCGGACCAGTGGGTGAATGTGGCCACGCGCGCCGAGGAACCAGCCTGGATCAACTATACCTCGGGCACCACTGGCCTGCCCAAAGGAGTGGTGATGCCGCACCGGGCGGTGCTCGGCAACGTGTCCATTTTCGAGTACCTGTTTGACTATTACCCGCAGCCCGGGGATGTGCTGTGGTCCCAGGCAGACTGGGCCTGGGTCGCCGGCTTTGCCGATATCTTTCTGGTAGGCACCTTCCATGGCTGCAGAATTGTATCCACCAGCATGAAGGGGTTCGACCCGGTCGAGGCCTTCCGCATTCTCGCGGAACACAAGGTCACCGTGTCGCTGCTCACGCCCACCATGCTCAAGTTGATGCGCGAAGCCAGTGCCCGTGTCGAAACAGACCAGGTGCAGTTGCGTGTAGTGCTGTCCGGCGGGGAAGCGGTGGGCGCCGAGCTTGCCCACTGGGCGGATGAACACTTCAACCTGACGATCAACGAGGGCTTCGGGCAGTCCGAGTGCAACGGCATGATTGGCAGCAATCCGAAGCTGATGCCGGTGCGCCACGGTTCTCTCGGCAAGCCGACACCCGGAGCGGTGTGCGCCATTGTGGATGAGCAGGGCAACGAAGTGCCCGATGGAGAGCGCGGCGAGATTGCGATCCAGCGGCCTCACCCGGCCATGTTCCTGCACTATCTCGATGACCCGGCGGCAACCGCGAACAAGTTTCGCGGAGACTGGATGGTCACCGGCGACATCGGCAGCCGCGATGCGGAAGGTTACTTCTGGTTCCACGGCCGTTCCGACGATGTCATCACCAGCTCGGGTTACCGCATCGGCCCCACTGAAATCGAGGATGTACTGCTGTCCTCGCCGGCGGTAAAGATTGTGGCTGTGGTGGGTGTGCCGGATGAGCGCCGCACCGAACTTATCAAGGCCGTGGTGGTGCTCGCTGAAGGCGCGCAGCCCTCAGAGGAACTCACCGCCTCACTGCAGGAGCTGGTGAGAAAGAAACTGGCGAAGCACGAGGTGCCACACATTATCGAGTATGCCGACAGCCTGCCGATGACGCCCACGGGCAAGATTCTGCGGCGGGAGCTGCGCGGCACGTAACGGCAGTCTGTAGCTTCAAGTCAAGGATGTACTATGCAAGTCCCTCTGCTGAATGAGCGCGACATCGAGTTCCTGTTGTTCCAGGTATTCGATACTTCAGAGGTCCTGACACGTGAGCGCTATCGCGAGCACACGCGGGAAACGGTCAGCATGACGCTGCAAACTGCGAGGAATGTAGCGGAGAAGTATTTCTTCAATCATTATGCCAAAGGCGATGCGCAGGAACCGGTGTTCGATGGCACGATGGTGACAACGGTAGCGGAAACCCGACAGGCCTGGTCTGCGTTTGCCGACGCCGGCTTCTTTGCCGCCACCTGTGACTTTGAGGAGGGCGGCATGCAGCTGCCCTACATCGTGATGCGCGCGGCCAATGCCTATTTCTACGCGGCCAACCCGGCTACCGCCGGCTACTGCCTGCTGTGTATCGCGGCGGCTGACCTGCTCGAAACCTTCGGCAGTGATGCCCAGAAAGCGGCTTATCTCGCGCACATGCGCTGCGGGCGGTTCACGGGCACCATGGCCCTCACCGAACCGGCGCAGGGGTCCTCACTGCAGGATATTTCAACCAGGGCCAGGCCGGCGGACGATGGCACCTACCGCTTGTTCGGGCAGAAGATGTATATCTCCGGTGGTGACCACGACCTGACGGAAAATATTATCCACATGGTGTTGGCCAAGACCCTGTGCCCGGAAACGGGCAGGGAAGGCATCTCCCTGTTTATCTGCCCCAAAGTGCTGGTGAATGCTGATGGCTCGCTGGGCGAGCGCAATGACGTGGCGCTGGCCGGTCTGCTGCACAAGATGGGCTTCCGCAACGCGACCTCGACGGTGCTGAATTTCGGCGAAAAGGATGGCGCGGTCGCCTACCTGCTGGGCGACCTGAACCGCGGCCTCGCACACATGTTCCAGATGATGAACGATGCGCGGATCGCGGTGGGCCTGTTTGCCACGGCGCTGGGGTATCAGGGCTACAACTACTCGCTACTCTACGCGAAACAGCGCAAACAGGGGCGGACGGCGCGGCCCGCGAAGGCGCAGCCGCGCGGCGCCCAGGTCGAGATTATCGAGCACGCGGATGTGCGTCGCATGCTGCTGGCCCAGAAGGCCTATGCGGAGGCCTCTCTGGCGATGACGTTCTACGCCAGTGTGCTGTTTGAGGACAGTCGCTCCGCACGCACTGCCGCTGACCGCGAGGCCGCCGGGTCCCTGCTCGACCTGGTCACACCGGTGATCAAGTCCTGGCCCTCGAAATATTGCCTGGCCGCCAACGACCTGGCCATACAGGTGCTCGGCGGGGCGGGTTATACCCGGGACCATCTGGTCGAGCAGTACTACAGGGACAACCGGCTCAACCCGATACACGAGGGTACAGAGGGCATACAGGCCATCGACCTGCTGGGGCGCAAGGTCGGTGCTGAGGGAGGCGCCGTGTTCGCGCGCCTGATGGCCGTGATCAAGGCCGATCTGGAGCGCGGTGCGCAGGACGCGGATGCGGTGGTTGGTGAAGTCACCGCGGCGCTGCAGGATGCGGTGGCCGCACTGACCCATGTCACCGAAGCGCTGCTGCCCGACATTGCCCGGGACCGGACCGCCGCATTGGCCAACGCCGCGGTGTACCTCGATCTTTTTGGGCGGGTATTCGCGGCATGGATGTGGTTGAAGCAAGCGCTGGCGGCGGCCGGCAGCTTGCGCTCAAGTGCCCTGGCAACAGAAGAGGAGCACTTTTATCGCGGGAAGCTGCAGGCCGCGCGATTTTTCGCGCGCTGGGAGCTGCCAAAATATCAGCATGAGGCACAGATCCTGTTGCAGCAGTATGATGAAGCCCTGAGTATGCCGGCAGAGTGGTTCTAGTCGCGAGGAGCATGCAGCGCCGATGATTTCCTTCAAGCAGCTTCGCTATGCGCTCGCCGTTGCCCGCACCCTGCATTTCAAAAAGGCGGCGGAGCAGTGCGCCATTTCGCAGTCAGCGTTGAGTACGGCCATTGCCGAGTTGGAGTCACAGCTGGGTGTGCAGCTGTTTGAGCGCGACAACAAGAAGGTGCTGCTGACACCGGTGGGTGAACAGATCCTCGCGCGCGCCACCGCGATTTCCCTGGAGATCGACGACATCTACCGGCTGGCCACGGTCGCCAGGGAGCCGCTGAGTTTCCCCATGACCATGGGGGTCATCCCCACCATCGGGCCCTACCTGTTGCCGAAAGTCCTGCCAGCGGTGCGCCGTGAATACCCGGACTTTCGCCTTACTATCGCGGAGGAGCAGTCCCATGTGCTGGTCGACAAGGTGCGCAGCGGTGAACTGGATACGGCCGTGCTCGCCCTGCCCTATGCGCATGAGGGCTTGCTGGAGTTTCCGTTCTGGGATGAAAACCTGGTGGTCGTCACACACCGTGACAACCCCCAGCAATTGCCCTCTCCGGTGCGCGCTGCGGACCTGCGGGAGGCGCGTCTGATGTTGTTGAAGGACGGGCACTGCCTGCGCGATCACGCGCTGGCTGCCTGTCATCTGCAGGCTTCAAGCCTTGATGAAACGCTGGAAGGAGCCAGTCTTTATACGCTGATTCAGATGGTGGCGGGGCATATGGGCTCCACGCTGGTGCCGGAAATGGCGCTGGATCAGTTGTTGTCAGACAGCTCCGAACTCACTGCAATTCCGCTGGAGGAGCCTGGTCCCCATCGAAGCATTGCATTTCTGGCCCGACCCAATTTTGGTGGCGTGAGCAACATCATGTCGCTGCGGGTTCTGTTCCGGAAGGCATTGATGGCGCATGCGGCTGCCATGCCGGGGTAAGGT